>Ga0187894_10003305_pt1 | contig 18221 bp, 17 predicted proteins | sample GBC1701081metaG_FD_136650 | JGI IMG/M metagenome (GOLD analysis project Ga0187894, IMG submission 136650) | White microbial mat communities from a lava cave in the Kipuka Kanohina Cave System on the Island of Hawaii, USA - GBC170108-1 metaG ...
AATCGGCAATCAACTAAAAATCTCGATCACACGTTCGATGGTGCGCGCCAGCACGTCGATCTCTTCCTTCGTGTTGTAGAACGCAAATGATGCACGCGCCGTTGCCGGCACCTTGAAGCGCTGCATCACCGGCTGCGCACAATGATGACCGGCGCGGACGGCAATTCCTTCCTGGTCCAGAATCGTACCGATGTCGTGCGGATGAATATCGTCAATGACAAACGACAACACGCTGGCTTTGTTCTTCGCCGTGCCGACGATCCGTACGCCCTCAATCGCCGATACGCGTTCGGTCGCATACCGCAGCAACTCCGCTTCGTGCGCCGCCGCTTGCTCGCGGCCAATACTATTTATGTAGTCGATCGCCGCACCCAATCCGATTTGCGAAGCAATTGCCGGCGTGCCCGCCTCCAGCTTGTTTGGCAAATCCGCATAGGTGGTTTTTTCAAAAGTGACGGTCTTGATCATGTCGCCGCCGCCCTGAAACGGATTCATCTTCTCGAGCAGTTCGGCCTTCCCGTAAACGATGCCGCTTCCGGTCGGCGCGTACATCTTGTGACCGGAAAACACGTAGAAATCGCAGTCGAGGTCCTGCATGTCAACCGGCATGTGCGGCGCAGCCTGCGCGCCGTCGACGAGCACCGGCACGCCATACTTGTGCGCCTGCGCAATCATCTGCTTGACCGGGTTGATCGTGCCGAGCGCATTTGAGACATGGACCACGCCAACCAATTTTGTTCGCTCGTTCAGAAGTCCGTCATACTCGTCCAACAGCAACTCGCCCGCATCGTTCATCGGAATCACGCGCAACCGGGCGCCCTTCTCTTCGCAGAGCATCTGCCACGGGACGATATTGGCGTGGTGCTCCATTGCCGAGATGATGATCTCGTCGCCTTCGCCGATGAACTTGCGGCCGTAGCCGTACATCACGAGGTTGATGCCTTCGGTGGCGCCGCGCACAAAAATGCACTCCCGCGCTTCACGCGCATTGATGAAGCGCTTCACTTTCTCGCGCGCGCCTTCGTAAGCGGTCGTGGCTCGCTGGCTCAGGTAATGAACGCCGCGATGGATGTTTGAATGTTCCTGTTCGAGATAAATACTGCCGCGATCGATGACTACTTGCGGCACTTGCGATGAGGCGGCGTTATCGAGGTAGACGAGCGGTTTACCGTTAACAGTCTGATGCAACACTGGAAAATCGGCACGGATACGTTCAACGTCCCAAGAGTCTGAAACCTTTGTCGCGGCAATTGATTCAACCGTCTGTACCATCACTACCTCATCCTATCCACAGATTCTGCAGATTCCATAAACCTCGTCTGTGTAATCTGTGGATTGAAAAACAAAACACTACTCCAATTGCGTGTTCAACTGGCGCAGCACAATCTCGTCCAATTGAGACCTGATCGAGTCGATCTTGATCTTGCCAATCACTTCCTCAGCAAAGCCGTAGGTCAGCAAACTGCGCCCCAACTCAGGATTAATGCCGCGCGCCTGCAAGTAAAACATCTCTTCCTCATCGATTTGGCCCACCGCGGCGCCGTGCGCGCATTTGACGTCGTCGGCATAAATTTCCAATTGCGGTTTCGTATCGACGCGAGCCTGCGGCGACAACAGCAGATTCTTGTTGGTCTGCATCGCATCCGTCTTTTGCGCACCGTGACGAACGAAAATCTTGCCGTTGAAGACTGCGTGCGCGTTGCCGTCGAGGATGCCTTTGTACAACTGATGACTGTTGCAATGTGGCTGCTGGTGATCGATCACCGAATGCGTATCGGTGTGCTGGTCCGCTCCGACGAGATACAGGCCATCGACCCGACACTCCGCGCCTTCGTTATCCATCACGACGGAAATGTCGTGACGCGACAATCGGCCGCCGAGATTGATCGAGGTCGTGTCGTAACTACTGCTGCGTCCGAGTTCGGCTGAAGTGAGCGACGTATGAAAAGCCTTGTCGGACTCCCGCTGCATGCGGTAGTGCTCGAGCCGCGCGCCTTCCTTAACGATGATCTCTGCAACGGCGTTGGTGAAATACTGCTGATCGCCAGTTGAGGCAAAACTCTCGATCAATGTAGCGGAACTGTTCTCTTCAGCGACGACCAGAAGCCGGGGAAAACTCGCACTCTCAGAATCCGTCACAAACGTGACCTGGATTGGCGCGTCGACTTTCACGTTCTTCGGAATCAACAGAAACAGCCCCGATTGCAGAAACGCAGTGTTCAGCGCCGCGAGCCCATTGTTGTGGTAACCGGCATTTCGCGCGAGATAAGCGCGCGCGATCTTGTTGTAACGCGCATCGGCGACGGCAGTCAGTAGGTCGATCGCGACGACGTTCGCAAGACCGGACTTATCAGAAAGCTCTTCGGAGAAGAAGCCGTTAACGACGACGAGGTGTGCCTTTGTCGTTTCCGGATAGACGAACCGCGCAACGTCGATCGAAACCTTGTCAGCGCGACTCGCCGGCACAAAACTTTGCTTCGCCAACGGCGCCAGATTGGTGTACTTCCAGTTCTCATCATGAACTGTCGGAAAGCCGAGTTGCTCAAAACGATCCATCGCGCTACTACGCACCAGTTCCAACCACGGAACCGTCGGGCTTAAGTCGCGCACGGAGCGAAACGCAGATTGATAATTGTTCTCTGTTTTTGCGAGTTCAGTGACCATTGCTTAATTCGCCGCGTTCAAGTTTGCCGAGCCGGCCGTGTTTTTTGTCGGCGTCTTGATCCAGTCGTAACCCTTCGACTCGAGCTCGAGCGCCAACTCCTTCCCACCTTCGCGTGCGATTCGGCCACCCGCCAGCACATGCACGTAGTGCGGCACGATGTAGTTCAACAGTCGCTGATAGTGAGTAACAACAATGATGGCATTATCTGGAGTCAACAGTTTGTTCACGCCGGCCGCAACCACGCGCAGCGCGTCGATGTCCAAACCGGAATCTGTTTCGTCTAGCACGGCGAGCTTCGGTTCGAGCACCGCCATTTGCAGGATCTCGTTGCGCTTCTTTTCACCACCGGAGAAGCCTTCGTTCACCGAGCGCGTCATGAAGCTCGAATCCATCTCGACAACTTTCGCGCGCTCCTTCAGCAGGTCTTTGAACTCGAGTGGATCGAGTTCTTCGTCGCCGAGATGTTTGCGCTTTTCGTTGTAGGCGAGCCGGAGAAACTGGGCGTTCGAAACGCCCGGCACTTCAATCGGATACTGAAACGCCATGAACACGCCTTCACGGGCGCGTTCGTCAGGCGACAGCTCCAACAGGTTTCGGCCTTCGTAGATGACCTCGCCTTTCGTCACCTCGTACTGCGGATGACCGGCGAGCACTTTTGCGAGCGTAGACTTGCCCGAACCGTTCGGGCCCATGATGGCGTGAATCTCGCCCTTCTTGACCGTTAAATTGATGCCCTTAAGGATTTCGTTACCGTCGATTGCGGCATGTAAGTTTCTGATCTCTAACATTTATCCCACGCTACCTTCCAACTTCAGACCCAACAGCCGCTGTGCTTCGACTGCAAACTCCATCGGCAACTGCAGGAAAACGTCTTTGCAGAAACCGTTAATGATTAACGACACCGCATCTTCCTGCGAGATGCCGCGCTGTTGTAGATAGAAAAGCTGCTCTTCGCTGATTTTTGAGGTCGATGCTTCGTGCTCCACGCTGGAGCTGTTGTTCATCACTTCGATATACGGAAACGTGTTCGCACTGCAGTCAGATCCGATCAGCATCGAGTCACACTGGGTGTAGTTGCGCGCGCCTTCGGCTTTCGGCATGACCTTGACGAGTCCACGATAACTGTTGTTTGACTTACCAGCCGCAATGCCTTTAGAGATGATTGTCGAGCGAGTGTTCTTACCCAAGTGGATCATCTTCGTGCCGGTGTCGGCCTGTTGCGCGTGGTTGGTCAACGCGACTGAATAAAACTCACCAATCGAGTTGTCGCCTTGCAGGATGCACGACGGATACTTCCACGTGATCGCCGAACCCGTTTCCACCTGCGTCCACGAGATCTTTGAGTTTCTTCCGGCACACTTGCCGCGCTTGGTGACGAAGTTGTAGATACCGCCGCGGCCTTCCTCATCACCCGCGTACCAGTTCTGCACTGTTGAATACTTGATCTGCGCGTCGTCGAGCGCTATGAGCTCAACCACCGCTGCGTGCAGTTGGTTGCGATCAAACTTCGGCGCGGTGCAGCCTTCGAGATAGGAAACGTACGAACCTTCCTCAGCGACGATCAGCGTGCGCTCAAACTGTCCCGATTCCGCGTTGTTGATGCGGAAGTAAGTCGAGAGCTCCATCGGACAGCGAACGCCTTTCGGAATGAAACAGAAACTGCCGTCCGAGAAGACCGCGCTGTTCAGCGCCGCGAAGAAGTTGTCGTTAGTCGGCACGACCGAACCGAGATACTTCTTCACCAGTTGCGGATAGTCTCTGATCGCTTCCGTAAACGAACAGAAGATCACGCCGTGCTTTTTGAGTTTTTCCTTGTAGGTCGTGGCGACGGAAACCGAGTCGAACACGGCATCAACAGCAACGCCGGCCAACTGTTTCTGTTCCTGCAGCGGAATGCCGAGTTTTTCAAACGTCCGCAGCAGCTCGGGATCTACTTCTTCAAGACTCGCTTTGGTCGCCTTCTGTTTCGGCGCGCTGTAGTAAATGATGTCCTGGTAATCGATTTCCGGATAAGAGATGTTGGGCCAGTGCTTCGGTTCCGTCATCGTCAACCAGTGACGAAAAGCTTTCAGACGAAACTCCAGCATCCACTCGGGCTCGTTCTTCTTCTCGACGATCAGACGAATAGTGTCTTCCGTCAAACCGCGCGGGATCACATCCGACTCGATATCTGTGACGAAGCCGTATTTGTATTCCTGTTTACCTAATAGTTCTGCTGTACTCATCTTCTAAACTCGGTTGTCCTTCGGTCTGACTCCTTGAATCTGGTGCAAAACCGCGTCGACGTTTGCTTCTGTGCCTAACAACTGCGACAGCGTGATATCGGCGAGCGCGTTATCGACGATCTGGTGTAACTCGACGATCACCGGACGGATGCCGCAATCGCCCGTGTGCACGCATGCGTCGAGCACTCCCGCGTAACTCTTGCAGTGCGATTCGGCCGGTTCACCTTCCAAAACCCTGATCACCTGGTTCAGGCGAATCTGCGATGCGGGCCGCGCGAGCGAGTAACCGCCCTTAATGCCGCGCGTTGATTGAACCAGTCCGGCCTTGCTCAGGATCCACATCAATTTCCCGGCGTTGGCAGAAGAGATTCCTTCAAGCTGGGCGAGCTGCGAAAGCGTTAGCGATTCGCCAATGGTTTCAGCGCGCGCCAACTGAAGCAAGCACCGTAAACCGTATTCTTCTTGAGCCGAGATCTTCATCTAAACTATTAACCGTGGGCAGCTTAACCTAAACCTTACTTTTTAGTCAAGATTAACGGCGGATCGCAAGAGGCACAAGAAGCACAAGGGTTCCGCGAATCCATCGTGCCTCTTGCGCTTTTTGTGGCTAGAGTTTGAACTCGAAATCGAGGTAGCCGGCGAATCTTACCGCCTTGCCGCCAGAAGTTGACGGCGGGAACGTCCAGGCGCGAGCTGCCTCTTCAGCCGCTGTCCGCAGCAGCATCGGGCCTTCTGAGTTGGTCACCCAGACCTTGCCGTTCTCGTCGACGATGGCGAATACGCGCACCGTGCCGGTGACGTTGTGGGTCTTGGCTGCGGGTGGATAATTCGGCGTGACGCGTTTGCTTTCACGACCGCTAAGTGAGCCGGTGCTGATGAGTTGCGGCTCAGCACTGGTCGTGGTGGTTGTCGGTTGAGGGCTCGACGTCGCTGCCGGAGTGTTGCTTTGGGTTGTGGAACCGCTGCCTGGTGCCGCTGAAGCATCAGCTTTCGGAGCGGCAAAGGGGTTGGGAATTCGGGACGTAACGGCGTCGAGTGCCGACGAGCGGCCGAGCGATGCGACCTGAATCTGCGACGAAGCCATCTTCTCGCGCGCCATTAAGAATTCGGTCTGCCACTTGGCGCGATCGTCGTCATTCCGTGCCAGCGACATGCGCAGGCTGAGCACGTCTTCAAGCAACGCAAGTGATTCGTAAGTGCGGCCGGGTTCTTTGGAAATCTCGTTGGCTTGCGCGATGACACGTTCCAACAGACCGCGCACGCGTTCCAAATCGGTGCTTGCATCAACCGGGAGATTCGTGTCGCTCGGATTGAGACCGAAACTGCGATAACGAGCGAGATGCGATCTGATACCGTTTACGGTTTGGCCGGCGGCGGCGAAGTAAGTGCGGAGTGATTCGTCTTTCTGCGCCGCGCGTGTTTGAAAAGTTTCCTCCAGTAGTGATTGAGCGCGTCCGTAGTTACCGTCTTCGAGATAAATCCCGAGCAACATCAGGGTCGCGACGTTCCTGAGCGCCACGTCGCGGACCGACGCTCGTATGTTTTCCAGCTCGGTCGCGGCAGCCTGAAGCTGATGAACCGCAGCGAGTGCACGGGCGCGTTCCATACGGGTTAGGACCGAGTTTGCGGCTTCCTCGCTGGGGCCAGTCGACTGCCCCACCGCGGAGACGGATGCGATTAGGAGAAGAATTGTCGGGAGGATTCCATGGCTGTAGGGGCGAAAACTGTAGCAAGACCTCAAATTGTTTAGACTCCTGAAACACAAAAGCGAGCCTAAGGCTCGCTTACGTTCTTTATCATTTTGCCGACCCTATTATGGCCGGATAGGGCGAATGAGGCAAGAGGGCCGGGTTGGTGGTGTTAATTTGAACGCGCTCAAATAGCTAAAACCCAGTACACGGCCTGGCTTACTGAGCGCTCGTGCCGACGCTCTTGATGATCTTGTCGCGGAAGGCGCGGGCTTCGTTTTTGACGGCGGCTTCGTTGAGGGTCAACAGACGGCGGTCGCGCATGACGAGACGGCCGTTGATGATCACGGTTTCTACGTCGGCGGCTTTCGTTGCGTAGACCAGATCGGAGTAGATGTTGTAGACCGGTATCTGATTCAGCGTATCGCGATCGATGATCAGAAGATCCGCACGCTTCCCAACCTCCAGCGAACCAATCTCCTTCTCCAGATGCAGCGCCTGCGCGCCCCGGATCGTCGCAAACTCAAACGCTTGCTGCGCCGAGATCACTTTCGGATCGCCGGTGAAGACTTTGTGCAACTTGGCTACCGTGTCCATCTCTTCCCACATGTTGAGGTCGTTGTTTGACGCGGCTCCGTCAGTTCCCAAACCCAACAACACGCCGTCATTCAACATCTGCGGCACCGGCGCCACACCTGCTGCCAGTTTCATGTTCGACTGCGGATTGTGTACGACACCAACACCGCGCTGTTGCAATATCGAAATATCACCGTCCTGCGGCCACACCATGTGCGCCGCAATCACGCGCTGATTCAGAAACCCGATGCGATCGAGATAAGCGACCGGGCTCGCGCCTTTCGCCTTCACCATATCGTCAACTTCACGTTTCGTTTCCGCGATGTGCGTGACGATCGGCGCGCCTGTGCGATCGGAAAACGCGCGCGCCGCTTTCAAATGTTCCTCCGAAACTGTGTACGGTGCATGCGGCGCAATCGCCGCGATGATCAGATCGTGTCCTTTCCAACGCGCCACAAAACGCTCAACGTAAGCCATCGCTTCCGCATTGCTCTTATTGTCCGCAACCGGAAAGTCGATCACGGTTTCACCGAGCACACCGCGAACACCCGCCTTCGCAGTTTCATCGGCGATCGCGTCTTCGAAGTAGTACATGTCGCAGTAGGTCGTCGTCCCGCCACGAATCATCTCCGCAAGACCCAGCCGCGTGCCGACGCGGACAAAATCTTCCGTAACATTCTTGGCTTCCGCGGGAAAGATGTACTTCGTCAACCAATCCTGTAAATCCAGGTCATCGGCCAGACCACGAAAGAGCACCATCGGAATGTGCGTGTGGCCATTGATCAATCCCGGTGTCAGAACTTTTCCAACCGCACTCACACGCTGCCGCGACGTATAGGCGCGTTCAATCTCGGCACGTGGTCCAATCGCCATGATGCGTCCATCAGACACTGCGATGCCGCCGTCATCGATGATTTGGCGCGTCTGGTCCATCGTGACGATCGTGCCGCCCAAGACGAGTAGATCGACAGCGCGCTGCCGCCGACCTTGTGCGTCGACGTCTGAAAGTGGGTTGGCAATCATGGCTATTAACGTGGCGACAATAAGCAGACGCTTTGGCATAGAAGAACTAATCCGTGGGTTTCTTTCCCTTCAGGAAACGCGCATCAAAAGCGCGCGGCAGCAGGTCGGCAATATGAAAAACCTCAGTCTGCCCCGCGAGATTCGCAAACACGATGGTCGCGTCACGGGCAAACTCCCAAATGATCTGACGACACGTGCCACACGGAGGCGTTAACGTCTCGGTGTCGGCTACGACCGCCAGTTGGGTGAACCTTCGCTCGCCTTCCGACAACGCCTTCCAGATCGCAACGCGCTCGGCGCAAACCGTCAAACCATAGCTCGCACTCTCAACATTGCAGCCGGTATAAACTTTTCCACTCGCTGTTCTGACCGCCGCGCCGACCAGAAAATTCGAAAACGGCGCCACTGAATGCAAGCGCGCCTCCTTCGCCGCCTCGATCAGCGGCTGTAAGTCTTCGCTCAAAGTTGACCTCCAACAGAAGTTAAAGCGCTGGCCAGCCTCTCGCGAATCTTTCCGCTCAGCAAATCAATGCTCACCAGGTTATGGCCACCTTCAGGAATGATTACATCAGCGTGACGCTTCGATGGCTCGACAAACTGCATGTGCATCGGCCGCACTGTCGCCACGTATTGTTCAATTACAGATTCCACCGTGCGCCCGCGTTCCGCCAAGTCGCGCCGCAAACGGCGTATGAAACGAATATCGTCCGGCGTATCGACGAACACTTTGATATCCATCTGCTCGAGCAAACGTGGATCGGCAAAGATCAAAATGCCTTCGACGATGACGATCGGCTTTGGCTCGACGTGCCGCGTCTCGTTCATCCGCGTGTGCGTCTTGAAGTCGTAAAGCGGCAAATCGACCGCTTCACCCGACTTCAACCGGCGCACGTGATTCACGAGCAGATCGTTGTCGAGCGCATCGGGATGATCGAAATTGGCGATGTGACGATAGTCGAGCGGAAGATCGGTGATGTTTCGGTAATAGGAGTCCTGCTGAATAAAAACTACTTCGCTCGCGCTGACTGATTCAAGAATGCGATTCGCAACAGTTGTCTTCCCCGATCCCGTACCCCCACAAATGCCGATGATTAAACTCACGCTTGACCCTTTGTTTTCCCGCAAAGGCGCAACGACGCAAAGAAAACCTTGAAACCCTTCCTTTGCGCCTTGGCGCCTTTGCGGGAGAATCTATGAAAAACTCAAACCCGACGATGAACTCGACCCACCACTCGCTGCACCAACAACGTAAACACGTCGCGCACACGATCTCCGGTCGCCATCACTTCTTCATGATTGATCGGCTCGTCGCTGATTCCCGCAGCCATGTTTGTAATACACGAGATGCCGAGCACCTCCAGGCCCATGTGACGCGCGACGATCGCTTCCGGAACCGTGCTCATGCCCACCGCATCAGCGCCGAGCGCCCGCAACAGATGAATCTCTGAGGGCGTTTCGTAACTTGGACCAGACAACGCCCCGTAGATCCCGCGTCTGACTTCCACGCCGATCGCTCGCGCTTCCTCAATCACGATTTCCTGCAGCTCAGGCGAGTAAACGGCGGACATGTCAGGAAACCGCGGCCCAAAGCGCTCGTCGTTCGGACCACGCAACGGATTGTCGCCCATCAGATTCAAGTGATCGCTGATGACCATCAGCGCGCCCTGGCTGAGTTGCACGTTGATGCCGCCGGACGCGTTCGTCAGAATCAGGGTCTTGACGCCGAGCAGTTTGAAAGTGCGAATCGGGAAAGTGACTTGCTCGAGAGAGTAGCCTTCGTAGTAATGAACCCGGCCCTGCATGGCCATGACCGGAACATCATCGACCTTTCCGATCACGAGACGGCCGGCGTGGCCCTGCGCAGTTGATCGCGCAAATCCGGGAATCTCTTCATAGGGGACGCCAATCCCCTCCTCGAATTCGTCGGCAAATCCACCTAAACCGCTACCCAAAACGATAGCAATCTGTGGTTCCAGTTTCGTCCGCGAGCGAACTATTCGCGCGGCATGTTCAGCCCGTTCGTAAAGACTCGTGCCTGCCACTCCCTCTGCCATGACCATGTGCTACTTCTCTTTCTGATAAGGAACTCCCAAAGCACGCGGGGGCCGCGACGATCCAATAAAACCTGCCAGCACCACGATGGTCAAGACGTACGGCACCATTTGAATAAACTGCACTGGAATATCTTCGCCGGATGGCAACTTGAACACGCCCTGCATTTGAATCGACACGGCTTCAGTAAAGCCAAACAACAGACACGCGAGCAACGTTTGCACCGGACGCCACTTGCCGAAGATCAACGCCGCGAGGGCGATGAAGCCGCGCCCGGCGGTCATGTTTCTGGTGAATAGCGACGATTGACCGATCGACAAATACGCACCACCGATGCCGGCGAGAATACCGGCGAGCAACACACCCGAATATCTCAACTTGCTGACACTGACACCCGCCGCATCCGCGGCTTCGGGTTTCTCGCCCACAGATCGCAATCGCAGTCCGAACGGAGTTTTATAAAGCACATACCAAATGACACCGACCAAAAGGAGAATCGTGATCGCGATTACGGCCGGCGACTGCGGCAACAAGTGGTCTTTGGGAATCTGCGGTGTCGAACCCGAAGACAGAAAGAACGCGCCACTGAGAAAACCCGGGATACCGAGCATCAGGATGTTGATGGCCGCGCCGCTGACAACCTGATCCGCTTTGAACTTGATACAACTCACCGCGTAGATCGCGGCGATAAGAAGCCCGGCCATCAGTCCGGCGAGCAAGCCGATCCACGGGCTGGCACTGCCCATTCCCAATTTGGAGTCAGCCGCGTAAGTAACAGCCGCCGCGGTGAAAGCGCCGGCGAGCATCTTTCCCTCAAGCGCGATGTTAATGACGCCCGAACGCTCGGAAAACAGTCCGCCGAGCGCGGCGAGCACGAGCGGAGTCGCGAGCCTGATCGTCGAGGCGATTAAAGAAAGTGTGAAGACGTCTCTCATTCAGTTAGCCCTCAAGCGTTGCACTGATCCAGCTCTGCCCACCAGCCATCTAAAAAATGATTCCGCGGCGACGAAAAGGATGATGATTCCCTGTAACACCTGCACGATGTCTTTCGTCACGTGCTCGGAAAAACCGTCGACGTAGATGCCGCCATGCTGCAACATCGCAAACAGTAAAGCCGCGAAGATCACACCCACCGGATGATTGCGGCCGAGCAGCGCGACGGCGATCCCCGTAAAACCGTAGTTATCTGAGAAACCGTCGTAGTAACGATACCGATAACCGAGCACTTCATTGATGCCGACCATGCCCGCGAGTGCACCGGACACGGCCATCGCCAGCACGATCTGTTTGCGAATCGAAATGCCGCCGTACTCTGCCGCCGAAGGATTGCTACCGGTCGCACGGATCTCGTAACCCCATTTCGTACGCCACAAAAACAGGTAGACCAACAGACAACAAAGCAGTGCGAGCAGGAAAGCGATGTTCAGCGGAATACGTTCCGGAAATCCGGGAACAAACTTGCCGAGACGAGCAATCTGAGCGCCCTCACCGATTGTTGCGGTTTGCAGAATCGGGTCGCCGGGAACCTTGTAATGATACTGAGTGAAGTAACTGACTAGTGCGACAGCGATGAAGTTCAACATAATCGTGTTGATGACTTCATGCGAACCAAAACGCGCTTTCAGCACACCCGGAATCGCGGCCCAGAGCGCGCCACTGAAAATCGCCGCCGCAAAACACAGCGGCACGAGCACCCACGACGACCAATTAGCGAGCGTGATACCAACCCACGCGGTCGCAAACGCCGCAATGTAGAGTTGTCCTTCCGCACCGATGTTGAATAGACCACAACGAAACCCGACGAGCACAGCCAGACCGGTGAAGATCAGTGGCGTCGCGTGAAAGAGTGTGTAACCGATACCGTCCGGCCACGAGAGCGCGCTGCCAAGTAACAGCCGATAAGCAACAATGGGATTGTCGCCGACAAGCAGGATGAGAATGGCGCCGACGATGAATGCCGCGACGACGGCGATCAGCGGGAAAAGAAGTTCACGCGCGAGTTTGGTCATTTCGTGTTAATGGCCTCTCGTCATCAACAATCCTATTTCTTCCAGCGTTGCCACCTTCGGATCTACTTCACCCGCGATGCGCCCTTCGTGAATGATTAGTAATCGATCGGAAAGACTCGTCACTTCTTCCAACTCCGCCGACACCAACAGGATCGCACAACCCTGATCGCGCAGACTCACCAACTGGCGGTGAATAAACTCAATCGCGCCGATATCAACACCACGCGTCGGTTGTGAAACGAGCAGCACTTTCGGATTCACGTGATACTCACGGCCGATGATCAACTTCTGTTGATTGCCGCCCGAAAGCGCACGCGCGGGCAGCGCGGCATTGCGCGGACGCACGTCGAAGCCTTCGATAATCTCTGTCGCGCGGCGTTGAATCGCGTTCTCGTCGAGAAACACGTTACCCGCGAATGCCGCGATCGGCGGCCGGTAATGAACACCGAGAATCGAATTCTCCGCGAGGCTAAAGTCGAGCAACAGCCCGCGGCGATGCCGGTCTTCAGGTATGTGTGCGATGCCGAGTTCGCGTCGCACGCGCGCACCAAGATAAATGATGTTTCTGCCGTCAGACAGGATCTCGCCAAGAATCTGTGCGGGTTCCACGAGGCCCGCCAGGGCTTCCATCAACTCCGTCTGGCCGTTTCCTTCGACGCCTGCAATGCCCACAATCTCGCCGCTGCGAACCTGAAACGAAACATCATCAACCCGCTTGGCGCCGGCCGCCGTCAACACCGAAAGATTGCGCACTTCCAACGCAGGTCCGCCGACGTGTGGCTCAGGCTTTTCAACCCGCAGCAAGACTTCCCGGCCCACCATCATGCGGGCGAGCTCGGCGGCGTTCGTGTCTTTCGTCTGTACGCGGCCAACCACTTTGCCGTCGCGCATCACTGTCACTTCATCTGAAATCGCGAGCACTTCGGAAAGTTTGTGAGTGATGATGATCACCGTCTTCCCTTGCTCGCGCATGCGGCGCAGGATCCCGAAAAACTCTGCCACTTCCAGCGGCGTCAGCACTGCGGTTGGTTCGTCGAGAATCAACAAACGTGCGTGACGATAGAGTGCCTTCAACAGTTCGACGCGTTGTTGCTGGCCTACCGAGAGATGTTCGACTGGTTCGTTGGGATTGACGGCCAGTTTGAACTCTTCGGAGAGTTGCCTGATCTGCGCGGCAGCGCTTTTGAGATCGAGTTCGAACGGATTGCCGGGTTCGGCGCCGAGCACGATGTTTTCCGCGACGGTCATCGTCTCCACCAGCATGAAGTGCTGATGGACCATGCCGATGCCGAGTGCGATCGCGTCGTGTGGTGACTTGATGTCGCGCACCTGACTATCAATCAAAATTTGCCCGGCATCGGGAGTGTAAAAACCGTAGGCGATACGCATCGCCGTGGACTTGCCGGCGCCATTCTCACCTACGATGGCATGGATTGTTCCGGGCTTGACGACGATGTTGACGTGATCGTTAGCCAGTACATCGCCGAAGCGTTTTGTGATTTGTCGGAGTTCGAGCATTCAGAGGTTTAGCCACGGACGAACACGAACTAACACGGACAAATTATATTACTGCTTGCCTGTTTATATTACTGCTTGTCTGTGTTCGTCCGGGTTCGTCTGTGGCTCTTTAAGATCCCATCGCGTCCGTCACTTTGATCTCGCCCGCGATGATCTTCTTCTTCGCGGTTTCGGCTTCCTGAATCGCTTCGGGCGAAACGAGATCCTTATTGAACTGGTCCATCGCGTAGCCCACGCCGTCTTTGTCCAAGCCGAACACGTGCATGCCCGGTGAGAAGCGATGGTTCACGACGTCCTTAACGATGTCGTACACGGCATTGTCGACGCGCTTCACCATGCTGGTGAGCACAAAGCCCGGCTTCACCATGTTTTGATTTGAATCTACGCCGATGACGAAGTGCGTCGCGCGTCCGTTCTGCATTCCCTGCTGTTCGACGGCGTCAAACACGCCGAGGCCGGAGTTGCCGGCAGCGGTGAAGATCACGTCGGCGCCTTTGCCGATCTGGGCCAACGAGAGTTCCTTGCCCTTGCCCGGATTGTTCCAGGCGCCGTCAGTGACACCCACGTAGTTCTCGATCACGCGGATGTTTGGGTTAACCGATTTCGCGCCTTCTTCGTAGCCTTTAGCGAAACGATGAATCAGACCGATATCCATGCCGCCCAGGAAACCGATTGTTCCGGTTCGCGACGCCTTCGCAGCCAAAATACCTACGAGATACGAACCCTCCTGCTCCTTGAAAACCAGCGAAGCAACGTTCGGCAACTTGCTGACCCCATCGATGATTGCAAACTGAATGTTCGGATAGTCCTTCGCGACCTGTTCCATGATCGGCGCCTGCGCAAAACCAACGCCGATGATCAGGTCAAAGTTGCGTTCGGCAAATGCCCGCATCGCCGGCTCGATCGCGTTGGGGGTTCCCGGTTCAATATCGCGCAAAACGATCGGCAGATCTTTCGCCGCGCGCTGCACGCCTTCCCACGCCGCCGCATTGAAGGAACGATCGTCCTTTCCGCCGATATCGAAAACAATGCCGACCTTGATCTTCGAAGGGTCTTCAGACGCAGCCGCTCCGCCACAACCTGACAACGCGAACGCTAGCGCGCCCAATAGGGCAAACAGGACAAGAACTTTGTATTTCATTCGTTGACGATTTCCTTAACGAGCTTCTCGACCTCTGCGGGCGGTTCATCGCCGACGTGATACGCGGCCTGAATTCGCCGAGCCGCTTCTTTCGCGGCCGCTTCGTCCGCACAGTAAACCACGCCGAGTGCCTCACCGCTCCTCACCGGCTCGCCTAACTTCAATTCGGAGATAAAGCCAACCGTGGGATCGATCGTGTCTTCGATGCGCACGCGCCCGCCGCCGATTGCCGCGATCGCGTGACCAATTTCCGTTGTGTCGACACTTGTGATGTAGCCAGAGCGTGGGGATTCTACCTTAACGCTTTCGCGTACCAAAGGCAGAAATACACCCGGCTGATCGCAAACCCGCGCCTCGCCGCCCTGGGCGGCGACGTTCCGGCGCAGACACTCGAGCGCTTCGCCGGATCGCAACACACGCTGGAGACGTTTGCGGGCGGCTTCGATCGTCTCGTCGACATTCGCCAGCATAAGCATGTGCGCCGAGAGTTCCAGCGAAAGATTGAGCACTGGTGCAGCGCCTTTGCTTGCCTCGCCGCGCAGGATCTCGATGCACTCCTTGATCTCCAACGAATTTCCGACCGCGGAACCAAGTGGCTGGCTCATGTCGGTTAACAACGCGCGCGTCTCGATGCCGCACGAATTCCCGGTACTTACGAGCGCGTGGGCCAGTTCCCTCGCCCGCGTCTCCTCGCGCATAAACGCGCCATTGCCAACCTTCACGTCGATGATCATCGCATCGAGCCCCGCCGCGCCTTTTTTAGAAATGATCGACGCCACGATTAGCGGGATCGCTTCGACCGTCGCCGTGGCATCGCGCAGCGCGTACATCTTCTTGTCAGCCGGCGCGAGCTCCGCCGTTTGTCCGGCCATCGCGTAGCCGACTTCCCGCAACACCTTTTTGAACTCAGTCGCACTGAGATTCACGCTGTAGCCGGGAATCGACTCGAGCTTGTCGAGCGTGCCGCCGGTATGGCCCAAACCGCGTCCGGAGATCATCGGCACGCACACCCCACACGCAGCAACAAGAGGCGCAATGATGATCGAAGTTTTGTCGCCAACGCCGCCGGTTGAGTGTTTGTCGGCTTTTGGTTTGGGAATGTCGGAAAAATCGAGGATGTTGCCGGAGTTGAGCATCGCCTCGGTGAGGATCTGTTGCTCGCTCTGGTCCATGCCGTTGAGGTAGATGGCCATCAGCAGCGCGCTGACTTGGTAATCGGCAATGCGACCACTTGTGACTCCGCTAATGAAGAAGTCGATCTCTTCACGCGATAGGCTCAGCCCGTCTCGCTTTTTTCGTATGACGTCCTGTGGTCTCAAGCTGCTTCCTTAGTTGCTCTCCATCAGCACAGCGGCCTGAGCCGTTACCGCGAGCCCCTGGCCCACCGCATCGAGTCCTTCGCCCGTCTTCGCTTTCACGCTGACACAGCCGGTGTCAATTCCCAGGACACCGGCAATGTTCTCGCGTATCGCCTCGACGTAAGGACGAAGCTTCGGCGTTTCAAGTGAAATCGTCGAATCGACATTTACTACGTGCAGATCACGTTCGCGCGCCAACCACATCACGCGCGAAAGTAGTTCCAGACTATCGGCATTTTGCCATTGCGGATCGTTATCCGGAAAATGAACGCCGAGATCACCTTCGCACAGCGCGCCTAAGATCGCGTCGGCAATCGCGTGGGCCAACGCATCGGCGTCCGAGTGTCCTTCGGCTCCGCGATCAGAGCTGATATGCACCCCACCGAGCACGAGCGGCCGCCCCTCAACTAACCGATGCGTGTCGTTGCCTATCCCAATCCGCAACATAATGCCATCCACAGATCACGCCGATTCGGAATCGGTGTAATCTGTGGATAAAAACGCCTCCGCTATTTGCAGGTCCCGACGAGTTGTTATCTTAATATTTCTCGGGCTTCCTTCCACAATCGTCACCTTATGGCCAAGCCTTTCCACGAGTGCGCTCTCGTCCGTCAGTGCCGGGTCGGTAACGTCCGCCTGGTCATAAGCCTGTCGCAGTAACTCGTAACGGAAACACTGCGGCGTCAATGCGTGTCTCAAATGTCGCCGCGCCAGCGTCTCCACGACTGTATCGCCGTCTACCAGCTTGATAGTGTCCGTCACGCGCGTCGCCAGAATCGCCGCGCCGTCGCGACGCGCGGCTTCGACCGTTTCGTTGATCTCTTCAACCGTTACGAACGGTCGAACACCGTCATGGACCGCAACGATCTCCGCAGTCGCCGAGCGAATCGCCATTAGACCACGTTTCACCGAATCGGCGCGCGTCACACCGCCCGGAACCACACGCGTAAGTTTACGCAATCCTTGCTTGCTAGCCTGCGCCAGAAACCCCGCCGACTCCTCGGGAGACAAAACTACGATCACTTCCTGAATGCTGTCACACAGCTCGAAGGGTTTAAGAGTGTGGAAGATTATTGGAGTTCCTGCAAGTTGCAGAAACTGTTTTGGCCGATCGCTCGCCATCCGGGACCCGGTTCCGGCGGCGGCAATGATGGCGATGTTCATGCAGAGAAGGACACTGAGAAATGTTCTATTCTCTGTGTCTCCGTGTCTCAGTGGTTTAGAGAAACCACGGAGGCACCGAGACACAGAGACGGCATTAGCTCTCGGTAATTGGTTCGCTGTCAGTGATGCGCACGGGATGTGGACCGCTGCGCGAGTCTCGCATCCGCCGCGAGCCGCCGTTGGTTCGGTGAATGTCGCTGTGGCCATTCTCTGCTTCTTCCCAGAGACGGCCGAAGATCATCTTGCCGGCGGTTGTCTGCAACACACTGGTCACGGCGATGTCGGCGTTCTTGCCGATCAGCCGGCGCGCATTGTCGACCACAACCATGGTGCCATCGTCGAGATAGGCCACACCCTGATTGTATTCCTTGCCTTCTTTCAGGATGAACACGCGCATCGCCTCGCCGGGCAAGACGACCGGTTTGAGCGCGTTGGCCAGTTCATTGATGTTCAGCACGCTGACGCCGCGCAACTGCGACACTTTGTTGAGATTGAAGTCGTTGGTCACGATCACCGCGTCGAGTTGTTTGCCGAGCTCGATCAACTTGAGATCGACTTCGCGAACAGAGGGGAAGTCGGTTTCCACGATCTGGATGTCGAGCGAGCTGTTGTTCTGCAAACGGTTCAGCATGTCGAGACCGCGGCGTCCACGCTGCCGCTTGGACGAGTCGGGCGAATCAGCAACCTGCTGCAACTCGCGCAGGATGAACTGCGGAATGATCAGACTGCCGGTCAGAAATCCGGTTTCGGCAACGTCGGCAATGCGGCCGTCGATGATTACTGACGTGTCGAGAATTTTCAG
>Ga0187894_10003306_pt1 | contig 18220 bp, 13 predicted proteins | sample GBC1701081metaG_FD_136650 | JGI IMG/M metagenome (GOLD analysis project Ga0187894, IMG submission 136650) | White microbial mat communities from a lava cave in the Kipuka Kanohina Cave System on the Island of Hawaii, USA - GBC170108-1 metaG ...
GAAGATCGAGGATTGAGGATCGGATATCGGATCATCATGCATAATGTGATCCTCGATCCTCGATCCTCGATCCTCGATCCTCGATCCTCGATCCTCGATCCCCGATCCCCGATCTTGACATCACTCTATCGCTCGACTAACTTGCCCCCGCTGTCGCCTCACGATAGTTTTCGATGGCCCCGGAGCTTTTCGAACCGAACTTATCCAGAGGTCCTTTTCCTAATGAGCAAGTCAAAAGCTAACCGCGGCAATTCGTCGCCTCGCGCTCAAAGTAAGCGTCAGCCCCCGATCGCCGCGAACATCGCCACGAATACCGCCACGAATACCGGAAGAAGGAAATTTCTGACGTTGGGCCTCGGCGGGACAGGCGCGCTGGTCGTTGCCGGAATCACGGGGTACAAAGCAGGTTGGTTTAGTTCCGCGCCAGCCGCGCCTGCGACCGCGCCGCCCGCCAACCTGGCTGCAAACTTGACCACGGGCAAGCCGCTGTCGCCGGTTAGGCTGCCGGCCGATTATCAAAACGCGCTGCGGGCCGCCGACGATTTCGTCAGGCATTATGCGCGCGAATTGAACAACCCGTCCGCGCTGATTCACGCCGTGCGCGCGTTCGGCAAAAACTTCACGCTCAACGATGGGTCGAAGGCGGTTGATTTTCTCTGCGCGCGATTCGCCGCCGACAGAGAAGTCAACGGTAAACGCTACGTCTATTTCCCGCGCGAACACGAAGTCCACGACAACAGCTTCCTCAAAACGATGCTCGAAGCGGGCATCAGCCCTGATCAGACGATCACAGCCGGAACCAACAAATACACGCTGCGCGATCTGGGGGAGAGCGCCAAAGCGCTTTTCCGCTGCGACCCGCAAAACCTGGCCCGCTACGACGCCGCGCTGGTTCATCAACATCTGCCGTGGGGATTGATCGCGTTCTCCATTCTCGTTCCGCCTTCGCGGCCCGCCTGGACGAACGCATACGGCGAAACGATCAATCTGCCCGAAACGATCAACAGTAGTCTGACCGTCTTTGAATCAACCTGCGAGGGCGTCGGCGAAGCGCTGGCTCGCGGCGAAGATGAGACCATGGAATTCCGGAAGGCTATCTTGAAATTCAGTTGCGCCGGAATGCACATGGTCTACGGTTTCTTCTCGTGCCTGCGGCATGGTTACACGGCCAACAACCTGCAGGAGCGGTTGAACAAACTGCTCGATTCAGTCCTGCGCCGGCTAAAAGGCGATGCGCTGGCGACCGACCGCGAGGCTGAATCGTCGCGCAATATGGGGCCGGAATGGCTCAGCCGGTTGGCCGTGCAACAGGAGGGAGGCAAGATTTCGACCAACGGCGCGCCTCCGCCGAATCTGGTTGAAATGATGCGGCTGCGTTCGCAGATCAAGACGCTCGGCCACGCCATGGAAGCGATCAATTACGCCCGGTTGCACAAGCTCTTCACGATACGGCCGGATCAGCAGAAACGATTGCGGGACGGCGAACAAATGCTATATGAAAACCTGGTCAAGATAAGGGCGATGGACATGGCGCCTTTTGTCTACTGGTACTCGAAATCTGTCAGCGACGTGGTCATCGCCGTCGCCCACGCGTTGCGCGCGATGAAGCTGCTGACGCCCGACAACCCGGATACCGTGGTTGGTTAAACGGATTAGCCACGAAGGAGGCGCCTATGAACAGTCGAAATCTTCCATTGACATTTTTCCTGACTTTGATCATTTGCTCTGTCCCGGACCGCGTCAAAGCCCAAACGCCGATTCCGGTCGCCAAAGCCCGAGCGGCTTACGATCAATGCGCGTCGTTGGCCACAAGCGAGGACGCCGCGAAGGCGATTGCCGCGCTCAAGGAGAAAGACCCGAACGCCCGCGCGCAGGCCGCCGCGCAACTCGGCAAATCCTGTGACGCGCGCGCGGTCGAGCCGCTCCTTGATTTGTTGAGAGACGAAGACCCAACGGCGCGGGCCGCCGCCGTCGAAGCCATCGGCAGACTTGGCGCCAACGAATCATTATTCCCGCTGCTCGAAATGAGCGTGAACGAAAAAGATTGGCGCGTGCGCTTGGCTATGATCAGCTCGCTGGCCTCGTTCAAATCCGTCCGAGCCCGAGGCGCTCTCCTCAACGCAATCGCCAATCCGGGCGGCGAGGATATTTCGGACATCAACGACATGTACGTCCGTTGCTCGGCTATCCTGACCATCAACCAGTTCATGGACGTTGGATTCTCGCGCAAGGCGATCCTGTTTCTGCACGGCTTCCTCAATAGCCGGCACTCGACGACCCGGCAGATGGCCGAACAGACGCTTTACGAACTCAAAAACACTCGCAACGCCGCGGCTGAATTCCGCGGTCTTTTGAAGAACAATAACAACCCGGAACTGCGCCGGTGGACGGCGGAATGGATGGGCAAGATAGGATTTGAAAACACCAGCGAGGTTTTGACCGAAGCGGCCGCCAACGACCCCGATCCAAAAGTGAAACAGGCGGCCAGCGCGGCGCTCGCCGCATTGAAAAACGCGAAGTGAGTTCGGGCGCGCAATAATGAAAATCGCCCCTGAGTACGCATCGCTTCCAGCGCGCGTGGCTTCTTCATGCGGTCTTTGATCGAAGCCAGGCGCGCTGGAAGCGATGCGTACCCAGGGATTTTCCGAGGAGGCATTCATGTCGCTATGAGACGCCCTGAAACAATGAAAATCGCCCCTGGGTACGCATCGCTTCCAGCGTGCTTGCTTCGATCAAAGGCCGATTGAAGAAGCCTCGCACGCTGGAAGCGATGCGTACCCAGGGATTTTCGGAGGAGGCATTTTCCATGAAACCCGCGGCCAACATTCCCATCGGAGCATCCGCCGAGAAATCAATCGTCGTCACGCGCGATCTGACCGTGGCTCACTTCCACGACCACATGCCCGAAGTTTACGGCACGCCGATGATGATCTACCTGATGGAAGTCGCTTCGGCGGCGGCGATTCAGGATTACCTGCCTGAAGGCTGGGTGTCGGTCGGCGTCGGCGTCAACATCCAGCACCTGGCGGCGACGCCGGTGGGTTTTACCGTCACCGCGAAGGCCGAGGTCGTTGAAGTCGGCGACAACGCCGTGACGCTCAAAGTCGAAGCCTACGACGACGCGGAGAAGATCGGCGAAGGCCTGCACGTCCGCGCCCCTATCGAGATGGCGAGATTCGGGAAGCGTGTTAAGGAAAAGGCGATGAAGAGAGAAGGCTGAACCAGATCGCGTAAGTTGTGATGAAGATGCGCGAGAGATCGTAAAAATCGCAGTAACGAATTGGCTCCCAGCGGCAGGCCAATGACAAATATCAAATGACAAATGGAAAATGCCCTTCCTTCTGATTTCGTGATCTCAGGATTGCGGAGGGCGCGCCTGGTATGAAGGTTGCCTGATAGGTATTGAAGACTGGGACGGACGCTTGGGCAAATAAACATCTAATCGGAGGAATTATGAACTCAAGCTCAACTCAACGAACCATTCTTTCTATCGCCGCCGCGTTGTTTCTATTTGCCATTGCGTGGGGCGCGGTCTTGTCAACGTCCGCGCGCGCCGACGTTGTCACCGATTGGGATGTGATTGCCTTCGATGCCATCGAAGCTTCGGGCAAGACTGGCCCTGCAACCTCCTGCGACATCGCGATGGCGCATGTGGCGATGCACGACGCGCTCAACGCCATTGACCGTCGATATAATCCTTACGCCTACGACGCCGTTGCGCCCCGTGGCGCTTCTCCCGAAGCGGCGGTCGCGGTGGCGGCCCACGACGTTTTGATCGTCAGAATCCCAAATCAGAAAACATCGCTCGACGCCGCGCTCGCTTCGACGCTCGCGGACATACCTGATGGCAAGGCCAAGGCCGATGGCGTCGCGACTGGGCGAGCCGCCGCGGCTGTGATTCTCGCGCGGCGCGCGACGGACGGCTCGAATGTCGTCACGCCCTACAATCCAGGCGCGGGGCTGGGCGTCTGGCGCCCGACGCCGCCCGCTTTTGCCTCCGCCATCGGCGAAAGCTTCGGCCAGGTCGCGCCTTTTACGATGACCAGCGGCGCGCAGTTCGAGCCGCCCCGGGCGGCCTACTTCGACCTGACCAGCGCCGAGTACACGGACGATTACAACGAGATCAAAAGCATCGGCGGGGCCAACAGCAAGACGCGCACCGCCGAGCAGAGCAAGATCGCTCGCTTCTGGTATGAACCTTCGCCGGGGGGGCATATTCGCCTGGCCAGAGACCTGGTTGTCACACGGAAACTCAACCTGTGGGAGAGCGCCCGCCTGTTCGCGTTGCTCCATCTCACCTGCGCGGATAGCCTGATCACTGGCTACGGCGCCAAGTATCGCTACAACTTCTGGCGTCCGGTGACCGCCATCCGCAACGGCGCAGACGACGGCAACCCGCAAACCGCCGGCGATCCGGCGTGGAATTCGTATCTCGAGACACCGAACCATCCCGACTATCTATCACTCCACGCCGTTTTGTGCGCCGGTTGGGCCGAGGTGTTGGCGCGCTTCTTCGGAACCGACAAGTTCAGCTTCACCATGACGAGCGCGGCGCCGTACCCCGGCATCAAACGCTCGTTTACGAGCTTCTCGCAGTCGGCTCGTGAGGCCGCCGACTCGCGCGTCTACGCCGGGATTCACTTCCGCACATCCTGCAGGGACGGGTTGGCGGTGGGCCGTAAGATCGGCGCGCAGGCGTTTGCCAATTTCCTGCAGCCCACGTTCGATCCTTACTTACAGGATGGCCGAAGCCATTGATCGGCGCCTTGATGTCCGGGTTTCTTCGGACATATCATTCCACCGGAGGCCACCGGAGGCCACCGGAGGCCACCGGAGGCGCTTATGCGGTTCGAAGAATTCAATTTTGGCGCGATTCGGATTGACGGCGCGACCTACGAATACGATGTGGTGATTGATCGCGGCGAGATCAGTAAGCGCCGGAAGAAAGCATCAAAAAAATTCCGGGACGAATTCGGTCACACGCCGCTTTCGATTGAAGAAAAAATCCCGTGGAAATGCCGCCGGCTGGTGGTCGGCACGGGAGCGTATGGCAGGTTGCCGGTAATGGACGAAGTGGAGCGCGAGGCCCTACGTCGCCGGATCAAATTGCTCGTCCTGCCGACGGTCGAAGCGATCGAAGCGCTGCAGGAGGACCCCGAAGATACCAACGCCATCTTGCACGTGACGTGCTGAGCGGTTCGCCGCTACTCTCCCCAATCGCCGAGAGCCTTGCGTATCTGCACGATCTGGCCCAGGTGATAAGCGTTGTGATCGGCGACCAGCAGTATCTCACGCAAATACGTCCGCCCCTCGCCGTGCGGAATCTCAACCGTCAGGTCCAGACTCTGATCCTCGACCAGCCTGATGACCGCTTCGAGGTCGGCGTAGAACGCCGCGACCGAAGCCGCCCACGCCTCTTCAGTCAATTCACCGGTCTCTTTCGGCCAGTAACCCTCGGGAAAAGCGGGCGAGACCCACGAGGCGTCGAGCGTGTAGCGCAAGATGTCTTCCTGCGCCAAACGCAGGTGTTCGAGATTCTCCCAGATCGAATGTGGGCTGTTCGCTGGCCGCACATTGCGCAATGCCGGGTCGAGGCCGTTCAGAGCCTGCTCCGGAGTGACGTGCGCGTGCCCGCCACGCAGCAATTCAACGAGATTTTGACGCAAGATCGAATCGTTCATTTCTCCTCCATCTGTTTGCTTACCCGCGAATCACTGTGACCGCGCGTCCTGAAGGCGTTGTCGCGGTTTCCGTCGTGGTTCGCTCGCTGATGTCAGGCAATCCGCTGCGCTGATCGAAGATCACCAGCCAGCCCGTTGGCTGTCCCAGCCCGCTCAGATATTCGTCGAGTTGCTCCAGGCCTTCCTTCAACGGATCGCTCTTCCCATCGCGCCAGACCTTCATTTCAACGCCGAGCGTCACCTTGCCGTATTGCATGCGCAGATCAATCCGCCCGCTGCCAATCGCGTATTCGCGTTCCAGCGTCCCGCCGCCGTTTACCACACGATGCAGGAAGGCCATCATCACCAGATGCGGAGCGATCTCATGATAGTGGACGCTCTGCAAAAGCGGTTGACCGTGCTGTCGCCAGAACTTGAGGAAGGCTTCGAGCAGTTTTTCGGTATCGAGGCTGCCATCAGCGCGGAGCCACGTCGGCGCGATCTGCGGCAGCGACGCGCGGGTGACGAAGGAGAGCATATAAGGTATGACTTCGCGATAGATCGGGTTGGCAATCACGATCCCGCCTGTTTCCGTCTGCCTGATCAATCCCAGGTCGAGCGCAAAACGCAGATCGTCGGCAGGTAGGTCGGACAAACTCCTGCCCTCCAGAATCGGTCCGATAATATTGCGGATGCGCGGCTCGCGCAGCCGCTCGGCGAGCGAGTCGAGATGCGTGTCCTGCCGCTCGATCAGGATTTCTTTGGCCTGGTCAATGATCTCAACTGTGATCGGCGTCTCCGGATCAGGAGCGAGAACTTGAGTCGCCTGCCGGGCGAGCGCGTTCACGAGCCACGGCTGGCCTTGTGTGAGATCGAAGGCGCGCCGCAACGCATCGAGCGTGAAGACCTGGCCGGATTCGCCAGCATGCTGTTGATAAAGCGACGCTACTTCCTCAGCCGTGAAGTCGCGCATCGTGAGCGATTCGACTTTGATGTTGAATGGACTGGATGTGTGGAGGCGCTCGCTGCCGCCCGAAGCGACTTTGTAATCGCGCACATCGCGCAAGCCGATCAAAGCCAGCGACCAGGGGAAGCCATGCGGGCGGCCAGGATAACCCGCGCGCAATTGTCTCAAGACCGAGATCAAAGCCTCCCCCTGCAAAGCGTCAATCTCATCAAGAAACAATACCAGCGGGCGCGATGACGCCTGCGCCCAGGTCTGCAGCGCCACGAAAATCCGTTGTCCGGCTTCCCCCGACGGCCAGGGCGGCGGTTGCAACTCCGGCGGCAGCCAGACCTGCGCAGCGCCGCGCCAGGCGCCAAGAATCGCCAGTTCCGCCGCGCCAGGGTCGTCATTGAAAGCCGCGCCGACTTCGAGCGAGAGCATGGCCGAAGTGTAACGCCCTTCCGCAGTCAACTGGCGCGCCAGTTCCAGCGCCGCCGTGGTCTTGCCAACCTGGCGCGGCGCATGCAAAACAAAGTAGGTCTGTTGATCAATCAATTGCCGCGCCTCGGGCAATCGCTCAGCCGCAGGCAGCATGTAGTGGATATCGGGCTTGCACGGCCCGGCAGTATTGAAAAAACGCATCGTCTCACTCCTCACGCTTTCAGGATGTGTCGGTACGAAAATGGTAACAGAAAGTCAAGCCTGTTTTCCGAGAGAGATCGGTAAAAGACAATCTCGTCTATTCTTCAAAAGCCTTCTCCAGACAGGCAAACGCCTGCTCTTTCTGTCCGAGCCGAGCGTAGATTCCCGCAAATAAAGACTGATCGAGTTGGCTGTTTCTTTTCGCCTGCTCCTTCATCAATTCAAGCCGCTTTCGCCAATAGCCTTTCAACCCGGAGACCTGATAAGCCGTTCTCAGCGTCTCGATTTCCTCCGGGCTCTGTCCATCTACAGTGGCAAACTTGAGGTAAGCAGCGATGGCTTGTTCGTGGTCGCCCTTCGCTTCATAAGATGGTCCCAGCCAGGCATAGCCCATTGGGACGTTCGGCTCCAGATCTATCATCTTTCGGCATTGCTCAATCGCCTGATCATATTGGCGCGTGTGGTAAAGAATCTGCGCCTTGTTCCTGTTGTCGAGGATCGAGAGTGGGTCAATCTCCAAAGCACGGTTGATCTCGACCAGAGCTTCATCGAGGCGGTTTGTAGTCATCAAGAAAATGGCGTACAGGCGATGAACCACCTCTGAGTTCGGATTGAGTTCGAGCGCGCGTTTATGCGCTTTCTCAGCCCCTGGCCTGTCCCAATCGTAAAGGTTCTTGATATGCCCCAGCATGGTATGCGCCTCGGCGAGTTGATCATCGATCTCCAGCGCCTTGGCTACAGCGGCCTTTGCCTTTGGCATCATTTCTTTGGGAGGAACATACGAACTAAGCGAATGATAGGCGTTAGCCAGGCGAGCATAGGCCAGAGCGTAGTTTGGGTCTATCCTGATAGCCTGCTGAAAATACTCAATGCTCTTTTCAAAACCCTCCTTCGTCCTCTTATCCAGGTGATGAGCTCCCTTGAGATAAAGTTGATAGGCTTCCCTGTTTTCGGTGTAATGTTTTCTCAATCGCTCCCGCTCCGGGCCGGTCAGATGAAGCGAAAGCGCCGCCACCACCTTCTCTGAGATGGCACCCTGCATCACGAACAGGTTCGCGCAATATTGCTCATCGCATTGATACGTCCATACCGCAGTCTCATCAACGGCGTTCATCAACCGCGACGTCACTCTGATCCTATCGCCGTCGCGTTGGAAGCTGTTCTCCAACACAAAATCCGCTCTCTGCTCGCGGCCGGCCGCAAGTGGGTCCTGCCCGAGGTTGGCATATTTGCGCACGGAGTTGATGGAGCGCACGCTGAGTTGTTTGAGATTGCTGAGTTTGAAAATCAGGGTCTCAGCCATTCCCATCTGAAACGCCTCGTCTTGACTCTCGGCCACAAGCGGCTTGAAGGGCAGCACCGCGATGGACCTGATCGCTGTGTTAGACGCCGGGGGTTTTGACCGGCCTGTCAGCCATTGGGAGCCAAACGCGCTGGCGAGTCCGGCCAGGAGCAGAATCAACAACAAGGCTGCGAGTCCGGGCCGGCGCCGCATCCAGCGGTTGACGTTCCACACCGATGGCGCGCCTTGTCGCTTTGTCGCCGTCGCCGGCGCTGATGCCGAGACGTCTGCGTCAACATCCGCCTGCGCGACCATTTCCCGCACCGGCGCGACAAAACGGTAACCGCGCTTCGGCACGGTCTCGATGAACCGCTCTCCGTTGGCGCCCAGCGTCTTCCTCAGGATAGAAATGTTATTGGCGAGGTTGGCTTCTTCAACGATCGCGTCGGGCCAAACCATCTTCATCAACTCATCTTTTTCCAGCAAACGCCCGTGACGCTCGACCAATACGAGCAGTAGGTCGAAGACTTTGGGTTGAAGTTGGACGACCTCGCCATCGCGCAGCAATAGGCGCTCTGCAGTGTCCATCCGGTAAGGGCCGAATTCATAAATTCGCTTAGGCTGATCGCTCATAATCCCTCCTGAGAGGCTTTAAGAACACCCCTAGAATTTCCCTAGAAAATCCCTATCGCGATCAGAAGACATCGCCGCGGAGCTGAGCATATCGTCCGCAGCCGAATGAGCCATGAAACTGTTTGCAGAAACCGGCTCATTCTAAGGCAGGCGTGTGGCCTGAGCAATTCGGCGACGACCTGCCTTTGACATCAACTCTGTAGAGACAAGGAGGAGATTATGCTCACCCCAGGAATCTTGCGCAGTTTGATCTTATTACTCTGGCTCGTTACGGCGGCGGCGAATGTTCAAGCTCAAAATTCCCGGGCGTTCTCAGCCGCATCCTATCTTGAACGCGGAAACCAATGGTTGGCGAAGGGGGAATGGGATCGGGCCATCGCCGATTACGACATGGCCATCGCTTTCGATGCGGGCGCAATCGCCTACTACAACCGCGGCGTCGCCAGGCAACGCAAGGGCGACCTGAGCAACGCAGTCAGCGATTACAACCGGACCATTGAGATGAACCCGCGGTACGCCAACGCCTACCTCAACCGCGGGGCTATCCTCTACGGGCAAGGCCAATACAAAGCGGCGATCAGCGATTTCGGCAGGGCGATTGAGATCAATCCGCGCGATACCAGGGCTTGGAACAATCGTGGCTCCGCGCTGAGCGATCATGGGAATCTTGGAGCCGCCATCGCCGATTTTGATGAGGCTATCAAACTCGACCCACGCAATGCTGAGGCCTGGGGCAACCGCTGCGGCGCGCTTTACCGCAAGGGCGCGCTGGACGCGGCAATCGCCGATTGCAGCCGTGCGCTCAGGCTTGACGCGCATAATGCCGCCGCCTTGAACAGTCGCGGCTTGGCTCGGCAAGAGAAGAGCGAACTGGATGGCGCGCTGGCTGATTTCGACCGCGCTATCACACTCGTTCCGCAACAAGCGGTTTTCTATAGCAATCGCGGCGGGGCTTGGTTGCTGAAAGATGAGCCCGGACGCGCCTTGAGCGATTTGAACCGCGCGCTCACGCTCGACCCGAAACTGGCTGGCGCGTGGAGCAATCGCGGCGTCGCTCATCTTGGGATGTCGAATTTCCCCCGAGCGGTGGCGGATTTCGATCAGGCGCTGAAACTCAACCCGCGATTGGCTGACGCCTATTGCAGTCGCGGCGCCACGTGGCTGGCGCAAGGCAAGCTGTCAGAAGCTGAAGCCGACTTCGCGCGTTGTCGCTCGCTGGGCGGGACACCGAAGCCTGAGGCGGAGAGGCTGCTTCAGGAGAGCAGAAAACGGTTATCGGGGCGGACAGTCCGCCAATAGTAATGAAGAGCGCGGCGCACTGCGCTATCGAATAAGGAGAACACCATGAGCTCAAGCTCAACTCGACGATCATTTCATCCTATCGCCACCACACTGTTTTTGTTTGTCTTCGCGTGGCTCGCGGCCTTATCAACTTCAGCGCGCGCCGACGTTGTCACTGATTGGAATGTGATTGCCGTCAACACCGTCGCCGCCGCGGGCGCCGCGGCCCGCGTGCCAAATCGCATACTCACGATGACGCACGTGGCGATGCACGACGCGCTCAACGCCATTGACCGTCACTACAAGCCTTACGCCTTCGACGCCGTCGCGCCTTACGGCGCTTCGCCCGAAGCGGCGGTCGCGGCGGCGGCATATGGCGTGTTGATCGTCGAAATCCCGAACCGGAAAACAGCGCTCGACGCCGCGCTGGCTTCGACGCTCGCGGCCATCCCCGACGGGAAGGCCAAGTCCGATGGCATAGCAATTGGCCAAGCCGCCGCCAATGCGATTCTCGCGCAGCGCGCAAACGATGGCTCGAACATCGTCACGCCTTACACGCCGGGCACGGCGCCGGGCGTGTGGCGCCCGACGCCTCCCGGTTTTCTTCCCGCCGCCAACGTGAGCCTGGGCAAGCTCACGCCTTTTACGATAACCGGCGCCACGCAGTTCGCGCCGCCTGCGCCCGCTTACTTCAACCTGACCAGCGCTGAGTACGCTGCGGATTACAACGAGGTCAAGAGCATTGGCGCAGTCAACAGTACGACGCGCACCGCCGAGCAGAGCGAGATCGCGCGCTACTGGTACGAGACCTCGCCCGGTTTCCACATTCGACTGGCCAGAGACTTGGTCGTCAAACAGAAACTTAACTTGTGGGAGAGTGCGCGATTGTTCGCGCTGCTCAACATCGCCCGCATTGACGCTCTGATCGCCAGCAACGCCGCCAAGTACACCTACAACTTCTGGCGTCCGGTGACCGCCATCCGCGCTGGCGCGGAGGACGGCAACCCGCGGACTGACGCCGATCCGGCGTGGGAGTCATTCCTTGTGACGCCGCCCTTTCCCGAATACCCGTCCAATCACGCCATCGTCAGCGCCGCTCAGTCTGATGTGATGGCCCGCTTCTTCGGGACCGACCAGTTCGGCATCGCCCTGGTGAGCGGGCCGCCGTTCGCCGGCATCGTGCGCTCGTTTACCAGCTTCTCGCAGACGGCGCAGGAGGCCGCCGACTCGCGCATCTACGCCGGGATTCATTTCCGCACCGCCTGCGCGGACGGCTTGGCGCTGGGCCGGAAGATCGGCGCTCAAGCGTTCGCCAATTTTCTGCAGCCCGCGTTTGATACCTGTTTGCAGGACGACCGGAGAGGCGATTTCATCCAGTTCAATTCATCGAGCGGCGATTATGAGTTCATTCACTGCGGCGTGGATGGCTTGATTCTGCGCGGGCGAGGCGAGGTGCGGCGCGCGGGTTGTGTCTTGACGCTTAAGAGCGCGCAGGTCTTGCTCACGCTCCATCGCTGTGTGATCGCCCCGCTCAACCGCGGTCAGGCGGTCGTGCGGAAGACTCCGGTAGGCCCGACCTTCGTGATCAACGACCGGGACGCCAACAACAGCAATTGCGCCTGCCGTTGATAGTCACGACAATTCATTTGGAAATGCGCCCACGGCTCGGCCGATTCAGGGCGCGAGACCGACGCGCCGCAACAGGTCTGCAAACCGAGGGTCGGAGCGGAGCGGGGCGAACTCTGGCCGCACATTGAGGTAGACGAGGTGGAATGCGCGTTCCTCGGCGGCTTTCTCCAGCCAGGCTATAGCTCGATCCCGCTCGCCCAGGCCCGCATAAATCGTGGCTATTTCGCTCGCCGAGACGTAGCTGCGCTCAGCGCGCTTCTGTAATTCGGCGAGAATCTTCATCGCCTCGTCTCTTCCGCCCGAGACCGCATAGGCATATCCGAGCGCCGCCTTCATGAGCGGGCTGCCGCCCGAAAGGGCGCCGGCCTTGTTTAGCTCGGCGATTGCTTCCCCGAATCGCGCCTCTTGCACAAGAGCGAGTCCCAGGTACCAGCGCGCCACGCCGAAGTTGGGGTCCAAATCGACCGTTTTAACGCATTGCTCGACCGCATGGTCGCTCCTCCCCGCGAAGTAAAGGGTTGCGCCCATAAAGGTGTTCATGACGAGCGAGACAGGATCGATATCCCTGGCCTTGCTCATTTCGGCAAGAGCCTCCTCCAGCCGCCCGTTCGGGGTTAAATAATGAGCGGCATACCACTGATGCGCTGTCGTGTATCGCGGGTTGAGCGCGATGGCGCGTTTGAATTCGCTCTCGGCCCCCGCCCAGTCCCAGTCATAATTCACTTTGACGTGCGCCAGTGACGTGTGGGCTTCAGCAAGCGTTTCATCAAGCGTCAGCGCCTCCAGCGCTGACGCCTTCGCCTGCGGCAACGCCTCTTTGGGGGGAAGATAGTTATAGAACGCCAGCCCTAGGTATGCGTCCGCCAATCCCGTGTGCGCCAGGGCATAATGCGGGTCTCTCTGAGTCGCCCGCCGAAAGTGCTCAATAGCTTTCTTGAACCCATCCTCTGTCCTCTTGTCCCAATAGAAGCGGCCCGTCTGATAAAGTTGATAAGCCTCGGTGTCATTGGTGTAACGTTTGGCCAACAACCTCTTCTCTTCGCCGGTCAGTTTCGACTGCAACTCCCCGGCGATATCCGTCGCGATCTCCGCCTGAAGCGCGAAAATATCCGAGAGTTTCCTGGTGTACTGTTGGCCCCAGAGTTGCGCGCCGTCCGCCACGTTCACCAGGTCCGCCTGGACGATCAGAGTGTCGCCACGCAGAAGGACTCTCCCTGTGAGCGCCGCGCTGACGTTAAGGTCGCGTCCTATTTTGGATGAATCCGCCGCTTGATCCTTGTAACGGAAAGCGGTGGTTCGCGCGATCACGCGCAGATTTGACAGTTGTGACAGGTTATTGATCAGGCTCTCGGTGATCCCCTCGCTCAGATACGCCGCCTGCGGATCAACGCTCCCACTGGCGAAAGGCAAGACCACCAGTGATTCAATTGGCGGGCGCCCCTTGAATCTCAGAGAGAACGCCAAGGCGGCGAACGCCAGGAGCGCCAGAACGATGGCGCCAGCGGTGACCCGGCGCCGATTGAGCCGGCTGATCAGTGGCGCGGCGCTGGCTTCTCCGCTTCGCTCTGCTCGCGCGCGCTCTTCGTTGAGGATTGACGGCGAGGGCGCCGCCGTGATCGGCGTCTCTGTGTTGTTATTCGGCGCCTCCCTTACACTCGCCACAAAACGGTAGCCGCGCCAGGGAATCGTCTCAATGTATTGACGCCTGTCCTGGCTCTCGCCCAAGGCTCTTCTCAACGTGGAGATGTTACGCGTGAGATTAGTCTCCTCCACCGTGGCGTCAGGCCATATGGCTTTCATCAACTCGTCTTTCTCAAAAATGTGCCCGCTGTTTTCGACCAGGACGATGAGGAGGTCAAAGACTTTGGGTGTGATCGACACTTCTTCTCCATTGCGGAGCAGCAGCCGCTCGGCGGTATCCAGCCGGAAGGGGCCGAATTCATAAAAGCGCTTGTTTGGCTGATTCATAACCGCTTACCGAACTTTTTCTCAGCTTTTTCCGAAATTTTTCACCATTCTCGAAATACTTTAGCGCCGTCTTCAGCGTACCGTTCGCGATGAAATGAGTCAGAGAGAAATGCGCAAGAACAGGCTCATTTTAAGGCCGTGCGCGTGACCTGGGCAATCCGGGCGCGCCTGGCATAATTGACGGCGAATCTCGCAACAGTAGCCGTTCATTAAATTGAAGATAGTGGAGGTAGAGGGATACTCATGAAGGAAACAGGATTGGCCGGATGCGAGCGCCGGTTTAAGCGGTTTTTGCATGCGACTCTTCTGGCGCTGCTTTGCGCCGCAAGCGTCAAAGCGCAAGAGGCGCATCAACATCAACACGAACTCGGAAAGGTCAACTTCCCGATCTCCTGTTCAGATGCGACGCAAGAGCAATTCAACCGGGCGGTCGCCTGGCTCCATTCTTTCGAGTACGAAGAAGCTGAAAAGGCGTTCACCGCAATCACCGCCGCCGATCCAAAATGCGGCATGGGCTACTGGGGCGTCGCAATGAGCAATTATCATCCGATCTGGGCGCCGCCGACAGCGGAGGAGTTGAAGAAGGGGCAGGCCGCCGTAGAGAAGGCCAAATCTGTTGGCGCGGGCGCCGAGCGTGAACGAGGCTACATCGCAGCCATCGAAGCCTTCTACAAAGACGCCGGCGCCATTGACCATCGGACGCGCGTGGTAGCTTACAGTGAGGCGATGGAACAACTTTCCCGGCGTTACCCGAAAGATCGCGAAGCCTCGGTCTTCCATGCGCTGACGCTCATCGCGAGGGGGATGATGGCCAATGACAAAAGCTACACGAACGAGAAGAAGGCCGCTGAAATTCTCAACCGTGTTTTGGCCTCGGAACCGGAACACCCCGGTGTGGCCCACTACCTGATTCACAGTTACGACTATTCGCAGCTCGCGCATCTTGCGCTGCCCGCCGCTCGCAGTTATGCGAAGATCGCGCCCGCCTCGGCGCACGCGCAGCACATGCCCTCTCACATCTTCACGCGGTTGGGATTGTGGCAGGAAGCCATTCGATCAAACCTCGACGCCGAGGCGGCGGCGAAGGCTTACGCCGCGAGGAATCACATGACCGGCGCGTGGGACGAGCAACTTCACGCGATGGACTATCTTGCTTACGCCTACCTTCAAGGCGCGCAGGACAAGAAAGCCAAAAACGCGCTTGATGAGTTGAATGCGATTCGGCGAGCCGAGCCGGAGAATTTCAAAGTGGCTTACGCGTTCACGGCCATCCCTGCGCGCTATGCGCTGGAACGGCGGCGCTGGAGCGAGGCCGCCGCGTTGACGTTGCGCCCGATCGAATTCCCTTGGCGCCGTTTTCGCTGGGCCGAAGCCCACATCCATTTTGCGCGAGCTATAGGGGCCGCACGGAGCGGCGATACAACCTCAGCGCGTCAGGAGGTTGAGAAATTGGCCGCCATCCGGCAGGCGCTCGTTGAAGTCAAAGGCGATTACGATTGGGGCAGGCAGGTTGAGATTCAACTCCAAGCCGCGACCGCATGGCTTGCGCAGGCTGAAGGAAGGAGGGAAGAAGCGCTCCAGTTGATGCGCGGCGCCGCTGAGTCGGATGATTCGACGGATAAGCATCCGGTTACGCCTGGTTCACTGATCCCAGCTCGTGAACAATTTGCGGATCTGTTGCTGGAACTGAACCGGCCTGCTGACGCCCTGAAAGAATTCGAGGCTGCGCTCAGGAGCGCCCCCAACCGATTCAATGGGGTTTATGGGGCGGCGAAGGCCGCTCTGGCATTGGGAGACCAAAGGAAGGCGAAGACTTATTTCAGCCAACTGGTGGAACTTTGCTCTCAGGCGGACAGCGAAAGGCCTGAATTGGAGCAGGCCAAAAAGTCGCTTGGCAGGATCAGATGAGCGGATCGGCGCGCAGGCGTTCGCTGATTTCCTGCAATCCGTTATTGCCACTCGCGCCGCCGCTCCCAAATCCCATCCACCGCTCGCAATGCCAGGGCGCCGATCGTAAAAATCAACCCGCTTACTCATCTTGCGGTGGATGCAATCCGGCGAGAAGTAAAACGCGGCGAAGATTGACCATCTTCTGATGATTCATTTTCAGGGTTTCGACAGTAGCGCGCCCGGTCGGGGTCAGGCCGGCAATCAACAGAGCGTCTTCACTCCAGGTGAAATGATCCGGCCATCGCTGTTTGCGCGGATTGAAGAGCGGCGCGAACTCCTGAGCCAGCGGATCAATGCCCGCGACTTTGTTGTATTTGCGGCCATTACATGCCGGACAGGCTGAGGCGAGATTCGTGAGTCGGGTCTTGCCCTTTGCCGAAAGAGGGATGCGGTTGCGCGTTCAGCCATATTTTTCAGGGTCTACGCCCAGTTGCCTCATCATCTCCTGAGGCGAGATCTTTCGCAATTTTGCCAGGTCAATGACTGCCTGCCATCTCTCAACCCAGATTTGCTGCAACTCTTCAATCAACTTAAGCAATTCCGCGCGCTCTTTTTTCGTCAGAGTTTCTTCGATCCTTTTCTCCGTCAGCTCTTCGTACCGTTGCCGTTCGTCTTCCGGGAGCGTGCGATTGAGCTTGAGAAAGAGTTCAGTCTCTCTCTTTGACAGGCGCGGGGCTTTTGTCTTCAGAGCCGGCGTGGCTCGCAGCGCCCGTCGCATAGCCGAGAGGGCTTTCTTCCGCTTGGTCTTTGACGCCGCTGCGTAATCCGCAGCCAGTTCGGCCTCAACAACGATGGTCGCAGTTCTAGTTGCCATAAACTCTTACCTCAGTGACAAGTCATTCGCGCAGTAGTCTAATCGTCAAGGATTTGTTTTGCCAGTCATCACTTCTCCTTGCCATCGCTTTTTCCGATTCCTATGACACGCGCCATCATTGCCACTCGCGCCGCCGCTCCCAAATCCCATCCGCCGCGCGCAACGCCAGCGCGCCGATCGTGGAGGTCGGATTGACGCCCGCGCTGGTCACGAACGAACTGCCGTCAACGATGAACAGGTTCTTGACATCGTGCGTTTGATGCCAGCGGTTGACCACCGACCGCTTCGGATCGTCGCCCATCCGCGCCGTGCCGAGCAGGTGGAAGGCCGGTTGGATCACGCCGCTGTCGAGGATTTCATACGCGCCCGCCGCTTCGAGCAATTGCGTGGCAGTCCGGCGCGCGTGTTCGTGCAGCCGCAGGCTGTTTTGGCTGTACGAGTAGATGACGCGCGGCGCGGGAATTCCGTCGCTGTCTTTTACATTAGGATCGAGTTCGACGCGGTTCTTTTCATCCGGCAAATCTTCGCCGAGCAGCGTCACGCGAATGACGTGGCCGAAGCGCCGCTTCATCACACGATGATGATCACGGCCCCAGGGCGCGGGCTTTCCGGCGAATCCACCCCACGCCTGATGCAACGGGCCGAATGAACGTTCGATCTGAAACGTATAGCCGCGCACGAAGCCGCGTTTCAGATCCGTCTCGTAAAAATGCTGCGTCATCAGCGGCACGCCGAACGGCCCGATCCACCCATCCATCTTCGTTTCAAACACCCCCTCGATCATCCGAAACGGGTGGAGCATGAAGTTCTTGCCGACCAGTCCCGAAGAATTGGCCAATCCATTTGGAAAGAGCTTCGACTTTGAATTGAGCAACAATCGCGGCGTGCCGACGCCGTTGCAGCAGATCACGACGACGCGGGCAAGCTCTTCGTGCAGCTTACCATCTTTGTCGTAATACACAGCGCCGCGCGCGCGGCCCTGATCATCAACCAAAATCTCGCGCACCCGCGCGCGAGTCTTCAACACCGCGCCTCCCTTGAGCGCCTTCGGCCAATAGTTCACATCCGTGCTCGCCTTAGCGCCGATGGGGCAACCGAACATGCATTTGCCGTGGAGCGCGCATGCCGGGCGCTCGTCGTAATTGCGCGAGATGATCGCGTTGTCCGACACCCACCAGCCCCAGCCGAGCTTGTCGAAAGTTTTGGCGATCGTTTCGCCGAGCGCGCCCAGCGGCAATGGAGGCGTCGGTCGTTCCTTGCGCGGCGGATTGCCCGGATCACCGGCGATGCCTGCGACGCCGATCTCGCGGTCGTTCGCCTCGTAATAAGGCTCCAAATCTTCGTACCGGATCGGCCAATCGTCGGCCACGCCATCAAGCGAGCGCACGCGAAAATCCGAAGGGCGAAAGCGAGGA
>Ga0187894_10003307_pt1 | contig 18214 bp, 19 predicted proteins | sample GBC1701081metaG_FD_136650 | JGI IMG/M metagenome (GOLD analysis project Ga0187894, IMG submission 136650) | White microbial mat communities from a lava cave in the Kipuka Kanohina Cave System on the Island of Hawaii, USA - GBC170108-1 metaG ...
AAGCCCACCGCGGCGCAGCCGAGACGGAGGCCGTCCTTCACCGACGCCGTGACCGCTGACAGCGGGTCCTTCTCGTCGTGGAGAACGTCGTGGTTGTTCATCTTCAAGATCAACGGGATCTCGCCGGCATACTCGGCCGCCCCTGCCTCGATGAACCCGAGCGGCGCGGCGTAGGCGTTGCAGCCGGCGTCGATGGCGAGCTGGTAGTGATAGAGCGGATCGTACGCCGGCGGGTTCACGGCGAAGCTCCGCGCCGGGCCATGCTCGAACCCCTGGTCGACCGGCAGGATGACCATCCGCCCGGTGCCGGCCAGCTTGCCGTGGTTCAGCATGCGCGCCAGGTTCGCCCGCACGCCGGGATTCTCGCTCGCGTACCAGCTCAAAATCTCCTTCACGCGTGCGCCCATGGGAATGTCCTTTCTTGGCTAGGAAAGCTTTCGGTAGAAGTCCTCGGCCTGTGCCACGTCGTCGGGGCTGCCGATGATGATCGCCGAGCGCTGATGGTATTCGGTCGCCCGCACGTCGAGCACGCGCTCCGTCCCCGTGCTCGCGCGCCCACCCGCTTGCTCCACGACCATGGCCATCGGCGCGACCTCGTAGAGCAGCCGGAGCTTGGGCTTGGGCTTGGCCGGGTCCGAGTAGTCGGACGGATACATGAAGACGCCGCCGTCGAGCAGGATGCGGTGCACGTCGGCCACCATGGCGCCCGAGTAGCGCAGCGAGTACGGGCGACCGCTCGCCTTGTCCGGCGTGCGGAGATGCTCGACGTAGGCGCGCTGCCCTGGATGCCAGCTGCGGAAGTTGCCCTCGTTGATGCCGTACGTCTTGCCACGGCGCGGAATCTTGATGTCGGGATGGGTGAGCACGAAGGTGCCGGTCTCGGGATCGAGCGTGAAGCCATGGGTCCCCTGCCCTGCCGTGTAGACGAGCGTGGTGGCCGGCCCGTACATCACGTACCCCGCGGCGACTTGCGCGGTGCCTGCGCTGAGCGCGGTCGGCCCGGCTGGGGACTTGCCGTCGCTCGGCCTCACCGAGAAGATCGTCCCGACCGTTCCGTTGACGTCGAGATTCGAGGAGCCGTCGACGGGATCGCAGCAGACGACCACGGGATGCGCACCCTCGACCGCCATCTCGATGGCGTCCTTGGCCTCCTCGGACACGAAGGCGGCGCACGCGCGGGTCTCGCGAAGCGCGGCCTCCACCGACTCGTGGCCCCAGACATCGAGCTTCTTCACCTGGTCCCCAGAGATATTGGTCCCGCCCACGTAGCCCAGGCGGTCGCGAAGGGCCGCGTGGGCCAGTTCCTTTGCGATCACGGCGGCGACACGGCCGAGCCGACCGACGACCGTCGCCACACCTCTGGCGTGGTCCCCCAGTGAGGCCTGCTGAGTCGCCAGATGCTCGGATAATGAGATCGCTGCCACGCTGCTCCCCTCGGAAGGTCGAACTGTAGGACTTCGAAAATCCTAAGCGAGTCGCGGACCCGGCGTCAACTATCCGCGCCGCCTGGGGCCGGCGACGCGTGCCGGGTCCTCAGGACCGGCCAGAGCACCATCGCCGCAGACAGGAGCAGGATCGCGCCGCTCACCGGGCGCCGGACGAACACGCTCACGTCGTTGCCGTGGGCGACCATGCTGGTCAGGAAGTACTGCGAGGGGGCCAAGGATGACCCCCATGACCAGCGGGGGAACGGGCAGGTCGTACCGGCGCATGAAGAAACCGAGGATGCCGAAGAGCATCGTCAGCCAGACGTCGGCCAGGTCGTTCCGGAGGGCGTAGGCGCCGAGGAAGCAAAACACGACGATGAAGGTGTTGAAGTAGGTGAAGGGCAGGACGAGCACGATCGCGTTCAGCATCGTGATGCCCGGCAGCGCCCCCGCCACGATGGCGAGGCCGAGCGTCATCAGGGCACGATGAAGTCCACGGGGCGGTTCGGGTATTTCTCCTGCGCGACGATCTCGCGGGCAGCCAGCGCGAGCAGGAGTGCGATCAGAACCGCGGCGGTGACGACCAGGGGCTGGCGTGAGCGCATCGAGGCATCCTCCTTGGCAGCGCCACATGGAAGCATGGCGCGTCCGGACGGTCAAGCGCGCGAGTTGCCGGGTGCGCGTGTGCGCGATAGTATCGATCATTCGCTCCGGATCGGTCTCCAACCCGGCACGCGCGAGCGGCGCGAGGAGGATTCGGCATGACGCACGCCACGGCCGATCTGCTGCTTCCGATGTTCCGGGACGTCATCGAGATGCTGATGCTCGTCTCGCAGAGCTTCCGGCACTTCGACGAGGGCAAGGTCGAGACCGCCGCCGCGCTGGGGCGCGCCGTTCACAAGCACGAGAAGGAGCTGACCGAGCGCCTGCTCGCCGATCCTCCCGAGGTCGACGGCCTGCGATTCGTGCCGTCGCACCTCGAGCGATCGGGCGACGCCATTCACGGGCTCCTGCGCTGCCTCCGGACGATGCAGGCGGAGGGGACCCGGTTCACGCCCGGCGGCGAGCGCGAGGTGATCGAGCTGCTCGACAAGACGAGCGAGTTGCTCGAGTGCGCGCGCGACCTGGTGCTGACGAAGAACCGCGTGCTGGCCCGGCACGTCGAGATCGAGAGCATGCGCTTTCAGGACCTCACCGCGGAGTTCGCGCGCGCGCACGAGCAGCGGCTCGTCCAGGGCGTGTGCATGCCCGAGGCCTCGAGCGCGTACCTCTCCATGCTGGACTACCTGCGGGAGATCACGCGGCACGCGCGCCGCATCGCCACGCGCATCGTCCCGCGCGACGCCCTGTCGGCGCGGGTCCCACTGTGACGGGTGAGGAGGGAGCCATGCACCGTCTGCGGAGCGCATGCATCGGAACGCTCATCGGCGGGATCCTGGCGCTGCTCGGCGCGCACGAGGCGCGGGCCATCCTGAGCCCGTCCGGCATCGATCCGCGCCTTCGATTGGATTGGGAGGTCGTCCAGACCCGCACCGGACGGCCGCAAGTGCAGGGCTACATCTACAACGACTACGGGCGTCCGGCCTTGAACGTTCGGCTCGTCGTCGAGACCCTCGACGCCAGCGGCCAGGTGACCGATCTGGCCTATGGCTACGTCTTCGGCGTCGTCCCCGTCTTCAACCGGACGCTCTTCGACGTCCCGCTCAAGACCACTGGCGCGAGCTACCGCATCCGCGTCACGTCCTTCGAGTGGAAGGACGGCGGCTCCGGCTCGTAGCGTCGGCGGGGGCCTCGAGGCCCCCGGCCGCACGAGTCAGCGGGTGATGCCGGTGTAGATCCCGGGCGGGATGACGCGGTAGACCGCGAGCGGCTGGGAGACGTTCTTGAACGTCCGCTCGCCCAGCGCTTCGAGGACGAAGCGCGACTTGATGCGTTCGGCCGTCGTCGGGCCCACCACGATCTCGCCGCCCTGCGCCGAGCCGGCGAAGCGCGCTGCCAGGTTCGTCGTCGGGCCGGTCGCGGTGAACGTCCAGCGCTGCGAGCCGGCACCGCCGAGCTTGGTCGCGCCGAGCAAGGCCTGGCCCGTGTTGATTCCCATGTGAAGCTCGATCGCCGGGAAGACGCCGGCGTACTCCTCGTTCAGATCGGATGTCTTCGCGTGGATCGCGAAGGCCGCCCGGGTGGCGTTCAGCGCGTGGTCCTCGTCGGGGCGCCCTGGCTCCGCCCGGTTCGCGCGCTGGAAGATGACCATGAGTCCATCGCCCGCCGTCTCGTTCACGTCGCCGTGCTGGGCCCGGATGATCTCGAGGAAGCTGCCGAAGTAGGTCTGCACGAGCTGGTTGAGGCGCCTCGCCTCGAGCTGCTCGCTCAGTCGTGTGTACCCGGCGATGTCGAGGAAGAGGACGGACACCTCCTCGTTGCGCTTCTCGAGCGTCGTCGCGGTCGGGTCGCGCTCGAGCAGCTCCTTCACGGCGTCCGGCACGAACTTGGACAGCTCCCCCTTGAGCTGCTCGAGCACCTCGAGGCGCTGGCGCGAGGCCTGGAGATTCTCGAGCGCCGTGGCCAGCTCGGTGTTGCGCGCGGCCAGGTCTTGCTGCGCCTGGGCGAGGCGTCCCGTCATGTCGTTGAGCGCGACCCCCAGCTCGCCCACCTCGTCGCCCGACGTCGCTGGCGCCCGCGCCTCGAAATCGCCCTCGCCGATGCGGCGGGCCACCCGCGCCAGCTCGTGAATGGGCCGCACGACCACGAAGCGCATCGCCAGCGCCAGCACGGCCGCCGCCGCCACGATGGTGAGCGCCCCGATGAGGATCTGCCGGTTCCGCTGAGTGCGTACCTGCGCGAGCACCGGCTCCATCGACGTCGCCACGCGCACGACGGCGCGGACCTTGTGGTCCGTGCCGTGGCAGCCCTGGCACCGCTCCTGGTTGGCGATGGGCTGGTCGAGGACGAACAGCGTCACGCCGTCGCGCTGCTCGAGCGCCTCCTGGGTCTTGAGCGTCTCGACGGCGCGCCGGAACAGCGGCCCGGTCATCATCGTGCCGGGCTCGCGCCGCATCTTCTCGATGGAGGCCACGACGTCCTTCGGCAGCTCGGCCTCCTTGGACACCTCCTGGAGCGTCGCGAGGTCGGTGAAGGCCTCCACGCCGTTGCGCCGGTAGATGGTGAGGCCCTCCACGGGCGATGAGCTCTTGAGGTCCAGGATGAGCCCGCGTGTGATGTCCGGCCGTTCCTGGAGCATCGCCGTCTCGATGCTCGCCACCACGGTGGCGACCAGCCTCCGCGCCGAGTCCTTGCTCTGCTCGACCAGCAGCGCGCTCTCGCGCTGGATGGTGAAGATCGTGGACGCGCCGAACCCGATGATCAGCACGACGACGATCAGGACGGTGATCTTGGCGGTCAGTCTGACGCGCGGCACGGCGAGAGGGTAGCACAGTCGAAAGTTGGGTGTTCGACATGGGGTGGCGAAACTGCGCGGCTACCTGCGCTATTGACGAGCGGGCTGAGGCGATCGCCGGCCGGGTGGCGGCGGGGGGCGCTCCCGCGCGGCCGGGCGGAGTGGCCCCCCGAGGCCCGTACGCAGCCCGAAGGGCTGCGATTCGGGCGAGCGGGTGTCCGAGCCCGATTGCGCGGGAGCGGCTCCCGCCGACAGGACCCGGCCGCCTCGCGTGTTGATCCGCTCGTGGATAGCGCGGACTGGACGCGTGCACTAGACGCGCGTGGTGCGGCCGGCCCAGTGGGGCTCGCGCAGCAACCGCTTCACCAGCTTGCCCGCGCTGTCGCGTGGCAGCTCGGGGTGGAAGGACACTTCGCGCGGGACCTTGTAGTCCGCGAGGTGCCGGCGACAGAACGCGCGCACCTCGTCGGCGTCCAGCGTCTCGCCGGGGCGCGGTTCCACGGCAGCGTGCACGCGCTCGCCCCACTCGTCGTCCGGGACGCCGAAGACGGCCGCGTCCTGAATCTTCGGATGGCGATGCAACGCGTCCTCGATCTCGGCGGGATAGATGTTGACACCCCCCGAGATGATCATGTCCCGCTTGCGATCGCAGATGTACACGAAGCCCTCGTCGTCGAGATACGCGACGTCGCCCACGCTCAGCCACTCGCCGCGCTGGGTCTGCCGGGTCGCCTCGGGATTCCGGTAGTACTCGTCGAACACGCCGGGATACCGACGCACGAAGAGCTCGCCCGGCTGGCCCGTCGGCGCCGGTTGGCCCTCGTCGTCGAGGATGGACAGCTCGACGCCGGGCGCGGCTCGGCCACACGAGCCGGGCTTCCGCAGCATGTCCTCGGGTCCCAGGATGGTGTTGATGCCCAGCTCCGTCGAGCCGTAGAACTCGTAGAGCACGGGGCCGAAGTACTGCAGCACCTCCTCCTTGACCCGCATCGGGCAGGGCGCCGCCGCCATCACGATCGAGCGCATCGAGGACACGTCGTAGCGCGCCCGGACGGCCGGCGGCAGATCGACGATGCGCTTGAGCAGGGTCGGCGCCATGAAGGTGCTGCTGCAGCGATGTCGGTCGATGAGCGCGAGCGCCGCCTCGGCATCGAACTTCGGCATCACCACGACCGCGTTGCCGAGCAGGTGCGCGTAGAGGGCGAATCCGCCCGGAGCCGAGTGATAGAGCGGGCCGGCGACCAGGTGGACGTGCGAGGGATCGGTGACGTTCATCGCCTCGAGCCGCGGCAGCAGCTCGCGCGGATCCGAGCCCCGCCGCCGCGCGCCCTTGGGCTTGCCGGTGGTGCCTGCCGTGTAGATCGTGGAGGCGCCGAACACTTCCCCCGCGGGCAGCTCGACCGGCTCGGGCCGCCCGGCGGTCACGAGGTCGTCGAAGCGCACGGCCCAGTCGGGACGCGCGTCGCCGATCACGATCCACGCGCGGACGCTGGGCACGCGCGCGCGTACCTCGCCGGTCAGGGGCAAGAACGCGTCGCCCACGAACACGGCGGCCGCTTGCGCGTTGTCGAGGATGTAGGCGACCTCGTCGGCGGTCAGACGATGGTTCATCGGCACCGGCAGCCCGCCGACGGCCCGGATCGCGGCGGAGGCGACGAGGACCTCCAGGCAGTTATGCGCGTAGACGACGATGTGCTCCCCGGGCGCGATCGGGATCGCGGAGAGCGACTGGGCCAGCCGGTTGCGCGTGTCGCGAAGCTCCGCCCAGCTCATCCGACGCGCTCCCTCGATGATGGCGGGCCGGTCGGGTTGCTTCGCCGCATGCGCCGCGATGACGTCCATGTCGGGCCTCCTGGATCGACGACGGGTGCGTTCGCCCGCGAGGGCAAGTCAGGCTAGCACGCGCTCACGGCCAGCTGCCACCCACGACGTGTATGATCGGTCGCGCCGGCCCTCCGCGCGACGAGTCGCGCGCGGGCGAGCAGCCGTCACGCCAACTCGAGGAGGCCTGCGATGTCAGTTCGCGTCGAGCAAAGCGACCTGGTCACGACCGTCATCATCGACCGTCCCGAGCGTCGCAACGCCGTCGACGGCGCCACCGCAGCCGCCCTCGCCGACGCCTTCCGCAATTTCGAGCAGGACGCCGGGGCGCGGGCCGCCGTGCTCTGGGGCGCGGGCGGCACGTTCTGCGCGGGGGCAGACCTGAAGGCCATCGGAACCGGCCAGCACAATCGGCTGGAGCCGACGGGGGACGGCCCGATGGGTCCGACGCGCATGCTGCTCTCCAAGCCGATCATCGCCGCCGTGTCGGGTCACGCGGTCGCCGGCGGGCTCGAGCTGGCGCTCTGGTGCGACCTGCGCGTCATGGAGGAGACCGCCATTTTCGGCGTGTTCTGCCGCCGATGGGGCGTCCCGCTGGTGGACGGTGGCACGATTCGCCTCGCGCGACTGATTGGCGAAAGTCGCGCGCTCGATCTGATCCTGACCGGACGGCCGGTGGGGGCTCCGGAAGCCGAGCGGATCGGCCTCGCCAATCGCGTGGTGCCTGAGGGGCACGCCCGGGAGGCGGCCGAGGCATTGGCGCGCGAGATCGCTGCGCTCCCGCCGCGCTGTGTCCAGAGCGACCGGCGGTCGGTGTACGAGACCTGGGGCCTGCCGCTGCACGCGGCGCTCGCTCGGGAGTTCGAGCTGGGACTGCGGACGATCGAGTCGGGCGAAAGCGTCGAGGGCGCGGCCCGGTTCGCGGCCGGCGCCGGCCGTCACGGCGCGCCGGCGTCGAGCTGAGCCCCGAGTGCCGGTCCCCTACCCGTACAGATCCTCGCGCGTGGTCGGCTTCGTCCAGGTCGAGTCCCACTGCTTGCGCATGAGAACCTGGTAGAGGCCGATGGAGCCGCCCGTGAAGGCGGCGGACGAGCAGGTCAGGTAGAGAAGCCAGGTCCGGTAGATCCGCTCGCCGACGAGGGCGCGGGCCTCGACAGCCCGGGCCTCGAGTCGCTCCGCCCATTGCCGGCACGTGCGCGCGTAGTGCAGGCGCAGGTTCTCCACGTCGAGGATCTCCCACTGCGCGCGTTCCATCTCGGTGAGCGTCTCCGTCACGCCGGAGAGGTCCCCGTTGGGGAACACGTTCCGGTAGAGGAAGTCCGTCTGGCTGGTGCGCTTCCAGTGGAACTCGTGGTGGATGCCGTGGTTGAGATAGAGGCCGCCATCGGTGAGCATGGCGCGGACCCGACCGAAGAACGCCGGGTAGTTCGGGATTCCAACGTGCTCGATGACGCCGATCGCCGCGATCTTGTCGTAGCGCGCGTCCTCGGGCAGGTCGCGGAAGTCGCGGTACTCGACGAGGCACCGGTCGTCGAGGCCTTCCCGGGCAATCCGCGCCGCCGCCCACTCGGCCTGCTGGCGCGACAGCGTCACCCCGTGCGCGCGGACGCCGTAGTGCTGGGCCGCCCAGATGCTGAGGCCGCCCCAGCCGCATCCGATGTCGAGCATGCGCTCGCCGGGGCGGAGGCGCAGCTTGCGGCAGACGAGGTCGAGCTTGTCCTGCTGCGCCTGCTCGAGCTTGCCGTCGGGATCGCGGTAGTAGGCGCACGTGTAGACCATCAGGGGGTCGAGGAACAGGGTGTAGAACTCGTTGGAGACGTCGTAGTGGTGGGCGATGGCTCTCGCGTCGCGCTGCTTCGAAGCCGTGCTCATGAGACGCCCTTTCCAGAGGTCGAAGGTGAACCCTCCCGCCGTGCGGCGAATGCCCGCTCCTTGGCGCGCCAGTGCCTCGCATAGACGCGATCCCGGAAGAAGAGACCCCGGCGATCGATGACCCGCTCGAGCATCCGGCGGCCGAGACCGTCGCCCACCAGGCTGTAGGTCGTGAGGCCATCGAGCGAATACGGCCGGCCGAGCGCAATCGAGTCGGCCGCGCGGATCCCACTTTCGACCGCAGGGCCGATGCCCTCGCCGAGGTCACGCGTCGCCAACCCGGCCGAGTCACCGACGATGTACGCGTTGCCGATCCGGCCAATCTCGGCCCGGTCCCGCACGAAATAGGTGTGTCCTTTCGGGGCGTAGGTGTGTCCGGTCACGAGGCCGTCGGCGCGGAGCCGCTCGACAAAGGCCGCCCAGTGCCCGTGCAGGTTCACCTCGGCCTCGTCCAGGTAGTGGCAGAATCCGCCGAGCCCGACGTTCACCCAGCCGCTGCCCTTCGGCACGCACCACGCGTAGCCCACGAGGCCGTTCTCCCCGAACCACAGAAAGCACTCGTCGGAGCGCGGCCCGTACTCGAACTCCTCCTCCAGCGCCGCCACCTGATGCTCGCGGCTCCGCGTGCTCCGCGGCCGGAAGAGATGCCGGAAGACGGGACAGTGCGTGCCCCCGGCCCCGACGAGCACGCGGCAGCGAAACTGCCCGTCGAGCACGAACGCCTCGCCGTCGGCCGCCACCTCCCGCACCTGATGCCGGATCACCTTGGCACCGCTCCGCTCGAGCAGCCAGCGGTCGAACTCGAATCGCCGGATCGAGTACTGCTCGGCGTTGACCGAAAACGGCCAGGCGCCGCGCTTGCCGAAGAAGGCGACGCGCAGCGCGCCGAGCTTCACGAGGGGATGGGGGTACTCCCCGCGGCCGATCTCGAGGTCGGCGAGGACGCGGGGCGTGATCCAGCCCGCGCAGAGCTTGACGCGCGGGAACTCCTGGCTGTCGAGGACGACGCTCTCGATCCCGTGCGCCCGGAGCTTCCACGCGCACGACGATCCGGCCGGTCCACCCCCGACGATGATGACCGGAGCCTCGAGCATCGGACTCACCGCCTCCACATCGACAGGAGGAGACGCGCCTTCTGCCAGGCAGAGAGCCGCATCTCCTCGACGGCGTTGGCCACGTGCATCATCGCGAACAGATCGCCTTCGAGGTCGATCGCGCTCCCGACGTAGGCCTCGGCGAAGTGGCCGGGCGACGGGTCGCGCAGCAACCGCACGAACGTCTCGGGGCTCTTGATCACCGCGGTGCCCACGGGGGCTCCAGCGCCGAACCGGACCTCGGTGCCGTCCCAGAGCCGGAACACGAACGGGCCGGGCAGGCTGCCGAAGGCCTCTCGCAAGATGGCGGCGGCGCGGGCGGGCGTGGGGGTCGGAACGAGGCGCGCGATCACGGGTGGACCCTCGGCGCCTGTTCTAGCGGGCCACCCCCCGCCTTGTCAACCAGCTCGGTGGCTTCGATGACCCCCTAGGAGCCCTTGAACACGGGGTCGCGCTTCTCCACGAACGCGCGCGCAGCCTCGCGGTGGTCCTCGGTCATGCCCGTGCGCGTATGGTGCCAGGCCTCGAGATCGAGCAGGTCCTTGAGGGTCCCGGTCTCGGCCGCGTTCATGTTTCGCTTCATGTAGCGAAGGGCGACTCGCGGCCCATCGGCGATGCGGCGGGCCAGCGCCATCGCCTCCTCCTCCAGCCGCGCGTCCGGCACCACACGGTTGACGAGCCCGAGGGCGAGCGCCTGGGCGGCGTCCACGATCTCGGCGGTGTAGTAGAGCTCCCGCGCCTTGGCCGTGCCCACGAGCCGCGTCAGGAAGTAGCTTCCGCCGAAGTCGCCGGAGTACCCGACGCGCGCGAACGCCGTGGCGAAGCGCGCGCTGTCCCCCGCGACACGGAGGTCGCAGGCGAGGGCCAGGGACAGGCCCGCGCCCGCCGCCGCACCGCGGACCATGGCGATCGTGGGCTTGGGCATCTCGTGGAGCCAGCGAGAGACCTCCATGCTCCCGCGCAGGCCCTGCGCGCGCTCCTCGAGCGTCGTGCCCGCCATCTCCGTGCCCTCGGCCATCGCCTTCACGTCGCCGCCCGCGCAGAACCCGCGCCCGGCACCCGTCAGCACGACCACCCCCACCGCCGGGTCGTCGGCCAGACGGGGAAGCGCCTCCAGCAAGCCGGCGAGCATCGCGTGCGACATCGCGTTGAGGCGCTCGGGGCGGTTGAGCGTGAGCACCGCGACGCCGTCCTTGATCGATTCGAGCAGATCCTGGCTCATGCGGTCACTGTCCTTCCGAAGCGGCTACTTGGTCCGGACCGTGACCACCGCCGACATGCCCGCGCGCAGCGTGTGGGGGTTGCCAAACTCTCGCGCGTCGAGTCGGATCTTGACCGGAATCCGCTGTACGACCTTGACCCAGTTGCCGGTGGCGTTCTCGGGCGGAAGCAACGAGAAGCGCGCGCCCGTCCCGGCGCTGATCGAATCCACCTTGCCGTGGAAGACCTTGCCGGGAAACGTATCGATCTCGACGAGCGCGGGCATCCCCGGCTTCACGCGCCCGAGCTGCGTCTCCTTGAAATTCGCCAGCACCCAGACGTCGGAGAGCGGCACCACGGCCAGGAGCGGCTGGCCCACCTGCACCATCTGCCCCACCTCCACGCTCTTGCGCGACACCACGCCGTCGATCGGCGAGCGAACCTCGGCATAGGAGAGCTGCAGATCGGCCAGCGCGAGATCGGCCTTGCTCTGCGTGAGCGCCGCCTCGGCGCGGCCGATCTCCGCCTCCTTGACGGTCACCTGGTGGCGCTGGCTCTCCACGCGGACCAGCGTGGCCTTGAGCTCCACCACGCGCTGGCGCGCCTGCTTGACGGCGAGCTTTCTGCTGGTGACCTCGGCCTCGGCCAGCTGCACCTCGCGCTCGGACTGCGTCACGCGGCGCTGGATGGCCTCGAAGGCGGCGGCCGCTGCGGCATCGAGCGCCTCGGATTGATCGAAATCGCGCTGGGACACGTAGCCGCTCTCGACGAGGCGACGGAATCGCTCCTTTTCCTTGGCGGCCTGCACGGCCCCGCTGCGCGTCCCTGCGACCTCCGCCGTGATCGCGGCCAGGCCGGCACGCCGGGACTCGAGCCGCGCCTTCGCCTCGTCCACCGCGGACTCGGCCGACTGCTCGGCGACGCGCGCGGCCTCGAGCGCCGCCTTAGCCTCGTCGACCTGCGCTTGCGTGGTTTCCCGCGTGAGCAGGGTCTCGCTCCGGACCGCGCTGAAACTCGCCGTGGCGACGGCCACGGCGGCGCGCGCCTGGTCACGCTTTGCCTCGTAGTCACGCGGATCGATGCGCAGCAGGACCTCGCCCGCCTTGACCTGCTTGTTGTCCTCGATGTTGAGGGCCACGACGTGTCCGGACACCTTGGCGGCGAGCGTGGCGATGGAGCTCTCGACGTAGGCGTCGTCCGTGCTCACGTGGCTCTGCGCATGCACCCACGCGTAGGCGCCCCAGGCGATGCCCGCGAGCCCGACGACGACCCCGATGACGATGAGGACGCGGCGATTCATCCGTGCGCCCTCTGACGGGTAGGCTGGGGCCCTCGCGGGTTCTCTCCCGCGAGAGCCCTGCGGCGGTGCCTCGATTGACCCGTCATGGTGCGGGGCAACGCCGTGATCCGGCGAACCCCGGACCGTATGCTACCAGAAACCCCGTCGCGGCGCGCCCGTCTTCAGCGGGCGGACATGCCTCCCGCATACGGCCCGCTCAGGATCTCCATCAGCCGATCGGGGTACCGGCCGGCCTCGAAGCCGAACTGCCGGTACAATCCGTGCGCGTCGCGCGTGAAGAGGGTCCATCGGCGGAGGCCCTGGAGATCGCGGTGCGCCATGATCGCGCCCATGAGGCGCTTGCCGACCCCGTGTCCCCGGCAGGCCGGCGACACGAACACGTCGCAGATGTACGCGAACGTCGCGTGGTCCGAGATCACGCGCGCGAAGCCGACCTGCCGGCCGCCCAGATAGGCGCCGAAGCACAGCGAATGCTCGAACGAGCGCTCCATGACCTCGCGGGGAATGCCGGTGGCCCAGTAGGACCCCGCGAGGAATCCGTGGACGGCATCGAGATCGAGGCGCGCGCGATCCGTGCTGATCTGCACCTCGTCCGCGTCCTGAACGGTCGCTGTCCCGTCGGCGGCTTCACGCATGCTCGAGGCTCGCGGACAGCACATCGATCATGCGGTCGATCTCCTCGCGCGTCACGGTGAGCGCCGGCATGAACCTGAGCGTGTCCGGCCTCGGCGCGTTGATGAGCACACCCCGGTCCATCGCATCCCTCGCGACCTTGGGAGCGTCGCGATCGCGAAGCGCGAGCGCCAGCAGGAGGCCTCGCCCGCGGACCGACCCGTGGCCCTTGTCCGCCGACAGTCGCTCGAGACGCTCGGTCAAGTACCGTCCGGTGGCGGTGACTGTCTCGAGGAATCCGGGCGCCCGCACGGTCTCGACGACCGCGCACGCGACCGCCGCCATCAGGGAATTGCCGTTGAACGTGCCCCCCTGATCGCCGTACTCGAAGCAGCTCGCGGCCTCGGCCGCGACGAGCGCCGCGATCGGCACGCCGCCGCCGAGCCCCTTGCCCAGCGTGATGATGTCCGGCTCGATCCCGGCGTGCTCGTAGCCGTACATGCGACCGGTCCGGCCGATGCCGGTCTGGACCTCGTCGAGGATCATCAGGAGGCCGCGCTCGCGCGTCATCCTCCGGACGTGGCGGAGCCACTCGTCGCTCGCCGGGAGCACCCCGGCCTCGCCCTGGATGGGCTCGAGCATCACCGCCACCGTCCGCGGCGTGAGAACGCGCTCGAGCGCGTCCACGTCGCCCATCGGAATCTTCGGGAAGCCGGGAACCTTGGGCTCGAACAGCGCGTCCCAGCCGGGCTTGCCCGAGGCGGCCATGGTGGCGAGCGTGCGGCCGTGGAAGGCGTGCTCCATCGTGACGATCTCGAACGCGCCGTCCCGGTGCCGAGCGCCCCACTTGCGCGCGAGCTTGATGGCGCCCTCGTTGGCTTCCGCCCCGCTGTTGCACGGGAAGACCTCGGCGAGCCCGGAGGTGTCGGCGAGGAGCGCCGCGAGGCGCGCCATCGGTTCGTTGTAGAAGGCAGGGCTCGCATTGATCAGCCGGCGCGCCTGGGTGGCGAGCGTCTCCGCGATCACGGCCGGCGCGTGGCCGAGGCAGTTCACCGCCCAGCCCTGCACGAAGTCGAGGTATCGCTTGCCATCGGCGTCCCACAACCACGAGCCGTGCCCCTCGACCATCACGGTCGAGGGCCGATCGGCCACCTTCATCACGCCCCGCACGTCATGGGTCATCGCTGGTCTCCTGTTTTTCGACGGCGCTCTCCCGCCGTCGTCTTGGGGAGCGCGCCCGAGCCTCGGCGCGCGGCTGATCTCACGCCCGGCGCGGGACGCTGCCGAGCACCTGACGCAGGCGGCGCTCGAGCCGCCGTGCGGACCCCGTGTCGGGCGTGGCGACGAACACCGTGTCGTCGCCCGCGATGGTGCCAACCACGCCGGCGAGCATCGCCTCGTCGATGGCGCGGGCCACGGGATGCGCCCCGGCCGGCGGCGTCTTGACGACCACGAGCGATCCAGCCACCAGGACGGCGAGAGCCGTCTGGCCCAGGACCCGGTCGAGCGCGGCGGTGCGGCCCTCCGTGGGGAGCGCCGGTGGGCCCGGTGGCGACGCGTAGCCCACGGGCGTGCGGTGGAGGCCGAGCTCGCGGAGATCGCGAGACAACGTCGGCTGCGCCACCCTGAACCCGCGCCGCCGCAGCAGCGCCCCGAGCTCCGCCTGGGAGCGCACGGCGCCGCCCTCGACGAGCCGCAGGATCTCGGAACGCCGCCGGAGCGCGCCACCAGGACTGTTATTCATGAAACAGAATATATATCCACACAAGACCGCTCGTCAAGCGATTCCGGGAGGGACTGCTGTCCGAGGGCGTTGCGGCGGGGGCGCGCGAGCCGCGGGGTCAGCGCGGCGCGCGGGCCGTGCGCGCGAGCAGATCGCGGGCGGCCAGCGCGAACAGCGCGAGCGCGATGGCCGTGTGGCAGCCGAGCCCGCGCAGCACGGGCACCATCATGCCGAGCTGACCGAGCGCGGCCATGGCGACGAGCACTCGCGGCCGCGGCGCGAGGAACAGCGCAGCGGGCAGCAGCCACAGGAAGTAGTGGGGCCAGGCGATGTGCGTGGCCGCCAGCATGAGGCCGGCGGTGAGGCCGAAGAGGCCGAGCCACGCGTCGCCGTCCAACGCGCGGCCGGCGCGCCGGGCGCACCAGAGCCAGACGACGCCCATCGCGAGGAGGCCAGCGAGCCAGAGGGCCCAGATGCCCGGGAGCGGCACGCGGGCGAGCGAGACGGCGTTGCGCGTGAGCTCCGGGTCGAGATCGCCGAACGTGCGCGCGAGCACGACCGGCAGCGCTTCGTTGTTCTCACGCAGCGAGTTCTGGGTGGCCACGAGCCCCCACGGCCCTTCGCCTTGCCCGAGCACGGCGAGCCACTCCGCGATGCCGGTGAGGCCGGGCCCCCAGCCTGCGAACGCGACGAGCAGCGCGACGCTGGCGGCGAGCGTGATGAGCGCGCCGGCCATCGCGGCGCGGACGCGTCCGCGCATGGCGAGCACGCACCAGAAGCAGACGGGAAGCACCTTGACCATGCCCGCGAGGCCGATCAGGCTGGCGCCGGTCACCGCGCGCCTCTCGCGCGCGAGCACGAGGCCCGCGGTCGCGAGGAACAGAGTGATCGGCTCGGCCGCGCCCAGCGCGAACGCATCGACGAGGTACGGAGCGACGGCGAGCCAGCCGAGCGCCTGCGCGCGCGGCGACAGGCCCGACAGTCGCTCGAACATGCGGGGCAGCGCGAGGACGGCGCCGAGACTCACGAGCGTCCAGACGGCCGCGGCCGCGCCGAGCGGCAACGCAGCCAGCGGGGCGAGCAGGATGCGCACGGTCGGCGGATAGCGCGGCTCCCCGCGGATGTCGAGCGTGCCCGTCTCCCAGAAGATCCGCGCGACGCGATAGGGATTCTTGAAGTCGCTCGTCCCGGTGGCGCCGCGGAGGATCGCATAGGCGACGATCGCGACGGCGAGGAGGGCGAGCAGGACGAGCGCGCGCCGGTCGATGGGGCGAGCGGACATGCACGGGGATCGTACCACGCGCGGCCCGGCGGGAACCCGGGCGCGCCGCGACGCGCGGGATCTTGGCACCGCGGTCGATCTCGCGTATCGTGGGCGGCCGGGTGCCGACGGATGAAGACGCGCTGCGCGTGGGCTGGAAGCGATCCCCTGATGCAGGCCTACCACGACCGCGAGTGGGGAACGCCCGTCCACGACGAGCGCCGGCTCTTCGAGTTCCTGATCCTCGAGGGCGCCCAGGCCGGGCTGTCCTGGGCGACGATCCTGAGAAAGCGCGAGGCCTACCGGCGCGCGTTCTCCGGGTTCGATCCCGAGAAGGTGGCCGCCTACCGCGCGCCCAAGCTCTCCGCGCTCCTCGCTGACGAAGGGATCGTCCGCAATCGGCTCAAGATCGAGGGCGCGGTCCGGAACGCGCGGGCGTTCATCGCGTTGCGCGATCTGCCCGGTGGGCCGGACGCCTTTCTCTGGCAGTTCGTGGGAGGGCGCCCCAAGCGCAATGGCTGGAAGCGCGCGGGCGACGTCCCGGCGACGACGCCCGAATCCGATCTCATGAGCCGCGAGCTCAAGCGCCGCGGCTTCACGTTCGTGGGCTCCACGATCTGCTACGCCTTCATGCAGGCGGTTGGCATGGTGAACGACCACACCTCCGACTGCTTCCGGGCAGGGCGCCGATAAGGGGGCATCTGCTTCGTTGGCGCCCTCGTCCGGGCGCTCGACGTACAGCAAGTACGCCTCGCGCCCGGCCTTCGGGCGCCGCCTCGCATCTGCTCCCCTTCTCGCCGCCCTGCCCTGGTCGACCTCCGTTTCGGCTTGGACTTTGGTCGGTACGACTTTGGTCGGTACGACCTCGGTCGAATTGACGCGTTCGGGCAAACCCGAGACAACCCGTCGAGCGACGCACGTCGTTCGGGTTCGTCCTCCGTCGTGTCGGCCCCGCGCCTCCGGCGTCTCTGGGCGTCGTCCCACACATCCACGTCTTCCGAGGAGAGTGCCATGCCCTTGTCGCGCACGCGCATGCCCCGGCGCCTCGCGCTCACCGCCACCCTCGCCCTGATCTTGCTAGCCCTGAGCGCCGCGAGGGCGTCCGCCGACGACTGTGTCGCCCTTGGCGGCGCCCTGGTCAGCGGCGAGTGCCAGGTCTCGGCCGCCGTGACGGCGAGCGACGCCCTTCACGGTGGCGTCCCGTTCGTCCTGAACGAGACGCTCCGCATCACCGGCAGCGGCAGCATCACGATTCCGCCGGCGGCCGGCGCGAGCCTCACCATCAAGATCACCGGCGATTTCATCCTGGACGCCCCGACGGCCACCGGGCGCTCGCGGATCATCGGCGACGTCTCGACGGCGACGGCCATCGGGGCCACGATCACGATCGACGCCAGCGGGAGCATCCTTCTCAACGGCAGCGGGGCCGCCGGGGCCCGGATCTCCTCGGACCAGACCGGGGGCTCGTGCGCGGGCGGCGGTGGCGGCAACATCACGCTCACCGCGGGGACGACGGTGACGACGGAGAAGGGGTCCAGGATCACCTCCGTCGCGAAGTGTCCGGGCGGCGAGATCATCATCACCGCCGGCCTCGGCGCGACGATCGAGGGCGTCGTGCTGTCCGAGGGCACGAGCACGTTGGGGCGAGGCGGCCCCATCACGATCACCGGCGGATGTGAGCTCACGATCGGCGACAGCGGCGAGGTCGTGAGCAAGGGACGTGATCCCGGCGCCGACCTGGTGCACCTCGAAGGTGGCTGCTCGGTCCTGATCCACGGACTCGTCTCCTCCACCGGCCCGGGGCATCGGACACCGCTCCAGAACCGATGCAACCCGCCCGACCGTCCCGGCAAGCCGGACGAGGCTCCCGCCTGCGTCGAGGTATGGTCGGGCGGCACGATCATCGTGGACCGCGCGGCCCACACCGGGGAGATCGACGTGGACACCGCGGCGAGCGGCGGCACGCGTTGCTGCGCGTGGATCGACCTGTTCGCCGCGGGCGACATCAAGATCCTCGGCAGCGCGACGAGCGCGGTCTTCGCCGTCCACGCCAATCAGATGGTCACCAACGCCTTCGGCGGTCTCATCACGATCGTCTCGACGGAGGGCCACGTCGCGGCCAGCGGGCGCGCGATCCAGGCGAACGCCACGACCGGCGGTGGCCATGGGGGAACCGTGACGATCGACGCGAAGCACGACGTGACGCTCGACGACGCGGTGATCTCCGCGAAGGGAGATGCCACGCCCACGTACGGCTTCGGTGGCCTCGTCGAGGTGCGCTCCTACGGCAGCGCCGTCACGTGGGCCAACGTCCCGGGCGGTCTTGCGGCCTCCGGGGACGTGCAGCCGACGGGCGACGGCGTGGCCGCGGCGAACCGAGGCGCCATCGACTGCCCGGACGACATCTACAACACCGCGCAGGTCACGGCGACGAACGACGCGTCGCCGTCCAACAACAAGTCCGGCCCGGTGAAGATCGACGTGGACAAGTACTACGGCTGGTAAGTCCT
>Ga0187894_10003308_pt1 | contig 18212 bp, 16 predicted proteins | sample GBC1701081metaG_FD_136650 | JGI IMG/M metagenome (GOLD analysis project Ga0187894, IMG submission 136650) | White microbial mat communities from a lava cave in the Kipuka Kanohina Cave System on the Island of Hawaii, USA - GBC170108-1 metaG ...
GCTTGCCCTCCCCGGAGTCCCCACGCCCACAATTATGCCGCGGCCGGGCAGGCTTGTGAAGGCGGAGAGTTTGTTCGGGCAGGACCCTTCTGTCTCCTGTCCCCTTCTTCAGACCACTCTCGGCAACACCTCGTCCGTGAAGCGGCGGAAGGTGTCTTCGCTGAGCGGGGCGAGGAGCATGGAGCGGAGGGGGATCTCGGTCTCGAGGCCGCGCAGTTGGTCGACGACGGAGTCGGCGGTGCCGTACGTGATCACGCCGTTCATGTAGTGCTCGATCGGATCGCCCTCGTAGCGGACGAACTGACCCTTGCCCGCCGGTGCCAGCGCCTGCGCGTTGACGTAGGAGCCGACGAGCCAGGCGGCGCCGCGCCGTGCAATCTCTTCGGCGCGCGCCGCGGTCTCGGCGATCGCGACCAGGCGCGCGGTCGGAACTTCGCGCGACGCCGGATCGTGGCCGGCGCGGGTGAGGTGGTCGCGGTAGAGCGCCACCTTGCGCGCGATCTCCTGGTGAGTGGAGTGCGGGTCCATCAGAATGGCGAAGCCGTCGCGCGCGGCGCGCTCGATGGAGTCGTCCGACGACGCGGCGAGCCACACCGGCGGATGGGGCTGCTGCAGCGGCCGCGGCAGTACCTCGACGTTCTCGAAATGGTGAAAGCGGCCGCTGAACGTGAGGCGCTCGCTCTTCCACGCGGCGAGGACGATGTCGACCGCCTCGCGGAAGCGCGCCGCGCTCTCTTCCGGCGGCACGCCGAAGACCTCGAACTCCTGGCGGTGGAAACCGCGGCCGGCGCCCCAGTTCACCCGCCCGCCGGAGAGGACGTCGAGCAGGGCGATCTCTTCCGCGAGGCGCAGTGGGTGATAGAAGGCTGCCAGCGAGACCGCCGTACCGATGCGGAGGCGTTGTGTCCGCGCCGCGACCATTGTCGCCATCATGTGGATCGAAGGGCAGACGCTGAACGTTTGGAAGTGATGCTCGGCGAGCCAGACCGCCTCGTAGCCGCCGCGATCCATGATCTCGATGCGCTCGAGCGCGCGCTGGTAGACATTCGGCAGCGGCACTCGCCGATCCGGCCAACTGAAGAACTGGAGCAGACCGACTTTCACGTCGGCGTCATACTACACGGCCGCGGCGCCGGATAGGCTGAGGGACTGAAGCGAGGCGGCCGTCCGCCGTCACTTCGGCAGACTCTCCAGCTCGTCTTCGAGCGAGCGCAGCTCGTTGCGCAGGGCGCGGATGCGTTGCTCGATCTCGGCACGTCGCGCTGCGTTGCGCTCGCCCGGGTCGTTCGGAGTCGGCGCCGGCGTCGCCGTCATCGTTGGCGCAGGGCGCGCAGCGACGGCCGCGGCGGGGACAGCGGGCACGGCAGCGGCGGGAGCGGCTGCCGGAGGAGCAGGGGTGGCGGCGGGAGGGGCGGCCGGTGGGGCCGCTATCGCCGGCGCTACAGGTGCGGCGACCGCCGGCTCCGGCGCCGGCGTTTCGTTCACCTCGCGCTCGGCTCGCTCGTAGCATTCCTTGTAACCCTGCTCCCACCCGGCGCGGTACTCATCGTCGGCGCGAAAGCGCTCGCGGTCCTTCTCGAGCTGCTTGCGCGTGCCAGCGTCCTTGCGGCCGCTCTGGCAGCCATCGGCGTAGCCGAAGCGCCACGACGAGCTGCCGCCCTCGGGAACGCCGCGCATGCGCATGTCTTCGAGGAAGCAACCCGAGAGAACGATCAGCAGCAGAAGGGATGTGCGCCGCATGGCGCGCAGCGCAATAGCAGAGGATGGGACCAGGAGACAGGAGACAGGAGACGAACCGAGAGGCGAGAGCTCGTTGAGAAGAAGTAAGGCGCCTTGCGGTGGAGGTCGCGCCCTATTCTGTCTCCTGTCTTCTGTCTCCCGTCTCCTGTCAATCCACCAGATCCGGGCGGAACTCGGGATGGGCGGCGAGCCAGGCGCCGGCGCCGCGCATCGACTCTTCGTTCTTCTTGTTGATGAATCGGTAGATCGGCCCCTCGAACCAGCGCAGCACCGGCGTCGACAAGTGAAACGACTCGCGGAAGCGGATCAGGGCGCGGTTCGGGCCGAGCGGTTCGAGCGACATCGACCCGCTCAGGCCGCTGCTCAACATCCGGTAGTCGTAGCCGCGCTCGGGGCGTACGTTGGTTACGAGCTCGAAGGATTGTCCGCGGCGGCCGAACGGGAGGGGATAGATGACCTTGCGCAGCAGGCCATTGCCGGCGGCGTCGCCGGGGTAGACGACTTCGACGTCGAGCACCGCCGGTGCGTACTCCTTCCAGCGGTCATAGCTCTGGAACAGCGCCCACAACCGCGCCGCCGAGTGCGGCAATTCCAGCTGGAAGGTGTGGTGGCGCACGGATGCCTTTGGAGGCCGCGGCGCTTCAGACCGAGAGCAGCCGGTGGAAGCTCGTCAGCTTGGCGCGGATGTCGATGTCGAACGGGCACGCCACGGCGCAGGGCGCCGGACAGCGCGCGCACTGCGAGGCGTTGCGGCTCGCCGCCAGCAGCGCGTAGCGAGACACCGCTTCTTCGGTGCGGCCGTAATCCTGGTGGTACATGGCGTAGCGGAAGATGTCGTCGACCGGTACGCCTTGCGGGCAGTGGTCGAGGCAGGCGCCGCAGCCCGGGCGGCAGTAGTCGCGCGCGATCAGATCGTCGTAGCGCTGCAACACCGCCACGTCGGCGTCGGTCACCGGCTTGCCCGAAGCGTAAAGATACTCGTCGATCTGGCCGTAATCGTTGATCGAGACCACGAGACCGCTGACGTCGGGATTGCTCAGCACCCACTTGAACGCCGCCTGGCTGAACGCCTGCTTGGGATCGTCGAAGTCCTTGAGCACGCTCGCCTTGGCGCCCTTGAGCGTCTTCATCGCGACGACGCCGACGCCTTGCTGCTTGGCATCGCGGAAGATCTCGGTGAGGTCGGGCCAGTTGTTGAAGTTGTACGCCACCAGCAGCATGTCGAAGCGCCCCGAGGCGACGGCGTGGCGCATGACTTCCTCGAGGTTGGGCGTGTGGCTGCTGACCCCGAGGAAGCGCACCTTGCCCTGCTGCTTCAAGCGGTCGAACGCCTCGTGGACCGTCGGCGCCATCAGTCGCTCGAGGCTGTTCACCTCGTGGATGATGACGACGTCGAGGTAGTCGGTCTGCAGCCGCGCGAGGCTGGCCTCGACCGCCTGGATGATGTCGGCGACGGGAGTGTCAGCCGGCAGGTGGCCGGTGGCGGTGCAGAACTTGGAGGCGATGTGGACCTTGTCGCGGTGTGGTTTGAGCGCCTTGCCGATCGTCTGCTCGCTGCCGGTCTTGCTGTAGTCCGGCGAGGTGTCGAAGTAGTTGATGCCGCGTTCGACCGCGCGTGTGACGACATCGGAGTCAGAGATGCCGGCGCCGCCGAAGGAGATGTCGGACATCTGGATGCCGGTGTTGCCCAGCGGCCGGTAGCTCTGTACCGAGGCGTTGAGCCAGGCCGCATCGCGGCGCTCCGACGCCGTCGGCGCTTCGCGCATGAGGAAGAGATAGGTGCTGTTCTTCCAGGCCGCGTGCCAGGCCGCGACCGCGGCGCCGCCCGCCGCCACCGTCGCTGCGCCCTTCAACATCGTTCGCCGCGTCAGCTTGCCGGAAGGAGCATCGCCGTTTGCCATCGTGAACCTCGCGCTGCCAGCGTACGGGGCGGAGGAGTTGCGGGCAACCGCTCGAGCGGTGCGGCCGGCAGAGATTCCGCTGCCTCAGGGTCGCGGCTCGGAGTCTTTTGCGAAGGGATGAGTAGCGCGACGGAGCGCTGCTCAGCGGACGCCGGCGAGGCGGAGGCGCGCCCGGGGGCTCGGTTGGTTCAGGTCCTCCCGGCGCCAGGCCGCGACCGTGAGCTCGCGCTCGGTCTCGCGCGCGAGGAAGGTGCGCGCCGGGCGTGTCGCGCTGCGCAGGAGGACGTGGACCGTCGCCACCAGGTGCTCGAAGCTATAGGTGGCACTGTGGCCGTAGAGAACCATGAGGCGCGCCGGGTGGGCGCCGCCGACGGCGATGTGCACCCGGTCGATGTCCTTACCGGTGCACACGATGACCGACTCGATATCGGAGAGGCGATACCGCCGCATGGCGGGGCGGCGGTACAGCCTCTCGGTCGCAATCAGCAACTCTCGGTAGGTTACGGCGACGCCGTAGCCCCACCCTACCGCATGGGCGCAGATGAAGTCGCGCGCCATCGTGTCGAAGATGGCCCGCGATAGTTGCGCTCTGCCCATCGGCAATCCCCGTGGGTCTGGCTTAGCCGGCTACGGCAGCGTGCAACTCCTCGGCCGGGCGGCCTTTGACGGGCCGGCTCAGGATGAACTTGGGCCGCAGGACTTTGACGAAAGCCGGCACGGCGATCAGCGCGCCGAACTTGTTGAAGGTCATCAGCAGGGACAGGAGTAAGCCCATCTCGGCGAGGAACTTCAGGTCGGAGAGCCAGAAGAAGCCGGTGCCCGCGATCATCGTGGTGCCGGTGAAGATGATCGCCTTGCCGGTGGTCGCGGTGGCGTAGTCGATGGCTTCGTCGAGATCGCCGACCTCGTCGTAACAATCGACCATGCGGCTGAAGTGGTAGATTCCATAGTCGACGCCGACGCCGGCGCCCGCGGCCGCGATCGGCAGCGAGTTGACGTTGAGGTCGATGTGCATCAGCACCATCATCGCCTCGGCGGCGAGCTGGGACAGGACGACCGGGATGATCAGGATCCCGGCGGCGTAGAAAGAGCCGTAGGTCAGGTACAGGCAGAAGTAGATGACGAAGAAGATCAGGCCGAGGCTCAACCAGTAGGAGTCCTCCACCGCTTCGTTCACCGCGGCGAGAATGCCGAAGAGGCCGCCCGCATAACGGAACTCGACCGCGGTCTCCTTGTAGTTCTGGCTGAACTCCTTCGCCCATTCGATCGAGTTCATGATGATCTTGTGGGAGTAGTCGTGAAAGAGGGTGATGATCGAGCCGTAGCGGCCGCTCGGATCCATGAAACGATCGAGGTCGCCTGCGGCGGCGGCGCTGGTGAACACGTAGAAGAGCTCGCCGATGTGCTTCGGTTGTACCGGTACGATGCCCCACTTCGGGTCACCGTCGTGGTAGAGCCGCGCGAGCTGCTTGACGATCTCGACGATGGTGATCGCGCCGCCGGCTCCCTCGGCGTTCTCCATGTGATCGGAGAACTCCTCGATCGCGTTCAGCGCGTCGGCACCCTTGACGCCGTCCGGCATCTTGGTGTCGGCGACGACGATGAGCTGGCTCGCGCCGAGGAACTTCTCGTTCAACTTGCGATAGGCGACGTTGTACGGGTGGTCGGCGTAAAGCAGCGCCGCGCCCGGTGTCATGTCGCCGACCTTCAGCGTCCAGCCCCAGATCGGCAGGATGATGAACAGCGACATCGTCAGCCCCATGACGAACCAGCGCCGCGACCCTTGGCTCGCCGCGATCGCGTACTGGGTCCAAGCCTCGTACGCGCGTTCACCGAAGAGGCTCCAGTACCAGGCCAGCACCGGTGACACGAGGAGGAAGGTGACCATGGCCGAGGGCAGCACGCCGAGGTACGGAATCGGGATCGTGGGGATGTAGCCGCGCATGTTGAGAACGACACCGACCGCCACCACTCCCCAAGTGATGGCGCGCGCGATCCAGATATTGATCACGTCCTTCTTTTCGCCCGCAGCAACCGGTTCCGGCGGCGGCTTGATGAAGGAGAGGATGATCGGGTGCAGAGTGACGACGCTGATGAAAATCGAAACGATCCAGAAGCTGGCGAAGATGGCGACTTTCTGGATCAGCGGGATCGGCGCGATGGCGATGATCAGGATGCCCATGCCGTCGGCCGCGATTCCCGACATCGCCGGCTCGAACAGGTGCGAGTACGACTCGACGATGGCCTGATCGCGGTCGTGCAGGCGATGGTATTCCTCGTGGTAGCGGTCCATCGACTGCACCGAGTGGCTCAAGGCTCGGGCGGTGAGGAAGATCGGGATGACGAGGACGAGCGGGTCGAGGTTGAAGCCGAGCAAGGCGGCGATTCCCAGACCCCAGACGCACGAGAGAACACCGGAGAAGATGGGTACCCAGATCCCCGTCCAGGTGTGGAAGTAGGCGAAGAGCAGGAACGACAGCGTCAGCACGGTGAGGCCGAAGACGTAGACGAGCTGATTCGCGTACTGGAGGACCGAGGTGTACAGCCACGGGAAGCCGGTGATGTAGATGTTGGTGTTGGCGTCGGTCTCCTGGTGCTCGAGCGACGTCATGCGGTCGTAGAGGTAGCGGAAATCGAGCGCCTCTTCCCAGAAACCGGCGTGCACCACCGCGGCGGTGTCGTCGCTGGCGACGTAGATGCCGCGGATGCCGGGATTGGCGTAGACGGCAAAGCGGACGCGATCCGCGTCCTCCTGTGTCTTCGGTACCCCGGGGTAGAAAACCTCGCGAATCTGAATCGAGCCCTGGCTGGCGGTGATGCTGCGGATCTTCGGGTGGGCGATCGAGAGGATCTGGTAGGGGACCACGCCCTTGGTGTCGACCATGTACTTGGTGATGCGGTCGAGCTTTTGCAGCGTCGTCGGGTTGTAGATGTCGCCGTTCTTCACCTCGACGATCACGCTCATGATGTTGGCGCTGCCGAACATCCGGCGGAACTCGTTGTAGAAGCGAATGTACGGATGGTGGCGTGGGTAGAAGTCGAAGAAGTCGGTGTGCAGTTTGATCTTGGTGCATCCCCAGGCGAAGAACAGGGTCAGCCCCATGACGATCAGTGCCATCGGGATGCGGTAGCGCAACAGGAAGCGCAGGTAACCTTCAATCCATCGTTGTGGGAACATGGTTCTTTATCCTCCTCAGTTGAGCCGAGGCTCGGCGCTCTCCTGGTCCTTCCGCGGTACCGCCACCACGGGCGCCGCCGGGTTCCACGCAAGGGAATGAGTGACCCTTTCCAGCCACATCGCGGCGGCATTATCGGCGATAGTGAGTCGACATTGCAAGGCCGAAGGCAGGCCATAAGACGGCGCTATCCGCCGCTGAGAGGACGCCCCGAGCGCTCCCTGGAACGGCGGTAAATTGGCGGCCATCGCCGCCGTCGAGCACAGCGCCATTACCTATTTTGCCGCCGCCGTTTCCGCACTGGCGCGCTGGTGCAGGTAGGCGAGAATGGCCTTGGCGTCGTCTTCGTTTAGCCATTGGCCAAAGGCCGGCATGCCCTGGCTCTTGAGCGCTCCCTGCAGAACGATGGCCGAGAACCCGGCCTGGATCTCGGGCGGAATGTGGCGCAGATCCGGCAGCACTCCGCCGCCCACGGCGGCCGAGCCGTGACAGGTCTGGCAGTGGCGCGAGTAGAGCGCTTCGCCGCGCGCCACTTCCTGCTTCGTCGGCCCCGGTCCTTTGAACGAGGCGACCTCGGTGGTCGGCTTGGCCAGCGGCGGCAGCGCCGCGGTGCCGCCGAGCTTGAAGGTGAGCAATCGGCCGACGTGGCGCACGTGGTTCGACGCCGCGGCATCGCCGCCGTAGAGCGCGAACACGCCGCCCCATCCCGCCATCACCGAGACGTACTGCTCGCCGTCAACGGTGTAGGTGATCGGCGCCGCGACGATGCCCGTCTGCGCCGGCGCTTCCCAGACCTTGTCGCCGGTGTCGGCGCGATAGGCGACGAAGCGCCCATCGGCTGTGCCCTGGAAGACGAGGTTGCCGGCCGTCGTCAGCGTGCCGCCATTCCACGGACCGTTGTACGGGACGCGCCACGCTTCCTTCTGCGCGAGTGGATCCCAGGCCAGCAGGTATCCCTTGGCGGCGCTGCGCGGAAACTCCTTGATGAGCGTGAGGTCGGTGCCGGTGTTCCAGTCGCCCGGGCGGTACTGCCACTTCTTGTCGAGTCCGAAGATCGCGGCGACGTCCTGTGCGGGGATGTAGGCGAGACCGGTCTTCGGGTTGAACGACATCGGCTGCCAGTTGTGGCCGCCGAGCTGCGAGGGCGTCACGATGGTCGTCTTGGTCCTGTAGTAGACGGCGTCGTTCTCGACCGGTCGGCCGGTCTTCAGGTCGATGCGCTTCGCCCAGTTCGCCTCGACGTACTTCTCCGCCGAGATCGGCTTACCGGTCTCGCGATCGATGACGTAGAAGAAGCCGTTCTTCGGCGCGTGTAGGATGACCTTGCGCGTCTGTCCGCCGATCGGCAGATCGGCGAGGATGATGTGCTGCGTCGCGGTGTAGTCCCAGGTGTCGCCGGGCGTCTCCTGGTAGTGCCAGACGAGCTCGCCGGTGTCGGGTCGCAGCGCCAGGATCGAAGACAGATAGAGGTTGTCGCCGCCGCCGGGGCTGCGCACGTAGCGGCTCCAGGGCGAGCCGTTGCCGGTGCCGACGTAGAGCAGGCGCAGCTCGGGGTCGTAAGCCATCGAGTCCCAGCAGGTGCCGCCGCCGCCGACCTTCCACCATTCGCCGCCTTTCCACGTCGTTGCCGCGCGCTCGAGCGCCGGCGATTCGAACGGCTGCGACGGATCGCCGGGAACGGTGTAGAAGCGCCACGCCAGCGCGCCGGTCTCGGCGTCGTAGGCGGAAATGTAGCCGCGCACGCCGAGCTCGGCGCCGCCATTGCCGATCAGAACCTTGCCTTCGACCACGCGCGGGGCGCCGGTGATGGTGTAGGGGCGCGACTGGTCGACGGTGACCACCGACCAGAGCGGTTTGCCGGTGGCGGCATCGAGCGCGATCAGCCGCCCGTCGAGGGTGCCGATGAAGACCTTGCCCTTGTAGAGGGCGACGCCGCGGTTGACGACGTCGCAGCAGGCCTTCGCGCCGGTTTCCTTCGGCACCTGCGGGTCGAAGGTCCAGATCTCCTTGCCGTTGCGGGCGTCGACCGCATAGACCACGCTCCACGCGCCAGTGGTATAGAGGATGCCGTCGACCACCAGCGGCGTCGCCTCGAGCCCGCGTTTGGTATGCGTGTCGTAGTACCAGGCGAGCCCGAGCTGGCCGGCGTTGCCGTCGTGGATCTGCGCGAGCGGGCTGTAGCGCAGTTCGGAGTACGTCCCCCCGTGCGTGAGCCAGTTGCCCGGCTCGGCCCCGGCGTTGCGGAGCCGCGCATCGTCGACCGCGCCGCTCGCGGCGCGGGCTTGTTCTTCGATCGAAGGCGGAGCTGCCGGCGGAGCGGTCTTGCCGCCGGGCATGTGACAACTCGCCAACAGTCCCACGACGGCAACCGTGACGCACGCGCGCACCCTCATGAGCTCACTCCCCTCGCGAAATCGGGAGGCTCATACGCGCGCCGCTTCGGGAAAGTCAAAGCGCCGACTCGCGTCAGCTCAGATTGTGAAACACCTTCTGCACGTCGTCGTCCTGCTCGCAGGTGTCGACGAGCTTGAGCACCTCTTTCGCCTGCTCTTCGGACAGCTCGACGGGGGTGGTCGGAATGTACTCCGACTCGGCCGACAGCGGCTTGATGCCGCGATCCTCGAGCGCCTTCTGTAGCCGGCCGAAGTCGGGGAAGGCGCAGCGGATCAGCAGTTGCGGTTCGCCTTTCTCGCCCGCGCTCTCGCCCATCTCCTCGAGGCCGTGGTCGATCAGGTCGAGCTCGAGCTCCTCCTGGTCGCGGCCGGTCGGGTCGAGGCGAAAGACGCCCATGCGCTTGAAGAGGAAGCCGACGCTGCCGGTCGAAGCGAGGTTGCCGCCGCCCTTGGAAAACGCGCTGCGCAGGTTCGAGACCGTGCGCGTCGGGTTGTCGGTCGCGGCCTCGATCAGAACCGCGATGCCGTGTGGCGCGTAACCCTCGTAGACGATCTCCTCGTAGGCCGCGGCCTCCTTGCCGGCAGCGCGCTTGATCGCGGCCTCGACCTTGTCCTTCGGCATGTTCACCGCGCGCGCGTTCTGAATCACGCGGCGCAGTTGCGGGTTGGAGTTGGGGTCGGGCCCCGCCGCCTTCACCGCGATCACGATTTCCTTGCCGATGCGGGTGAAGGCCTTCGCCATCCGGTCCCAGCGGGCGAACATCGTGTGTTTGCGGGTTTCGAATATGCGTCCCATGGTCGCCGGTCAGGTTTGCCGCGCACCCGGGCGAAGTCAACCTGACCCGAAGAAGGTCGCTGGTCACTCGCGACCAGCGACCAAAAACGGACCGACGGATTTTCCCGCCTCGGCCGTTGAAGGTGACGACGACGGCAATTCGGGCCCTAGTTGAAGAGGAGAATCTCCATGAGAAGGCGCTGGTTCGTTCCGCTGGTTTGCACGCTCACCCTGAGCCTCGGCGCGGTTGCCGCGGCGCACGCCGGGCCGGGAGGACGGCCTGGCGGCGTCGGGCGAGGCGGACTCGGCGGGCTGCTTTCGCACCTGATCTCGCCGTGCCCGGCGGCTTGCGGCGACACCGCCCGCGAGTGCGTGGAGGCCGCCGACGCGGCAGCGGTCGCCTGCATCGCCGACGCCTGTAGCGGCGAAGTCGCGACGGCGCAGACCGCGTGTGCCGACGAGCGTTTCTCGGAAACCTGCCGCGGCGCCATCGCCGATCTCCGCGAATGCGGCTCGGACTGTCTCGACACGCGCCACACCTCGCTGCAAGTGTGCCGCGAGGCCTTCAGCGATTGTCGCGATGCCTGCGCGGCGGCCGAGTGAGGAACCTCAACCGGTGAGTGGCCGGTGCGTCTCCAGCGGCGAGACTACCCCTTTCGCCGTCAGCGCGCCGGCCGCTTGCATCTTCCAGGGGGACGTGGTGGGGGAATCGAAGCGCGGTCATCGCACGCATGTCCCCGCATGCCTGATACCGACTCGGACGAGAGCCTCATGGTGCTGGTAGCGCAAGGTGACCACGCGGCCTGTCGTACCTTGGTGGAGCGACACCTCGGGCGAATCTTCGCCTTTGCCAGCCGCACCGTCGGCGACCGCTCCGAGGCGGAAGACATCGCGCAGGAAGTGTTCACGCGACTGTGGCAGCACGCCGCGAGCTGGCGCCCGGGCGCGGCGCGTCTCACCACGTGGCTGCACCGCGTCGCGCTCAACCTCTGCCTCGACCACCTCTCCCGCAAACGCGCCGTGAATCTCGACGGAGTTCCCGAACCGATCGATCCACGAAAGGACGCGGCGCTGCTCCTGCACGAGAAGCATGTCCGCGCACACGTGTCGTCCGCCCTGCACGACCTCCCCGATTCCCAACAGGCCGCTGTCGTGCTCTGTCACTATCAGGGGTTCCGCAATGTCGAAGCGGCCGAAATCATGGGCGTGAGCGTCGAAGCGCTCGAATCGCTGCTCGCACGCGCGCGCCGTACCCTGCGCGAGAAACTGCGCGCGATCGCGCCGGATCTGCTCGGAGGCGAATGATGCCGGGCGAGACCCCGATGACGATGGAGCGGCTGCAGTTCCTGCTCGACGCCTACGGTGCCAACCGCGAGCGCTGGCCCGAGGCAGAGCGCGATTCGGCGAGTGCACTGCTCGCCGCGTCGGAAGAGGCGCGCGCCCTCGTTCGCGACGCGGCTCGCCTCGACGCCCTTCTCGATTTCGTGTCGGCGCCCGATCCGTCGCCGGCGCTGATCGAGCGGGCGCTCGCAAGTGCGCCGGCCGCGCTGCCGGTCCGGCGTCGGGTTTCGCGCCGGGGGTGGCAGCGGCTGGCCTTCGCCGCCGCGCCGCTCGCAGCCGCGGCGGCGCTGATGCTGTGGCTGCTGCCGTCGGAGCAGGTCGACGAGCCGGCTCCGCAGCAGTACGCGATCGAAGATCTCGGCGTGTACACGACGCCGACCGACGTCCTGCTCGATCCACCCGGCTTCGACTTGTCCGACAGTGCGCCGTCGCTCGGCTGCGAGCGCAACGGCCTCGGCTGTCCGCTGCCGGAAGACGACGACCAGCGCGAGTCGCACGCTCTCGGTGTGCTGCGGGAGGAAGTATGAAGAAGGGCGGTCTCGCGGTCATCAGCCTGGTGCTGTCGGCGCTGCCGGCGCTGGCGCAGGGTCCACCGCCGGGTCCGGGGCGGCCGGCGTTTCTCGACGAGCTCTTCGTGCCCGAACAAGTGATGCGCTACCAGACCGAGATCGGCCTCACCGACGCGCAACGCAACGCCATCAGCGAAGCGATGGCCGAGGCGCAAAAGAAGCTCGTCGAGTTGCAGTGGCAGTTCGAGAGCGCGCAGAAGAAGCTCGCCGATGCCCTCGCCGCGCCGAACATCGACGAGAGCGCGGCAGCGGCACAGGCGGACCAGGTGATGAACCTCGAGCTGCAGATGAAGAAGACGCACCTGGCGCTGCTGGTGAAGATCAAGAACACGCTGACGCCGGAGCAACAGGCGAAGCTGCGCCAGGTGCGCGGCAAGGAGCCGCCGCGACCGGGGCCCCCGTTCGCCCGCTGAGCCGGGGGCGAGGAGGAGGATGGCAAAGCCCAGGATGCTGGATTCGCCGCTGACGCGGCGAGAAGTGCTCGGTTTCATGGCCGCCGCCGGCGCGGTAGCCGTCGCCGGTTGCGGCACTGACTCCGCGCCGGCGCCGAACACACCGACGGCGACGGTCGGCGGTGCCTCGCCGACGCGCACCGCGACCCGGACCGCGCCGCCGCTGACCCAGACCGAGGCTCCGACCGCGACACACACGAGCACGCCCGAGTCGACCTCGACGCGCGCCGCGACCGAGACGCACACGCCCGCCTCGACCGCGACGGAGACGGCTCCCGGCAGCACGGCGACACCGACCTCCCCGGAGAGCACGTCGACCGCGACCGCGGCAGCGGACTCGCCGACGCCGACGGCATCACCGACGACGTCTTCGCTCTCCTGTGTCGTGCGCCCGCAACAGACCGAAGGCCCGTACTTCGTCGACGAGGAACTCGATCGCTCCGACATCCGCACCGATACCTCGGACGGTTCGGTCAGCGAGGGCACCAGGCTCGGCCTGACGATTCGCGTCGCCCGCGTGAACGGCAGCACTTGCACGCCGGTCAGCGGCGCGATGGTCGACGTCTGGCACTGCGATGCGCTCGGGGTCTACTCGGACGTCGCCGACCCGGGCTTCAGCACCGTCGGCCAGACCTTCCTGCGCGGCTTCCAGCTCACCGATGCCGACGGCGCGGCGTCGTTCATCACCATCTACCCGGGCTGGTACCAGGGCCGTACGGTGCACATTCATTTCAAGATCCGGGCGACGATCTCGGGGCAGAACTACGAATTCACCTCACAACTCTACTTCGACGACGCGCTCACCGACGTGGTGCACGCCGAGCAGCCCTACGCCAGCAAGGGGCAGCGCACGTTGCGCAACAACGGCGACGGGATCTACCAGAACGGCGGCAGTCAGTTGCTGCTGGCGCCGGTCGCGAGCGGCGACGGCTACGCCGCCGTCTTCGACATCGGCTTGCAGATCTGAGTCTTCTACGCGCCGCGTTTGAACGCCGCCGGGCGCACTGGTGCGTCGTCGTGCGCCAGCTCCGCCAAGGTGCGGGCGCTCTCGCGCGAAACCGAGCGCACGTGCAGATCGCGCTGCGGGAACGGAATCTCGATGCCGGCGTCCCTGAAGGCGCGGAAGATGGCGAAGTAGAGGCTGCTGCGCAGCGGTTGCTTGGTCACCGCCTTCACGTTCATCCAGACCAGCAACTCGAAGTCGAGGCCGTTGTCGCCGAAGCCGGTGAACCAGACTTCCGCCGCGGGCTCGGGCTCGACGTCGGGGCTCTCATGCGCCACGCGCAGCAGGATCTCGCGTACTTCTTCCGGATCGGACCCGTAGGCGACCGACACCGGCACGTGCTCGCGCACGAGTGGGCTCGAGTGCGTCCAGTTGACGATCGTGCCGCTGACGAACTCGGAGTTGGGCACGAGATACTCGACCGAGTCGCTGCTGCGGAGACTGGTGGCGCGCATGCCGATCTCCTCGACCATGCCGACCGTGTCGCCGTGCGCCACCCAGTCCCCGCGACGCAGGGCGCGCCCGAAGACGAGGGTGAGCCCGCTGGTGAGATTGTTGGCGATCGGCTGGAGCCCGAAGCCGAGGCCGATGCCGAGCGCGCCGGCGAAGACGGTGAGCACGCCGACGCCCACCCCCACCAACTCGAGCGCGAACAGCGCCCCGACGATCACCATCGCGTAGGTGATGAACACGTCGATCGCGTTGGCGATGCCGGTGTCGACGGCGAGGGCGGGATAGATCTGGAAGTTGAGATAGTCGCGGAGGAGGCGCGCGGCGATGACGAAGGCGACCACGACGAGGCATGCTTCCGCGCCCATGAGCAGCGACAGCGGCCGATCCACAAACGAGTAGACGGGCGTCGCGAGCGCGCTCAGCAACGGTAGCCGCAGCCGGGTCAGCTCGAGCGCCGCGAGGATGAAGAAGGCAACGCCGATCAGGTCGAGCAGACGCACCACCGAGAGGCAGAAGCGCTCGCTCTCGCGCGTCGGCTGTTGCGTGTCGACGATCGCGCGGCGGGATCCCTGGTGCAGGAGGTGAAGCAGGAAGACGATCGCGAGGAAGAGTGCCGCTACCGCCCAGCTGCGCAGCCAGACGGCGCGCGCCAGGTGCTCGTAGCCGGCCATCCACAAAAGGAAGGTCGCCGCAGTGAGAACGTAGATGATTCGGTACGCCGCGCCGAAGGCGCGCACGAAGCGCTGGTAGATTCGATTCGGCAGTTTGGGGAAGAGCGCCATTACCGCGCTCTTCCGCCTCAGCGAGGCGAAGAACATGACGAACAGCGAGAGGTCGAGCAGCGCGGCGACCAGCGCGATGACATCGCCCGGCACTCCGAGTACGGCCGCCGCGTCGAGCAGCGCGTAGAGCACGAGACCGTAGAGTGCGAGCCAGCAGGTCACGCGGTAGAGATAGCGCCCGTGCTCGACCGGCATCGGGATGAGCGGGCGCAGCACCAGCTCGTGGATCGTCGAAGCCACCAGCGCGTACGTCGTCCAGGCGAGCAGGAAGATGCCGACGATGATGTAGCCGGGGCCGGTGAAGCCGGTGAGCCGCGTCAACGCGTGATGCAGGAGCCACAGCACCAACGGTGGCGCCGTGGCCGCGAACACCGCGCCGCCGGCGGAGAGCCAGGCACGCCCACCCGCGGGCAGACGTTCGGCGAGCGGCGCGAGCGCGGTTTCGGTGTGGCCTGGCACGCGGCGATAGCCGGCGATGGTCGCGATCACGGCGAGCATCAGCGACATCAGCATCAAGCTGTTCATCGCACCGACCTGGCGGCCGCGGTCGCGCGCGCGGGCGAGGATTCCGGGGAGATCGTCGTACGAGGCGACGATCAGGTCGCGCAGGCGCCCGACGCTCTCGAGGTCGTAGCCCGGGGGTTCGCGTCGGAAGAGAGTCGGATCGCCGCCGAGGCCGGCGATCGTCGTCGGGGCCGGAGCCGTGGCTCCGGGCGCGCAAGCTGCCGGAGCTTGCGCCTCCATCTCCTCGCCGGTCTGCGCCATTGCGGGCGCCGCCAACGTCAGGGCGAGGCAGAGGAGGGCGAGCAGACGCTCGCGTGCGGCCGGCCGCGGTACGGTCCCAATTCCAGGATCGAGCATGGCAACGGTGAGCAGGGGCCATGCCAAGGAAGCCGGGGCGAGGCCGGCGAGCGCCGCGGCGCGGGCGCCTGCACGCGGGCGAACAGGCTTTGTCACCGCGTACGCCGGAGGCACGCGATTGACGCGCCGAATCAAGCTTTCGGCCCTACCGCGCTGCGTGCTACGCGGGGGCCATGTTGAGTCCCTACCGCGTGTTGGACCTGACCGACGCTCGCGCCGAGCTCGGGCCGCTCATCCTCGCCGGTCTCGGTGCCGACGTGATCAAGGTCGAGCCGCCGGGCGGCAGCCCTTCGCGCCTGGCCGAGCCGCTCGACGCGGCGCAGCCGGCGGGTCTGCAGAGTCTGCGCTTCCACGCCCAGAACCGCGGCAAGCGCAGCGTCGTCGTCGATCTCGACGCCGCCGCCGGCGTCGCGTCGTTCGAGCGCCTCGTCGCCGGTGCCGATTTTCTCTTCGAGAACGCCGAGCCCGGCAGCATGGCGGCGCGCCGCCTCGGCTTCGAGTCGCTGCGCGGGATCAATCCGCAACTCGTATACGTCGCGATCACGTCCTTCGGCCAGGACGGTCCCTACGCGCGTCACGCGGCGAGCGATCTCACCTTGGCGGCGATGGGTGGCATGATGGCGCTGAACGGCGACGCCGATCGCCGCCCGGTGCGCGTCACCGTACCGCAGGCGTGGTACCACGCCGCGGCCGAGAGCGCGGCCGCGGCGCTCATCGCGCACGCGCGCCGGCTGGCGACGGGCGAAGCACAGTTCGTCGACGTGTCGGTGCAGGCGTCGGTGTTCTGGACCGGTCTGAACGCGATGATCGCCTCGGCGATCCAGGGCAAGAACATCGAACGCAATGGCACGCTGCTGCAACTCAGCACGCTGACGACGCCGCTCGTCTATCCGTGCGCCGACGGCGAAGTGGTTCTGATCGCGACGACGGCGACGCTCGACCGCCTGGTGCCGTGGCTGCTCGAGGACGGCGTCGTCGATCAGGCCTGGGTCGACGGGGAGGACTGGCGAACTTACGAGGTGCGCATGCTCACGGGCTCCCCTCTCACCCACACGCTCGAACAGGTGCAGGAGCGCATTCGCGACTTCTGCGCGCGCTACACCAAGAACGAGCTCTTCGAGCGCGGGATCGCCGGTGGCGCGACCCTGGCGCCGGTCAACACCGTCGCCGACGTCATCTCGCTGCGCCATCTCGCCGAGCGCGACTACTGGGATCGCTATCGACTGCCGAACGGCCGCGAGCTGCACGCCCCAGGGCCCTTCGTGCGCTTCTCGCGCACGCCCGTGAGTTTTCGCGGCGCCGCTCCCGCGGCGGGCGAGCACACGGAGGAGCTGTTGCGCGAGCCGAAGGCGATGAAGAGCAAGCCCGCGAGCGCAGTGCGGCGCGATCTGCCATTTTCCGGGCTCAAGGTCACCGACTTCTCCTGGATCGGCGTCGGCCCGATCACGGCGAAGTACTTCGCCGATCACGGCGCCACGGTGGTGCACGTCGAGACCGAGCACCCGGCAGATCGCCTTCGCCTCGTGGGTCCGTTCAAGGACAACGTGCCGGGCATCAACCGATGCCAGTTCTTCGGTGCCTTCAACACGTCGAAGATGTCGCTCGCGCTCAATCTGAAACTGCCCGAGGGACTCGAAGTGGCGAAGCGTCTGCTCGCGTGGGCCGACCTCTGTCTCGACTCGTTCACCGCGGGAACGATGCGCGAGCTCGGCCTCGGCTACGAGGTGGCGCGCGAGATCAACCCGAGCATCGTCATGGGCAGCACTTGTCTCATGGGCCAGACCGGCCCGGCGGCGGCGCTCGCCGGCTACGGCTATCACGCCGCGGCGGTCTCGGGATTCTACGAGGTGACTGGTTGGGACGACCGTCCTCCCGGCGGTCCGTTCAACGCTTACACCGACACCATCGCACCGCGCTTCTTCGCTACCAGCTTGATGGCGGCGCTCGAGCATCGGCGCCTCACCGGCGAAGGGCAGTATCTCGATCAGGCGCAGATGGAGTCCTCCCTCTACTTCCTCGCGCCGGAGCTCTTCGACCATCAGGTGAGCGGTCGGATAGTGCGGCGCGCCGGCAACGACGATGCCGATGACGCGCCGCACGACGTCTATCCCTGCGCCGGCACCGATCAATGGTGTGCGATCGCGGTCGAGACCGATGCGCAATGGCGTGCGCTGCGGCGCGCTCTCGGCGAGCCGGCGTGGGCTTCCGAGAGAGCCTTCGACACGGCAGTCGGCCGGCGCGCGCAACGCGCAGTGATCGACCGCAAGCTGGCGGAGTTCACTGCCGGGTTCGAGCCGCGCGACTTGATGCAACGGTTGCAGGCAGCGGGCGTTCCCGCCGGCATGGTGCAGCGCTCGAGCGATCTGCTCGACGATCCGCAGCTGCGCCATCGCCGCTTCTTCCGCCCGATGACGCACGCGGAGATGGGCGAGGTGCCGTACGAGGGGCACCAGTTCCGCATCGCCGGCTACGACAACGGCCCGCTCGCGCCGGCGCCGTGCCTGGGCGAGCACTCCATCCAGGTGCTGCAGGAGATCCTCGGCTACAGCGACGACGATCTCGCCCGCATCGCGGCGAGCGGCGTGCTGGTCTGATTCTCGGCAAAGTCGCCCCATGATTCATGACGTGACTCGTGACTTTGTCCTAGCAGCCCGTTGAAGAACAGGCGGCGTAGCGAGGGCGAGGGATTTTGCGCCAGATCGAGGCGCCGAGCCGGAGGCAAACTGGTGGTTTTGTCGAGGATTCGGCAACGAAGAGCTGGCGCAA
>Ga0187894_10003309_pt1 | contig 18202 bp, 15 predicted proteins | sample GBC1701081metaG_FD_136650 | JGI IMG/M metagenome (GOLD analysis project Ga0187894, IMG submission 136650) | White microbial mat communities from a lava cave in the Kipuka Kanohina Cave System on the Island of Hawaii, USA - GBC170108-1 metaG ...
CCCGGTAGGGACGACCGAAAATAGCCCGTCCGCTTCAGCGACGGGAACCATGCAAGCGATCAACAAAGTCCCGTAGGGACGGCTGAAACTAGCTCTGGTAGCCTCTTTCAGTCGTCCCTACGGGACTAATCGGAGATGCCACTATCTTCCCCAAGCGATAAATCGCTGGGCTATTTTCGGTCGTCCCTGACGGGACTAAAGAAGCTATCTGTGGTTCTCAGGCTGCGTAACTTGAGTTACTACTTTGTTCTTCCTGCCCACTCACCAATCCAAAATTCTTTTTCCTGCGTACCCAAAGACGTGGCACGAAAAATAAATTCGTGCTACGGTTTGTAACATTATGCCGAAACCGAACGGAAAAAAGGCAACTACTCGCCCCGCCGCAAAACCGGCTGACGCTCTGCAACGCTTCGGCGTATCAATGGAGGAGAGTCTGCTCGAAAAGTTCGACGCGCAACTGCAACGTAAGGGCTATGCCACTCGTTCGGAAGCCTTACGGGATATGGTTCGCGCTGCTCTCGAAGAGGACGACTTTAGTAACGATAAGGCGGAAGCGGTTGGCACAATTTCACTGGTCTATGACCATCACGCCCGCAACCTGACGGCAAAATTGACGCAAATTCAGCACGGCGCTCTCGATCTGATTTCGTCCAATCTGCACATTCATCTCGACGCCGAACGCTGTCTTGAAGTCCTCGTCGTGCGCGGCAACTTCAAAGCTGTGCGCGAACTGGCAGAGAAGCTAATCAGTATAAAAGGCGTTAAGCATGGCAAATTTGTCACGACTGTTGATGCTGCGCTTGAATCTCCTCCTCACAATCACAAATCTCATCTCACCCACTCACCCTCACACCATCACCACAAACCCGCAACACGGAAAGGAAAGTAATCGAAATGTCCCGGAATCAAAATAAAATCGCCGCCTTTATTCTGTGTTTGTTGATACTGTCAACGACATTCACCATCCCGCCCAATCTCTACGCGCAGGAGAAACGCACGCTTTCCGGCATTGTAATCAATACCGAAAATGAATCGGTAGCCGCAGTGACGCTGATAGTTACTGCCGCTTCCGGTGAATTGCGAACCGTTACGGATGAACAGGGGCGCTTTTCGCTTCTCGCGCCACGTTCGGCATTTTCGATAAAACTGGAAGGCAAGTATGTCGTCACGCAAACCAAAGAGATTGGCGAAAATGAGCCGACCGAAGGCATTACTCTACAAGTGAAATTCGTGGTGCCGCCGGTTCATGACAGCATCGTAATCACGGCGACACAGCTTGACCCGGCGATTGATAGAAAAAACGATACGGTCTATAAAAACAGCTTATTCAGCCGCGATGACCAGATTTTTCATACCCTCGATGCGGGCATCAACGCCGGACAGCACGAAGGCGGCGGCAAATCGGTTGAGGTGCGCCGCTTTGGGTTTAATCTCGATCACGGCGGCGTTAGCGGCGGTTTGAAAGTTCTGGTTGATAATGTGCAACAAAATCAGGGAACGCAGGGACACGGGCAGGGCTATCTCGGACAACTCAAATCATTGACTCCCGAACTGGTCGAAGACGTAGATATTCTCAACGGTCCGTTCAGCGCCGAATATGGCGATTTTTCCGGGCTTGGCGTCGTGCATATTCGCTTGAAAGAGACCCTGCCTGAGCAGATAACGGCGCGAGCGCAGGGCGGCTCATTTGATAGTTTCAGAGGCTTCTTTGCCTATAGCCCGCAGTTGCAGTCCGCCGATGCCCTCTTTGCTTATGAAATTTCGCCCACCGACGGACCCTTTATAAACCCGTTGCGGTACAAACGCGATAATCTGACCGGCAATTATATTTTCAAATTGAATGAGCGTGAGAAATTCGGCTTCAAGTTCAATGCCGGACGCAACGACTACTTTTCATCGGGGCAGATTCCGCTTGATGAAGTATTCGCCGGGCGGCTGGATCGCTTCGGCTTCCTTGACCCCTTCAATGGCGGGCGCGTTAGAACCGGCATTCTGGGCGCTTACTACAAGAAGGATTATGAATCGGGCAGCATTCTGAAAGCCGACGGCTTTATTTCGCGCTCGCTCTTTGATCTCTACTCGAACTTCACTTTCTTTTTGAATGATGAAATCAACGGCGACGAGATACAGCAACATGATTCCCGCTTGCAACAAGGCGCAAATCTGCAACTGCTCAAGCCCTATTTTCTATTCGGCAAAGCGGCGCTCTTCACAGCAGGGGCAAATCTGCACGCCAGCCAGATTAATGTTAGTTTGAACCAGACGGTTGAGCGCAACCCGATAGCTGTTGTCACCGACGCCCATGCCAATGTCACCAATGCTGCCGGATATGCCCAACAAAGCGTTGATTTGTTTGACGCACGATTGCGATTGACGGGCGGCTTGCGCTATGACTATTTCAACTTCGATGTGGAAGATCGCGTTGTACCGCAGTTCTCCGGTGCGAAAGGCTCCTCACGAGTACAGCCAAAAGCTAATGTCGCCTTCACGCCGAGCCGCCGCTTGCCGACAACCTTCTACTTCAATTATGGCAGAGGCATATCCAGTCAGGACGCTCGCGGCATTGTCCAACAACCCGACGCGCCGAAAATTTCGACCACCGATTTTTATCAAACCGGCTTGTCATTGAATTTCAAACGCCTGTCGGTGAGTAGCGACCTCTTTCTGATTGACCGTTCCAATGAGCAGGTCTACATCCCTGATGATGGCAGCATCGAATTCAAAGGATCAAGCCGCGCTTCCGGTTTTGAAGCAAAGACCGCGGCGCAACTGACGCGCTATCTGTCGTTCAATGCCGGCGTCACCAAAGTTTTTAACGCTTACTTTCGCGGCACAGCGCCGCGCATCTATGTTGACAGCGCCCCGCACGTTGTCTCCAATGCCGGGTTGACGCTGGCGAACTGGCGCGGCTTTAGCGGTTCGTTACGAATGCGCTACATCAACAGCTATCGGCTCGATGGCGAAGACCCGACGATTCGGGCATCCGGGCTAACGGTTCTCGATTTAAGCGCCACAAAACGGCTGACGCGGTGGCTCGATTTCAATCTTTCTATTGATAATCTGACCGATAAACGCTACTTTGAGACGCAGAATTTTTTTGAATCGCGGCTGCGCCCGGGTGACGAAGTGATTTCTCGCATTCACGCGACGCCGGGTTATCCGGTAACGGTAACTGCCGGATTGACATTTCGGTTATTTGGCAAATAAGTATAGAGAAACCCTGCTCTCCTTGAGGCTCTGGATATTGTTGACAGTAGCGGTTATGATAATCTGAGACAGACGGACTGATAGAATTTCCGGGCATCGCTCGCTTTTGACCTCAAAAGCGGCGGCAGGCAGTAAGGAAAATTTTTTGTAAATGATTGCCAAACTGTGAAATCCGACTTGGCAAAATCTCTCGTAGTGGTAGAATGTTGAACCGCAAAGCAAAGGCTCTCAGGATAGAGTGAGTTTCTTTGCATAATTACACGAAACTGAAAACTCCAGAAAAGGAAAGGAACCGATTTACATTATGAAAAGACTGTTTACTGTAATGGTGGTGGCAGGGGCTTTGATGTTCGGCTCAATGAGCGCCTTTGCAACAAGCTCCATGGATAAAAAAGACAAGGGCATGAAGCAGAAGTCCTTGTACAAGAGACTCGGCGAAAAGAAAGCCATTATCGCTGTTGTTGATGCCTTTGTTGGCATCGTAGCGGCTGACAATCGCATCAATAAATTCTTTGCCGATACCGCAAAAGACCCGAAACGCCTGAAAGCATTTAAGGGCAAACTGGTTGACCAGATTTGTGAAGCAACCGGCGGACCGTGCAAATACAAAGGATTGAAAATGGAGCCGGCTCACAAAGGCATGAATATCAGCGACGCCGATTTCGGCGCGTTGGTAGAAGACCTGGTGGCGGCGCTCGACAAGTTCAATGTTCCGGCAGCAGAAAAGAACGAATTGCTCGGCGCACTCGGACCAATGAAGGGCGACATCGTTGGCAAGTAGTTCATAATGCCAAGGCAACTTTTTTACGCCGGATGTTGGAAAGCAAATTCAAACATCCGGCGTTGTTTTTTCTCGCCCTGTCAATCTCTCTTATGGCTCAACCTTAATCACCCCTGACATTTCTGAACCACCTTTCGCCCCGTGTATTTTGCAATAATACGGATAACTTCCGGGCTTATCGAATTTATACTCATAGCGTCCGCCGGCGGGCAGCGCCGCTGATGAAAACGAACCATCATCCGCTTCAAACGGATGATTGCCGCCTTCATTTACCCATTCAACCGTCGTTCCGGCTTTGACGGTCACTTCTTTGGGTGAGAACTCGAAATTTTTGAATTTAATCGTCACTTTTGCCGTATTGCTTGGTTCATTGCTTGCCACGGTTTGCGGCGCAGCCGGAACTGTATGAACATTGAGATAGTAATATGCGCCTATGCCGAAGAAGATTGTTACCCACCAGAGAGCAAGCTGCGTTCGCATCCATGGGCGATAGCGGTCAAAGCGTAAGGCTTTCGGCAGAATGTTGGTGCCAGCCACCAAGACGATATACAAGCCGTTGAGTTGGACAATCGTGCCGAGGATGGCGTGCAACAATGGAATCAGCACCTCGCTGCGGGTGAGATTGCGGGCAAGTTCCGGTTGTACCTGACGGTGAAAAGACGGCGCCATAACGGAAAAGATCAACGCCAGATTCAAAATCATTACCGATGCCTGACAAAAACCATGCGCTGTGAATTTCTTCCGTCGCGCTAAAAACATTCCTACTAATAAAGCAATTCCCATCAATATCTGGATCACCAGATTGGTGTTTGGGTTCATCGTCAAATCGCTCCTTATGTGTTTTTTACGTTGCTGAAAAATGTCTGTGTAGACTTATCACATTACGTTGCCAGCGCGAAAGGCGGTTTTCATTCGGTTTCATGTTGCAAAAAAGTTACGCAGCGCATAACCTGTGCGGCAACATTTCATCGAGGACAGACATGAACTATAGAGAAGAGACGTTCGATTTCCCCAATGCGAAACTCTATTCGCGGCGCTATGAACTGTTGGAGCCGCACGGGGAAATCATTTTGCTGCACGGGTTTGGCGAACATTGTGGCAGATACGACAGGCTTATCTCCTACCTGCTGACCAATAACTATGCGGTGACAACCTATGACCAGCGCGGTCACGGCAGGTCTTCCGGGCTTCAGGGGCATATAGACAATTTCAGCGACTATGAAGCAGACCTTGATCGTGCGGTCTCTGAGGTGCGCGGACGCTATCAGCCGCGCAAACTCTTTTTGATTGGCCATAGCATGGGCGGTTTGGTGACGTTGCGCTATTTGATGCACCGCAGCGATCAGGTGGATGGCGCGGCGATTTCCGCGCCACTTATGGCGTTGGCATCACCCGTGCCGCCAGTCAAGCGTTTGGTAGGAGCCATCAGCGCCACTCTTGCGCCGCGTTTTCGCATGAAAAATGGCATCAATCCCGCGCATCTCAGCCGCGATAAAACCGTCGGACAGGCTTACGTCGCCGATCCATTGGTTAATAATCTGGTCAGCGCCCGTTGGTTTGCCGAAGCGACCAAGGCGATGGAAGAAGTGCAGCACAAGGCTCCGCAGATTACAGCGCCGGTGTTGCTGATGCATGGAACTGCCGACCGCCTCGCCAGTTGCGCCGCCACCAAGACGTTGTTTCAACGCCTCGCCTCTGCGGATAAACGCCTGAAAATTTATGACGGCTATTTCCACGAACTTTTCAATGAACCGGAAAAAGAAGAAGTGTTTAACCGCATCATGTCATGGCTGGAGATTCGCGCTTTTTAGACGTCGGAAGAAGAATAAAGTAAAGAAACGATGAGCAATCTAAGCGTTCCTGAAGGCTTTACACCGCTATTCCGCAGCAGCCCTTTTCTTGACCTGATTGGACCAGTTTACGGCAAAGGCGAGCCGCCGAATCTCACGGTCGGGCTTCGCATTGAAGAGAAACATAGCAATGCGCGGGGTTTTGCACACGGCGGCATTCTGGCGACCCTCGCTGATATTACGCTGGGCTACTGTTTGGCGTTTTATACCGACCCGCCGCAATCTCTGGTAACAGCCAGTATGACGCTCGATTTTGCCGGTAGCGTCAAACTCGGCGACTGGGTTGAAGTGAGCGTAGATATACAAAAGAGCGGCAGCCGTCTGGCTTTTGCCAATGCTTATGTGATGGTTGGCGAGGAGCGCATTGTTCGCGCCAGCGCCGTCTTTCTGGTCGCCGGTCAACGCCCGCCGGGAAAATGAGTAAAAGGATGCCTGGGTACGCACGCATCCTGCGTGCTGTGCGTTAAGCAATCGAAATCTTGCCAGAACCAGACGCTCTTGTTTGCCGCATCCGGCACGCAGGATGCGTGCGTACCCAGACTTGCTTAGAAATCTACCTGTGCGCCGATTCCTGCTGCCAATGCTTTCGTATATGCAAGCTGCGCGGTCATCAGGTCTTCGACGGCGTGACCGCAGGATTTGAACAAAGTAATCTCTGCCGCAGAAGTGCGTCCTTGTACGTTGCCGGAAACGAGATCGGCTAATGTCCCTTTGATATGCGAAGCTGCAATAACGCCTTCGGCAAGCGGTATCAGAACGTCACCGGCTCCTCTACCGGCAGCCGATTCCGCGTCAATAAATACACTTGCCCGCCGCACGGTTTCCGTATCCACCTCTCGCGTTGTCGGCGTGAACGCGCCAACCGCATTGATATGACAGCCCGCTTGTAAGAGCTTTCCGCTAATAATTGGAGATGCTGAATCCGTACAGGTACAGATTAGGTTCGCTTGTGATACCGCTTCTTCCGGCGGTAAAACCTTGCAATCGAGGTGATAAAGCGCGGACATCTCTTCCGCAAGAAGGCAGGCTTTTTCTTTCGTGCGCGAGGTTATGGAGATGCTTTCGAGGTCCGCGACTTGCTGCATAGCTTCGATGTGAAATCGCGCCTGTATGCCTGCGCCAAAAATTACCAGCCGCCTGCTTTCCTTTCCGGTCAGGTATTTTGTAGCGACGGCGGAAGTTGCCGCCGTGCGGATTGCGGTAATCGCTTTGCCTTCCATCAAAGCGAGGGGAACGCCGCTTTCGCCATCCAATAACAGATAGACTGCCTGCACGAGAGCCAATCCGCGCTGAGGATTTCGCGGCATAACCGAAACGATTTTGGAACCTGATACTGTTCGTTGAGCTGCGTCTGTGGCGTAAGCGGGCATTTCCAGAAGGACGCCGCCACTTGCCGGAATTGCCATGCTCAATCGTTCAGGCGCGAAAGCCTTGTCCTGTGACAGGCTGTGAAAGCCCTGCTCAACTGCCTCAATCACGTCAGCCATTTGCAGAAGTCTGGCTAAATCGTCTTTGGTTAGAATGAGCATGGCAGCAACAATGAAAATCAATCGAGCAGGGTAAGGATAGAATCACGCCGCAAAGCATAGGCGAATCAGGAATTCTCGCCATTAGCGGCGTCAAGATATTTCACAAAGACCAGTTCATTATGTTTTTCGTTATAGATAAGTTCGTCAATCACCTGCGAGGCGAGCATAATGCCGAAGCCGCCCGGACGCATCCCTTTTTCCTGCCGCACTTCCATATGTTGAAACGGGCTGCTATCAGGATTTGCGATGGCGGCATGATTAACCTCTTCGACGTTGAAGCCTTCGCCGGGGTCTTTGATGGAGTAGAGAATCGTCCGCTTCATCTTGATATACTTGACTTCCACCTGTTTCGTCGGGTCGAGTTTGCCGCCATGTTCAATGGCATTGTTGAGCAACTCCCGAAAGACCGAGCTAATGGCTTCGCGGGTATCTCGCGGTAAATCGCCATGCATTTCCGATAGCACTTTTTGAATCGGTTCGACCGCCTTCAAATCGCACGGCACACGCAATTCCACCCAATCGTCTTTGGCTGAAATAATCTGCACCGGATGAATCGCCTGACAGTCCATCGCCGTATGCACCGATTCGCGCAATTCTTCCATCTCAAATGGTTTGGTCAGAAAATCGCAGACTTGCAGGCGCAATGCCCCAATGATGGCAGCCGGAGTGCGCTGACTGGTCATGACGATTGCCTGAATGTGCGGGCGCAAATTACGCGCACAAGCCAGCAACTCCATACCGTCCATGCCATCCATAATGACATCGGTGAGCAGCACATCCACCTCTTCTTTTTCGAGGATGACAAGCGCGTCCGTGCCGTTGTTGGCTTCCAGAATGCTGTAGCCTTCCGGTTCAAGAAAGGCGCTATAAATTTTGCGACTGGTTTCGTCGTCTTCAACTATTAGAATTGTCCCTGCCATAATCCTCTCATTGCTGGGCAATTGCGTATGGATTCAAAACAAGTTGCTGCCCGCAAAATATCATGTGACACCGGAGAGTTCAACCGAGAGCAAGTTTACCACCGAATCCTTGATAACAATTTTACAATCATTTTCCAGAAAATGATACAACATATCTGCGAGCGCGAATTTCTATTACTGCTTCACCATGGAAAATGGAAATAGTGATGCGAAATGAAGAAGCCAAATGCTCCTGACAAAATGACGCCGCAAAGCATCAGCGAAGGGAAAAGGCGAGCCTTGTACTTTATCGCGCTGACCGCAATCAGTGTGACCACAAAACCCCACGCATAACAAGTTGGACTCGCGCCGAGTCGTTCAATCCACCAACCGTTACCGACGTTGTAACAGATGCAATGCGGCACAAGTGGCACAAATGACATGGCGCTAACCAGAATGAGTAACCACGCTTTTTCCATAAAATAATAGGCAAGACCGATAACCGCAAGAAGCGGAATCCAGACCAGTTTAATAGCGCTACAGAATTGCGTACAGCCCTGTGCGGATAAGCCGGAACAATCGAGTGAAGAAGCCAGAAAGCCAAGAGGAATTGCCAATAGCAACAACGCCCTTCCGATTTTTTGATTGCTGCCGTGCGCTTTGTCATCCTTAACGCGAAAGATATTGGTAGCGGCGATTGCCAGCGACGCTAGCGCCAGCACAGCGAAAGGCACGGCGAGAATCACCGGCATTTCGATAAAGAAATCAATGGCGAACCGCAGCAGCAAAAAAGCTGCCACCGGAAAGCCAATTATCAGCAAGGCGCGTTGAACTCTGGCAGCTATCAATTCTATAATCTCCGCTTCTACTATAAGGCACAGTCAGCCAATCGGAGAACTCCATGAAGAAACTCCTCGCCGCACTTTCAATTATCGCGCTCTTCGTTGTCGCCCAACCGCTTCCGGCAACCGCGCAAGCCGAAGCCTACGATTTGATTATCATGAACGGGCGCATCGTTGACGGCAGCGGCAACCCCTGGTTCTATGGCGATGTCGCCATCCGTGGCGACCGCATCGTAAAAGTCGGGCGCGTCGGAGCGGCGCGGGCGCGAAAACGCCTTGACGCTCGCGGCAATATCGTAGCTCCCGGTTTTATTGATATGCTTGGTCAATCCGAAATGACCCTGCTGATTGACCCTCGCGCCGAATCGAAAATCTATCAGGGCATCACCACCGAAATCACTGGCGAAGGCGGCTCTATCGCGCCCTTAACCGATTATATTCTCAAAGAGGTGCAGCCGACACTTGACCACTTCAAATTGAAGGTGGACTGGCGCACGTTGGATGAATACTTCAAACGGCTCGAACGCTCAAAAACGGCAATCAATCTCGCTACCTACGTTGGCGCAACGCAAGTCAGACAAGCCGTATTAAAAGACGAAAATCGCCCGCCGACATCTGCCGAGTTAGCGCAGATGAAACAACTTGTCGCGCAGGCGATGGAAGATGGCGCGGTCGGTCTCAGCACGTCACTGGTCTACGCGCCGGCGTTTTATGCCAAAACCGAAGAGTTGATTGAACTGGCAAAAGTCGCGGCGCGTTACGGTGGCGTTTATGCCACGCATATGCGAAGCGAAAGCAATTCAATTATGATGGCGCTTGACGAAACCATCCGCATCGGCAGGGAAGCCAATATCCCCGTCGAAATTTTTCATATCAAGATGGGCGGCAAATCGAATTGGGGCAAGATGAGCGAGGTCTTGCGAAAGATTGAAGCGGCAAGAGCCGAAGGGCTCGACATCACCGCCGACCAGTACCCATACATTGCCGGAGCGACTTCTCTGAGCGCCAGCATTCCGCCTTGGGCGCACGCCGACGGCAATGCGAAATTCATTGAACGATTAAAAGACCCGGCAATTCGCGCTCGTCTGAAGAAAGAGATGCAGACCTTTACGACCGAATGGGAGAATTTCTATCTCGGCGTTGGCGGCGGCAGCGGCATTCTGATTTCCGGCGTTCTCAATCCTGAGTTGAAGAAGTACGAAGGCAAACGCCTCAACGAAATCGCCAAACTGATGAATAAGCCGGATGAGATTGACGCGCTCTTTGATTTAATCATTGCTGACCGCAATCAAATCGGCGCAATCTATTTTATGATGAGCGAGGACGATGTGCGGCTGGCTTTGAGAAAGCCTTGGGTCAGCATCGGCGTTGATTATGGCAGCACGGCATTAGAGGGCGCGTTGGCGGAAGGCAAAGCGCACCCCCGCGCTTTCGGCACGTTCCCGCGCCTTCTCAGTCGCTATGTGCGCGATGAAAAGTTGCTGACGCTGGAAGAAGCGATTCGCAAAATGACCTCGTTGGCGGCAAATCGCTTTCACTTCAACGACCGGGGGCTGTTGAAACCGGGCTTCTTTGCCGACATGGTCATCTTTGACCCGCAAAAAATCGCTGATGTAGCGACCTTTGAAGACCCGAATCGTTTGTCAGTCGGTATGAATTACGTTATGGTCAATGGTGTCTTGGCACTTGAAAGAGGCAAACTGACCGGAGCCTTGCCGGGTCGCCCGTTGCGCGGCGTCGGCTACAAAGCGAAACCCTGAGTTAAACAAAATAACCAGCAGTTGTAGTGAAATTTCTGGGAGGAAAAATGGAAAATCCGAAATCGTATGCACCAAAAGAATACAATTTAAGCGGCTTGAATGGCATCTCCGATAAGACGCTAGAGCTACACTTCAAACTCTATGCCGGGTATGTCAAAGAAACGAACAATCTGACCGAGAAGATTGCCGAAATTGTCGGTGATGGCGCGGTTGACCCCGGCAAAATGGCTGCCTATTCGGAATTGACGCGCCGTTTGGGATTTGAATACAACGGCATGGTCTTGCACGAGTATTATTTCGGCAATTTGAAAGCCGGTGGCGGCGGCGACGCCGAAAACGGTTCGGCATTTCGGCAGGCAGTCGAAGCCAGTTACAGCAGTTATGACATCTGGAAAGCCGATTTCACCACCATCGGTAAAATGCGCGGTGTGGGTTGGTCTGTCTGTTTTCAAAATCCGGCAAACGGCAAATTATCAAACCATTGGATTACCCTGCACGAAGAAGGCAATGTCGCCGGGTTCACGCCGATTTTGGTAATGGACGTTTGGGAACACGCTTTCCTGCTCGACTATATGCCGGCAGATCGTCCCAAGTATATTGAAGCCTTCTGCTCTAACATTGATTGGGATGCGGTCAACGGCAGACTCGGCTAAACTGATTAGCAAACACATTGTCCACTGTCCATTATCCATTGTCCATTGTCGAATTGGGCTTTTTCCTCGAAACGACAATGGATAATGGACAATGAAGATAAAGTTGAAATCAACAAACAAAAAAGGCGGCTGATTGTCAGCCGCCTTTTCTACGTTCATTCAAAGCAACAACCTTTATTTGCTGTTGATTTGCGAAATGGCGCTGGTGACTTGCACATTATTTGTCACCAGAGTCATACCGGTAACACGCTGCAAATCCGCCAGAGCTTTGTTGTAATCGGTCAAGGCACGAATCTCATTACCTTTTGCCACCGATAAATCGGTCTGCCGTTGCAAAACAAAGAAGTTAGTAGACAGCCCGGCGCGGAATTTCTCCACTTCGCCCTTATACTGGGCATCAGCGGCAATCTTGCTGGCGCGTTGCGCTTCAAATCGCTGTTTCGCCGTGACCACTGCCTGCAAGGCATTGCGAACATCAATTTGCACCGTTTCCACTTGCTGACGTTGACGAGCATCAAGTTGGCGAGTTTCTGCCATGAGTCGCCCGAGATTGCCTTTCGCAGTAGTGTTTTTCCAAGGGAAGCTGATGGTTACGCCGACCTGATAGGTCTTGAAATCCTGACTGAAGAGATTGCCTAACGAACGGAAGTAACCGCCCGTAAAACGATCCGGCACATTGGCTCCAATCGGTGTGCCATTATTACCGAGTACGGTTGACGGCGTACCGGCAACGCCCGTGTTGCCATAATTGCCAAAGAGGTCAACCTGCGGCTTCATTTGATTTTGAAAGTATTTCAAATCAATCTCTTTCTGTTGCGCCTGTATGCGTAATTGCTCAATTTCGGGACGATTTTTAAGCGCCTGCGCGGTGGATTCTTCGAGATTGAATTGCGGCGGATTCAACGTCGGCTCATCGGATGGAGTCAGTTCCGCATTCCAGAATTTATCATTCGGGTCTTTCATCAACAGACCCTTGAGGGTATTTTCCGCCGTGGTGATGGATTGCAAAGCGACAATGACATCACCTTTGCGCGATTCCAACGCCGCTTCCGTTGAGCGTAATTCAATCGGCGCGAGGGTTCCGGCTTCCACCTGTTTCTGATTGTTGCTCAATTGGGTGCGCGTCAATTCGACGGTTTCGCGGGCAATCTGCTCATTTCTAATGGCAAAGACTAAATCCCAATAGGCGCGTTGCACGGAATTGATAATCTCAATGACGCGCTGGCGAAACTGGCTGTCCGAGAGGTCAAGCTGTTTCTTGGCAATTTGGATGTTGCGGCGGTTGGCGTCAATCTTGAAATTTCGCATCAACGGCTGCGTGAACTGAAATGTCAGGTTCGGGTTGTATTGCGTCGGCAGTGTCGAAGCGGTCGAACTGGTTGTCGTGCGCCCGTTATTGAAATCTACCTCAAAAAAACCGCCCGTGCGCTCAACCTGTCTGCTGGTGTTGAAGTTGTAGGTAAAAGTACGCTGCGACAATGAGGCATTGGAGTTGCCGCCCTGAAAGATCGAGGTTACAGGGAAAGTCTGACTGCGATAGTTGATGCCCGCCCCGCTCGTTAAATCATAAACCCCGCGTGAGGCGAAGAGGCTGTATTGAGAAATCTGCACACCTTGACGAAAAGCCTCAATGTCGAGATTGTTCTGCAACGCCATCGTAATGACATCCTGAAGACCGAGAACCTGTTTATTATTTTCGTCTACGCCGACCCGCTGGCGACTGATTTCCGGCGATAATGCCAACGGTTGAGTAATCGGGTTCGGCTCCTGCGAGACGGGCGTGGTTGCCGTCGGCGTCTCTTGAATGGTCGTTGTTGTCTCTTTTATTTCCGTCGCGGCGTCTTTGGTAGATTCGTCGGCTTTGGGTATTTCAACGGTCTTCACCGGGTCTTTCTTGGTGGTGCGCGGGCGGGTCTTTTGCGGCGCTTTGGTGCGTTGTTGCGCCGCGATGATGCCTTCTTGAGCGAACGCCGAAAGCGGCATTCCGAGCAGCGCCACTACCGCTAAAAGCGTGGTAAATTTCGATAACTGTCTCACTTGACAAAAATTCATACAATCCTCTCAATAATATCCTTCAAAATGCCTGGTCACGCGGCGCGACCGACGCTCACTCCAACAGGTAAATCGAACTTATTTGAATCAGAGGCTACTACGAAGGGCTTAGGGCTTGCGTTTCAACAATTTTCAATCGGACAGTCTATCACAGCCGAGGGACGGTAGCGCAAACTGTCCATTTGCGTTATTGATCTACAAAACCGGCAAAATCACCGACTACAACTTGTAGGCTCCGGTCACTTCTATACTGAATGTGCGACTGTTTCTTTGTCGCGTAGCGACCCTATGAATGTAGCTGTAGTTCTCTTGCCTCGTCGTCTGAATCAATCGGAGCTGTTTCTTTGCCGCGTAGCGACATTGCTATCGTGTATCCGTAAGCGAGCTATTCGTTGGTAGAATCAATCGGAGCTGTTTCTTTGTCGCGTAGCGACCCTATGAATGTAGCCGTGTCTTTCAAGGCACGGGAACCGATGAGCAAGCAGTTTCGCGTCGCGTAGCGACGATTGATTCCGGTTCAACGTCAGATTCAGCCGTCGCTACGCGACGCGGTTGCTTTACCGACCCGATTCCGGGCGTTAAAACACCCGGCTAAATTCAAAGTGTCGCTACGCGACAAAGAGGGCAGCTTCTTATGAAAAGAGTCACCTAGCAGATTTCTATACCCCTGCCAATTAAACCAACGCAAACGGACAGTTTACGCTACTCGAATTTCGATTGCTCATCTTCGCGCCTCTCCCGTAAACTACACAGTTTAACGAGGAATTTTTGAGCAGGGAAGTAGCATAGGCTTCAGCCTGTGTCGTCCTAAATCTCACAGGCTGAAGCCTATGCTACTCCTTAGTATTTCTATTCTATATGCCCGATTTACAGCATCTTGGTTGGAAGCCGTTTTTTGCAGAGGCTTTTGCGCCTTACCGCGAAGCCGGCTTTGCCGTTGCCCGAGTGGCGGCGGAGCATCGCGGCGCGTACCGGATTTTTACCGAAGGCGATGAGATGTGGGCGGAAATCATCGGCAAATTGCGCTATGAAGCCACGAGCAGCGCCGATTTTCCCGCCGTCGGCGATTGGGTTGTCGTCAACACAGTGTCGGACGAGCATCGCGCTTTTATTCATGCGGTGCTGCCGCGCATAAGCAAATTCTCACGCCGCGCCGCCGGTCGCAATGCCGAAGAGCAGATTGTCGCTGCCAACATTGATACGGTCTTTCTGGTGCAGGCGCTCAATCATGAATTCAATATCCGCCGCATGGAACGCTACCTTGTCGTTGCTCTGGAAAGCGGCGCGGCTCCGGTTGTCATTCTCAATAAAGCCGATTTAAGCGACGATGCCGACGCGAAAAAGCTGGCAGTCGAACAGATTGCCCAAGGCGTGCCGGTCTATTCTATCAGCGCCAAACTGAATCAAGGCGTTGAGCAGTTGCACACTTATCTTGATGTTGGCAAAACCATCGCCTTTCTAGGGTCATCCGGCGTCGGCAAATCAACCCTCATCAATCGCTTAATCGGCGCAGACCGCCAGAAGGTCAGCGAGATTCGGGAGACCGACGATAAAGGCAGACACACGACGACACATCGGGAATTGATTTTACTGGAATCGGGCGGCTTGTTGATTGATACGCCTGGTATGCGCGAATTGCAGTTGTGGGATGCCAGCGAAGGCTTAACCGATAACTTTGCCGATATTGAAGCGATTGCCGAAGCGTGTTATTTCAACGATTGCCAGCATGAACGCGAGCCGAATTGCGCGGTAAAAGCGGCGCTCGAAGCGGGCGAACTCGATGCCCGCCGCTTTGAAAACTATAAGAAGATGCAGAAAGAGTTGGAATTTATCGCTTCACAGACCGATAAGAAGATTGAGCTTGAACGCAAAGAAAAGTGGAAAAAAATTCATAAAGTCTTCAATCGCATTAAGCCAAAACGTGGTTGAGATATGGCATCCTGAATCCGACATTTATCAGGCAAATTGTGATAGAGTAATAGCAGGTGATTTAAGCTGTTGATAAGGAGGGAAGGCGAATGGAAAATATATCCATCAATACGATATTGGAAGGCGTGAGCCGGTTATCCGTCGAAGAACAGCATCAGATTCGGGATCGGTTGAATCAGCTTCTTGATAGTCAGCAGGATGCAGAATTTCAATTACAGATGGCTTTACATGAAGATGGATTACTGGATGAAATCAAGCCTTCTCGTACCGCTACAAGTTCTCGCAGTTTCCAGCCCGTCGAAGTCACTGGTAAGCCAGTATCGGAAACCATCATTGAGGAGCGCCGGTAAATGGCGGTTTATTTTGTAGACAGCAGCGCCGCATATTATGGAAAATCTGAGTGTTAAAGACCCGAATACACTTCCCTAAGTCTGCCAATTTTAACAAGCCAATATGCCCGGAAGCTGCTCTATGACAATTCAAACGGCATTGAACACCAAGTCAAGAATTCTGGATATAGGCTGCGGCACAAATAAAGTGGCGGGAGCAATCGGTATGGATGTCAACCCGCGCACGGCTGCCGATGTTATCCATGACCTTGATGATCTGCCTTATCCGTTTGCCGCCGATTCGTTTGACGAAGTGATTGGTCGCCACGTCATTGAACACGTGAAAGAACCGCTCGCGGTAATGTGTGAATTGCACCGCATCACCAGACCGGGTGGCATTGTCCGGTTAATCGCGCCGCACTGGACAAATCCCGATTTCGCCACCGACTTGACGCACCGCAATCATCTGAATAGCTATTCATTTCGCAATTTGACCGAAGATCGCGCCGTCTTTGATTTCTATACCGATGTGCGATTCCGGCAGCGCGAAGTGCGCGTTACGTTATTGAATTTATGGAAGCTGACAGGGCTGGAATACCTCATCAATCTCGATAATCAATACCCCAAACTACGCTTTATTCGCAAATTCTGGGAGCAGTATTTGAATGCCCTGATGCGCGGTAAAGAGATTCATTTTGAACTTGAAGTAATCAAATAAAACGTCTCTCCATGATGCCTCATTACTCACTACGCGACACACTCTCTTATGCCATCCGCTAAAAATCACGCCTTCAATTCAAGATGTTCGTCAACATGTTCGACATCAACAAGCACTTCCGTTTCAATCCGCTAAAAGCGCGTCTATGAATTACAAGGTAGACAACTAGGGACTAATAGGCAAAGTCCCCGTTTAAGTCTGTTTCAATCCGCTAAAAGCGCGTCTTCGAATTACAACAGAAGATATGATTTACGGCAATAAAGAATTGCGCTTGCGTTTCAATCCGCTAAAAGCGCGTCTTCGAATTACAACGTACTTGAAGTTGACACCGACGGCAATCCAATTTCTATGTTTCAATCCGCTAAAAGCGCGTCTTCGAATTACAACCAATTATTGAAGGCGGCGGAGAGCGCGCCGCGAGTTTGTTTCAATCCGCTAAAAGCGCGTCTTCGAATTACAACACCCCAACATGCAAATTTGAGCCAGGGCCGTTGTTGGGAAGTTTCAATCCGCTAAAAGCGCGTCTTCGAATTACAACAGAAGGTGATAGCTTAAGCAATAGCTGAGTGACACCCGTTTCAATCCGCTAAAAGCGCGTCTTCGAATTACAACCAGAGTGACGGTAAGTTGCTCACGATTGAAACATGGCCGTTTCAATCCGCTAAAAGCGCGTCTTCGAATTACAACGAGATAAATTATGAACTGTCCGAAATGTAATGAAGCGTTTCAATCCGCTAAAAGCGCGTCTTCGAATTACAACTAATCATACCAATACACGAAACAAGCGTTATCAGAACCGTTTCAATCCGCTAAAAGCGCGTCTTCGAATTACAACGGGAAGAATTTTGGACAATAACAGCTGGCCACTATTGTTTCAATCCGCTAAAAGCGCGTCTTCGAATTACAACATGAACCCTTAAAGGCGGCGAAAGCGCCGCCGTTAGGGAGTTTCAATCCGCTAAAAGCGCGTCTTCGAATTACAACATGTTAAGATGTTTAGAATGAACACTTATCTATGGGTTTCAATCCGCTAAAAGCGCGTCTTCGAATTACAACCTTTCCAGCAGTTGCCGTTGGTTAAACAGACCCAATGTTTCAATCCGCTAAAAGCGCGTCTTCGAATTACAACAAAGAAAAAAACAGGCGATTAAATCTCTGTGCCAAGAGGTTTCAATCCGCTAAAAGCGCGTCTTCGAATTACAACTTATCGTACAGTGTGCCTATATTGATGTTAGAGCCCGTAGTGTTTCAATCCGCTAAAAGCGCGTCTTCGAATTACAACATCCCTGCCGACGTGTGCCATACTGTAGCTAATAGTATGTTTCAATCCGCTAAAAGCGCGTCTTCGAATTACAACTTAGTTGCTGCGCTAAGACCAAGAAAAGAAAATTAGCGGGTTTCAATCCGCTAAAAGCGCGTCTTCGAATTACAACTTTGATTTTCCTTGGCTCTGCGCGATCCGCTGAATGTTTCAATCCGCTAAAAGCGCGTCTTCGAATTACAACTCGAGTATTCAGCGTCGGGAAATCTCGCCGTCTCGTTTGTTTCAATCCGCTAAAAGCGCGTCTTCGAATTACAACGTCACAAGATCGAAAACGAAGTAGCGCAAATTGGCAGTTTCAATCCGCTAAAAGCGCGTCTTCGAATTACAAC
>Ga0187894_10003310_pt1 | contig 18201 bp, 16 predicted proteins | sample GBC1701081metaG_FD_136650 | JGI IMG/M metagenome (GOLD analysis project Ga0187894, IMG submission 136650) | White microbial mat communities from a lava cave in the Kipuka Kanohina Cave System on the Island of Hawaii, USA - GBC170108-1 metaG ...
AGATCCGCAAGCCCCGCCCCCGCCGCAACCGCCTCCGCCCCCCGACTCCCCCGACCCTGACGGCCGCAAAGCCACGCACAGGTGCCGCTCGCCCCGTCCTCGAGTTGATGGCCCGCACCTGGGGGGACGACCTTGTCGCGTGTTCACGGTGCGGCGGGCGCATGCGGCTCGTGGCGCTCGTCAAAAATCACAAGTCGATCGACAGGTTCCTGCGGGGCATCGGCCTGTCCGCAGACTTCCCGCCCTTGGGCCCCGCTCGCGGTCCTCCCTACTTCACGGCGCCAGGCCCCCGGGGCGCGAAGGCCGCCGCCCCCGCCTTCACCCCCGAGCCCCTCGACGAGTCAGCATAAACCGCCGGTCCCGTGCCGCCGTCGCGCCCCGGAAGATCCTCCCGAGTCGCAAGGAGGCCCGGATCTGCCCGACGCCAGGTCCGGGCGTCCCTATCTCCCTCGGATCAGCTTAGATTTGCCCGCTGTGGGCCAGAACTGCACAGCCGGATCGGCCAGCCATCGCATCCCACCCACCCGGAATCCGGTCCCGAGCCCCCGGGGTCGGTCCACCACCCCCTTCGAATCAGCTACGCGCCCGTCGAGGCGGGCGGCGTCCGCTACGCGGGAAAAATCTACAAGTCGCTCTCCGCGGCCGCGATGGCGGCTGAAATCCTGGCGCAACAAGGAGGGTAAGTGGGTCCAGGGCGGCGAGTGGGACGCCTCGGCTGTCCACCGCCACATCACCAACGTCGTCTACATCGGCAAGGTCGACTACGAGGGCGCCATCTACGACGGCGAGAACCAGCCGATCATCGACGCCGCCACCTTCGACCAGGCCGCCAGCATCCGCGCCGACGGCCGCATCGACCGCGGCGCCGAGGCCCGGAACACCACCGGCTACCTCCTCCGCGGCCTCATCCGCTGCGTGGTCTGCAACTCGATCATGACCACCGCCACCTCCGGCTCGCACGGCCGCATCTACCGCTACTACTCCTGCACCAAGGCGACGAAGCGCGGCAAGAACGCCTGCACCGTGCGCTCGTGCCCAGCCCCGAGATCGAGAACTTCCTCATCGACCAGCTCGCGAAGCGGGGATGGCGAGCCGAGATCGCAGGGCGCGTCACGCAAGCCGTGAACGAGAAGCGCCGGGAATCTCCAGAAGCTGGGCGCAGTGATGACCAAGATGGCCGACCCCGAACTCTTGCCTTGGATCCGCGAGAAACGGCAGCCACGCGCGGACGAACTCGCGGGAGCGCTGCTAGTGTTGGGCGACCGCGTCTGTCGAGCCGTTGCCGACCCGATCATTCGTAACGCACAGGAGGCACGACAACTCGCCGTCCTTGAGGAGCACCTGGTAGCACGCGGGTACGCGAAGCTGCCGGAAGCGCAGAGGTCGTCCGTCCTCGCGATGCCGGCAAAGACCTTCGCCTTCCGATTCAATGTGCCCGGGAAGAATGAGGAAGGCGCCTCTGTGAACATGCCGATGGATGCAGTGGTGATGCCGGCGGGTAAGGCGGCCGTTCCTCTCCTGATCGAAGCCAAGTCCGCTGGCGACTTCACCAACGTGAACAAGCGGCGCAAGGAAGAGGCGACGAAGATCCAACAGCTCAAGGCCGCGCACGGGGACCGGGTTAGGTTCATCCTCTTCTTGTGTGGTTACTTCGATAGTGCCTACTTGGGCTACGAAGCAGCAGCAGGCATCGACTGGTTCTGGGAACATCGCCCGGACGATTTGGCGAAGTTCGGGATCTGACCGGCCGCACGCGGTCGGTGGAGATCAGCCTCCCGCGATCTCGAGCTGCTTTGCGCCGCGAGCGGCGACACCACGTCGCGCCTGCTTCTTCGAGAGAACTGCGGCGGGCTCGTCAGCCGCGCGCGCCAGTTCCGGAATGGGGAGAGCAGAGAGCTCGCGCGGCTCGATCTTGCCGAGGCCACCGCCATACGTTCGTCCGAGCTTCTCCACGAGTACGCTCGTCTCGGGCGCATTCAAGGCTTCGAGAAGCGACTGGACGTCGATCGCCGGGTCCAACACGAACCCGTTCAGGAACACGCTCATCACACGGCAGCCCGCACTATTCCGCACGAACCGCGTGTGACTCCGATTCATGTAGGTGATGATGATGTCGGGAGGCGCCACGTTCTCAGGCTTGTACCAGGGGTTTCGCGTCCGGCAGTTGAAACGCTCGTGCACGCCTTGCTTGACGCCATGCTCGAGGTAGCGACGGACGTTCGTGTCCTTCAGCGCGTCGAGCGGCTCGTTGACCGACAGTACCCAGCACGGACGTCCTCGGTCCCGCAGCGCCTCCCACGCTTGCACAGTCAGTTCGCCGTCAGGAAGGTCTCGGGCTGAAGCCACGACGGGAAGCAGATACTTGTCCTCGATCCTCCACTCGTCCACGACGGGCTGAGAGAGCACGAAGAACTCGTTCGATCCCGTGGCCATCCCGCGGCGCACACGAATATAGTCGGAAAGAACCTTTGGGCGGTTCTTCGTCAGCTCGCTGAGGTGGGCCTCTCGCTCGCCGAAGTACGTTACCCAGCGGTCCGTTGCATCAAGATCGTTGGCGACGCGCTCGTTACCCTTCCGGCGAATGACACCGCTGTCGTCGAGCGTGGCTTCGTGAAAACGAACGATGTGGCGTGCCGTCGGCGCGCGCTTCCGTGCGACCGTGATCGCGGACGTGGTGAGCACTCCAGCGAACGCGAGCTCATCCCGATTGAAGAGGAGCATCTCATCGATGGTCGTGTGCGTTGCGAGTGCCTTCTTCAATCCCCCGCCAAACCTCGTGTCCAAGAAGTCCGCCGGCGTGATGAACACCAGCAGCCCGCCGTCACGGAGCCGCTCAAGCGCTTCCAAGAAGAAGTAGACGTAGTTCGTCGAGAGCGACGAGAGATCGACCTTGAACCTCGCGCCGTAGTGAGAAGTGAGCCTGCGCTTCTCATTCTTGTGAAGAAGGTGATGGCGCATGTAAGGCGGGTTGCAGATGACCGCGTCGAACTTTTTGTCGGCAGAGTGCGAAGCAAACAGATCCGGGCTGGCCAAGAAGACGGCCTTCGAGACGTGTGCCTTTCGAAACCCCCTCGCGGCAAGCCCTGCCGATGCCAATGCCACGCAGATCGGGCTGATGTCGAAGCCTTCAATCCGCGTCGAACTCGGCAACGACGAAAGAAGCGCGCCGGCTCCAATTGCGGGATCGAGCACCGACTCTGCGCCGAATGCGCTCACTAGTCCCGACATGAAGTCGGCGATCGGCGAGGGCGTGAAGTACTGACCGAGCGCGTACCGATCTTCACGGGATGCCGCGGCCTCGTAGAGAGGGCCCAGCATGGCCGTGTCACTCGCGCACGCCTGCCTCACAGCAGTGATCGTACTGTCGCGCAGCTCAACGCGCGCACGCGCGGCCTTCAGGAAGCCGTATTCAGGACGATCTCCGGCCAGCCGATAACAGGTCTCCAGCAGAACAGCATCTGCGGCCAGCGAACGTGCGGCTCGCGGCCCGCCGCAGGCACTGAGCCAGGCGTCCTTCTCCGCAGTATCGGCGTTCTGCAGCGAGCCCGCGAAGTATCGTTCCAGATCATCGACCCTTGGAGTGAGTGCGGTCACTGCGTTCTCAGTCGCTGAGGAGCTCTCGCCGTTGGCAACGGTGGCATGGGCATCGCCCCTCTTCTTGCTGGCTCGTTCCGCATTGGCGGTGACATTCGACTTGGTCATTGAGCTCTCCTCGGGGCCGATCGTCGAGCAGGATGGACGACCTTCGTCCTCTTCGCCGGTGCTGCGGGCGCATGCCATCCGCCAGGTGGAGCACGTGGCGGCGTGCTCTTCACCTACCGGGCGAAGGTTCGAAGTGTCGGAGACGCGAACGGACATCGGAGCCGACGGCGGCGCGACGCTCGCCGCGACCCTCCCAGACGACTCGGTCCACGCGGATGGATCGACCGGCTCCAGAGAGTCTGAAAGGGTTTGCAAAAGGCTACTTGACACCCCGGCAGGGGCTGCGATACGTATTCCTTGATGCGAACTCGTCGCAACAACGCGGCGGTGGCCATAGGGACCATGAACGAAGCTCTCGATCGATTTCGCGAAGTTCTTCACCAGCGCTCGCTCCGTATGACGGACGTCCGTGAAGCGATCGTTCGTGCCGCTCTGGCCAGACGCGGCCACTTCGACATCGAGGAACTCACGCGCGACGTCCAAGTGCAGGGGGTCGATGCCTCGCGCGCGACGGTCTACCGGGCGCTGCCGCTCCTGATGGAGGCCGGAATCATCCAGCCGACGATGCTTTCTGAGGCAAAGAAGCGTTACGAGGCGGCCTTCGGCCACGAACATCACGACCATCTCATCTGCAGCCGGTGCAGCAAGGTCGTCGAGTTCCAGTTCGAGGCCTTCGAGATGCTTCAGCGCGATCTTGCAGCCAAGTACGGCTTCGAGCTTGTCGCCCACTATCACGAGCTCATCGGCGTCTGCGGCGACTGCCAGCGGAAGGAGTCCCATGCGTCGTGAAGGACGTAGCCTCTCTTTTTTTTGGCTGGCATGATGAGACTGACTCGCGTTTTCAAATCATCGGAAGAGGACTCCGCTGTGGCGGGTAAGCGAGGGGGAACCGGCGACGCCCGCCTGGTGGAGGACGTGCGCTGCGATCACTGCGGCGAGTCCGCCGTCACCGTCGAAGGCGGCGAGCTTCGATGCGCGTGCGGAAGTCTTCTCGGACGGCGGGTCGCAGGAGGCATTGAGCTCAAGTGTCGCCGGTGTAAGCGCACGCTGGTGCTCGCCGCGAAAGCGAAGGAGGAGCACGCGATGTAGCGACGCTGGATCCGACGACAGGTAGCGATAGCAGCAACGCATAGCGGCCAGCGGTCAAGAACCCAGAGCCCGGCGGCGAGGCGAGAACGCCTTGCTTCCGGGCTCTGTGCATTTCGGAACAACGAGAGGAGCGCACAAGGATGGAAAAGAGAGTGAGAGCAGTCATGAGGCTCAAGGCAAAGATTAAAATTCCACGGGTCCTCTTGCTCGTCGGGAGCATGGCGGCTGTCGCTTCGGGATGCGGAGATTCCGATGCAGGACCGGAAGGGCTCGAGGACGCGCCTGCCGTCATCGAGAACTACGCCACCATCGTCCATACGAGCTACGCGGACTCGGTCCGCAAGGCGGAAGAGCTCAAGACGGCGATCGACGCCTTCGTTGCCACGCCGAACGCCACGACACTCCAAGCAGCTAGGACGGCGTGGCTCGCGGCGCGCGAGCCCTATGGCCAAACCGAGGTCTACCGCTTCTACGACGGCCCCATCGACAACCCCACTGACGGACCGGAGGGCCAAATCAACGCCTGGCCGCTCGATGAAGTGTACATCGACTACGTCGACGGCAACGCGACCGGCGGGATCATCAACGATCCGACGATGTTCCCCACGCTCACCAAGGATCTCCTGGCCGCTCAGAACGAGCAAGGCGGAGAGAAGAACATCTCGACGGGCTATCACGCGGTCGAGTTCCTCCTCTGGGGCCAGGACTTGAACGCGACGGGTCCCGGCAGCCGGCCACATACGGACTACGTGACGGGAGCAGGTGGGACTGCTGCGAATCAGGACCGTCGCGGGCAGTACCTCAAGCTCGCCGCCGAGCTTGTCATCGACGACCTTCGTTCCGTGAGAGATGCATGGGCGCCCGGCGCCACCAACTACGGCGCCGAGTTCCAAGATCTCGATCCGAAGGAAGCCTTGCGTCGCATCCTCCAAGGCATGGGGAGCCTTTCAGGTGCAGAGCTCTCGGGTGAGCGGATGACGACCGCGTATGACAATCGCGATCAGGAAGACGAGCACTCGTGCTTCTCGGACAACACGCATCAAGACATCTACGCCAACGCCCTCTCCATCCAGAACGTGTACCTCGGTCGGTACGGGACGACCGACGGCCCCGGGCTTGAAGACCTGGTCCGCGCTCGCAACACCGAGCTCGACACGAAGATGAAGCAGCAGCTCGAGGCGAGCATCGCGGCGGTTCAGGCCATTCCGGTGCCTTTTGACCAGGCGCTCGTGAACGACGATGGGCGGGCCAAGATTCTGGCGGCCGTTCGGGCCCTTCAGGCGCAGACGGAGACGATCGTGGAGATCGCCACGCTGCTCGGGATCCAGATCAACCTGGAGTGAGACGAACGATGGATGTCGCACACCGAGTCTCCTCCGCGATGATCATCGCCGCGCTCGTATTTCCGGGCGCGTTGCTCATCGCGTGCAGTTCCGAGGAGGACCCTTCCAGCTATGAGCCTGGCGAAGAGCTCTCGGGCGGTGACACGACCGTCTTCGACGAGGGACGTAATGCCTTTTCGCTCGCCGCTCGCAACCTCAAGGGCGAACGGCGCGATCGATTCTTTGTCGGCAACTCCATGTTCAACCGCGGCTGGGTCACCGCACCGTCTTCCACGACGGGGCATGACGGGCTCGGGCCGACGTTCAACGCGAACTCCTGCTCGTCGTGTCACTTCAAAGACGGCCGCGGGGCGCCGCCCGCGAGCCCTGACGAAGAGTTTCTCGGGCTTTTGGTGCGTCTCTCCATCCCGGGCCAGGATGCGCACGGCGGGCCGCTCGGTGATCCGAACTACGGTGGCCAGTTCAATCATCGCTCGATTCTCGGTGTGCCTGCCGAGGGCAAGTCGCAGGTGACCTATACCGAGGTGCCCGGGACTTTCGTGGACGGCGAGGCCTACAGCCTCCGCCAACCAGCCTACGAGTTCACGGACCTCGCGTTCGGACCCTTGGCAGCGGGCTTGATGACGTCTGCACGCTGCGCGCCATTCATGATCGGGCTCGGTCTCCTCGAGGCGGTGTCCGAGGAGACGATCGTCTCGCTTGCCGATGAGACCGACGGCGATGGCGACGGAGTCTCCGGCCGGCCCAACTACGTGTGGGATCCAAAGACAAGCTCCGTGCGTCTTGGGCGATTCGGATGGAAGGCAAATCAGCCGGGACTCGAGCAGCAGAACTCAGGCGCGTTCCTCGGGGACATCGGCATCACGTCGCCACTCTTCCCTGCTGAGAACTGTCCGCCGTCGCAAGATGCGTGTGTATCTGCGCTGAACGGTGGCACGCCAGAGATCGACCAAGACAAGATCGACGACGTCACCTACTACTCGCGCCTCTTGGCCGTTCCAGCACGCCGGAACTTCCAGGACCCCGAGGTGCTGCACGGCAAAGAGTTGTTCTTCGCCGCAGCGTGTAGCTCGTGCCACGTCCCGAAGCTCGTCACTGGAGCACTCGACAGTTTTCCCGAGGTCTCTGGGCAAACCATCCGCCCGTTCACGGACCTTCTCCTTCACGACATGGGCGAGGCACTCGCGGATGGTCGGCCCGATTTTCTCGCCACAGGCAGGGAGTGGCGCACGCCTCCTCTTTGGGGCATCGGGCTGGTGGCGATCGTCAACGAGCACACGAACTTCCTTCACGATGGCCGGGCTCGAAACCTGACCGAGGCCATTCTTTGGCACGGGGGTGAGGCCGAAACCTCACGCGAGTCCTTCCGATCCATGAGCCGCGACGAACGGGCTGCGCTCCTTCGCTTCCTGGAGTCGCTCTGACATGCGGGCCCTCCTTTCACGCTGGTCGCGTGTCGCGTTCGCCTCGTCCTTCGCGGCGGCACTTGTGGCCCTCGTCCTGGTGATGGCGACCTGCGCGCCCGTGCCGCTCGGCGACGGGGAAAAGCGGGTCGTGGTGCGCGGGATCGCCGAAGCCGTCATCTTGCCGACGCTCGACGATGTTGTGGCTCGTGCTGAGGCGATGACGGCCGCTAACGAGCAGCTCGCGACTACCCCGTCGCAGGCGAACCTCGACGCTGCGCAGGATGCATGGCGAGCGGCGCGCATCCCCTGGAAGGAAGGAGAGGCCTTCGCCTTCGGACCCGCGATGGACCTGCGCATTGTCGCAGCAATCGATCAGACCATCGATGCCACCAAGGTCGAGATGGAGATCGTTGGAACGGGCACGCTGTCCGAGTCGTACGTCGACTCGCTCGGCGCAAACCGCAAAGGCTTTCACGCCATCGAGTACCTGCTTTTCCGCGGCGACGATGATGCAGACGTTCTCGTTTCGCTCACGACCGATGCTCAGGTGGCGCGCCGCCGCGACCTTCTCGTTGCGCTCTCTCAGAACCTCGAACGCAAGACGACCGAACTGCGAAGTGCCTGGGCGATCGACGGTGGGCAGTACATCACGAAGCTCGCCGAGCCGGGCAGCTCGAACAACGCCTATCCGACGATCAAGGCGGTCATCGACACGCTCGTCAACGAGAGCGTGTTCCTGAGCGAGCTCATCGCGAATAACAAGCTCGGCAAACCGATGGGCACGGCGTCCGGTGGGACTCCGCAGCCCGAGCTCGAGGAGTCCGGCCCCAGTGACAACTCGATCGCCGACATGGCCGGCAACCTGCGCAGCATCCGAAATGTCTACCTGGGAACGCGCACGGGAGCTGCAGACAGGGGCATCAGCCAGCTGGTCGCCGCGCAGAGTCCCGAGACCGACCAAGCCGTGCGCGACGCGCTGGATGGGGCAATCCGCGCCGTCGAGGCCATACCTCGGCCCTACCGCACGGCCCTCGTCGAACACCAGAGCGACGTCGAGGCGGCCCACGAGGCCGTGAAGACACTCAAACGAATCCTTGCCACCGAGGTCGTCGCGGTCCTCGGTGCCACCCTGAAGTTCAACGATAACGATGGCGACTAACTCGAAAACAAGCATTCGGCAGAGGCTCTTTGAACCGGTCGACGGGGCGTCGGTTGCGGCGTTCCGCATCGCGTTTGGCCTCTTGATGCTGATCGCGGTTGTGCGCTTCTTCGCGCACGGTTGGATCGCCGAGTACTTCCTCACGCCGAAGCACTTCTTCCCGTACTACGGCTTCGAGTGGGTGCGGCCGTGGCCGGGCGCGGGCATGTACATCCACTTCGCGGCGATGGGTGTCCTCGCCGTCCTCATTGCAGCGGGCGTCTTCTATCGGGCGAGCGTCGCGCTCTTCGGCATCCTCTTCGCCTACGCGCATCTGATCGACAAGACGAACTATCTGAACCACTACTACCTCGTCATCTGCCTTTGCTTCCTGATGACGTTTCTGCCCCTCCACCGTTCGACTTCGGTGGACGCGTGGCGAAAGCCGACCTTGCGAAGCGCGACGTTTCCCGCGTGGGTCCTGTGGGCGCTGCGGGCTCAGGTCGGGCTTGTCTACCTTTTCGGCGGGATCGCGAAGCTGAAAGGCGACTGGCTGATCGATGCGCAGCCGATGCAGATCTGGCTGGCGGCGAACACGGACTTTCCCGTGCTCGGGCATCTCTTCGGTGAACCATGGGTCGCCCACGCGCTGTCCTACGCGGGTGCTGCTTTCGACCTGTCCATCGTCCCGCTTCTTCTTTGGCATCGGACCCGCCTTCTCGGTTTCGTGGCCGTCGTCGTCTTCCACCTCATGACCGTGCGTCTGTTCCAGCTCGGGATGTTCCCGTGGATCATGATGGTGAGCTCGCTGCTCTTCCTCCCGCCCGGGTGGCCGCGCCATGTCCTGGCCATGCTCGGTCGTCGGACGAATCTGGCCGCCCCGAGCATGCAGCCGTTCGACGCGGCGAACCGTCCGCGACGACTCGTCCTCGCCTTCCTCGGGCTCTACTTCGCGTTCCACGTGTTTATGCCGCTTCGGCATCTCCTCTACCCAGGCAACGTCTACTGGACCGAAGAAGGCTTTCGCTTCTCGTGGAACGTGATGCTGATGGAGAAGGACGGCTCGGCCGACTTCCACGTCACGGAGCCCTCGACGGGACGACGTTGGGAGGTCGCCCCGACGGACTACCTCACTCGCTACCAGGCCAAGATGATGGCAGCGCAACCGGACATGATTCTCCAGTTCGCGCACATCGTCGCGGACGACTTCCGCTCTCGAGGCGTGCAAGACCCCGAGATCCGCGTTGATGCCTTCGCGTCGCTCAACGGCCGGCGGCACGCGCGTCTCGTCGATCCCTCTGTCGATCTCGCACGCGAAAACGAGGGGCTCTTGCCGAAGCCGAAGCGATGGATCTTGTCGCTCAACGCCGAAGACGGTTACGGCCGGCCGCGGAGTGCGGCCCGAAAGGTTCGGCCATGATCACCCGTTTGAGACTCCATGCGCTACCTGCACTCGGATTTGTGAGCCTGTTTCTGATCGGCCTTCTTCCGGCGATCGCGGAAGCGAACCCGCGTCCGCTTCCGTTCTCGTACCCGTACGAGACCTTGCGCGGTCGCATGCGCCACCATCCAGATGCCGCGCGCGACGGAAGCCGACGTGCGACGGGCAGCCACGCAGCGCCCGCTGACGACGCTTGCGGATCTCGAGCAGGGACGAGCCCTGTACCTATCGCGCTGCTCGAACTGCCACCGGCCGATCCTTCCAGCGAGCATTGCCGCGAAAGAGTGGCCGGGACACGTTGCCGAGATGAAGAACGCGCGCGGCTCGGACCCGAGGAGACGGAGCTTGTCCTGCTCTACCTCGTCACGATGGCCACGCAGGCAAACGAACATGCAAGCGTTCCGCCCGCTGGGCCGAGCGCCGGGAGGAGACCATAGATGCACACGCACGATAGGGATCGCCACTCAGTCCACTGCTTCGTCCAGCTCTGCCCGAACGGCTGCGTTTGCCTCGGTTTCGGGCCGACGATGGTCCATCTGCAGCGTTCGGACTTCCAAAGTCTGCTCCGGGTGATGAGCCAGGCAGCGGAGGAGATGGGATTCGATGTACGAGATGACGCCCTTTCCGTCCATTCGCGGGCCGCGTACTGAGGCAAATGTTGATGCTCCAAAGAATCCAAGACCCCGCACCACGGTGGCACCTGGAGGACAACCCATGGCTGAGCCATGCACTCTCTCGGGCAGAGTGTCCGCTTCGACGCATCTGGGAAGTCGACGCAGAGGCACGCGTCCTCGCGATGGGCGTTCTCCTCTGTCGAGATGACGTCGAAGATCTCCTGGAACAAGCGGGCGAACGTGACCTGGATGGGATTCGCGAGGACGTCCTCCGCCTGAAGGCTGTGGGGCGCTGCACGAAGCCGTGCCCATTCGCCGAAGCCGTGGAAAGGACGCTCGAGAGCAAGACGCGCGGCCTCCGCGTGGAGGTTGAGGCATGCGCCATGATTCAGCTCGCCGAATGGTGGTCGCGCGAACGCGAGAACGCCGGCGGCGAAGAACTCGCCGCTCTGCTGTGGCGGCTCGCGTGCGATCCGCGTCCATATCTCGACGAGCTGACGAGGCGTGTCCGCGGAGATCTCTGGGTGCGTTCGCTGCAGCTTCTCCGCGAGCGTCCGCGCGCAGAGAAATATCGATGCAACCGGAATGCACGGCGGGGAAGGGAGGAGCCGACGACGAGCGTGTAATCACTCGAAGGTGAAGTGCTCGCACGAGCGAGCTGAACAACCAGAGCCACCCGAGGCCAGCGGCCCAAGCGCTCAGAGCCCGATGCATCCGCGGACAGCGGACGTGCGGGCTCTTTGCTTTGGAGAACTGATGGCTGGTGGAAAGGACAAGCACCCCAAGGAGGACCCCAAGGAGGGGCCCAAAACCGACGGTGAGGAGATCCGCTGCTTTTGCAGCAGCCTTCTCGCGCGACGCCGTGGGGACTGCGTCGAGCTCCGATGCCGTCGCTGTAAGCGCGACCTCTGCGCTCGTGTGCCCCTCTCCGCAAGCGAGCAAACCACCGACGATCGTGAGGAGAAGGGCGGCGCATGATGGGCTCCCGTCTCCCAGTTGTTCGCTGGCCGCTCGTATCGATCCTGGTCGCCGCGGTGACGATGCCGTTCGACGCCCGCGGGCAGACCCAGACATCGACCACGCCCGAGAGCGAGGTGCACGAGGTCGATCAGATCGTCGTGACGGGATCTCGGACGGAGCGGCGGCTTACAGACACGCCTGTCTCAACCGAGGTGATCACGCGCGAGGAGGTGGAATCATCGGGCGCCGAGAACCTCGCCGACCTCCTCGAAGAACATCCCGGTCTCGATGTCTTCCGGTCCTTCGCCGGCTCGGGGATCCGGATGCAGGGGATGGACCCGGAGTACGTCCTGGTGCTCGTCGATGGCCAGCGTGTCACCGGCCGGGTCAGCGGAACCGTTGATCTCACCCGCTTCCCCATCGAGGACATCGAACGCGTGGAGATCGTGAAGGGGGCGAGTTCCGCGCTCTACGGGTCGGATGCGCTGGGCGGCGTCGTGAACATTATCACGCGGCGCGCCCGCAGGCGCCACGAGGCCGAGGGCCACGTCGCATATGGCAGCTTCAACACCGCCGACATCAGCGGCCGCGGGGGGCTCAAGCTCGGCGACTGGAACTCACGGCTCTCGGCAGGCTGGCACCGCAGCGATGGCTACGACCTCAATCTCGCTGACATTGCGACGAACGGAAACGCATTCGACGAGGTAAACGTCGGCAATCGCACGGAGTACCGCCCACACGAAAACGTCACGCTGAGTGGCCACGCCGATTTCCTCTATCGAGACCAGAGCGGGATCGACTTGAGCGGGAGCGGGGCAGTCTTCGACCGAAGGAACCGGACCGAGACGTTCTCGGCGTCGCTGGGTCCCGAGATCCGCATGAGCGGTCCTTCGAAGTTGAAGGTGATCGCGTACTACACGCTCTTCCGAGATCAGTTCCTTCAGGACCAGCGGGGTTCGAGCGCTCTCGACCAGTACCAGGAGACGCGCGACCAGCTCCTGCAGGTCACGACACAGTACGACCGGCTGCTCTTCAATCAGCACCTCCTGACCGTCGGCGCGGAGGGCTTCATCGAAAGGCTCCGCTCCGAGCGCCTCGAGTTTGGACAGGGTGGCCGAGAGCGGGGAGCACTGTTCGCGCAGGACGAGTGGACCATCCTGGAGAAGCCACGCCTCGTGCTCGTTCCCGGCGCGCGCATCGACTTCGACTCGCAGTTCGGCACGCACCCGAGCCCGAAAGTCGCCGTAAGGTTTGACCCACACGAGAGCCTCATCTTGAGGGCGAGCTATGGCTGGGGCTTCCGCGCGCCGAGCTTCAAAGAGCTCCTCCTCCGCTTCCAGAACCCGGGCGCGGGATATGTCGTCGAGGGCAATCCGGACCTTCGTCCGGAAACGTCGCGGAGTCTCAACGTCGGAGCGGAGTACCGGCCGGCGAAGTGGTTCTGGCTGAACGTCAACTTCTTCCGGAACGACATCGACGATCTCATTCAGACCGAAATCGTCGACGGCGGTGGAGCCGGTGGCCCGACCCAGTTCCGGTACGTGAACATCGCCTCGGCTTACACGCAGGGGCTCGAGTCCACGGTCCGGGTACGCCCGGTAAAGGGACTCACCTTCGAGCTCGGGTACACGTTGACCGACACCAGGGATCGCAACGCGCAACGTCCGCTCGCGGGCCGCGCTCTCCATCGCGGAACGTTCAACGTGCGCTACCGGCACGCGCCATGGGGACTGGAGGGACTCGTGCGTGGGTCCGTCGTCGGTGACCGACCATTTTATCGCGACGACAACGGCGACGGCGTGGATGAGCGGGTCAACGCGTCGCCCTACGGCACGCTCGATGTTCGTCTCGCCAGGAGCTTCTTCGGGGAGCGGTTCGCGCTCTTTGTAATGGGCGAGAACCTGCTCAACGCCGGCGATCCGCAGTTTCTGACGATTCAGCCACGCACGTTTTCTGGAGGAGTCACGGGTCGGTATTGACCCGCGAATGAACAACACCGCGCGCCGCGAGCGCCAGCAGATGGAGAAAGACGATGAGAAACTGGACATGGAAAGCAGCGGTGGTACTCGCGCTGTCGCTCGTGGGCATGGGATGCGGGAGCGACCTGCGCGACGAGCTCGACAACGGTGATGGCGGAGCCGACGGAGGTGATGGAGGCGTCTCGCGTATCACCAACACGGACGAAGGAGGTGGAGTCACGACGACGAGAGTCGACGCGACGAAGGACGACCTCTGGGTCTACTTCGACTTCGAATCGAAGGCCGAGGTGAACCCGACGACGCCGGAGAGCGCGGGCGATTGGGACCTCGGCTTTCAGCGTTTCAAGATCAAGTCGAACAGCGGGATCAGCGGCTCGGGCAGTATGGGCGTCGCCGTCCTGCCGGGCACCAACTTCGACACGCTCACCGAGGCGCCAGCATCCGGTTACGTGACGGACCAAGACGATTCGGCGGATGAGGGCAACGATCCCGACTTCGCCTTCCTCGTCAGCGATGGTTGGTACAGCTACAACCCGAGCGATCACACGCTGAGCCCGCGCGACGTCGTCTACGTCGTCAGGACCGTCGAAGGCGCCTACTTCAAAGTGAAGATGACCGGCTACTACGACGCAGCCGGGACAGCGGGCTACCCGACGTTCCAGTGGGCGGCGGTCGCGGCGCCACCTTCTGCGTCGAGCATCACGGTCGACGCCTCGAGCGCGAGCGCGTGGGTCTACTTGAGCGTGTCGGCGGGCGGAGTCGTGTCGGTGAGCGATCCGGCCACGTCTTCGGCGTGGGACGTCGCGTTCAATCGGACGAAGATTCAGACGAACGGCGGCACGAGCGGCGGTGCGATCGGAGGTGCCCGGAAAGCGCCATCGGGAAGCGCCTACGATACGCTCGCAGACTCTCCCACGATCGGGTTCGCAGTCGACGCCATGATCCCCAATCCCGGCCCGCCGGGCTCAGGAGAGTTCTCCGGCAACCCGGCTCTCAATGGTTGGTACAACTACGACCCTGCCACTCACGCGGTCTCGCCGAAAGACGAAGTCTTCCTCGTTCGAACGGCGAGCGGAGGCTACGGGAAGCTCAAGATCACCGGCTACGCGAACGGCATCTACACCCTGCAGGTGTCTTCGGTCGCGCGCCGGGTCGATACCATCGCGAGCACAGTCACATCGACGGACGGCGCGGTCTGGGTGTATTGGGACCTGCGGCTCGGAGAGGCCGTCACCGTTGCTGACCCAGCTGCGAGCCTGGGTTGGGACGTTGGCTTCAGCCGAACGAAGGTTCGAACGAACAGCGGTACGAGCGGCGGCGGCACAGGCGGTGGACTCGATCCGAGCGCCGCGAATCTCGCCGATGTGATCTCCGCACCGGGCAGTGGATACACGGTCGACTCGATGCTGCCGAACCCGGGTCCTCCGGGCTCCGGGGAGTTCTCGGGCAACTCGGTTCTGAACGGCTGGTACGACTACGACCCAGTCACGCACGCGACGACGCCCAAGAACAAGGTCTTCCTCGTTCGAACGGCGGACGGTGGCTTCGTAAAGGCCAAGATCACGGGCTACGCGGGCGGCGTCTACACGATCGACTGGGCGTACTCGGGCGCCGGACAGACGAGTTTCTGAGCGGTGGAGGCATGGTGCGCGCCGCTCTCGCGTCTCGAGATCATCGCTGCCTGGCGGGGAGCCTTGCGCTCTCGCTTGTCGTCCACGGCGCGCTCGTTCTGGCGTCTGCGGCGGCGAGGCCCACGGCTGCAAGCAAGAAAGCGAGTCCGATCATGCTGACCCTGCACGAGCCGAGTGTCATCCCGGTGGAGGTGCAGCCCCTCCCCGGCGGCGCTTCGATGGCCCGCGAGCAGACGATCGAATCGAGGGAAACTCGCGAAAGCCCGCGCCGGCGTCGAAACGCGGCGCAAAAGAGGATCGACGCACCGACGGCGGCGCCGGAACCGGCGGCCACCGAGCCCTCCTCTTTGCCAAGCGAGGCGTCGGTGGATCCAGGAGGGTCCTCCACCGAGACGACCACCGTAGCGACGCCCACACTTGAGACAGCCGACGGGATCGGCTCTCCGTCAGGCCCTCAAACCGGCGTCATGGGCGGGAACGGAGGTAGCGGAGTCGGCACCGCCGCAGGCTCGGGAATCGGGACCGGGGACGTCAGCGCGATGCGCGCGCGTTATCTCGCCCAGGTTCGAGAACGGGTCACGCGGCACCGCCGCTACCCCAGCGCCGCTCAACGCCTTGGCATCGAGGGCACGGTCTACGTTCGCGTGTGCATTGGACCGGATGGAGCGCCCCTGAGCGCAGCCCCAGTGCGCGAAGGTTCGGATCCCGAGCTGACCATCGCGGCGCTGACTGCCGTTCGCGCGGCCTCTCCGTTTCGTCCGCTCCCACCCAAGCTCGGGCGATCGCTCACCGTCGACATTCCGATCGCCTTTCTTCTGGAGGACGAATGAATCCGCTCATCAAGCCCGCGTGGCCCACGGCCATCTACCTGTTGCTCGTACTCGTGGCCGCGGTGAGCACGGCGTGTCGCCGTTCATCGGAGTACGGAAAACCAGAAGAAAGCGTGTCGATCGTTGACGCTCATGGCAAGAGCGTGCGCATCGCAGACAGCTCTCGCATCGTGACCGTCGGCGGCGCGGTGACCGAGATCGCGTTTGCGCTCGGAGCCGAGAGTCGCGTCGTTGGCGTCGACACATCGAGCATCTACCCGGAGGCTGCAACGAAGCTTCCGAAGGTCGGCTACCAACGGCAGCTCTCCTCCGAAGGGGTTCTGGCACTCCGACCGACGCTCGTCCTTGCGAGCGCCGACGCTGGACCTCCTCCCGCCATCGAGCAGCTTCGTAGTTCGGGCGTCGCTGTTCTGGTCGTAACGGCCGACCACAACCTCGACGGGGCGCGTGCACGGATTCGTAGCGCTGCTCGGGCACTTCGTCTTGAGGAACAAGGGCGGCGTCTTCTCGAATCGCTCGAGCGCGAGGTCGTGGAAGGTCGCGCTCGAACGGCGGCGTCCCCAGACAAGCCCAAGGTGCTCTTCATCTACGCGCGTGGCCAGGGCACGGTGAACGTCTCTGGCCGTGGAACCGCGGCGGACGAAATGATGCGCCTGGCCGGAGGTACAAACGCAGTGACCGAGTTCGAGGGGTATAGGCCTCTCACCGCAGAAGCTGCCGTGGGAGCCGCACCCGACGTCATCCTGGTTCCTGAAAAGGGGCTGGAGAGCCTGGGCGGCATGGATGCGGTCCTACGCCTTCCGGGGCTCTCGCTCACGCCCGCCGGTGAGAACCGACGGATCGTAGCGATGGACGACCTTCTCTTGCTCGGATTCGGCCCACGTACAGGTCGCGCCGTCGGCGAGCTCGCGGCGCTGCTCCACGATCGCGTCCCCAGGGGCTCGCCGGCAGCAAAACCCGAAGGGGGCGGACCGTGAGCGAAGCCGCGGTCCTCGAGGCTCCCCTACGAATCACGACGAATCGTCGCGGAGCGAAGGCGCGAAGGGTCCTGTTTGGATTCGCGCTGCTCCTCATCGTGGCCCTATTTCTCGCCGTTGGGATTGGCGCGGTGAACATCTCTCCGAGAGAGGCGATCGCCATCTTCGCCAAGCAGGTGGGACTCACCGGATGGACGTCATTTGAGCCACGCCAAGAAGGCGTGCTCCTCAGCATTCGGCTACCCCGTGCTCTTCTCGCCATGGTCGTCGGAGCGGGTTTGGCGACCGCCGGCGCGGCGATGCAGGGGCTCTTTCGCAACCCACTCGCGGACCCCGGTCTCGTGGGCGTTTCGAGCGGCGCCGCGCTCGCTGCAACGACGATCATCGTCGTGGGCAGTTCCTTCACGGCTCTCTTGCCCCCGCACGTTCGGGTCTTCGTCCTGCCGCTCGCGGCCTTCCTCGGGAGTCTCGTTACGACGCTCACCGTCTGGCGCCTCGCCACACGCGCTGGACGAACGGTCGTGGCCACCATGCTCTTGGCCGGCATTGCCTTGAACGCGCTGACCGGTGCCGGGACCGGTCTCCTCACGCTCGCGGCGACAGATCCACAGCTTCGAAGCCTCACTTTTTGGACGCTCGGAAGTCTCAATGGCGCCACGTGGAGCTCCCTCGCCGTTGTGGCGCCGCTCGTGGCGTTGGCGGTGGTCGGCTTGCCTCGGCTCTCGCGGTCGCTGAACGCGCTCCTCCTCGGCGAGGCCGATGCGCGACACCTCGGCGTCGAGGTGGAACGCGTCAAGCGCATCGTTGTGGTCCTGACCGCGCTGGCGGTCGGCGCCACCGTCGCGGCCTGCGGAATGATCGGCTTCGTCGGGCTCGTCGCCCCTCACGTGATTCGCCTACTCCTTGGCGCGGACCATCGGCATCTCCTTCCAGGCTCTGCGCTGCTCGGAGCGGTGCTTCTCACGCTCGCCGACCTTCTGGCCCGCACGGTCGTCGCGCCCGCGGAGATCCCGATCGGCATCGTGACGGCACTTGTCGGAGCGCCCTTCTTTCTTTGGCTGCTTCTCCGGCAGTCGCATCACGGAGGGCTC
>Ga0187894_10003312_pt1 | contig 18194 bp, 17 predicted proteins | sample GBC1701081metaG_FD_136650 | JGI IMG/M metagenome (GOLD analysis project Ga0187894, IMG submission 136650) | White microbial mat communities from a lava cave in the Kipuka Kanohina Cave System on the Island of Hawaii, USA - GBC170108-1 metaG ...
CCTCGCTGCACTCGGGATGACAGATTGGCCACATTCGAACGCCGTGCGCTCAGCCTTGAGTATAGCCGCAACACGGAAAAGAGATTGCCCACCGCTGCAGTCAATGTATAGGTTTGTGCAAACGTTTGCATAGCAGAGCACCCGATGCCCCAATCTTCGCTGCCCGCGCACTCACTGGGCTGGATCGGCACCGGCCGGATGGGCTTCCCCATGGCCGGCCGCCTCGCCAAGGCCGGTGGCAGCCTGGCCGTCTACAACCGCACCCGCGCCAAGGCGGCGCCGCTGGCCAGGCATGGCGCGACCATCGTCGAGAGCCCCGTCGAGCTCGCCAACCGCGACATCGTCTTCACCATGGTCGCCGCTTCCGACGATTTGCTGGAAGTGACCCTCGGCAAGAACGGCGTGCTGTCGCGGCCCAAGCGCGCGCCGCGGATCCTGATCGACTGCTCGACCGTGTCGGCGGAAGCCTCGGCCAAGGTGCGCGAGGCCGCGGCGCGCACCGGCACGCGGATGCTGGCCGCACCGGTCAGTGGCAACGGCAAGGTCTCGAAGGCCGGCAAGCTCTGCTTCGTCGTGTCGGGTCCGCGGCGCGCCTATGATGAAGCCCTGCCGTGGCTGGAGACGATGGGCACCGGGGTGTCCTATGTCGGCGAAGGCGATCTCGCGCGCATCGTCAAGATCTGCCACAACGTCTTCCTCGGCATCGTCATCCAGTCGCTGGCCGAGCTCACCGTGCTGGCCGAGAAGACGGGGGTGCCGCGCCATGCCTTCCTCGACTTCATCAACAAGAGCGTGATGGGCTCGACCTTCAGCCGCTACAAGACGCCGGCGCTGGTGAACCTCGACTTCACGCCGACCTTCACGTCGGTGCTGCTACGCAAGGACATGGATCTGGGCCTTGCCGCCGCCCGGGCGCAGGACGTGCCGATGCCGCTCGCCGCGGCGGCGCGCGAGGCCATCCAAAGCCTTGTCGGCAACGGCTACATGGACGAGGATTTCGCGCGTCTGATCACGCTGCAGGCACGGAATTCGGGCCTGGATCTGCAGCCCGAGAATGTCGCGGTCGATGACGGCCTGTCCGACCGCTAAACTCAGCGCCGCTTCATGGTGAGCCTGTCGAACCATGAAGCGGGACGCACCGCCGACCGTGCGAGGCCTTCATGGTTCGACAGGCTCACCATGAAGGCTCGGGGAGGACGTCATGAGGATCGTGCGAACCCTGGTGCTGGCCGCGCTGGCCCTGGCGCTGCCGGCCTTGCCGAGCACTGCCCAGGATTATCCCAACCGGCCGATCCGGTTCATCGTGCCGTTCCCGCCCGCCAGTGCCGTCGACATCGTCGCCCGGGCGCTGGGCGGGCGCATGAGCCCGGCGCTGGGCCAGCCGATCATCGTCGAGAACAGGCCCGGCGCCGGTGGCCGCCTGGGCGCCGACCTCGTCGCCAAGGCCGCACCCGACGGCTACACGATCCTGATCCAGTCGTCGGCGCACGCGTCAATTCCGGCGCTGTACAAGGACGTGTCCTATGACACCACGAAAGACTTCGCCGGCGTCACGACGCTGGTCAACCTGCCCAACGTGCTGATCGTCGCGCCCGACAAGGGCTTCAAGACGCTGCGCGACCTGGTGGCCTGGGCCAAGGCCAACCCCGGCAAGCTCAACTTCGCATCCGCCGGCATCGGCAGCGCCACCCATATGAATCTCGAGAAGTTCTGCGCCCGCGCCGGCATCAAGGTTACGCACGTGCCGTTCAAGGGCACCTCCGAGGTCCTGCCCGACCTGATGTCCGGTCGGGTCGACGCCTACTTCGTGCCGCTCAGCGCCGGCGTGCCCTACATCCGCGACAACCGGGTGGGCGTGCTGGCCGTGGGCACCGCGCAGCGGTCGGCGCTGCTGCCCGACGTGCCGACCACGATCGAATCAGGCGTGCCGGAGTCGGACTACAATCTGTGGATGGGCATGCTGGTGCCCGCCGCGACGCCGCGGCCGCTCATTGCGCGGCTCAATGCCGAGACGCTGAAGGCATTGCACTCGCCCGAGCTGGCCGAACGGCTCAAGGCGCTGGGCGCCATGACCATGCCGTCGACGCCCGAGCAGTTCGACGCCTATATCCGCGCCGAGATCGTCAGCATCGGCGAGGTCGTCAAGGCGGCCGGCATCCAGCCGAATTGACGGCACCGGCCCTTGAAACCGGGCTATCGGATGTGGCCAATTTCCCGTCGTCCCGAGCGGAGCCGCGCAGAGCGCGGCGCAGTCGAGGGACCTTGCCTCAACAATGACGGCGTCGGTTGTTGAGGCAAGGTCCCTCGACTGCGCGCCTTCGGCGCTTCGCTCGGGATGACGGAAACCGGCGACAGTGGCGGTCCAAGGCAGGTCGCCGGACCGCTGAAAAGAGTACAAGGGAGGACGTCATGAGGATCGTGCAAACCGCCGTGCTGGCCGCGCTGGCCCTGGCCGTGCCGGGCATGCAGGCCGGCGCGCAGGACTATCCCAACCGGCCGGTAAAGTTCGTCATACCGTTCACGGCCGGCAGCTCCACCGACATCGTGGCCCGCGCCCTGTCCGAGAGGCTGACGCCGGCCCTGGGGCAGGCGATCGTGGTCGAGAACCGGGGTGGCGCCGGCGGCCGGGTCGGCGCCGACTTCGTCGCGAAGTCGCCACCGGACGGCTACACGCTGCTGGTGAACTCCTCGGCCCACACCGTGAACCCGGCGATCTACAGCGACCTGCCCTTCGACACCGCCAAGGACTTCGCCGCCATCACCTCGCTGGCCAGCCTGCCCAACGTGCTGATCATCGCGCCCTCCAAGGGCATCAAGACCGTGGCCGAGCTGATCACCTATGCCAGGGCCAAGCCCGGCCAGCTGAACTTCGCCTCGGCCGGCGTCGGCAGCGGTACCCACATGAACGCCGAGAAATTCCGCGCCCGCGCCAAATTCGAGCACACCCACGTACCCTACAAGGGGACTCCGGAGGCGATCACCGAGGTCATGAACGGCCGCGTCGATGTCTATTTCGCGCCGCTCAACGCCGCCCTGCCCTTCATCAAGGACGGGCGCGTGCTCGCCCTGGCCGTGGGCACGGCGCAGCGCTCGCCGCTGCTGCCCGACGTGCCGACCACGATCGAGGCCGGCGTGCCCGACTCCGACTACGATTTCTGGGTCGGCATGCTGGCGCCGGCCAAGACGCCACCCGCCATCCTCGCCCGGCTGCACGCGGAAACCGTGAAGGCCCTGCAATCGCCCGAGCTGGCGGAACGCCTGAAGTCGCTGGGCGCGACGCCGATGCCGATGTCTCCCGAGAAGTTCGACGCCTACATCCGGGCCGAGCTCGCCAGCAACACCGAGATCGTCAAGACGGCGGGCATCAAGCCCAACTGACATCGGCGCGCATCCTCGCACCGGGCGACGACGGCCGCCCGGTGTGAAGCGCTTCATAGGGCGCTGGTCGCACCGGTCCCAGGTTGCTGCGACCGCCAGATGATCGCTGGCGGGCAACAACCGAAGGACACGGCCATGACCGACACAACCGCTACCCCGGCGCAGCCGGCAGGCCGTTCGCGCCGGTTATTGCCTTTCGGCATCGCCCTGGCCTGTGCCGCATTCCTTGTCGCCATCGTCGCCGCCCCGGGCTTCGGCAGGTGATCTTCTGGCCGTTCGAAACCTTGCCGGACCTGGCCTGGTTCCCCGTGGCAGCCGCTCTCTTGCTCGGGGTGCGGTTCGCCCACCGGCGCGGTCATGGCCGACTGGCGATCGTCCTGGGGATCGCCGCCGCCTTCTCGCTCATCCCGCTGATGATCTTCTTCATGGGGGTGCTGCAGGCGAAGGGGTGGCCCACCGTGCTGGCCTTCATCCTGCCGCTCGGTGTGGCGGCACGGATATTCAACGAGATCTTCTCGTCAGCGCCGGCGAAGTCTCCTCCGTCCGCGCCTCCGGCGAGCAGGCACCTGCCATCGCTGCCGGCCGAGTTCCGCCCTGCCGCCAGCGAGCCGCAGCTGCCGCCGCCGTGGAAGGCCAGTTGAACCCTGGCGCCCGGCCTGACCTTCCCCCCAGCTACTGCTCGCGAAAGGCGCGGGCGAAGCTGTCGCGCAGCGGCTGTATCAGGTATTCGAGGAACGTGCGCTCGCCGACGAGGATCAGCGCCTCGACAGGCATGCCGGGCGTCAGCTGCACGTTGTTGAGGCGGGCAAGTTGCGTGGCGTCGATGACGATATGGGCGCGGTAGAAGGACTTCTGTGACCGCTCGTCGAGGACGGCATCGGCCGAGACGAAGACCACCTTGCCGTCGAGGAAGGGGACCAGCCGTTGCTTGAACGCGGGCAGGCGCACTTCCGCCTGCAACCCCGCGTGCACGACGTCGATGTCGCCCGGCGCGACCTGGACTTCGGCAATCAGGCGGTCCTCGGCCGGCACGATGTCCAGCACCGCGTCACCCGGCTTGACGACGCCGCCGACGGTGAAGATGCGCGAGTTCATGACGCTGCCGCCGACCGGCGCCACGATCTCGCGCCGAACGGAGACGTCGGCCGCCTGCTTCTCCTTCTCCTGCACCTCGATGAGCTTCTGGCGGACCTCCGTCAGCTCGTTGGCGATCTCGTTCGCGCGCTGGTCGCGCAACGACTTCATCTGCGCCCGGTTCTCGGCGATGCTGGCCTCGTTGCGCACGAGCTGCGACTGCAGATCGCCGCGGTTGCCGACCAGGGCCGACTCCTGCCGCTGCAGGCCCAGCAGGCGCGACATTCGTTCGTGGCCCAGCCGGACCATGTCGGCGACGATCGCGATCTCGCGCCGCATCAGCTCGATCTGCTCGTCCTGGGACTTGATCTGCGACCGGGCGCTGGCGATGCTGGCGTTGAGCTGCTCGATCCGCTCGGACAACACCTGGACCTGGCTGTCCAGCGCCGTGCGACGGCTGATGAACAGGGCGGTCTGCACGGCCATGGAGTCGGCCACGCGCTGGTCCTGTTTCTCGCGCAGGATCTCGTCCGGCCAGACGATGTCGCGGGCCCCCGAGAACTCCGCCGCCAGGCGTGCCTGCTGCGCCAGGACGGTGATGCGTTGCGACTTCAGGGTGGCATGCTGGGCCAGGCTGGCCACGTCATCCAGGCGCGCCAGCACCTGTCCGGCCACGACCTTGTCGCCATCGCGCACCATGATCTCGCGCACGATGCCGCCTTCGAGATGCTGGACGGTGCGCCGGCTGCCTTCGGCCTTGATGGCGCCCGGCGCGATGGCGGCCGAGGCCAGCGGCGCCACCGAGCCCCACACGCCGAAGACGCCGGCGAACAGCAGGATCGCGCCCATGCCGATCAGCAGGGGCAGGCGGGTCTGCGGCCGGGTCTTGAGATCGGCCTCGGGATCGCGCGCCGGCATGGCCTTCGCGGGCTTTGCGGCCGCATCGGCCGCGGTCGATGTCTCGGTGCTCATGGCCCGCCCTGATCGGCCCGGTTCATCGGCCGCGGCACCAATGTGACGCTCGAGGTCGGCAGCCCGGGCCGGGCAGCCGGCTTGACCGGCTGCTTCATCACGTCGTCGCGCGGCCCGAACATCTCGACGGCGCCGTCGCGCAGGATCAGCACCTTGTCGACCGACTGCACGAGGCGGAACTGGTGCGTGACCAGGATCACGGTCGCACGGCGCGCCTTGAGCGCCTCGAGCGCCCGCATCAAGGCCCGCTCGCCTTCCATGTCCATGTTGGCGTTGGGTTCGTCGAGCACCACCAGCCGGGGATTCCTGAACAAGGCCCGCGCCAGGCCGACAAGCTGCTTCTGGCCGCCCGACAGGAGCGCCCCGGCTTCGCCGATCTCCGTCTCGTAGCCGTTGGGCAGCTTGAGGATCATCTCATGGCAGCCGGCGAGCTGGGCGGCGGCGATGACCTCCGCCGGTTCGGCCTCGTCGAAGCGCGCGATGTTGGCGAAAACCGTGCCCTCGAACAGCTCGACGTCCTGCGGCAGGTAGCCGACGTGCCGCCCGAGGTCCTCGCGCGGCCATGTGAAGACGTTGGCGCCGTCGAGCCGCACGGTGCCGGCCGCCGGCTCCATGGCGCCGATCAGCAGCCGGACCAGCGTGGTCTTGCCGGCCGCCGATGGCCCCAGGATGACCAGTGAATCGCCGGGATCCAGGCCGAAGGCGACGTTCCTGATCATGGCGACACGGCTGCCGGGAAAACCGTAGCTCACGTGCTCGACCGCCAGGCGACCCTCGGGCTCGGGCAGGGAAATGCCCGGCGGCCGCAGCCGCGGTTGCGACAGGTGCGTCTGCAGCCGCCTGTAGCTCTGGTACGCCATGAGCAGCTGCTTCCATGTGCCGATCATCTGCTCGACCGGCGCCAGTGCGCGCCCCATGATGATCGAGCCCGCCATCATGGCGCCGCCACTCATCTCGTTGTGCAGCGCCAGATAGGCGCCGACACCCAGGCAGGAAACCTGGATCACGGCCCGCATGAATTTGGTGACCGCCAGCAGGATGCCGGCCAGGTCGCCCGCCCGCTGCCGTTCCGCGGCAACCCGCTCCGTCTGCTCGCGCCAGCGCCGCAGGATGGCAGGCACCATCCCCATGCTGTCGATGACCTCGGCGTTGCGCGACGCCGCTTCGATGCGGCGCTGCACGCCCATCGCGTCGGTGGCGGCGCGTTGCAGGTAGCCGCCGGTCAGCCAGCTGTTGAGCGCCGTCAGCGAGAACAGGACGACCGCGCCGGCCAGCGAAATCCAGCCGATCACGGGATGCAGCAGAAAGGCGAACGCCAGGTAGACCGGAACCCACGGCAGGTCGTAGATCGACATCATGGCCGGGCTGCCGAGGAAGTCGCGGCATTGGGCCAGATCGCGCAGGCTCTCCATGCCGAAACGGAAGCCCCGCAGCCGCACCTCCAGCCCCCGCACGAAGGCCTCGGGTGCCACGACGCGGTCGATCCAGGCGCCGGCACGGTTCAGCACCAGCGCACGCGCCCCCTCCAGAACACCCTGGAAGACCAGGGCCAGGCCGACGATCAACGAGAGGTAGAGCAGCGTCTCCAGGCTGCGGGACGTCAGCACGCGGTCGAAGAGTTGCATCATGTACAGCACGGTCGTCAGCGTCAGCAGGTTGACGAACAGGCTGAACAGGCCGACGGCGAGAATCTGCTGCCGGCAGCGTTGCAGGGCGCGATCGAGAGTTGTCGGTGCCGACACGTCTCGAACTGGACGTTCAAACATGCTCTCGCCCTTCCAGCGGTGTCTTCGCGCTTCGAGAACAACGCCGGAATGAAAAAATATGCTGTTTATCTCTTCTACGCGAATCTTTGTGCATGGCACAGCGAATTAGGTCCGACAGCCTCATGATTCGGTCCGGCCTGATGCCATTTCCCAGACCCTGAACAAACCCATTCGACGATGGGAGAACAACTGCAAAAACATAAGAAACGGCTGCGCAACGTAGGGTGCCAGGCGCCGTCTACAATCGCCAGTCAACGCTCGTCGTCGCTCGACCCGGCAGATCCAGCACGGCCTCGACCTTCGGCGTGCGGGCGATGACCTGGCCGCGGCGCAGCACGTAGAGCCGCGTCGCGCGCAGGCGGATGGCCTCGGCCGGGTCGCCGGCCTGCAGCACGACGAGATCGGCGTTGCAGCCCACCGCGACGCCGTAGCCGTCGAGCCGCAGGATCGCCGCGGCGTTGCCGGTCACCGCCTGGAAGCAGGCGCGCATCTCGTCGACCCCGGTCATCTGGCCGACATGCAGGCCCATGGCGGCGACCTCCAGCATGTCGCCGGAGCCCAGCGGGTACCAGGGATCCATCGTGCAATCCTGGCCGAAAGCCACGGTCAGGCCGCGCGCCATCTGCTCCTTCACCCGCGTCATGCCGCGGCGCTTGGGATACGTATCGTGGCGGCCCTGCAGGGTGATGTTGATCAGCGGGTTGGCGATGACGTTCAGCCGGGCTTCCGCCATCAGGTCGAGCAGCTTCGAGACGTAGTAGTTGTCCATCGAGTGCATCGAGGCCAGGTGCGAACCGGTGACCCGGCCGTGCAGGCCCAGCCGCACCGTCTCCGCCGCCAGCGTCTCGACGTGCCGCGACAGGGGATCGTCGCTCTCGTCGCAATGCATGTCGACCAGCGCGCCGCGCCGGGCCGCGATGGCGCACAGCAGCCGCACGCTCTCGGCGCCCTCCGCCATGGTGCGCTCGAAGTGCGGGATGCCGCCGACCACCTCGACGCCCATGTCCAGCGCCGTGTCGAGCAATGCCGCCGCGCCGGGGCCGCGCAGGTAACCGTCCTGGGGGAAGGCGACGAGCTGAAGATCGATGTACGGCGCCACGGTCTTCTTGACGTGGAGCAGCGCCTTGACCGCCAGCAGCCGCGGATCGCAGATGTCGACGTGGCTGCGGATCGCCAGCAGGCCGCGGCCGACCGCCCAGTCGCAATAGCGCAGCGCCCGCTCGACCAGCGCCGCCTGGGTCAGGTGCGGCTTCAACTCGCCCCAGAGAGCGATGCCTTCGAGCAAGGTGCCCGACCGGTTGAGCCGCGGCAGGCCCAGCGACAACGTCGAATCCATGTGGAAGTGCGCGTCGACGAACGGCGGGCTGACCAGGCAGCCGGCGACATCGATCTCCTGCGCGGCCTGCGCCTGCAGCGCCGGTTCGACGGCCGCAATCCGGCCGTCCTTCACGCCGATATCGAGGCCCTTGCGGCCATCCGCCAGGGTGGCACCACGCAGCACCAGGTCGAGCATGGTCATCGCAATCGGCGCCCGGTTACCGCGGCACCAACGTCACGATGGGTTGGGTCTTGCCCCCGACGACGGTCGCGATGCGAAGCAGCCTGCGACGCAGCATCGGGCCCTCCACTCCCATCCTCCGACACTTCCCGTCGCTATCGTATGCAAATTGCGCCGTCCAGGGAACCGGTTGCCGACGACGGCGTTAGCTGCCGCAGTGTTCCGGCCGACCATCGATGCGCCCCATGCTCTCTGAAAATGCCGATGCGGAGATGCCGAGCCCGGCATTTCTCCGCTTGTTCCAGGAGACGCTGGCGGAGCCTGGCACGCTGGCGGCAACGCGGCTGCGCGATTTCCTCGAGGCGCTGCCGGCCGCTGTCTACACGACGGACGCAGCCGGTCGGATCACGTTCTACAACGAACCCGCGGCGGTGCTGTGGGGATGCAGGCCCGAGCTGGGGCGCAGCGAGTGGTGCGGTTCGTGGCGCCTCTACTGGCCCGACGGACGTTCCCTGCCGCACGACCAGTGCCCGATGGCGGTCGCGCTGAAGGAACGCCGGCCGGTCCGGGGAGCCGAGGCGGTCGCGGAACGGCCAGACGGCTCGCGCATCCCCTTCATCCCGTTTCCGACGCCGCTGTTCGACGACACAGGTGACCTGGTCGGCGCCGTCAACGTGCTGGTCGACATCTCGGAGCGCAAGAAGGCGGAAGAGCAGCTGCGCCTGATGGCGCGCGAGATCGACCACCGCTCCCGGAATCTCGCCGCCACCGTCCATGCCCTGATCGACATGACGACGGCCGACTCCGTGCCCGAGTATGTCGTCCGTCTGAAAGGCCGGTTGTCCGCGCTCTCCCGCACCCAGTCCCTGCTTGCAGAGGGTCGCTGGTCGGGCGCCGATCTGCGGCGTCTGGTCGAGGTCGAGACAGCCCCTTACCGCGCCGACGACGCGACCCGTGTCCGGGCTACGGGACCCCGCGTGCTGTTGCCCGAGTCCATGGCGCAAGCCTTGTCGATGACCTTGCATGAAATGGGCACCAATGCCGTCAAGCACGGCGCCCTGTCAGTCCCGGCCGGGTTTGTCGCGCTCGACTGGCGCCATGGGCCGGACGGAACACTGTTCCTGCGCTGGGCCGAGTATGGCGGACCACCGGTCCAACCGCCGGCGCGTCGCGGGTTCGGAACGCGGCTGATCGAGACCGCCATCCGGGGACAGCTTGGCGGCGATCTTCGGGTTGCCTGGAATCCTGCCGGGTTGATCTGCAACATCAGCGTCCCGATGACACCCTGAGCCGGTCAGCCCGCAGGCAGCAGCCGGCGCAGGCACCCCTCCACGTCAGACGAATCGAACGGCTTGGCGATCACGGCGATGCCGGCGAACTCGTCGCTGACGGCCGACCGGTAACAGGCGGTGACAAACGCGAACGGAATGCCGCGCTCGCTCAGCACGCGTGCCGCGGGATACGAGAAAATCGCCGCGGCCAAGATTGATGTCCAGCAACGCAGCGTCGATCGGCTCCATCGCGGCCATGCGCACTGCCTGGTCCAGACGCGCTACCGGACCCAGGACGGCAAAGCCTAGCCGTTTCAGAATGTCCTGGAGATGAAGCCCGACGGCGAGCTCATCCTCGGCAACCAGAATCCGCCGTCCCGTCATGGAAGATACACCGCGGGAGCATCAGGAGACGTACCAGCAAGCGACATGACGACAAGGCTCTCCGCCCCCGCAGGTTCCACGGCGGGTGCCGCGCTGCGCGACGGGCAGCCATCGCGGGCCGGGTAGCGTCTCGTCTATCCACCCCGGCTTCCGACCTCGTTCTGCTTGTATGATAATGATTCGCAATTGCATTCTCAGACAGCCTCTGCTTAGATACCCCTTCCAGCCAGCCGGGAGCTTCCTCCCTCGCCAGCCATGTGAGCGCCGCGACACGTCGGCGCCACGGCGGACGTTCGGGGGAGAGGGAGCACATGACACGGCCTGCTTCGGCATTGGTGATGATGATGGCGGCATTGTCGGTGAGCGACGCACTGGCGCAAGCCACGCCGACCGGCCCTGCGGATCAGGCGCAGGTGCCGGTGTCGCCGCTCGACCCGATCACGGTGACCGGCACGCGCACGGAGCGCAGTCTTTACGATGTGCCCGGCTCGGTCTCGAGTGTCACCAAGCAGACGATCGACCAGCGCCAGCCGCAGCGGCTGGACGACCTTTTGCGCGACCTGCCGGGCGTGGAGATCGGCGGCGGCCCGCGTCCGGGTGCGGGCCAGCCCAACGTGCGCGGCCTCGAAGGCGAACGCGTGCTGATCCGCCTCGACGGCGCGCGCCAGGATTTCCAGTCGGGCCACAAGGGCCGCATCTTCCTCGACCCTGACCTGATCAAGCAGGTCGACGTCATTCGCGGGCCCAATTCGGTGCTCTACGGGTCCGGCGCCCTGGGCGGCGTCATCAACATCACGACGCGCGACGCCAGCGACTTCCTGCGCCCCGGCGAGAAGGGGGGCTACCGGCTGAAGACCGGCTTCCAGTCGGTCAACGACATGGCGCTGGCCCAGGTGGTCGGCTTCGCCAATGTCGCCGGCTTCGACCTGCTGGGCGGGCTGACGTATCGCAACAGCGGCAACTACAAGTTCGGTGGCAAGGGCCACCTCGCCAATTCCGGCGCCGAAGTGGTGAGCGGCCTGGTCAAGGCCGGCTACACGTTCCGGCCCGGGCAGCGGCTGGGCGCGACGATCATCGCGTTCGATGACCGCGACGTCTCGACCTCGGCACCGAACACGAACTCCCCGCCGCCGGACTCGGTGCCGGTGCGGCGCAGGACGCAGCAGTTCACGGGCGCGCTCAGCTACGATCACAAGGATGCCGACAAGCCGTGGCTCGACCTCAAGGCGGTCGCCTATCACAACCGCGTCTACATCGACGAGCGGCGCATTGCGCGGCCCGATCGCATCGATACCACACAGCTGGTGACCACCGGCGCCGACGTCCAGAACACCAGTCGCTTCGCCGTGTCGGACGCCGTGACCGTGGCCCTCACCTACGGCATCGACGGCCGCATCGAGTGGACCGACGGTGATCGCAACAATGTCTCGCGGCCGACGTTCCCCGACGCGCGCGGCCGCGTGTACGGCGCCTTCGTCCAGCCCGAGATCAGGCTCTGGGACGTGGTCAGCGTGACGCCGGGCCTGCGCTTCGACCACTACTACCGTGCCCCGGCCTCGGCCGGGGTCGGGCCGTCGCTGTCCGAGGGCCGCGTGTCGCCGCGCATCGGCGTGCAGTGGGACATCGCCAAGTGGGTGTCGGCCTACGCCTTGTACGCCGAGGCGTTCCGCGCCCCGTCGCTGTCGGAGCTTTACGTCACGGGCGTGCATTTCCCGGGCAACCTGTTCGTCGCCAATCCGAACCTGAAACCCGAGGTCGGCAAGAACAAGGAGATCGGGGTCGCTTTCAAGTTCGACAACGCGCTGCAGGCCGGCGACAAGATGCGCTTCCGCCTGACGGGCTTTCACACCAACTACCGCAACTTCATCGACGAAGTCGTCACCGCCACCACCTCGACCAACGTGAACCTGCCGCGCGCCACGATCTGGGGCATCGAATTTGAGGGCGGCTATTCCAGCGGCAACTGGTTCGGCACCCTGGGCGCCTCGCTGATCCGCGGTGAGGACAAGACTACCAACCAGCCGATCGGCTCGATCCCCGGCGACAAGGTGGCGCTGACCGTCGGCTACCAGTTCCCGCAGTGGGATCTCATCATCGGTGGCCGCGCGAAGGTCGTCGCCGACCAGAACCGCGTGCCGACGCCCCTGCCCGGCACGACCGGTGTGCGCAAGACCAACGGCTACGCGCTGTTCGACCTGTTCCTGACCTGGCAGCCGTCGGACGGGCCGCTGCGCGGCGCCCGCTTCGATTTCGGCATCGATAACATCACGGACAAGCGCTACCGCGACCATCTCAGCCCGAACCTCCAGCCCGGCCTCAACGTCAAGGTGGCCGCGAGCTTCCAGTTCTGAGCCCCGCGCGGACGCACGGAGGATGACCATGAGCACAGGCGATCGACAACCGGAATTGTCCCTGAGGGGACGCAGCGCGGGCGCAGATGCGGACGGCCCGCACCGAGAGGAGAGCACCATGCACCAGGGGCATCACGCCAGCGGCCCGCCGCCGCGAAGCCACTACCAGGGGCGCCCGCCGCGCGGCCCTCAGATCCGCCGCATCGGCAGCCGCGATCTGATGGGCGCGTCGGGCCAGCTCATCATCCGCCATGCCGGTGACGACTACCATCTGCGCGTCACCAGCAAGGGCAAGTTGATCCTCACCAAGTAGATCCCGAGGTCCGCAAGCGGCCGACACTCCCTTGCCGGTCGCGTGGTCAGCCAGCCAGGTTCGTCGCACACGTGCTTCCTCTCGCGGCAACCCAGCCAGCCCACCACGAATCCCGCGCGGACCACGGGGCGAGGCGCATGAGCACCACCGCCCTGATCCATTCTTTCCAATGCGCGCGCGACATGCTCGCAGCGCGCCAATTCGGCTTGCGCCGGGACTCGCTGCGGCGTTCCGCTGCGCACAGGCCGCCACGAGGAGATCACCAATGACCAAAGGTTCCGACCTGCGCCAGCGGCTGCACGCGTTGCGCGCCGAACAACCCGGCCTGCGTGCGCGCGACGCCGCCCAGGCGCTGGGCGTCAGCGAGGCCGAGCTGGTATCGAGCGGCGTCGAGGAGACGGCGACCCGCCTGACCGCGGCATGGCGCGACATGCTGGCCGCCATGCCCGCCCTGGGCCGCGTGATGTGCCTGACGCGCAACGAGCATTGCGTGCACGAGCGTCACGGCCGCTTCGAGCAGGTCAGTGCCAACGGCCCGCACGGGCTGGTGCTGGGGCCCGACATCGACCTGCGCATCTTCTTCGGCCAGTGGCACGCGGGCTTTGCTGTCGCTGAAGATACGCGTAGCGGTCCGCGCCGCAGCCTGCAGTTCTTCGACGCGCACGGCACCGCCGTGCACAAGATCTACGCCACTGCCGAAACCGACATGACGGCGTTCGACGCCTGGGTCACGCGCTTCCGCGCCGAGACGCAGAGCGCCGGGCTTGCCGTGAAGGCGCGCCCCGATCCGTCACCGGACCGGCCGGACTCCGAGATCGATTGCGAGTCGTTGCGCGCCGCCTGGCGCGGCATGCGCGACACGCACGAGTTCTTCGGCATCCTGCAGAAGCACAAGGTTGGCCGCGTGCAGGCGCTGCGCCTGGCGGGCGACGACCTGGCCCGGGAACTGGCGCCCGGTACCGTGCGCGCGGTGTTGACCTCCGCCGCCGAGACCGAGACGCCGATCATGGTGTTCGTCGGCAGCCCGGGCTGCATCCAGATCCACACCGGGCCGGTGCAGAAGCTGGTGCCGACCGGGCCGTGGTTCAACGTGCTCGACCCGACCTTCAACCTGCACCTGCGCGAGGACCGGGTGGCGCGCACCTTCATCGTGCGCAAGCCGACGGATGACGGCACGGTCACCTCGATCGAGGCGTTCGACGACGCCGGCACCACCATCGCGCTGTTCTTCGGCGCCCGCAAACCGGGCCAGCCGGAACGCGGCGCCTGGCGCGACATCGCCGAGGCGCGGGCCGCGGCGTGACGCCGATGGTCAACCGTCATCCGACTGACTGTCATCCCGAGCGCAGCGAGGGATCTTCTGCGGATGACGCATGGTGCGCACTTCCCGAAAGATCCCTCGCTTCGCTCGGGATGACAGCTGGAGCGCTCGAGATGCCGGCGAGCAACATGAGCCTGCGTCGCCGCGCCTTTGTCGTGTCGCTTGGCGCCGCGGCGCTCGTTGCGCCACGCCGCGCTGCGGCGCAGGTATCGGTCAAGGACCATGCCGGCCGCAGCATCGAGATTCGCGACGCCTCGCGTGTCGTCTCCATCGGTGGCTCCGTCACCGAGATCGTGTATGCGGTCGGCGCCAGCGACCGGCTGATCGGCGTCGACACCACCAGTCTCTTCCCCGAGGCGGCGACGCGCCTGCCCCAGGTCGGCTACATGCGGCAGATCGCGGCCGAGGGCGTGCTGTCACTGCGCCCGAGCCTGATCATATCGACCATGGCGGCCGGTCCGGCGGCGGCGTTCGAGCAGCTGCGCGGCGCCGGCGTGCCGACCCTGGTGCTGCCAGAGGACTACGAGTTCGCCACCGTGCTGGGCAAGATCGACAGCATCGGCCGCGCGCTGGGCCGGGAGACGGCGGCCCGGGAACTGATCGACACGCGCCGCGCCGAGATGACGGCGCTCGGCACCAGGCTGGCCGGCACGACGGCACGACCCAAGGTGTTGTCGCTGCTGTCGATCTCGCAGGGCCCGCCGCAGGCCGCCGGCCGCGCGACCGGCGCCGACGGCATCATCCGGCTGGCCGGCGGCGCCAATGCCATCACCAGCTACGACGGCTACCGCCCGGTCACCGTCGAGGGCGTGCTGGCGCTGGCGCCCGACGCGATCATGGTCACTGCCCAGACACTGCGCGCGCTCGGCGGCATCGACGGCGTGTTGAACGCGGCCTCGCTGGGACTGACGCCGGCCGGCCGGGCGAAGCGCGTGTTCGCACTGGACGCCTTGCTACTGCTGGGCTTCGGGCCGCGCACGCCGGAGGCAGCGTACCGGCTGGCCGCCTTCCTGCATCCCGAGCTGGGCCTCGGCGACCCCAAATGACCAGCGTAGCGCTGAAGGCGGCCGGCGCGGCGCGGCGTCCCGCCGCCGTGCCGGTGCTGACGGTGCTGGCCATAGCGGCAGGGCTGATGGGCCTCGCGGGCCTGGCCCTTGGGCCGATGCGCATCGCGCCACTCGACGCCCTGGCGGCGCTCGGCCATCGGCTCGGCCTGGTTGCCAGCGGCATAGCGCAGCAGGAGGAAGCCGTCCTGTTCGCCATCCGCCTGCCGCGCGTGCTGCTGTCGCTGGCGGTCGGGGCGGCGCTGGCCGCCGCGGGCGCGGCCATGCAGGGCCTGTTCCGCAACCCGCTGGCCGACCCGGGCCTGGTCGGCGTGTCGAGCGGCGCGGCGCTGGCGGCGGTGGCGACCATCGTGCTGGGCGACAAGGTGCTGCACGTGCTGCATGCGTGGATGCGGCCCTGGGCGCTGCCGGTGGCGGCCTTCGTGGGCGGATTGCTGGCGACAGCCCTGGTGCGGCGCTTCGGCATGCGCGACGGCCGCGCCTCGATCGCCACCATCCTGCTGGCTGGCGTGGCGATCAACGCGCTGTGCGGCGCCGGCATCGGCCTGCTGACCTTCCTGGCCGACGAACAGCAGCTGCGCAGCCTGATCTTCTGGACCATGGGCAGCCTGGGCGCCACGACCTGGACGGCGCTGCCGCTGGCGCTGCCCTTGATCGTGATCCCGACGATCATGCTGATGACATCGACCCGGGCGCTGGACGCCTTCGCCCTGGGCGAGCGCGAGGCCGGCCATCTCGGCGTCGATGTCGAGCGCATGAAGCGGCGCCTGTTCGTGCTGGTGGCGCTGGCCACGGGCGCCGCCGTCTCGGTCTGCGGCATCATCGGCTTTGTCGGCCTGGTGGTGCCGCACCTGCTGCGTCTGATCTGCGGCCCCGGGCATCGGCTGGTCCTGCCGGGCGCGGCGCTGCTCGGCGGCGCGCTGCTGACCGCAGCCGACCTGGCGGCCCGCCTGATCGTGGCGCCGGCCGAGATGCCGATCGGCGTCGTCACAGCCCTGGTCGGCGGCCCGTTCTTCCTGTGGCTGCTGGTGCGCCGCCTGCGGCTCAGCGAGACATGACCCTGTCCGCCCACTCCGTGTCGGTGCGCATCGGCGGCGCGACCCTGCTGCACGATGTGTCGCTGTCGGCGCAGCCGGGCGAGGTGCTGGGCCTGCTCGGACCCAACGGCGCGGGCAAGTCGACGCTGCTGTCTCTGCTGGCCGGCGATCGCAAGGCCGATGGCGGCACGGTGCGCCTGCATGGCCGCGACCCGCGCGCCTGGCCGGCCGAGGCGCTGGCGCGCGTCCGGGCGGTGATGACGCAATCGGCCAGCGTCGCCTTCGATTTCACGGTGCGCGAGGTGGTGGAGCTGGCACGCCTTCCGCATGCCGGACGATCGAGTGCCGACGACAATCGCGACATCGTCGCCGCCGCGCTTGATCTCGCCGACGCCACGCACCTGGCCGACCGCATCTATCCCAGCCTGTCGGGCGGCGAGAAGCAGCGTGTGCAGGCGGCCCGTGCGCTGGCCCAGGTGTGGAGCGCCACGGACGACGCGCCTTGCCGCTTCCTGATGCTCGACGAACCTACCGCCAGCCTCGACCTGCGCCACCAGCATGGTCTGCTCGGTGCCGTGCGCCGCTTCGTTGCCGAAGGTGTCGGCGCCGTCGTCGTGCTGCACGACATCAACCTGGCCGCCGCCTACTGCGACCGCGTGGCCCTGCTCGATGACGGCCGGCTGGCCGCCTGCGGTCGGACACGCGAGACGCTGGCCGTGGAGCGGCTGGTCGACATCTACGGCGTGAAGTTGACGGCGATCGATGATGGCAGCGGGGCGCCGCATTTCATCGTCCAGGCGCCACCGGACGGGCCGCGGCCGGCGGCATGACCGCTGGCGAACCTTCTCTTCCCGGTTCGATAGCGCGACCCAAAAACGCCGACAGAAATGACAGAAATTCCATTCGCCTTGTTTTCCAGATACTTAGGCGTATTTTTCGGCCACGACAGAAAATGGACAGAAATAGACAGAAATTCGGCGACCACCAACACTGCCCAGAACCGTTACGCCAGCGCCTCCGAAATCACGCGCGCCGATAGTGGATGGCCCGGGCACTCTTGGCGGCGATACGCACCGGCCCAAGGCTCGAGTCCGTCGCAGACCTTACAACCGGTCACATTCGCGTTCCGTATACAATAGTTGCGACCGAAGGTCAAGAACAAAATGGCAACAAAACCAATCCGGTCGATCCGCTTGGCGCCCACCCAGGCCGACGGGTGGATAAGAGTGACCCTTCCCTTAAGCACCCAGCCGCCCGCCTGTGAAACGGCCAGCGTGCGTCAGGGCCCACCAAGATCCCTTGCCACGATGAGATGTGTATCATCCTAGATCCGGCAGTTGCTTTGCTGACGTTTAGCTAACTGATTGATTTGGAACGCCAATTCGACAAAATTTCCAACTGCGGAGCAGTTGGCTTTTCGTGCGAGAACAACACGTTAGAAACTCAACTGCCGAATTTAGGATCATCGCTTTCGGTCATGCACATACGAAGGAGCGGTGCCGTGCGCACCAGCATCGAGATCGATGATGCCCTGATGGCGGAAGCCCAGAAGGCTTCCGGCCTTGGAACGAAGAAGCCGACGGTGGAAGAGGCGCTCCGTCTGTTGATCAGGCTTCGACGGCAGCAGGAGGTCGACAAGGCATTCGGAAAATACCCTTGGCGTGGGAACCTGGCTCGTAGCCGCAGGGGGCCCGTGGCCGGGTGATCGCCGTCGATAGCAGCGTGTGGATCGACTTGCCGGTACGCTACCGGCCGATCTCGGCCA
>Ga0187894_10003313_pt1 | contig 18194 bp, 19 predicted proteins | sample GBC1701081metaG_FD_136650 | JGI IMG/M metagenome (GOLD analysis project Ga0187894, IMG submission 136650) | White microbial mat communities from a lava cave in the Kipuka Kanohina Cave System on the Island of Hawaii, USA - GBC170108-1 metaG ...
GATGACCCTGGGCCGCTGTCTCTCGTTGGCGTCGCTCGCTTGCGCGCTCTTGTCGGCGTGCACGCCGACCGTCAACCGCCTCGAGCCCTACCGCGACGATGCGGTCGCCGCCACCGCGCTGGAACGCCAGGCAAGCGCGGAGTGCGCTTTGCTCCACAGCGCCGTACGTCTGCCGCCCCACCCGTTCACCACCGACGGCTGTTCCTTCTGGCTCGACTCCGATTGGGTCGAGTGCTGTGTCGCGCACGACATCCTCTACTGGTGCGGCGGCACCTGTGAGGAGCGCGCTGCAGCTGACGATGGCCTGCGGCAATGCGTCGCCGACCGCGCTTCGTCGGCGATGGCCACGACGATGTACATCGGCGTGCGCCTCGGCGGCCCGCCCTGGACGGGCCTGCCGTCCCGCTGGGGTTACGGTTGGGACTGGCCGCACGGCTACGACGAGGAAACGCCAGCGAGCGTGCCGGTCAAGTGAGTCGCTCCAGAACGAACTGCATGCGTGCGTGCTCGGATGAGGGGGCCATTCCAGGCGTGCACCAGGCGCAGGTGAGAAGACTGCGGAAGCCGGTCTCCGCTGCCAGAGCGACGACTTCGTCGGGAGTGTAGAGGCGCCACTCGAACAAGTCGTGCTCCCCGTTGGGATAGCGCAACTCGCAGCTCATGCGCTTGCCGTTCCACGCGTACTCGGTTTCGACGCGGATGCCGTCCTTCTCGTGAATCCGGATGCGCGGCACGAGGGCGAAGTGCTCGCGGTTGTAGATGTCGAGGATGAAGCGACCGCCCAGGCGCAGCTTCGCGCGGATTTGACGCACGACCTCGGCGTTTTCCTCGTCGCTGAAGTAGCCGAACGAGTGCCATAGATTGACGACGCCGTCGAAGTCGCCGGCTACGCCGGCAAGCGCACGCATGTCGGCGACCTCGAAGCGCACCGCCCTGCCCTGCGCCGCTGCCCGCGCCTGCGCCACGGCGGCGGGATTGGAGTCGATGCCGACGATCGAATGACCGCGGTCGGCCAACTCCAGCGAGTGACGTCCCGAGCCGCAACACACATCGAGAATGCGGGGAAACTGGGCGACCGGCATGAACCGCTCGACCAGCGCGACCTCGGACTCCGTCCCCTCGCGCGGCATGGTGTCCATGAAAAGCGAGTACCACTGTGCCGAGAATTCGTTCTTGTGGTCGGACGTGAACGGCATTCGCTTCACATTGCGCCGCTGGCACGGCCGAGGCGGGCCGTTCTTCCGCCGGCCATCAGACCGGACGTCTGCAACATCTGCATCAACTCGAAAGGACATGCACTCGACGAAGGCGAAACCGTGAGTTCCAGAGCCACGCCTGTCACGACGGTCGCACCGACGACAGGGCTTCCCGCCCGTAGTTGAATCGTTGCGCTGCGGTGGCCAGCTCGAGCGCCGCGTAGACGTAGCCCGCCGCAGCGGCCAGACCAGGCAGCGCTACGACGATAAAGGCGAAGATGAGCGCCTCGGTGCGTTCCAGCAAACCCGGAGGATAAGAGATGATCTTCTCGCTGTACTTCTCACCGGCGGCGCCGATGGCGAGAAAGACGCAGAGGTTCACGTACCACGTCGCGGCGAGAACCAGCGCCGGCAGATGCCACTCCGGATGGGGAACGGCGATCCCGAGGAGAACCGCGGCCTCGACGACGCGATCGAAGGTGAGGTCGAGAACTCCACCCCAGAGAGTGGATCCCTCGCCGAGGCGAGCGACGCGCCCGTCGATCGCATCGAGAATGCCTGACACGAGCAGCACCGCGAATGCCGACCATCCAAACTGTAGATAGAAGAGGACGGCTGCGGCGAGACCGGTGACCAGCGCCGCGTAGGTGAGGCGGTCGGCGGTGAGACCGAGATCCAGCAGACCCCGTGCGAGCCGATCGAGCGCGGCCGCGGAGATGCTCCCCTTGCGTCCGAGGCGTGCGTCCAACATGGCGGCAACTGTATCCCGCGTGGCACAAACGGGAAACCGCGCGCGAACGTGGAAACCGCGCGCAGGTCTGCTACAAAGGAAGGCCATGCAGTCCTTCGTGGGCGACCCGCCGTCGCACCGACTGAGTCTTGTGTCGCTTCTCGATCGAGTGAGTCAGGGATGAGATCAGGCTCGATTTTCATCGCGGCACTGAGCCTCGGCCTGCTCAGTTGCCAGGACAAGCTCCCCGCGCCCCGACGTCCCGAGTACATCGTCGACCTGTCGCCGCCCCTCAACGAAGCGACGGTGTTGAAGCAGTACGGCCGGCGCGCGACCGAATTCTTCGGTCTCAAGCCACGCTCGGACATCTCGCGCGTGCGCCCCGAGAACGAGTGGCACACCTACGGCTTCACCTACTTCGATCTCTTGAGCCACGGCGGCGCCCACATCGACGCCTCGGCCCGGCTCATGCGCGAGGGACAGAAGCCGAACGAGATCCCGCTCGATCGCCTCTTCGGCTGGGCCCGCGTTCTCGATCTGCGCTGGCACGACAAGTCGAGCCCGATCACGATCGCCGATCTCGAGACGTTCAAGATCAAGCCGAACGAGATCGTCATCCTCTATCTCGGTTACGAGCCGCCGCAGACCGACGACTGGCCGGAGTACGCGTATCTCTCCGAGCCGGCGGCGCGTTGGCTTGCCGGCATCGGCGTGCGCCTCGTCGGTACGGATCTGCCGAGTCTCGGCAGCCTGCGCCGCATCTCCGACATGATGGAGAAACAGCGGCCGCCGGAGGAGATCTGGTCCTCGCACGTCCCCTTCTTCGAGAAGGACATCCCGGTGGTGGAAGGGCTGGTGAATCTCGATCAGGTCATCGGCGAGCGGCGCATGTACTTCGCCGCCTTCCCGCTGCCGATCGCGGACCGCAGCGGCGCGCCGGTTCGCGCCGTCGCGATGGTCTACAGCTAGCGCGTGCGGGTCGGCGTCGCGCGCTTCATGATCTCGCGCAAGCCGCCCTCCTCCAGAGTCTTCACCTGCCGGTATCCGCTCGCGAGGCGGCGGGCGAAGCCCCAGTGGTAGCCACCCGGATCGGTTACCGAGAAGTTGCGTACGCCCCAGCTCTGGTCGACCGGAGGCTTGGCATCGACCCCGGCGGCCCTGACGCGCTCGTACTGCGCGTCGACGTCGTCGACCCAGACGACGAGATACTGCCCCGGGCCGCGCTCGTTCCGCTCCCAGTAGCCCCGGCCGTGCCCGGAGAGGAACACCTCGGCGTCGCCGACGAACACTTCCGCCTGGCGCACAATGCCGTCCTTGTCGACGAAGCGCGCCCGTTCCTCGAAGCCGCAGACGCGCTCGAGCCAGTCGATTGCTTCCGCCGCGTCCTCATAGCGCAGGCAAGTTGTGACCCCCGCGAACTCCACTCGCTTCGCCATTTCTCTCCTCCGCAGATCCGCGGGGGAGACTAATGCCGCACCCTTCGCCGATACAAGCGCGCTCGCGTTGAGCTTCGCGCACCCGAAGAGCAAACTGTGAGCAACGCATGGCCGACGCGCGTCAGTCGATCCGCTTCTACTTCAGCTTCCGCAGCCCCTATGCCTGGCTCGCGGCGGAGAAGCTCGAGTCGGAGCTCGGCCACCTCGGGGCGCCGATCGAGTACTGCGCCATCTATCCGACGCCGGAGGTCTTCCCCAACGATCCGGCGGCGATGCCGGACAAGATCGCCTACACCGTGCAGGACATCGCACGGCTGACGCGCGAGCTAGGCCTGAGTGTGCGCTTCCCGCCCCCCGGCGATCCCGACTGGGCGCTGTCGCACGCGGCCTTCCTCGGCGCACAACGGCTCGGCGCCGAACACCGCTTCATGCTGGCGATGTTTCGCAAACGGTTCGGCGAGGGCCTCGACCTCGGCGAGGACGGCGTCATCGCCGACGCCGCGTACGACGCCGGCCTCGATCGCGAAGCCATCCTCGCGGCGGCACACGCGCCGGGGTTGCGCGCGCAAGCCGCCGATGCATGGCGTCTCGCCGCCGAACGCGACCACATCTTCGGCGTCCCCAGCTTCGTGTACGCCGGCAAGCTCTACTGGGGCCAGGATCGCATGCACTTTCTGCGCAGCGCGGTGGGTCGGAAGATAGGAGCCGCGAGCCAGTAGCCAGGAGCCAGAAAATCGGCAGCGCGTATCCCCTGGCTATCCTGGCTCCTGGCTTCTGGCTTCTGGCCTACTGAAATGCGGCAAACAACTCTTCGAGCGCCTTGAACTGGCCGCCGCTGGTCGAGGAGGCGACGAGGATGGGAGTGCGGATGCCGGCGGCGAACCAGGCCTCGACGCCCTCCCGCACCTCGGCGAGGGTGCCGAAGAGGGTGACGTCGCGCAGCCAGCGATCGCTCATCAGGCGCGGGATCTCGTCGCGCTTGCCGGCCTTCAGCGCCGCCTGGATCGCGCGCATCTCCTCCTCGTAGCCCGCCTCGATCCAATAGGCTTGATAGTTGGGCAAGGTGACGTAGCCGCTCAGCACCTTCCGCATCACTTCGGCGGCGGCGCCGCGATCGTTCGAGATGCAGGTGGGAATCATGTTGCCGAGGAAAAAGTTCTCGTCGGCACGCTGCGCGGCGGGAAGGTAGGAGAGCGATCTCGGCATGTGCGATAGAGACGCGTTGGCCCACACCGCGCCCTGCCCGAGCTCGGCCGAGAGCTCGACCATCTTGCGGCGCAGGGTGGCGAAGACAACGGGCGGCAGCGCACCGAGCCGCTGCGCGCCCTCGCGCAGTTGCTCGACGAAGCGGCGCACGTCGGCGAGCGGTCTGCCGGTCTGTACTCCGAGCCGCGTGTTCACCGGCGCGTGACTGATGCCGATGCCGAAGGCGAAGCGCCCGCCGGAGACCTCGTGCAGAAACGCCGCCGAGGACGCGTAGTCATGCGGGTGGCGGGTGTAGATGTTGACGATCGCGGTGCCAAAGCGGATCTGTTTGGTGCGCAGCGCGATCGCCTCGCAGAGGCCGAGGCCATCGCCGAAGCTCGGGCAGTACACACCCGCAAATCCGCGCCGTTCCATCTCGCAGGCGAGATCGACCGTGGCCGAGCGCCGCCCAGGCATCGCGGCGAGAGAGAGGGCTGGCATCTTCATTTTGGACTCCGGGGCTGGGCGCTGGGGGTTAGAACGCGAAACCCGGCGCGCGGAAAGTGAACCGCGATCACGCCGACCTCGGGGTCAGTCCGGCGCACCGCGATCTCGTGCTTGTTGGCGATGACGGCTTCGCCTTCGACCGGATCGAAGCCGTAGTCGTCGGGCATGACGGCGACGCGTTGGCCGAGCTTGGCGACGTTGGGGTCGCGCGCATCGATATCGCCGCCTGTGGTGGGAGTGCTCTCGCGCGCGATCTTCAGGGCCTCGGCGGGGTCCATGTCCTTGCGCTCGCCCTGCCCCATCTCGCGGAGCCGATCGGCCCATTTGTTGAGAGCGCTGAACTCGTCGAACACGGCGGCCGCGCCCGGCACACTGCGCAGAAACCAAACGGGGTGATAACAGGCCGCGTCGGCGAGACTGAACTCGCTGCCGAACAGGAAAGCGCGGCCATCGGCGAGTTGCTGCTCGAGCATGTCGCCGAAGGCGCGGCACTGTGCCTTGGCGAACGGCGCCTGTTTCGGCAGATCGGCGAAGTTTCCGCGACCGCCCATGAGCTTGGTACGGTCCTCGATGAACTCCTTCGGCACGTGCGCGCCGATGAGGTCGAACAGAACGACGGTGGTGGTGAAGAAGAAGATGCGATCGGCCCACAAGCTCGTGGCGTGGCAGACGCCCTCCGAACCGCCGGGATAGATCGTCGGCTGCGGTTGCAGGCGCTCGAGCACGCGCGCGATGAGCTGCGAATCGCAGTAGATGTCGGCGCCGATCTGCAATACGGGAATGCGGCGATAGCCGCCGGTCAGCGGCAGCAACTGCGGCTTGGGCATGATCGTCGGCTGCTCGACCGCGCGCCACGAGAGCCGCTTGTGTGTCAGGATCTTGCGGATCTTCTCCGAGAACGGCGAGGTGTCGTACTGGTGCAGAATCAATTCGGGCATCGCTCCTCCGCAGAACAGGACTGAGGACTGGGACTGAGCCCCCCAACACCCACCTGAACTCGATTTCTCGATTGGGCGCGGATGGGACTCAGTCCTCAGTCCTATATCAGTGGTCGTCTCCTCTTCTAGAGCCGCCGGTCCGGGTATATATAGAGCGCCGCAATGCTCCGCCTGCTCCGGCTCGTGGTCGTCGTCGCGGTGGTCGTGATCGCGACCGACCTCTTCTTCCGCGCCAGTCTGCTGCGGCTGGTGCGCCCGGTGATCACCGAGCCGGTCGACGGCGAACTGGTCTCGCCGCCGGTGCGAGTGCGCTGGGAGGGGCCGGCGCGGATGCGCGCTACTCTGCGCTACGCCGGACGCGAGAAGTGGGATCTCGGCGAGCGCGAATCGCCCTTCGAGATTCCGCGCGAGAACCTCCGCGAGCGCGGTCTCTACAGCGTCGAGCTGCGCTCGATCCGCTTCGGCGATCTGATCACCGCGAGCCGCTCCTTCGCCGCCGACGGCGAGCCGCCGCTGTCGGCGCAACAGCGCGATGACGTCAGCGACAAGCTCGCGGCGCTGGAGGAGAGCCTGCAGGAGATGCGCGACTCACAGGAGGACTCGCACGAGGAGAACACCAACCTCTACGAGGAGAACGCCGCGATCCGCGAGGAGAACGCCATCCTGACCGAAGAGTTGCAGCAGGCCGCCGAGTCCGAGCAGCGGGCGCTCGGCCAGCAGGCGGGCCTCGAGCGCGAACTGGCGCGCGTGTCGGACGAGAATCGCTCGCTCATGGACGAGGTACTGCAACTGCGCGCGCGCCTGAGTAGCATCGTGCCGTGCAGCGTGTGGGGCTACTACGCCCAGCCGACGACTTCACCGGTGGCGCGGCGGGTGGTCGTGGTGAACGATATCGCCGGCGAAGTGTTCCGCGCCCAGACCGCGTGCGAGCGCGTGCGCCGCGCCGACACCAGCTCGGCCTCGATCTGCTTCTGCGTCGGCAGCTCGTTCGGCGACTAGCAGCCGACCAAACGCAACCGCGGATCACGCGGTTGAGCGTCAGTCGACGCGGGCGCCGGCGGTGGAACGCGCGCCGGTGGCGGCGCGGTGCTGGCGGCTCGGCAGCTTGATCTCTTCGTCTTCGAGATCTTCGCCGGTGTCGTCTTTGCTGATCACCATCGGGACCCCCGACTGCTCCTCGATCGCGCGCTGCAGGCGGTTGTAGTTCACCGAGCCCGACCAACCGTGGCGATTGAGGATCTCCATGGCTTCTTTGTAGGGGCCCGGCGTCATGTTGTAGATGTCACGGTGGACTTCGGCGTAGATTTTGCCGTTGCGTGCACCGATCTTGACGGGCTGGTAGACGAACTGCCCCTGTGTGCCGACCGGCACCATCGAGAACATACGCTCGATGTCCTCCGGATAGAGACGCACGCACCCGTGGCTCACCTGCATGCCGACGCCCCATGGAATGTTCGTGCCGTGGATCGCGTACGCCCCCATGGTCAACTCGAAGCGATACTTGCCCAGAGGATTGTCGGGTGTGCCGCCCGGCACCATCGTCTCACTGAAGCCCTTCTCCGCGATGCGCTCGGCGCGGATCGACGCCGGAATGTTCCAGGTCGGGTTCACCGTCTTGCCGCGAATCTTGAACTTGCCCTGCGGCGTCTTCCAATCGTCGCGCCCGAGACCGACGGGAAAGGTACTCAGCGGCACGCCGAGGTCCACCCTCTTGGTCGGATGGAAGTAGTAGAGGCGCATCTCCGGGATGTTGACCACAACGCCGCGCGGCTCGACGTCCGGCATCACCCATTGCGTCGGGAGGATGACGTCGCGATCCGTCGGCTTCCCCTGGTCGTCGAGCCACGGCGTCCAGGCGTTCACTCCGGGATTGGCCTCTTCCATCTCGTTGGCGCCGAGACCGTAGTAGCGGGCGAGGTCGAGGAAGGTGTCGTCCTTCTCGACCTTTTGAAAGAGAACCTCGCCGACGACCTCGTTGGCTTTCTCGAGGTCGTTACTCATGATGACGAAGAGCGGGCGCTGCAGATACAGCTTCTGCTCGAAGTCGGCCTCAGTCCAGACCCGCGCCCACGCACCGCCGAATGCCGCCAGGATGCAGAGGCTCGTGAGGGCGGCAGCGGTCTTCTTCATGCTCTGAGCGGTCCTCTCTTGCCGCGGTGCTGCACTGCATCAAAGCACAACTTCAGCCGCGGTCAAGCGACCGCGTCTCCTACAACTCGAGAGGAAGCGACTGGAGCGCGCGCAGCGTGACCCCCTCCTTCCAGGATGCGGAATCCGACTCGAGGCAAAGGCCGGGGCATCGCCGCACCAGCGCGTCGATGGCGATCTGGCCCTCCAAGCGCGCGAGAGCGGCGCCGAGGCAGAAGTGCAGGCCGTGCCCGAAGGCCAGGTGCGGGTTCTCCTCGCGGCGCAGGTCGAGGCGATCCGGGTCACGGAACTGGGCCGGGTCGCGATTCGCCGCGCCCAGCCCGAGACACACCTCCTGCCCCACCGCGATCGGCCGGCCGGCGATCTCGAAGCTCTCGTTGGCGACGCGCGATGTGAGCTGCACCGGACTGTCGTAACGCAGCAGCTCCTCTACGGCGGTCCGCAGGATCGAGGCGTCGGCGCGCAGCGCTGCGAGCTGCTCCGGATTGCGCAGCAGCGCCAGCATGCCATTGCCGATGAGATTGGTGGTGGTCTCGTGTCCGGCGAGAAGCAGCAGCACGCAGGACGCGAATAGCTCCGCGTCGCTCAGACGGTCGCCTTGATCACGCGCTGCCAGCAGCGCACTGATCAGGTCGTCGCGTGGTGCCACACGCCGGGCGGCGAACACGGGCTCGAGGTAGACCTGCAACTCGCCCGCAGCCTTCTCCGCCGCCGGGAAGCCGGCGAGAGCGATGCTGCCGTCGAGGATCTTGATCAGGTCGTCGGACCAGCGCTTGAGCTGCGCCCGATCCTCGACCGGCACGCCGAGGAGCTCGCCGATGACGACGAGCGGCAGCGGCGCAGCGAAGTCGTCGATGAGATCCATGTGTCCGCGCCGCAGCGGCTCGGCAAGCAGCTCATCGACGAGGCTTTCGATCTTCGGCCGCAGACCCTCGATCACGCGCGGCGTGAAGGCGCGGCTCACCAAAGACCGCAGCCGAGTGTGCGCCGGCGGATCCCGCAACAGCATCATGTTGGCGAGGCTGCTGATCAGCGCCGAGGAGCGCATCTCGAGCTGGGTCAGGTGAAAGCGGTCCGCCGAGAGACGCGGATCCCGCAACCCCGCGACGATGTCGGCGTAACGCGTGAGGATCCAGAACCCAGGAACGTCGACGAAGTGCACCGGGTCGTGCTCGCGCATCTGGCGGTAGACCGGATACGGATCGTCGATTGCGGCGAAGAAGAGCGATTGCATTTCGTTCGGCATCGAAACACCTCCCCTCCTGGGCTCGTCGCACGTTGCGTGCCACGCACACGGCTCATTCGAGGACGACGAGCTCAATTGCTGCGCGCAGCTTGGCGACTGCCCACCCGCGCATTGTCCAGAAGGCACTATTCGAGCGACGTCGGCGTGCTGAAGACCTTGTCCCGAACCTCCGCCTTGGGGCCGACGATCTCGAACGATCCGGTCAGACGGATATCATCGGATGATGCGCCCACTAGGACGTCGATCGGCCCGGGCTCTACCGAGAAGCGCATCGCCTGGTCGTAGAACGCGAGCTGCGCCGCGGCGATTTCGAAGTTGACGCGCTTGGTCTCGCCGGGGGCGAGCGCGATGCGGGCGAAACCACGCAATTCCTTCACCGGGCGCGTGACGCTGGCGATCGGGTCGCCGAGATAGAGCTGGACCACCTCGTCACCGGCGCGCGCGCCGGTGTTGGTCACACGCAGGGCGACCCGCACCGACCCGCGCGCGTCGATGGTCGCCGGCGAGATCTCGAGGTCGGCGTACGAGAAGGTGGTGTAGCTGAGGCCGTGGCCGAACGGATACAGCGGCTTGGCGCTCAGGTCGGCGTAATCGCCCTTCCACTGCGAGCGGCCGCCGGACGGTTTGTGGGCGTAGAAGACCGGCACCTGTCCGACCGCGCGCGGCACGGAGATCGGCAGGCGTCCGGCAGGATTGTAGTCGCCGAAGAGGACGTCGGCGACAGCCGAGCCCCCTTCCTCGCCCGGAAGCCAGGCCTCGATGACGGCCGCCGCGTGCGCCGCAATCCACGGGAGCGCCAGCGGCCTGCCGTTCACCAGCACGACGACGACGGGTTTCCCGGTCGCGACCACGGCCTCGACCAGCTCCTGCTGCACGCCGCTCAGGCCGAGATCGGCGCGGTCGACCGACTCGCCGCTGGTACAACCTTCCACCAGCCCGGAGCGCTCGCCGACGACGACGACCGCGACCTCGGCCTCGGATGCGGCGGCGATCGCATGCGTGAAGCCGTCGCGCCCATCGCCGGTGACGTCGCAACCGCGCGCGGCGAGGATGCACGTCTGGGATGCGACGCGTCCGCGAATGCCTTCGAGCACGGTCACCATCGGCACGAAGTGCTGCGCCAAGTTGACGTCGCCGCTCGGCCGCGGCGAGAGATCGTCCTCGCGGATCGGTCCGAACATGATCTCCTGGTGCGCCGGGTAGTGATAGTCGCCCTGCAGCAGACGGGCGCTGTCCGCGCTCGGACCGATCACCGCGATCGTGCCGAGGTCGGGTGCGAGCGGCAGCACGCCGTCGTTCTTCAGCAGCACGATCGACTTCTGAGCCAGCCGATGGGCGAGCGCACGCTGCGACGGCGTATCGAAGACCTCCGGCGCCGCGCCCGCATCGACGTACGGCTGCTCGAACAGCCCGAGCTGGAACTTCATGCGGAGCAGGCGGCGCACCGCCGTGTCGACCAGCGCCGCATCGACCTTCCCCGCCTCGATGGCCCTTTTGAGCGGCTCGCCGTAGCAGTGAAGCGCCGGCAGCTCGACGTCCATGCCTGCTTCCAGCGCCAGGCGCGCCGCCTCGCCCTCGTCGGCGGCGACGTGGTGATAGTTGGCCAGGGTGGTGATGGTGAAGTAGTCGCTGACGACGACGCCGTCGAAGCCGAGAGGGCCGCGCAACAGGTCGTTCAGCAGCTCGCGCGAGGCACCGAGCGGAACACCGTCGATCTCGGCATACGAGTTCATCATCGAGGCGAGGCCGGCGGACTTGATGGCCGCCTCGAACGGAGCGGCGTAGACTTCGAGCAACTCGCGGCGCGGAATGTGCGCCGGCGCCCAGTTCATGCCGCCTTCCGACGCGCCGTAGCCGAGGAAGTGCTTACCGGTGCAGACGATGCCGCGCGCGAGGTCGCCACCTTGTACACCGCGCACGTAGGCGATGCCCATTTGCGCGATCAGGTACGGATCTTCACCGAAGGTCTCCTCGGTGCGGCCCCAGCGCGGATCGCGCGCGACGTCGAGCACCGGCGCCAGGGTGTGATGGCCGCCGGCGGCGCGGATCTGCTGCCGGATGACCTCGCCCATCTGCTCGATCAGCGCCGGCTCCCATGTGCTCGCCAGCCCGATCGCCTGCGGGAAACAGGTGGCGTCTCGCGCCGAGTAGCCAGCACAGCTCTCCTCGTGGATGATCGCCGGAATGCCGAGGCGCGTCTCCTCGACCAGGAATCGCTGGATCGAGTTGGCCAAGGCCGCGGTCTGCGACGGGCGCAGGATCGTCGCGCCGCCGATGCGGGTCACGTGACCGATTCCGTGGCGCAACTTCTCGCGCGCGCGGCTGGCGGAGAGCACGCCGTCGGCGTCGAGAAGGCTCGTCGACCAGACGCAGCCGATCTGCGCCAGCTTCTCGTCGAGATTCATGCGCGCGAGCAGATCCTCGGCGCGCGCCTCGGGCGCGCGGCTGCGGTCGCGGTATCCAGGCTGATCGCTCATCGCTCCACTCCTTCGCGCTTGGGTCGGATGCAGGAAGGGGATGGGAATGTCAAAGACGCGGGTGTATAGACGCTGCCATGATCGACCATGTCACCGTTCCCGTCACATCGCGGCGTGTCAAGGATCTCTATCTGGCCGCGCTCGCGCCGCTCGGCTGGAAGCTTCACATGGAATTCACCCGCGATCAGATTCCCGACATGCCGGCGCCCTGGTTCGCCGGGATCGGCCCGCAGGCACGCCCGGTTCTCTGGTTGCGCGAGGACAGCGGGGGAATCACACCGATTCACGTCGCCATCACCGCGGCGACGCGCGCCGACGTCGACGCGTTCCACGCCGCGGCGCTGAAGGCTGGCCTGCGCGATCATGGCGGCCCCGGCCTCCGCCCCCACTACCACCCGAACTACTACGGCGGGTTCGTCCTCGACGCCGACGGGCACAATCTCGAAGTGGTTTGTCACGAGGGCTAGTCGCCGCGGCGTGCCAATCCCGAAGTCGACCGGCTTCGTCACCGACGCCGCCGGGGGCGCTCAGTCCCGAGATGCGCCGCAAGCTCGAGCTGCTGATCGCCGAGCTGCAGCAAGAGACCGGCGCCGAGATCGCCGTCGTTGTCGTCAAGACCGCCGCGCCGCTCGACGACCACAACTACGCGACGAAGATCGCTGACGAGTGGAAGCCCAGCCGCAAGAAGGAAGACGGCATCTTCAATGAAACACCCGCGTGACGTCGAAGTAGAGGCGTTCGCGGCGCTCGCAGTCGGGGCAGAGCATGTTGATCACGCGAAAGCGGCGGCCTTCGATCTCGCGCGAATCCTCGCCTTGCAACTGCAGGCGCTCGCCACAGCGGCAGACGCGGCGGCGCACGACGCGGTCGATCTGATCGAAGCGCCGCACCGGAATGGCGTAGCGCAGGCTCGCGCCGGCGCGGCGCGCCTCCTCGCGCGCATCGCTCCAGCGGCGGTAGCCCACCGCGAGCACCGCCGCGATCACCGCGAGACCGATGGCGAAGCTGGCGAACATCTCAGGACTGAGGACTGAGTCCCCGCCCCTCAAATGGCAGTGTCAAATTTTGAATGTTGAATTTTGAATGACGGCTGCGACCTTCGTTCAGAATTCAAAATTCAAGACTCACGATTCCCGTTGGCGTGAAGCCCCAACGGGCGGTCCTCCTCTCTCAAACGTCCGTCATGCCGAGCTTGGGCGCGCCAACGAGAGCGGCCATGTTGCCCGGCGGATGACGGTTCTCGTACATCATCTGATGCGCCAGGCCGATCTGCTCGAAGCGGAACGTCTCCGATAGACACGGATCGACCTTGCCGGCGATGACCATGTCATTGAGCGCCTTCGCCTGCTCGTCGTTGGCGAAATGCGAACCCTGGAAGCGCTTCTGCCGCATCCACAGGTAGCGCAGATCGGCGACCGCGTTGTAGCCGGTGGTGCCCGCACAGATGACGACCATGCCGCCGGTGTCGCAGACGAAGATCGAAGTCGGCACGGTGTCTTCGCCGGGATGCTCGAAGACGAGGCGCGGGTTCTTGCGCTCACCCACGACATCCCAGATCGCCTTGCCGAAAGCGCGCGCGCCGGCGGCCCAGCGGTTGTAGGCTTCGGTGTCCTTCCAGTGCGGCAGCACGCCCCAGTGATTGAAGTCCTTGCGATTGATGCAGCCCTTCGCGCCGAGCTTCATACAGTACTCGAACTTGCCCGGATCGGAGACAACCGCCACGGGGATACCGCCCTGCTGCTTGACGATCTGGATCGCCTGACAGCCGAGTCCTCCGGTGCCGCCCCAGATGAGCACGACGTCGCCCTTCTTCACCGTGTGCGGCGGCCACGACATCAGCATCCGATACGCCGTCGCGCCGACGAGCATGTAGGCCGCCGCGGCTTCCCAGGTGAGATGCTTCGGCTTCGGCAGAAGCTGATGGTCCTGCACCTTGGTGAATTGCGCGAAGCTGCCCCAGTTGGTCTCGTAGCCCCAGATCTTGAAGGTCGGGCTGTACATCGGGTCCTCACCCGCTTTGACCCACGGATCGTCGCGCTCCCAGTACCCGCAGTGCGCGACGACGCGGTCGCCGACCTTCACGTTCTTCACTTCGCTGCCGACGGCGTAGACGATGCCCGACGCGTCGCTGCCGCCGATGTGGAACGGGCTGTCGTCGAACTTGGCCTTCTGCCGCGCCCCGATCACGTCGACCGGCGAGCCGAGGGAAGCCCAGACGTTGTTGTAATTGATGCCGGCGGCCATCACGTACACCAACACCTCGTCCGGTTTGATCGAGGGGACCGGGATCTTCTCGACCTTGAAGCCCTTGTTGGGCTCGCCGAAACGATCCTGTCGCACCAGCTGCGCGTACATCAGCTTGGGCACCGTACCGATCGGCGGCGCTTCGCCGACCTCGTAGATTTCCTTCGCACTCATGGGGATTCTCCTCGCCGAGAAGTGGCGCTCCTGTAGCCCGCGGTCGGCGCCCGTGCAAGGCAGCGGCGCACCGCGCTAAGCGCGCAGCAGATCGGAGTACGAGGCGCGGAGGAGCTGCGCTGACGCGATCCCGAGCGCCTCCAGAATCTCGTCCACCTGTGCCCGGCAACGCGCTTCGTCGTGCGCGGCATCGACGACGGCCTCGAGCTCGAGAAACGTACCGAGCCCTTGGACGCCGTCGAGATGGAAACGGACGTTGTCGAGCAGGAGAATCTCGCGGCGCTTGCGCACCACCACCAGCGGCACCGACTTCGGTACCAGGCAGGCACCGGCATCGCCGTCGCGCACCGGCGTGACCTCGTAGTCGCTGGCGCGCACGCCCGATGCCTCCGTCCGGCGATAGTGGATCATCTCGGCGCGCCCGCCGGCGACGCTGCGCAGCTTCACCCGGCGTGCGCCTTCGAGCTCGTAGTAGCGGTCGGTCTGCTCCTCGACGGCGACCGGCTTCGCCCCCAGCGCGAGCGCCGCGGTTCGCATCGAGTCGACGTCGGCGATGCGGGCCTTGATCTCGATGTTGCGTGGCATCGGCCGCAGACTACATAGATCCACGCAGATTTTCGATCTGCGTCGATCTGCGCAATCCGTGGCCGATTGATCTCCTCCGCCGACTGTGGCTTCTAGCGCCGCATGTTGGCTGCGTTCTGTCCGGCGCCGGGGACGATGGAGCTGCGCGACGTGCCGCGGCCCGAACCGGGACCCGGTCAGGTTCTCGTCAAGGTCCACAACTGCGGCGTCTGCGGCAGCGATCTGCACTACTATTGCGGCGGCTTCCCGGTGCCGACCGTGTGCCCCGGTCACGAGATCAGCGGCGAGGTCACCGCGCTCGGCGCCGGCGTCGACGCGCTCGCATTGGGCGATCGCGTCGCGGTCGAGCCGGCGATAACCTGCGGCCGCTGCGCCGGCTGCCGCACCGGCGACTACCAGCTCTGCCGCGACTTCAAGATCGTCGGCACACACGTTCCCGGCGGCTTCGCGGAGTATCTGGCGATGCCGGCCTACGCGCTCTTCAAGCTCCCGGCCGAGATCGACTGGGCCACCGCGGCGCTCACCGAGCCGCTCGCCGTCGGCGTCCACGGCGTTCGTCTGGCCAACGTTCGCCTCGGCGACCGCGTCCTCGTCCTCGGCGCCGGCACGATCGGACTGCTCGCCGGTCTCGCCGCGCGGGAAGCCGGTGCCAGCGAAGTGCTGATCACCGCGCGTCATCCACACCAGGCCGCGGCCGCTGAGCGCCTCGGACTGCGCCCCTTCGCCGAGGGGCGCGACGACATCGCCGGCTACGCATTCGAGCATGCGGTCGACGTCACCATCGAGACTGTCGGCAGCGAAGCCGACACTTTGAACCAGGCGATCTACTCGACGCGGCCAGGCGGCTCGATCGTCATCCTCGGCGTCTTCACCGGCGCGGTACAGATCAACGCGCTCGTCGTGATGCTGAAGGAGCTGCGCATGATCGGCAGCATGATGTACGGCCGCGTCGGCACGCGCGCCGACTTCGACGTCGCCATCGATGTGCTGCGCCGCAACCGCGTCGCAATCGCACCGGTGATCACGCACCGCTTCCCGTTGCGCGACATCGCCGCCGGCTACGGCGCTGCCGCCGACAAGAAGCAAAAGTCGATCAAGGTCACGGTCGAGCCGTAGACCGAGCGTCGCCCTGGTTCAGCCCCGCTGGCCGTCGATGACCGCGAGGATGTCCTCCGGCCGCGGCCGGACGCGGATGCTCTCCGCGAGGTTGCGCCAGATGACGACGCCGTCGTCGTCGATGAGAAAGCTCGCCGGACGAGCGACGTCCTCACCCTCGTGGCCTTCCCGATGCCGGAGACCGTAGGTGTCGATCACCTTCATCTCCGGGTCGGACAGAATGTGAAAGGCGGCGCCGAGATCGCGCACGGCTTCGGCGTTGGTTGCCACCGGGTCGACGCTAACGGCGATGATGTCGGTGTTGCGTCGAGCAAATTCGCCTTCGTTCAACTGCAGACCCTGCAGTTCCGCCATACAGTAGGGTCACCAGAATCCACGATAGAAGACGAGCAACGTCTTGCGCCCCGGCTGCGACACGAGCTGTGTCGCACGGCCCGTCTCGTCGGGAAGGGTGAAGACCGGCGCGCGCGTGCCGACCGCGGGCGCATTGGCGGCCACCGGCAGGTTGTTGGTGAGGATGAAGAGGTAGATGCAGAACGTCGTCGCCAACGTCAGGTTGAGGGCGCCGAGCAGCGCCGCCACGACGCGGCCGCGAAAGCGCTGCACCTTGGCCCAGGCACCGCGGAGCCCGATGTACGAGAGCACCAGACCGAGCGCGATCAAGGCGAGGTTGAACACCGGCAGCTCGAGAAAGCGGGTCAGCGCCGGCTGGTGACGAACGATGAGGGCGAAGTAGCCGATCACCGCCAGCAGGCCGAGGCCGAAGCCCGTCAAGGCGGGCCAGTTTCGCCGCGCGCGCACGCGATCCCACTCAGAGCTCGAGGCCCTCTTCCTCGACGACCATCACCGGCTTGAGCACGTCTTCGGCGATGTCCTCGACGAAGCGCGACGGCTTGCCGAGCATCATGCCGGTGGCGCGGTCGTACACGTTCACCGGGTACGAGATGTAGAGCTTGTCCTTCGCCCGTGTGGTCGCGACGTAGAACAGCCTGCGCTCCTCCTCCATCTCGTCCTCTTTGCCGAGATTGTAGAAGGAAGGGAAGCGCCCTTCGAGGGCCCAGAGCAGGAAGACGGTGTGCCACTCGAGCCCCTTCGCCGAGTGAATCGTGGAAAGGACGAGCAAGCCCTCGTCGTCGGGGTCGCTGGAGAGGACGTCGCCGACCGTGTCGACCGGCGGCTCGAGTGCCATGTCGGTGAGCAGGGTCTCGAGCGAGCCGAAGCGGGCCGCGATCACGGCGAACTGTTCCAGGTCGCGCTGCCGCTTGGGAAAATCGTCGGGGTGATTCCGCTTGAGCAACGCATCGTAGTAGGCGACCACGGCGTCGACCTGCTCCTCCGGCCTCGTCATCGCGCCCACGCGGCGCAATAGAGCCGCCAGCGCAGCGAGCTCGTTGCGATTGCCGCGCCCGGTGAACTGCTCCAGCGTCGCCGCCGGATCGCCGGAGGCGGCGACGTCGCGCACCAGGTCCGCCGCGGTCTTCGCGCCGACGCCGTCGAGCAGTCGGAGAGCGCGGAACCACGACACCGAGTCGAGCGGGTTGGCGACGACGCGCAGGTGAGCCAGGACATCCTTGATGTGTGCCGACTCGACGAACTTGAATCCGCCGCGCTTGACGAAGGGAATGTCGCGCCGTGCCAGCTCGAGCTCGAGATCGAAGGAGTGGAAGCTCGAGCGAAAGAGCACGGCGATCTCGGAGAGCGGCACGCCCTCCTCGCGTAGCTCGAGGATGCGCTGGCAGACGAACTGAGACTGTTGCTGCTCGCTGTTGGTGGCGACGAGCAACGGCAACTCGCCGCCGTCGCGCCGGGTGTAGAGGCGCTTGGTGTAGCGTTCCTTCGCCTTCTCGATGATGGCGTTGGTGACGTCGAGGATCTTCTGCGTGCTGCGGTAATTCTCCTCCAGCGTGACCACGCGGGTTCCGGGAAACAGGCTGGGGAAATCCATGATGTTGCGAAAGTGGGCGCCGCGGAAAGAGTAGATGCTCTGGGCATCGTCACCGACTGCCATCACGTTGTCGTGCTCGCTGGCGAGGAGTCGGACGATCTCCGCCTGGAGCCGGTTCGTGTCTTGGTACTCGTCGACCATCAGGTAGCGGTACTGGCGGCCGAGCCGCTCGCGCGCCGACTCGATCTGCGCCAGCAGATCGCGCAGTTTGACCAGGAGATCATCGTAGTCGAGCAGGCGTTGCTGCTGCTTGTAAGCGGCGTAGGC
>Ga0187894_10003314_pt1 | contig 18190 bp, 16 predicted proteins | sample GBC1701081metaG_FD_136650 | JGI IMG/M metagenome (GOLD analysis project Ga0187894, IMG submission 136650) | White microbial mat communities from a lava cave in the Kipuka Kanohina Cave System on the Island of Hawaii, USA - GBC170108-1 metaG ...
ATCACGGGGTGGATCAGGTGACGGGTGAGTGGGATGTCGCAGAGGCCGCGGTCGACGGCTGGGTGGCGGCCTGGAACGAAGGCTGCTCGGAGGCGAGGCACCAGCTTCTGGCCGCCGCGGTGGGCGATGGGTGCGTGTTCGACGGGCCGGCGGGAACCGTGGTCGGTCACCAGGCGCTCCACGCGGCCATCGCCGAGGCGCGTGACTTCCTGCCCGGCGCCACCGTCGTCCGGAACGGGCCGGTGCGGGCGCACGAGGGCGGGCTGCGCTTCGCGTGGGAGGTCCGGTCGGCCGAGGGGGCAGCCGTCCTGGCCGGCGTCGACACCGTCGAGCTGGACGCCGCCGGCCGGCTCACCCGGGTCGTCGTGCTGCCTGCGCCGTCGCCCTCCGCCGATGCCGCGAGCCACCGCCGTCCGTCCGGCCCCCCGGCGCCGTAGGAGGCACTGCTAGTTTCGAGCCGGTTCGTGCTGCCCGTAGCCCCGTCAAGGAGCCCCGTCGATGACGATGACCCCGCCCCGTCAGAAGGTCGACCGCGACGAGGTGTTCCTGGAGTACACCAAGAGCATCTGCCCGGTCTGCAAGACCGTGATCGACGCCGAGGTGAACGTCAAGGACAACCGGGTGTTCCTGCGCAAGCGCTGCGCCGAGCACGGGAAGTTCGAGGCGCTGCTCTACAGCGACGCCGAGCTGTACTTCGCGTCGATGAAGTACAACAAGCCCGGCACCTACCCGCTGGAGACCCAGACCGAGGTGAAGGACGGCTGCCCGCTGGACTGCGGCCTGTGCCCCGAGCACAAGCAGCACGCCTGCCTCGGCATCATCGAGGTCAACAGCGGCTGCAACCTGGACTGCCCGATCTGCTTCGCCGACTCCGGCCACCAGCCGGACGGGTTCTCGCTCACCATGGACCAGGTCGAGGCCGGCCTGGACGCCTTCGTTCGCTCCGAGGGCGAGCCCGAGGTGGTGATGTTCTCGGGCGGCGAGCCCACCATCCACCCCCAGATCCTCGACTTCATCAAGATGGCCCAGGACAAGGGCGTCCACATGGTGACGCTGAACACCAACGGCATCCGGCTGGCCCACGACCGCAACTTCGTCCGCAAGCTGGCCGAGCTGAAGCCCACCATCTACATGCAGTTCGACGGCTTCGACCCCGAGACCCACGTCAAGATCCGCGGCCGGGACCTGCGCGAGGCCAAGCAGAAGGCGCTGGACAACTGCGCCGAGTTCGGCCTGGGCGTGTCGCTGGTGGCGGCCATCGAGAAGGGCCTCAACGAGCACGAGCTGGGCGACATCCTGCGCCTCGGCGTCAAGCACCCCGCCGTGCGGTCGGTGGCCTACCAGCCCGTCACCCACTCGGGCCGCCACATCGAGTTCGACCCCATGGAGCGGCTGACCAACGCCGACATCATCCACGGTCTCACCGACCAGTGCTCGGACTGGTTCCGCCTCTCGGACTTCGTCCCGGTGCCGTGCTGCTTCCCGACCTGCCGCTCGATCACCTACCTGCTGGTGGAGGGCGAGACGGTGGTGCCCATCCCGCGCCTGCTCGACGTGGACGACTACCTGGACTACGTCAGCAACCGCGTCATGCCCGACATGAGCGTGCGCGGCGCATTGGAGAAGCTGTGGAGCGCGTCGGCCGTGCCCGGCACCGACGGCAACACCACCAGCCAGCTCGAGTGCGCCACGTGCGGGATCGACCTGCCCGAGGCCCTGAAGGACATCGCCGACAAGTCCTTCATGGTGGTGATCCAGGACTTCCAGGACCCCTACACCCTCAACGTGAAGGCGCTCATGAAGTGCTGCGTCGAGGAGATCACCCCCGACGGCCGGCTCATCCCGTTCTGCGCCTACAACTCGGTCGGCTACTGCGAGCAGGTGCGCGAGCAGCTCAGCGGGGCGGTGGTGCCCACCATCGTGCCCAACGCCACCGGCCTGCAGCCGGTGCTGCTCACCACCAAGTACGGGTCGAAGACGGTGGCCAACGGCAGCGGCCACGGTCACGACGCGGCCGACGCCACCAACATCGGCAAGACCCTCCGCTGACGTGACCGACACCGGGGTGACGACCCAGGACCAGCCGGACGTGAAGGGCTGCTGCGCCCGGGTGTACCAGCAGGACGCGGTGGCGCTCATCCTGGGGGAGAGCTACCACCCGGGTGGCCTGGCCCTGACCCGCCGGCTGGCCGCCGCGCTCGATCTCCGGCCCGGGATGCGGGTGCTGGACATCGCCAGCGGCCCCGGCGCCACCGCCTTCCTGCTGGCGTCGGAGTTCGGGGTGGAGGTCGACGGCGTCGACCTGGGCGAGCAGTCGGTGGCCGCGGCCAACGCCAGGGCGGCCGCCGAAGGGATCGCCGGGCGGGTCCGCTTCCACGTCGGCGACGCCGAGCGCCTCCCGTTCGACGGCGGGACCTTCGACGCCGTGGTCTGCGAGTGCGCCTTCTGCACGTTTCCCGACAAGCCGACGGCGGCGGCCGAGATGGCCCGCGTGCTGCGCCCGGGCGGCCGTCTCGGCATCACCGACGTCGCCCTCGACCCGGCCCGCCTCGACGCCGAGCTGCAGACCTTGGCCGGATGGGTGGCCTGCCTGGCCGACGCCCGCCCCGTCGACGAGTACGTCTCGCTGCTGGCCGCCGCCGGCCTCGCGGCGACCGTGCAGGAGTCCCACGACGAGGCCCTGGCCAAGATGATCGACCAGATCGACGCCCGCCTGGTCGCCTTCCGCATGGCCGGTGTCCCGGCCCTGGCCGCCATCGATTTCGACCAGGCCCGCTCCCGCGTCTCCCTCGCCGCCCGCGCCGTCCGGGACGGCATCGCCGGCTACGCACTCCTCGTCGCGGCCAAGGAGCAGCGAACCGCGTAGGGAACTGGTGCGGTTTATCGGGGTTCTGGCGGGCCAGTTCGGGCCGGAAGCGGACTCCGCTGGCCCGGTTCTGGATCCTCGCCCGCCCGTCGCCCTGGAGCACGAAGCCCCGCGTCCGCCGACGAGCGCGAGCGCCTCCTCGCCGAGGCGGAGGAGCTGGCCGACACGCAGATGGCCGACGCAGTGCGTCGCGCCGAGGCGGTGCTGGACGAGGCGCACCGCCGGGCCGCGGCGGCGGCCGAGGAGGCCGCCTCGACCGTCGCCGAGGCCGCGCAACGGCGGGACGAGCTCGACCGGGAGATCGACGAGCGGCTCGACCGCCGCCGCCAGATCGTCGCCGACCTCAACCGCCTCGGGCAGGGCCTCGGCGCGCTCCTCGGCGACCTGCCGGCCGGAGCCCCACGTCAGTCGGCGAGCGAGGCGTCCAGCCAGTAGCCGCGGCGGGGGACGGTGCGGATGGCGACGCCGGTGGGGCCCAGCCGCCGGCGGAGGCGGGCGACGGTCACGTCGACCGTATGGGCGTTGGCCCCAGGTCCCCAGAGGTCGCGCACCAGGGCGCTGCGCCGCACCACGGACCCGGCCTCGCGGCACAACGCGTCCAGCAGGGCCAGCTCGCGCCCGCTCAACGAGAGGGGCCGCCCGTCGACCTGGACGGTGGCGCCCTGGACCACCAGCTCGGCGCCACCGGCACGGAGCCGGTGGCGGCGGCGGCCGAGCGTGGCGGCCACCGCGGCGGCCAGTCCGGCCAGGGTCGGCTCGGTCGCCTCGACCGGCTCGGGAATCCCGAGGGCGCGGGCCGCGGCACCGGCGGCGGTGCCCATGGTGGCCGTGCACACCGGCCCGGCCAGCGCGTGCCGGAGCCGCTCGCGCTGGCCGAGGGCGTCGGCCGTGGCGAAGAGGCCGGCCACCGCGACGTCGCTGGTGAAGGTGACGGCGTCGAGGCGGGACTGGCACACGGCCGCCACGAGGCGGCGCGCGGTGGCGGGCCCGAGGAGCACGCTCGCCCCGGCCCGCTCGAACAGCGCGGCCTGCTCGTGGCCGCGCTGCTGGGCCGTCACACCGACGGTGAAGCCGGCCAACGGCAGGTCGCGCTCGCCGACATGGGCCATCTGGGCATCGTGTCGAGAACCGGTTACCGGAGCGTTTCCGTTCTGCGACAAGGCAACGAGGGCGTCGTGACGGAGCCCTGACCCACGGGGGGCCGGGCGGCGCGCCCCGTGGCGATCGCGTGAACGCATGGTCACAGCCGAGGACGCCAGCTGAGACGTGGGCGTCGCCCAGCGTTGACGGGGAGGAAACGCGGCGGCGCACGAGCGTTCGTAAGGTCCCGGCAATGGACAGACGAACCTTTCTGCGACTGGGCGGCGCGGCCGCCATGACGCCCGCAATGGCCGCCCTCCTCGCCGCATGCAGCGGCGGGGACGACGACGAGGATGTGAGTGCCGCCGTCCAGGAGGGGACGGCGGGCTCCGCCAGCACGGTCACCTCGGTGCCGCCCCGCCCGGTCAAGCTCGGCTTCATCGCCCTCACCGACTGCGCCTCACTGGTCATGGCCAAGCAGCTGGGCTACTTCGCCGAGCGCAACCTGGACGTCACCATCGAGAAGCAGGCGAGCTGGCCGGCCACCCGGGACAACCTGATCAACGGCCAGATCGACGGGGCCCACTGCCTGTTCGGCATGCCGTTCTCGGTGGCCACCGGCATCGGCGGTTCGGGCGGCACGCCGCTCAAGATCGCCATGATGATCAACAACAACGGGCAGGCCATCACGTTGAAGAAGGAGTTCGCCGACGTCGGCTACGGCGACCTGGCCGCGGCCAAGGCCGCGCTCGAACGCAAAGAGCCCACCTTGGCCATGACCTTCCCGGGGGGGACGCACGACACGTGGCTGCGCTACTGGCTGCATGCCACCAAGGTCGACCGTTCCAAGGTCAAGATCATCCCGGTCCCGCCGCCGAACATGGTCGAGAACATGAAGGCCGGCAACATGGAGGGGTTCTGCGTGGGTGAGCCGTGGAACGCGGTGGCCGTCCAGCAGGGGATCGGCTTCACCCACCTCACGACCCAGGACCTCTGGCTCAACCACCCCGAGAAGGCGCTGGTCGTCAACGAGAAGTTCGCGGCCGAGAAGGCCGACGTGCTGGCCGACGTGATGAAGGCGGTCCTCAAGGCCAGCAAGTGGCTGGACGACCTGACCAACCGGGCCCAGGCGGCGACCACCATCGGCGACCCGGCGTTCGTCAACGCACCAGCCGCCGACATCCAGGGCCGGCTGCTCGGCCAGTACGACCTGGGTGCCGGGCTGCCCCCCAAGACCTACCAGGGCAACCAGATGGTCTTCTACCGCGACGGCGCGGTGAACTTCCCGCGCCGCGCCCACGGCATCTGGTACATGGCCCAGTACCAGCGGTTCGGCCTGCTGAAGGAGGCGCCTCCGTACCAGCAGCTGGTCGACGACATCATCCTGTCGGACCTCTACGAGAAGGTGGCGGCCGACGAGGGCATCGCCATCCCCGCCGACGACATGGCGCCGTTCCCGGTGCAGCTCGACAACGTCACCTTCGACCCGGCCAAACCGGCCGAGGAGGTCGCCCGTCCATGACGCTCATGCGCGACGAGGTACTCGATCTCACGACGGCCACGCCCGGCCCGGCGCCGGGGTCGCCGGAGCCTGACCCAGTGCCGGTGGCCCGGCGCCGTCCCCTCGCCGGCTCCGCCTCGGTGGTGGGCTGGGCACTGGTGGGCGTCGCGGTGGTGGTCGGTCTCTGGCAGCTCGCCGCCTGGCGGTCCCCGGACCTGCCCAGCCCGGCCGAGGCGTTCCGACAGCTCTGGACGCTCGTGTCGGACCCCTTCTACGACAACGGCCCCAACGACAAGGGCATCGGCCGGCAGCTGGCCATCTCGTTGCAGCGGGTCTTCACCGGCTTCGTGATGGCGGCGGCGGTCGGCGTGCCGCTCGGCATGCTCATCGGCGCCAGCCGCCGCGCCTGGTTGGCCGTCAACCCGGTGGTTCAGGTGCTCCGCCCGGTGTCGCCGCTGGCCTGGTTCCCCATCTTGCTCACCATGACCAGGGACGCGGGCAAGGCCGCGGTATTCGTGATCTTCGTCACGTCGTTGTGGCCCATCGTGATCAACACCGCCGCCGGTGTGGCCGCCGTGCCGCGGGACCACCGCAACGTCGCCCGCGTCTTCCGGTTCGGGCGGATGGCCTACGTGCGGCACGTGCTGCTTCCCGACGCCCTGCCCTCGATCATCACCGGGCTGCGACTGTCGATGGGAATCGGCTGGATGGTCATCATCGCGGCCGAGATGCTGTCGGGTGGTTCGGGCGTCGGGTTCTTCGTATGGAACGCGTACAACGCGTCCAACCTGCCGGCGGTGGCGGCGGCCATCGTGTTGGTCGGAGCCATCGGGTTGGTGCTGGACAGCTTGTTCCTGCGGCTCGGCCGCCGCTTCGCCGTCGAGGAGGTCAGCCAATGAGCCTGGAGATCCAGGGTGTGCGCAAGAGCTTTGCGGCCCGCCGGTCGACACCGGTGCAGCACGTCCTCCGGGGCGTCGACCTCAGCGTGGCCGAAGGCGAGTTCGTCTCGCTGATCGGCCACTCCGGGTGCGGCAAGTCGACGCTGCTGAACGTCGTCGGGGGCCTCCTGCGGCCCGACGGGGGCCGCGTCCTGCTCGACGGCCAGCCCGTCACCGAGCCGGGGCCGGACCGGGCCATGGTCTTCCAGAACTACTCGCTGCTGCCCCGCCTCACCGTCTTGGCCAACGTGCGGGAGGCGGTCCTCGCGGCGCGGCCGGACCGTCCCCGGGAGATCAACGACGAGCACGTCGAGCGCTACCTGCACGCCGTCGGCCTGTGGGAGCACCGGGACAAGCGGCCTGCCCAGATCTCGGGTGGCATGCAGCAGCGGACCGCGGTGGCGCGGGCGTTCGCCGTCGGGCCGAAGCTGCTGCTGCTCGACGAGCCGTTCGGCGCGCTCGACGCCCTCACCCGGGCTCGGCTCCAGGCCCAACTGGTCGAGCTGTGGGGCGCCGAGTCGGATACCGAGACGGTGCTCATGGTCACCCACGGCATCGACGAGGCCATCTTGCTGGCCGACCGGATCGTGGTCATGGCCAACCCGCCGCACCCCTCGGTGCTCGAGGTCATACCGGTGCCGCTGCCCCGCCCGCGGGACCGGGTGTCCATCGTCGATGCCCCGGCGTTCCGCGACGTCCAGGCCCGGCTCATGGCCCTGCTGACGGCCGAGGTCGCCGCCTGAACTTGACCTGAGGACCAGGGCTCTGGCACGGTTCCGGCCCGCCGCACCATCAATGCGGTTGGATGGGAGGGCGGGCGTGCGCAGTCGACGGTGGTCGGGTCTTTGGGTCGTCGTGGTGTGGGCCGTGGCGGTGACGATGGCGGCCGGCGCGTGCGGCGGCGACGGGCCGGCCGGGAGCCGCGCCGGTGGTGGGGCGGTGCTGCGCATCAGCGGCTCGACCACGGTGAACGCGGTTGCCGCCGATGCCGCCGAAACCCTGCGGGGCCGCGGCCTGCAGATCACCGTCGACTCCCAGGGCGGGTCGGCGGGGGGCATCGCCCAGCTCGGGGCGGGCCAGGTGGAGATCGCCATGAGTTCCAAGCCCATCGGCGACGACGACCGCCGGATGTTCCCGTCGGTCCGGTTCGTCCCCCATCAGATCGGGGCCGACGCGCTCGGCGTGATCGTCCGCCGGGAGGTGGTCGACGGCGGGCTCCGCGGCCTCACCCGCGACCAGGCCCGGAGGCTGTTCGAGGGCAGGATCACGAACTGGCGCGAGCTCGGCGGCCCCGACCTGCCCGTCTTCGTCTACGACAAGGAGCCCGGCCGGGGCACCCGGGAGGTGCTGGACAAGTACCTCTACGGGGATGCCACACCGCCGCCGCCCCCCGACAGCGACAACTTCGCCATCGTCGGCGGCAACGAGGAGACCCGGGCCAAGCTGCTGTCGACCGAGGGATCGGTCGGCCCCCTGTCGACCTCGTTCATCACCGGTCACCCCCAGCTGGCGGCGCTGGCCCTGGACGGGATCGAGGCGACGCCGGCCAACGTGACCAGCGGGACCTACCCGATGGCCCGGCCGCTGTTCCTTCTCACCGACGGTGACCCGACCGGTGCGGCGAAGCAGTTCGTCGACTTCGTGCTGTCCGCGCCGGGCCAGGCGCTGGTGACGAAACACGGCTTTCTCACCGTCGCCGAACTCAGGCTGTGACCGCGCCGCTGGCCCTGCCGGGGCCGCGGGCGCCGGCGCGCCTGCGGTGGGTGCCGCTGGGGGCCGCCGGCTTCGCCGCCGCGGCCGGCGCCGCCTTGGCGGCGATCGTCGCCTTCGTGATAGTCGGCGTGCGGTCGGGCCCCGTCGACTGGGCCGAGCTGGTGGGGTCGTCGGTCTGGGACCCCGCCCGTGGCCGTTTCGGGGCGGCGGCCATGGTGTTCGGCACCGCGGCGGTGGCGGCCGCCGGGCTCGCGCTGGCCGCGCCCCTCGGCTGGGCCGCCGCCGTGGCGGTGACCGAGCTGGCCCCGGTCCGGTGGCGCCGGGCGCTGCGGGCCGGCGCCGAGCTGCTCGCCGTCGTCCCGTCCGTCGTGTACGGCCTCCTCGGCATCGCCTTCCTCCGGCCGCTGGTGGCCCGCCTCGGTGACGTGCCCGGCGGCGACAGCCTGCTGGCCGCCGCGCTGGTGATCGCCGTCATGGTGCTCCCCACCATCGTGGCCATCTCGGCGGACGCCCTGGCCGCCGTGCCCTCCCGGTCCCGGGAGGCGGCGGCCGCCTGCGGGCTCAACCGGACCGAGGTGATCCGGGCCGCCGTTCTCCCCCAGGCCCGCCGCGGCATGGTCGCCGCCGCTCTGCTGGCCACGGCCCGGGCGCTGGGCGAGACCATCGCGGTGTTCCTGGTGGTCGGCCGGGCCGACGGGCGCATGCCCGGCGGCCTGGGTGACCTGTGGTCGCGGATGGTGCGGCCCGGCCAGACGCTCACGACCAAGCTCAACGGCCCCGAGAGCGTGCTGGCCGGAACCTCGGGACCGCACTGGGCCGCGCTGTGCGCCCTCGGCCTGTTGCTGCTGGCGGCGGTGGCCGTCCTCACGGTGGTCGGCGGCCGCCGGGCGGCGGGCCGCCCGCGGCGGTCGACGCGTTCGCGTCGAGCCCCCCGGCGGGCGGCCCTGCGGCGCGGCTGGCCCGGCCGGCGGGGGCGCGACCGCGTCGCACGCGCCGGCCTCGCCGTCGCGCTGGCGCTCCCGCTGCTGGTGGTGGTCGCCATCGTCGCCGTCGTGGCCACCCGGGGCGCCGCCGCCCTCGACCCAGCCTTTTGGTGGAGCCGGTCGGTCGGCGCCAGCGGCGGGGGCATCCGCGACCAGCTCCTGGGGACCGTTCTGCTGGTGGTGGCGGCCGGCCTGCTGGCCGCGCCGGTGGGGCTCGGCCTGGGCGTCGTGGTAGCCGAGTATGCCGGGCCCAGGACCGGGCGCGCGCTGCGCTCCCTGGTGCTCACCCTGGGCGCCGTTCCCTCGATCCTCCTCGGCCTGTGGGGCTACTGGCTGTTCACCACCCGCCTCGGTTGGGGCCGGAGCTGGCTGTCCGGGGCCATCGTGCTGGCCGTGCTGGCCGTCCCGCCGGTGGCCGTGGCCGTGGCGGCCAGCCTCGGTGACCTGCCGGGCGAGCGGCGGGAGACGGCGCTGGCCGCCGGCCTGCGCCGGAGCCAGTTGGTGCGCTCGGTGCTGGTGCCGCACGCGGTGCCCGCTCTCGTCACCGGGCTGCTGCTCGGCCTGGCCCGGGCCGCCGGCGAGACGGCGCCGCTGCTGTTCACCGCGGCCGTCTTCTCCGGGGCGTCGGGGTTGCCGTCGGGCATCCAGGACGCGCCGGTGGCGACCCTGCCCACCCACATCTTCACCCTGGCCCAGGACGGCGGCGACGCCGCGTCGCGAGCCGCGGTGTGGGGGAGCGCCATGGCCCTCATCGTGGTGGCCGGTGTGCTCGTGCTGGCTGCCGTCCCCGCCCGGCGGCGGCTGGAAGCCCGGCACGCATGACCCCGGTGCCCGGTCCGGCGGTGGCGGTGTCGAACCTCGTCGTCCAGTGCTGCGGCCAGGTGATCGTCGGCCCGGTCGACTTCGAGGCGGCGGCCGGGTCGGTGCTCGGCCTGTGCGGCCGGTCGGGCTCGGGGAAGTCCACCGTGCTGCGGGCCCTGGTCGGCCTCCTGCCGGCCCCGTTGTCGGCGACGGGCGAGGTCTCGGTGCTGGGCGCCGACGTGCGCCGGCCGGGCGTCGACCTCCCGGCGCTGCGGGCGCGGGCCGTGCTGGTGGGCCAGACGCCGGTGGTGTTCCCGGCCTCGATCCTGGCCAACGCCGCCTTCGGCCTGCGCCACGTGACCCGCCTGCCTCGGGCCGAGCTGCGCCGGCGGTCCGAGCGGGCCCTGGTGGAGGCCGGCCTGTGGGCCGAGGTGGCCGACCGCCTCGACGCCCCCGCCGAGGAGCTCAGCGTCGGCCAGCGCCAGCGCCTGTGCCTGGCCCGGGCCCTGGCCCTCGACCCGCCGCTCCTGCTGCTGGACGAGCCGACCAGCGCGCTCGACGCCGCGTCCACCGAGCTGGTCGAGGCCGCCGTCGCCGGCCTGACCGGCCGGCGGACCGTCGTCCTCGTCTCCCACGACCGGGCCCAGGTGGCCCGCCTGTGCGCCGAGATCGTGTCGCTCGACGCGGCTCCCATCTCCCTGTCGAGGAAGTAGCGCGCCGTTCCGGCGGCCGGTATCGAGTGGTCAGTCGCGGCAGCAGGCGGGGTTGCCGCCCGGGCGGGCGACGGCGGCGAGGTGGTCGGGGTCGAGCAGGGTGGACACCGCGTCCCGGGCCGCGGCCAGGCCGGCGGGGTCGATCGAGTAGAGCGTGAAGCCGTCGGCCCGGCGGGCCAGGACCAGCCCGGCCTCGGCCAGCACGCGCAGATGGTGGCTCACCAGCGGCTGGGCCAGGGCCTGGCTGTCGACCAGGTCGCGGACGCAGCGCTCCTTCTCGCGCACCGCGTTGAAGAGGCGGTACCGGGTGGGGTCGGCCAGGGCGCGCAAGACGGCCAGCGGGTCCACGGCGCGACTGTCACAGCCCCGGCCCACGCCGTCAAGAACCAGTAGCGTCCCCGCCCGATGCCGGCGGCCGCCGTTCCCGAGGAGGACTACGAGGAACTTCGCATCGGCCTGGTCCTCAACGGCGGGGTGAGCCTGGCCGTGTGGATGGGCGGCGTCGTCACCGAGATCGACAGGCTCCGCCGGGCCGACGGCCCCTACGGCGAGCTGCTCCGGCTCCTGGCCACCACGGCGCGCGTCGACGTGATCGCCGGCGCCTCCGCCGGTGGTCTGAACGGGGGCCTGCTGGCCACGGCCATCGCCCACGGGCAGCCGCTGGACGGGCTGCGCGACCTGTGGGTGTCGGCCGGTGGGTTCCTCAAGCTGTTCCGCTCGCCCTTCGACCGGAACCCGCCCTCGCTCATGGACGGGGACGGCTACTTCGTCGAGGAGATCCACAAGGGGCTGAAGCAGGTCGCCGGCCCGTCCCGGGGCGCCCCGGCCGGCTCCGAGCCGGTCCACCTCACCATGGTCACGTCGGTCCTCACCGGCGTCACGCGGGGCCTGGCCGACGACTTCGGCGCGGTGATCCCCGACGCCACCCACCTCGGCACCTTCACCTTCAGGCGCGAGCTGGGGGGCCGGGACGACTGGGACGCGCCGGAGGCGCTGGCGCGGATCGCGCTGGCCGCCCGCTCCTCGGCGTCGTTCCCCTTCGCCTTCGAGGCGAGCTTCGTGCCCGTGGGCCAAGAGGTGGGCGGCCGGCCCGACATGAAGGACCACGTGAACTTCCCGTCGAGCCGGTTCGCCGTCGACGGGGGCGCCCTCATGAACAAGCCGTTCCGGCCGGCCCTCGACGCCATCTACGCCCAGCCGGCGTCGCGCCAGGTCCGCCGGGCGCTGCTGTACGTGGCCCCCGACCCCGGCGCCGTCGCCGCCGACCAGGTGGACGACATCACCAAGCCGCCGAGCCTGGTCACCACGCTCCTGGACAGCGCCATGACGATGCCGCGCACCGAGTCGGTCGGCGCCGAGCTGAAGGAGATCCGGGCCCACAACGACGCGGTGGCCAACCTGCGCCTGGTGCGCGACAGCCTGTCGCAGACCGATCCCACCTCGCTGGCCGCCGAGCTGTTCGGCCCGCTGTACCGCGTCCAGCGGGCCAGCCGCTCGGTCGACCGGATCCTGGCCCGCCTGGACGCCGAGGCGCTGCCCGGCCCGGCGACGGTCGCCGCGTCGGACCGCGGCCGGCCGACCGCCGTGCGCGACCGCGACGAGCTGCGCAGGGACCTGCTGGCCGCCCGGCGGGCCTACCTGCCGCCGGCGTTCCCGGCGGCGGGCACCGACCCCGCCGCCGATCCCGGCTCGTGGCTGTGGGGCATCGACCCGGTGGAGGCGGCGGCGAACACCGTCCTCGACCTGCTCAACCGCGGCTTGTCCCTGGCGCCCTTGACCGACACGCCCCGGCGCGGCGCGCTGTGCGGGGCGCGCGGGGCGGTCCACCGGCACCGCCAGGTGGTCGCGGCCGTGCGTGAGCTCGACGACGGGTTCTGGGAGTGCGAGTCGCCCTTCGCCGCGCCGGGAGGTTGGGCCGCCGAGGCGTTCGGGCGCTGGGTGACCGTGGTGGACGCGCTGGCCCGGCTCGACGGTCGCATCGGCGCCGGCGTCTTCGAGGCCCTGACCGGGCGGGCCACCGCCATCGCCCGGGAGCTGGTGAAGGCGAAGCCCGTGCTCCTCGAGGTGGCGGCGGCGGCCGGAGCGGCGGAGCTGGCGGCCAGCGTCGAGGCGCTGGCGCCGGCCCGGACCTCGGTGCGCCCGACCAAGGCCGCCGTCGCGGCCTGCCTGCGCCGGCTGCTCGGGCTCGACGTGGTGCTCACCTCGTTCTCGGCCGCCCTCCCGAGCTGCGACCAGTTCCTCCAGCTGATGCTGCTCAGCGGTGACACGCCCAACGTCTTCGATCGTCGCGAGACCGTCGGGGAGAAGTTGAACGGCGTGAACGCCGGGCACTTCGCCGGCTTCTACAAGGCCTCGTGGCGGGCCAACGACTGGATGTTCGGACGCCTCGACGGCGCCTTCCGCCTGGCCCAGGTGGTGCTGTCGCCGGTTCGGCTGCTCCAGCTCTACCGCGGGCAGGCCGACCTGGCCTTTCGGCACATCGAGGCCGTGGCGCTGGGTATCACGCCGGGCTTCGACGAGGCGCCGGAGACACGCGCCGTCCTGGCCGAGCCGGACGGCCGGCAGTGGGACCCGGCCCGGGCGCGCGCCGAGCTCGACTACCTGGACGACGGCCGCCCGCCGGCCCCCGTCCTGCACGAGTGCGCCCGGGGCGTGGCCCGGCGGCTGCAGCTGGCACTGCTGTGCGAGGAGCTTCCGAACGTGGAGGAGGCGGTGCGGACCGATCTGAGCGAAGGCGCCGTCGAGAGCTCGGGCGGGGCGTTCCAGCGCTCCTTTCCCGACCACCTGCGGGGCCAGCCCCTGCCGGCCCGGGCCGCGGCCGGGCTCTTCAAGAAGTGCCTCATCGGCACCGAGAAGATGGGCGGCGAGCTGGGCTCGGATCTGATGACCTCGACGGTGAGCGCGGCGGCCGCGGTGTCGGTCAAGGCGGCCACCGGTGCGGGCACCGGGCTCGGCCCGCTCCGGCCCGCCCTGGCCCTGGTCCGGGTGGCCGTCATGTCGTTCTACGTGCTGGCCCGGGCCGCCGTGGCCAGGAGCCGGACGGGCTTCGCCGTGCTGCTGATCCTCCTGACCGTCAGCGGGCTGGTGCTGGCCCTGCCGTACGTGTCCGCCGACGTGGACCCGCCCGGCCCGCTCACCGTGGTCGCCGCCGCGGTGGTGCTGGGCAGCGCCCTGCTGGCCGGCCTGCGGGCCGGCGCGCCGGGGCGGTGGCTGGTGATGGCCGTGCTGACGGCGGCCGGCTTCGCGGCGCCGCTGATGCTCATCCGCAAGGAGGACCGGGAGCAGGCCGACCTCAAGGGACTCGACTCGGTGGTGTGGGCGGCCCGTCCGATCCTGGCCGTGGCCGCGCTGATCGTCGTGCCCTGGCTGTGCGGCGAGGTCCTGGGGCGCGCCGATCGGCGGCGGCGGCGACGGGCGGCGGCCCGCCCAGCTTGAGAGTGGCCGTCGGAGGCGACCGGCCGTACGGTGAGCGGGAATGGTGGCCGAGCCTCGGATCCTGTCGATGGTCCTGGCCGGCGGGGAGGGCAAGCGGCTGCTCCCCCTGACGGCGGACCGGGCCAAGCCGGCCGTACCGTTCGGCGGCCACTACCGCCTCATCGACTTCGTGCTGTCGAACCTGGCCAACGGCGGGTACCTCCGCATGGTCGTGCTCACGCAGTACAAGAGCCACAGCCTCGACCTGCACATCACCCGGACGTGGCGGCTCTCGCCCCTGCTGGACACCTTCGTCACGCCCGTCCCGGCCCAGATGCGCCGCGGTCCCCACTGGTTCGCCGGCTCGGCCGACGCCATCTACCAGAACCTCAACCTGGTGGGCGACGACCGCCCCGACTACATCTGCGTGTTCGGGGCCGACCACATCTACCGGATGGACCCCCGCCAGATGGTCGAGCAGCACATCGGTTCCGGGGCGGGCGTGACGGTGGCCGGCATCCGCGCCCCGCTGGGTGAGGCCAGCAAGTTCGGCGTCATCGAGCGCGGCCCCGGCACCACCATTGCCGGCTTCCTCGAGAAGCCGACCGCGGTCGCCGGGCTGGTCGAGTCGCCCAGCCAGGTCCTGGCGTCGATGGGCAACTACGTCTTCACGGCCAAGACGCTGGTCGACGCAGTCGTGGCCGACGCCACCGACGAGTCATCGAACCACGACGTGGGCGGCGACATCATCCCCCGGCTGGTCGCCGAGGGCCAGGCCCACGTGTACGACTTCGAGGGCAACGAGGTGCCGGGGGCCACCGAGCGCGACCGGGCCTACTGGCGGGACGTGGGGAGCCTCGACGCGTACTACGACGCCCACATGGACATGGTGTCGGTCCACCCGGTGTTCAACCTCTACAACAGCCTGTGGCCCATCCACACCTCGGGGCCGACGCAACCGCCGGCCAAGTTCGTCCTGGAGGGCCACGAGGGCACCGGGCGGGCGCTGAACTCGATGGTGTGCGCCGGCGCCATCGTGTCCGGGGGCACGGTGCGGTGGTCGGTGCTCTCGCCCGGCGTGGTGGTCGAGGCCCACGCCGAGGTCGAGGCATCGGTGCTGATGCACGGCGTCCGCGTCGGGCGGGGCGCCGTCGTGCGCAACACCATCCTCGACAAGAACGTGCAGGTGCCACCGGGGGCGCGCATCGGCTGCGACCCCGAGGCCGACCGCCGGCGCTTCACCGTCTCCGACCAGGGCGTGGTCGTGCTGGGCAAGGGCGCCGCCGTCCCCGACGCGTGACGGGCCCGGTCGAGGGCACGCCGCCCCGGGTCGCGCTGCTCACCCGGGAGTTCCCGCCGGAGGTGTACGGCGGCGCCGGGGTCCACGTCGAGCACCTGGCGCCGGCGCTGGCCGAGCTGGTCGAGGTGGCGGTCCACTGCTTCGGGGCCGACCGGCCGTCGTCGCTGGTCGCCGGGGCCTACCGCCCGTGGCCGGCACTCGCGGTCGGCGGGCCCGACGGCGGCACGCTCGGTGTCGTGTCGGTGGGCCTGGCCATGGCGGCCGGTGTCGCCGGCGCCGACCTGGTGCACAGCCATACCTGGTACGCCAACCTGGGCGGTCACCTGGCCGGGCTGGTCCACGGCATCCCGCACGTGATGACGGCCCACAGCCTGGAGCCGATGCGGCCGTGGAAGGCCGAGCAGCTCGGTGGCGGGTACGCCCTGTCGTCGTTCTGCGAGCGCACCGCCATCGAGGCGGCCGGCGCCGTCATCGCCGTCTCGGCGGCCATGGCCGCCGACATCGTGTCCGCCTACCCTGCCGTCGACCCGGCGCGCGTGGTGGTGGTGCCGAACGGCATCGACGTCGACGCCTACCGGCCGGTGACGGCCCCTGGCGTGCTCGAGCGGCTGGGCGTCGACCCGGGCCGGCCGTCGGTCCTGTTCGTGGGCCGCATGACCAGGCAGAAGGGCATCGACCTGCTCCTGGCCGCGGGCGTCTCGATCGACCCGCAGGCCCAGCTCGTGCTGTGCGCGGGGGCGCCCGACACCGCCGAGCTGGGCGCCGAGCTGCGGTCGGCTGCCGCCGACCTGGCCGCCCGCCGGGGCCGGGTCGTGTGGCTCGAATCCATGGTGGACCGGAGCGACGTGGTGGCGCTGATGAGCCACGCCACGGTGTTCGTGTGCCCGTCGGTCTACGAGCCGTTCGGCCTCATCAACGTGGAGGCGATGGCCTGCGCCACCGCGGTGGTGGCCACCGCCACCGGGGGGATCACCGACGTGGTGGTCCACGGCGAGACCGGGTTCCTGGTTCCCTTCGACCCGGCCGATCGCGGCGCCTACGTGCGGGAGCTGGCCGAGCGGGTCAACACGCTGCTGGCCGATCCGGCCCGCGCCGCCGCCATGGGCCGGGCCGGCCGGCGCCGCGTCGTCGGGTCGTTCACGTGGTCGTCGGTGGCGGCCCGCACCGTCGACGTCTACCGCCGAGTACTGGCGGGGAGCCCGGCCTAGGTGCTCTTTCCTGGGCGGCCCGGAGCAGGCTCCGCAGCCGCGCCAGCCTCGGGTACATGGCCGGTCCGCGGAGGCCGATCAGCTGGCGCTCCACGTACTCGACGTCGAGGTCCGGCCGCGCCGTCGCCATGGCCCGGAGGTCCATCCAGTCCTTGTCCCGACCGAACGAGAGCTTGAACAGGGCCAGGTCCTCGGCAGACAGGAAGGGGAGGACGACCCCGCCGTCGCCGAAGCGGTGCCGCTGGCGGCGTTGCTCGATTTCTGCGTAGCGCTCGTCCAGGGACGGGAACACGTCGACGGGATAGGGGTCGGCGCTCCGGCGGACGCGGATGCCCGCCGCAGGCAGCCAGTTGCCCTCCTCCCTCTCGGGCTGCAGGCCGATCCCGGCGAGCACCGTCAGGATCGTGCCGATCTCGTTGGCCGGCCGGAAGACGTTGACGTCGACGTCGACGGTCCCCCGGGGTTCGGCGACGTAGGCCAGCGCCAGCGCACCGCCGAAGGCGTGAGGAAGCGATTCCTCGCTCAGCCGGCGGTGGACGTCAACGACGAGGCCGACGAGGCTCACTGTGCGCCATCCGTTGGATGATGCACAGATGAATGCCGATGGAGCGGCCTTCCGGGCCGCTCATGGGCGAACGTGGCGTCGACGGCGTGGAGGATCGCGGTCAGGACCCGCGCTCGTGTCCGCATCGGGGTGCGGGGCCCCACGGCAGGACGCTCGTCGACCGGGTCGTCGGGATGTGCCGGGGGGGTGTCCTCGTCGGGGAACCAGCCCGCCATCGGGAGGGGGCAGGCGATCGTCCGACGCCCGGCGGTGGCGGTCAGCTCGTAGCCACAGGCAACCACGAGCCGGTTGAGTGTGTCGGCGGACGGAACCCTGCGGTCGTTCTCGATGGCCGAGATGTTCGACTGTCGAACCGACGACAGCACGGCCAGCTCCCGCTGACTGAGTTGTCGCGATTCCCGGACGGCGCGAATGAATTGCCCGTACACACCGCCAGCCTATATCGAGAACGATAAGGGGTGAGCCGTTACGGCTTCTGCAGGAGGTAAAGCAGCACGACCCGCTCCGCGTCGGCGCCGCTCACGCCCCGGTGGTACTTCTCTACGACGGTGAAGCCGATGTCGCCGATGACGGCGTCGAGGGCCGGCTCGGAGTACTCGTGCACGTAGGCCAGTCGGACGTCGGCCCAGGCCCGGTCGCCGCAGCGGACGCGCTCGCAGCGCGTGACGGTGGTGATGGTGTCGGGAACGGCGCTGCGGGACCGCTCCCTACGGATGGTGATGAGGTCGCGATGGTCGTCGTAGGACGCGCCGAGAATCTCCAGCGGGCCGAAGTTGAAGCGCTTCTTGGCGTCCTCGCCGATCCCCGGTGCCTGGCCCGCTGCCGCGTCCACGTGGCACCGCACCTCGAGCAGGAAAAGATCGCCCGGCCACATGCCGCTGGTGAAGACCGTCTCCAGGAACTCGCAGTCGTCGCCCATGTTGCCGAGGGTGTTCCCCAGCAGGGAGAGCACGTTGGGTGCCGACCGGTCCTTGTACACGTAGGAGAACAGGCCCAGCAGGTCGAAGGGGGCGATGATGCCCTTGACCCTGATCTCGGCCTCGGAGTGGCCGCCGAGGACGGTCCCGATGGCGTGCACGATCATGGCCGGGTTGACGTCGTAGGGGTA
>Ga0187894_10003315_pt1 | contig 18190 bp, 18 predicted proteins | sample GBC1701081metaG_FD_136650 | JGI IMG/M metagenome (GOLD analysis project Ga0187894, IMG submission 136650) | White microbial mat communities from a lava cave in the Kipuka Kanohina Cave System on the Island of Hawaii, USA - GBC170108-1 metaG ...
CCCCGGACGAGCTGGGATGCGGTCGCGACCTGGTACGACGGCTGGATGGGCGCGCACGGCAGCGAACACCACCGGCGCTTCGCGATTCCGGCGGCGCTGGCGCTCGCCGATCTGCAGCCCGGCGAGGCGCTGCTCGACGTCGGCGCGGGCCAGGGCGTCCTCGCGCCGTACGTGGCGGCCACCGGCGCGCGCTACGTCGGGGTGGACGCGAGCGAGCGGCTCGTGCGCATCGCCCGTCGGCGCCACGGCCAGTGCGGCACGTTCCTGGAGGGCGATGCGCGCCATCTCGCGGCCCTCACCACGCTCGGGCCGTCCGGCTTCGACGCCGTGATGTTCCTGCTGAGCCTCCAGGACATGGACGACCTCCGCGCGGTCCTCGCGTGCGCCGGATGGGCCGTCCGTGCGGGCGGCCGCGTCGTCGTGCTCATGCGCCATCCGTGCTTCCGGGTGCCGCGCCAGAGCGGCTGGGGTTGGGATCCCGACCGCAAGCTCGAGTTCCGGCGGGTCGACCGCTACCTCACTCCGCTCCGCGTGCCGAACCGCGTGGCGCTCGGCCGCGGATGCGTGGTCACCCAGAGCTTCCACCGGCCGCTGGAGGACTATGTGAATGGCCTGGCCGAAGCGGGCCTCGTCATCGACCGGATGACGGAGATCGCGGTGCCGCCCTGGGACGGACGGCGAGCGCGGTTCGTGTCCGACCGCGCCGGGGAGATCCCGCTCTTCCTCGGCTTGCGGGCCCTCAAGCGCTGATGGCCACGCCGAGCTGATCCGATGAGCCACGCGATGACCTCGCTGCCCATGGCCGCGTTCGTCCGCGACGTGCGCACGCGCTGCCCCGGGGCCATCGATCCCGTCGCGATGGGCCACTTCCTGGCCGCCACGCGCATCGAACCCGCCTCGCTCGACCACTTCGTGCGCTTCGCGCCGGGGCGCTACACGCGCCACCTCGTCCACAAGGACGCGGACGTCGAGATCCTCGTGCTCTGCTGGGCCCGCGGATCGAGCGCCCCCATCCACGGCCACGAGGGGGAGTACTGCTGGGCGCGCGTCGAGCGCGGGCGCCTCAGCTTCGCGAGCTACCGCGAGGTCTCGCGCGCGCCGCTCCGTCTCGAGCCGCTCGGCCACGACGTGACGGGATTGCCAGGTCATGTCGACGGCCCCGCGGACATTCACGCCGTGACGAACCCGGCGGTGTTCGACGAGGACGCCGTGAGCGTCCACGTCTACTGCCGGCCCTACGACGAGTGCGACATCTACGACGTCGGACAGGGCGCGGTCAGGCGCGTCCGGCTGACGTACGACTCGGTGCCGCCCTGACGCTCAGCGATCGCCCAAGCCGTACTCCTGCCAGCGCCAGTCCGTGAAGCTCATGACACGCTACCGCCCGACGTAGTTCGGCGCGCGCTTCTCGAGGAACGACGTCACGCCCTCGGCGTAGTCCTGGGTCGAGCGCAGCCACGCGTACGACTTGCGCTCCAGCTCGAGCGCCGTGTCGAGCGGCGCGTCGGCCCCGCGGTCGAGCACCATCTTGAGCGTGCGGAGGGCGAGCGGCGCGCGCTCGCTGAGCTCGCGGGCGAGCGCGGCGACGGCCTCCTCCAGCTTGTCGTTGGCCACCGCCTGCGTGATCAGCCCCCAGGCCTCGGCACGCTCGGCCGCGATGCGCTGGCCGGTCATCATGAACAGCTTGGCGCGGGTCATCCCGATCAGGCGGAGGGCGCGCTGCGTGCCGCCGCTGCCCGGGATCATCCCGAGGCGAATCTCGGGGAACGCGAACTCCGAGCGCAGGGTGGCGATGCGAAAGTCACAGGCCACGGCCAGCTCGAGCCCGGCGCCCATCGTGAAGCCGTCGATCGCCGCGATCACCGGCTTGCGGCACCGCTCGGCGGAGGTCAGCGTGTCGCCCCATTGCTCGAGATCGGCGGGGGCGAGCGTCAGGAACTCGGCGACGTCGCCTCCGGCGCTGAACGCCTTCCCGCCGGCGCCGCGGACCACGATGACGCGCACGGCCTCATCGGCGTCGAGGTCGCGGAAGATGCCGGGAAACTCGTCGCGCATGGCCACGGTCATCGTGTTCATCTTGGGCTGGCGGTCGATCCACAGCGTGGCGACGGCCGCGGTGCGCTCCACTCGCAGGAACTCGCTCATGTCTGTCTCACCTCCACGCAGTGCCGTCCCGCAGCACGCGGCGCAGGATCTTGCCGGATGAGGTCTTGGGAATCGCTTCGACGAAGACGAACTGCCGCGGGCGCTTGAAGTTCGCGAGGTCCGGGCTCGCGAGGCAGTGGCGGTCGAGCATCTCGCCGGTGAGGTGCGGCTCGCGCGCCACGACGAACGCGACCACGCGCTCGCCCCACTTCTCGTCCGGCGCGCCGATGACCGCCGCGTCGCGCACGAGCGCGTGTCGGGCCAGCACCTCCTCGACCTCCACCGGGTGGATGTTTTCCCCTCCGCTGATGATCATGTCGTCCACGCGTCCGGAGACGAACAGATCGCCATCCTCGTCGAGATAGCCCATGTCGCCCGTGAAATACCAGCCATCGCGCAGCGCCCGGGCGTCCGCATCCGGCCGCTTCCAGTAGCCGGCGAACGCCTCGTCCGAGTCGAGGCTCGCGATGATCTCGCCCTTCTCGCCGGGCGCCACCGTCTCGTCGGCGCCCACGCGACGCTCGCTGCTGGCCGTGACCACCCGCAGCGTCGAGTGAAGGCCGGCGCGCCCGGCACATCCCGGCTTCGTGTGGACGTCGGGGAACACGGAGAACGTGTAGATCTCCGTCGACCCGTAGTGGTTCACGAAAACGTCGGGACGGAACGCCGCCACGCACGCCTCGGTGAGGGCGGCGAGCATGGGAGCGCCCGCATACGCGAGCTTCCTGACCGAGGCCACCCGCGCCGGCCGGAAGTCTGGCGCATGGACCAGGTCGTGGTAGAGCGTCGGGATCAGGTAGAGCGCGGTGATCCGCTCCGCCTCGACCAGCGCGAGGGCGCTCGCGGCGCTCCAGTCCGCCTGGCACACGAAGCAGCCATTCACGGACGCGACGCTCGTCAGCGAGTGAATGCCCATCGTGTGGTAGAGCGGCATCACGCCGAGCGTGCGCTCGCCCCACGCGTACGCGCACTGCAGCGCGTGGGCCAGGGCGCCCGCGTGGTGATTGCGATGCGTGCGCGGCACGCCCTTGGGCCGGCCCGTGGTGCCCGAGGTGTAGAGGATCAACGACAGATCTCGCTCGTCGACGGGGAAGTCGCGAGACGGCGCGGCGGTGCCCGCCGCCATCAGCTCGCCGAACGAGAGCGTGCCGGGCGACGGCGCGGAATCGCCGACGAACACCAGGCGCCCCCTCCACCGCTCGGTCGCCTCGAGGACCGCCGGAGCGGTCGCCGGCTCGAAGAGCAGCACGCGCGCCTCCGAATCACCGAGGACGTAGCGCAGCTCGCCCCCGGCGAGCCGGAAGTTGACGGGCACCGGCACGCCGCCGATGGCTTGCAGCGCCCAGTAGGCGAGCACGTGCTCGATCCGGTTCTTCAGCGTGATCAGCACCCGGTCACCGCGAGCGACGCCGAGCGCAGCCAGGCCGCGCCCGAGCGCGTGTGCGCGGGTGGAGAGCTCCGCATAGGTCAGCCGCTCCACGCCGTCGACGACGGCGGTCGCCTCCGGCCGACGGAGCGCCGCGCGATCGAGCAATCGGGCGAGAGTCATGAGGTCAGGCGCGGCGAAACCGACGCTCCCAGCGCAGTGGATCCGTCGCCGCAGCGGCGAGGGTAGAAGAACCCCCGGAGCGTGTCAAGCGAGCCTCGCGCGCTTTACTTGGTCAAGGGGTAAGTCTACTCGCGTCGCCATGAAGACGACGACGGTGAACGTCCACGAGGCGAAGACACGCCTCTCCCGCCTCCTCGCCCGCGTCGCGAAGGGAGAGGAGATCGTCATCGCCAAGGCGGGGAAACCGCTGGCCCGCCTCGTGCCCTTCGCGACACCACTGCGGATGCGGGACGCGCTCGACGTGTACAAGGGGCAAATCTGGATTGCCCCCGACTTCGACGCCGCCCTGCCCGATGACGTCCTCGACGCCTTCGAGGGCCGCGATGCGAATCCTGCTTGAGCTGCCGCTTCACCACCGCGATCCGTTCGACCGCATCATGATCGCCCAAGCTCAAGTCGAAGGACTTACGATCATGACGGTCGATCCCGCGTTCCGCGCCTACCGGGTGCCCCTGCTCGACTCGTAGCGTCCATCGGGCGCCCGTGCCCGCCCGCGGGTCAGCGCGCGGCGGGCAGCATCGGTTCCAACAGCGCGCGCATCGAGGCCCCGTTCCAGTCGCGCGCGCCGATCGCCATGCCAGCGACCTCGCCTCCGGGCTTGATGATGAACGTCGCCGGCAGGCTCGTCACGCGCCAGGCTCTGGCGGCCGCCATGTCGGGGTCGACCAGGATCGGAAACGTGAGCCGAAGGTTGCTCACGTAGGGCTCGAGGAGACCGCGCGGCGCGCCGCGGTCCACCGACACGCCGACGACGATCAGTCCGCGCGCTCGGTACTCCTGCCAGAGCGCTTCGAGCGTCGGCATCTCGGCCGTGCACGGCGTGCACCACGTGGCCCAGAAGTTCAGGACCACGAGCTTGCCGTCGAAGTCCTGGCGCGACATCTCTCCGTCGCCGGGAAACCGGCGCAAGGAGAGGCCCGGACCCCGCTGCCCGTCCTTGAATTCGGTGACGCCAGCACGCTCGAAGGCGTCCAGACGAGTCTCGTGCTGCGCGTGATGGCCCCCGTCCTCGCCCGCGCGACGAATCGGCAACACCCAGAGCAACAGCGCGAGCACGGCGACGGCCAGCGCGATCCGCAACACGGACCGCCGTGGACCAGAACGGCTCGATGGGCCGGGAGATGGTCGCAATGCCATTGGTCGCGCCAGCCTAATCTCTCACGAGAGCCGCGCCAACACCGCCTTGCTCCGGCCGACGCGCGAGTGCTACCCTGCACGCGCCGGAACGGAGCGGCGAAGGGACTCCCCAGCGGTGACGTCGGGCACGCACGACATCGATCGCGAGTTGGTGGCCCGGAGCCTGGCGGACGCGATCCGGACAGCCGTCGAGTCGCGCGGTCCGCATGCCCTCCTGGATCTCATCGTGCTCCGCGTCGCCGCGGTGCTCGGCGCCCGCCACTGCTTCGTCATCCTGGTCGGCCGTGCTGAGCGGGGTCGGCGACCTGATGCGGGCCCGCGCCGAGCAGAAGGGTCTCGCGTTCACGTGCGAGTACCCGGCCGTGCTGCCCGCGGCGGTGCGCGCCGACGAGAAGCGTCCTGCGCCAGGTCCTGACGAACCTGCTCGACAACGCGATCAAGTACACGCCAGGAGGCCGCGTGCGCCTCGCGGTCGCCCGCACCGAGGCGCGCTACCGCTTCGCCGTCGAGGACACGGGCATCGGCATCAGCGCCGAGCAGCTCCCGCGCATCTTCGACACGTTTCGCCAGGCCCACGGCCAGCACGACGTCATCGAAGGCACGGGGCTCGGCCTCGCCATCAGCAAGACGCTGGTCGCGCTGATGGGCGGCGCGCTCGACGTGGCGAGCGCGCCCGGCGCGGGGAGCCGGTTCTGGTTCGAGCTCGAGCTGACGGAGGCGCCGGCCGTCCAGACCCGGCCGCGGCGGCCAGTCGTCGGCGTCCGCGGAGATCGCCGGCGGCTCCTGGTCATCGACGACAACGCCGACAACCGGCAGCTCCTGCGTGACCTCCTGGCGCCGATCGGCTTCGAGGTCGACGAGGCAAGCGATGCGGAATCCGGACTCGCCCGGGTCGCCGCCATGCCGCCCGACGCGGTCCTGATCGATCTCCGGATGCCGGGCGTGAACGGCCTCGAGGGCACCCGCCGGCTGCGTGCGCTCGAGCCTCGGCGGGCCCTCGCCGTCATCGCCATCTCCGCCAGTGTCTTCGGCCATCACCGCGACGAGTGCATCGCCGCCGGGGCCGACGACTTTCTCGCCAAGCCGTTTCGCCTCGAGCAGCTCCTGGACGTGCTGTGCCGCCACCTGAGCCTGATGCCCATTCACGACGAGGCTCCGGTGCCGGCGGCGTCGTCTCCGGATGGCCCGCCGGCCGCTCTGATCTTTCCGCCGCCCGAGGTCCTCGGCCCGCTGCTCGCGCAGGCGCAGCGAGGCGACATCCGGCAGGTGCTGGAGCAGGCGATCCGCATCGAGCACGGCGACGTCCGATACGCGTCCTTCGTCGCCGAGCTGCGCGGGCTCGCCCAGCGGTTCCAGGTGAACAAGCTCTGCGAGTTCCTCGAGAAAGGGCAGGCGATCTCGTGAGCGAGCCCTCGGAGCTTCGAGGTCCTGGTGGCCGAGGATGGCACGAGCGCGCTCCGCCGGGTCGCCGTCGCCCGGCCAGACCTGATCCTGCTGGACGTCCTGATGCCCGACATGGATGGCTTCACGACGTGTGAGCGCCTCAAGCAGGACCCCGGGTCGCGCGATATTCCCGTCACCTTCATGACCGCGCTCACCGACACGGTCGACAAGGTGCCCTTCCAGATTGAGGAGCTGCTCGCGCGGGTGCGCGCGCACCTCACGATCCAATTGCTTCGCGCCGAGCTCGCGGAGAGCGAGGAGCGCCTGTCGCGCGTCTTCACCTCCGCGATGGATGCCATCGTGACGGTCGACGGTGCGGGGCAGATCGTGCTGTTCAATCCGGCGGCGGAGCAGGTGTTCCGCCTGCCGGCCACCGAGGCGGCGGGCACGCCGTTCGCCCGCCTCGTGCCCGAGCGCTTCCGCGCAAGGCTCGGCGAGCACATGCGCGACGACGACGGCGCCCGCCCACCGATGTGGATGCCCGAGGGGGTTCACCGAGCTGCGGGCCGATGGCGAGGAGTTCGCAGCGGAAGCGACGCTGTCCCGGGGCGAGCTCACGGGGGCGCCGCTCTTCACGGTGATCCTGCGCGACGTCGACGAGCGCCGCCGCGCCGAGGCCGAGCGCCGGCGGCTCGAGACCCTGACGCAGTACCTGCAAGACGAGGCGAGAGAGGCGGCGCGGCCGAACGAGCCGATCGGGACCTCGCCCGCGCTCGCACGCGTCCTGAAGCGCGTGGAGCAAGTGGCGCCCACGGACTCCACCGTGCTGTTGACCGGCGAGACCGGGACCGGCAAGGAGATGATCGCCCGCGCGATCCACGCGCGGAGCCGCCGCCGCGACGCGGTGCTCGTCAAGGTGAACTGCGCGGCGATCCCGGATCGCGCGCAAGCGCTGATGGCGGGACGCGCTCGGCGGCGGGTCGCCGGGCTCGAAATCAGGAAGCGCCGAACGCCGCTTCGAGCGTCGTCCGCACGAACTGCCCGACGCCGGGCTCGCCCGTCGCGCGCGGACCAGCCACGTTCAGGACGCGGATGCCGTGGTCCTCCACGAAGCGGCGCAACTTGAGGCTGGCGAGATCGCCGTCGACACGCCGCGAGAGATGCAGACACGGCCGGCCGAACACGCGCGCGAACTCTCCGGTCGTGAGCGAGCCGCCGTGGAGGATTTCCCCCATCGTGAAGATCACCGTCCCGTCGGAGTCGCGGACGTTCCACTCCGTCCGCTGCTCCCATCGCTCGGTGGGCGTCTCGGCGAGCTGGTAGCGCATCGGAATGGCCCCGTCCTCGGCGCGCCGACCGAGGGGACACCAGCCGCCGTGCTCGATCCCGTGCTCGATGGCCCAGTCGAGCGCGGCGCGGTCCGCGCCGGTCTGGCCGCCCGACACGATCTTGAGCGGGACTCGGGCGCCGCCTGCCGCCGGGACCGCGGACCCTGACGCCACCTACACCCCCAGCTTCTCTCGCGTCACCGGGCTCGTCCGCAGCTCCTCCGACGCCCCCTGGAACACGATGACGCCCTTTTCCATGATGTACCCGCGGTCGCAGACGGACAGCGCGACGCGCGCGTTCTGCTCCACCAGCAGCACGGTGATCCCGAGGCGCACCAGCTCGCGGACCATGTCGCGGATGTGGCGGATGAGCGCGGGCGCGAGCCCCTGCGTCGGCTCGTCCATCAGGATCAAGCGCGCGCCCGCCATCATGACGCGCGCGATGGCGAGCATCTGCTGCTCGCCGCCCGACAGGGTCTTCGCCGCCTGATCGATGCGCTCGGAGAGTCGAGGGAAGTGCTGGAACACCTCCTCGAAGCGCTGGCGGCGGAGCGCCGCGGTGCGATGGGACACTGCGGAGAGGCCCAGCTCGAGGTTCTCGCGGACAGTGAGCCCGGGGAACACGCGCCGGTTCTCGGGCACGAAGCCGACGCCCCGCCGCGCGATCTCGTGCGGGGTGAGGCTCGTCAGCTCGGCGCCCTCGAAGTCGATCGATCCTCGGCGGGGGCGGATGAACCCCATGGCCGCCTTCATCAGCGTGGTCTTGCCCATGCCGTTCTTGCCGAGCAGGGCGACGGCCTCGCCCTCTCGCACCTCGAGCGAGACCCCGAAGAGAATGGGTGTGGCGCCGTAGCCCGCGTGCAGGTCGTGAATCCGAAGCATGGCGCCCTCAGTCGTCCACGCCGCCCAGGTAGGCGTCGATCACCTGGGGATCGTTGCGAATGGCCTCGGGCGGCCCCTCGGCGATCTTCTCGCCGAAGTGGAGCACGGCGATCCGATCCGAGATGCCCATCACGACGCTCATGTCGTGCTCGATGAGCAGGACGGTGAGCCCGCGCCGCTGCGCGATCTGCCGGATCAGGGCCGTCGCGTCCTTCGTCTCGCCGGGCGTCATGCCCGCCGTCGGCTCGTCCAGCAGGAGCAGCGTCGGCTCCGTCGCCAGCGCCAGGCAGATCTCGAGATAGCGCTGCTCGCCGTGGGACAGGTTCTGGGCCAGGTCGTCGCGCCGGGCCATGAGGCCGAAGGCGCTCAGCAGATCCGTGACCGGGCCCTCGACGTCCGGCGAGCGCCAGAGCGAGGCCACACGTCCGGACACCGGCGCGCGCGACTGGGCGGCCACGCGCACGTTGTCGTACACGGAGATGCCGGGGAAGATGTTCGTGATCTGGAACGTCTTGGCGAGACCCCGCCGGTTGATGAGCTGCGGCTCGAGCCCGGTGATGTCCGCCCCGCCGAACGCCACGCGGCCGGACGTCGGCACGTGGAGGCCCGCGATCACGTTGAACAGGGTCGACTTGCCGGCGCCGTTCGGGCCGATCACCGAGTACACCTCGCGCGCGCGGACGGCGAAGCTCACGCGCGACAGCGCGGCGAGCGCGCCGAAGCTCTTCGAGACGTTGTCGACCGCGAGGACGACGTCGCCGTTCATCCGGGGGCCTCGCCGCGGGCGCGCGCCTCCTGGCTCGCGGACGCCTCGCGGCGCCCACGCTCGCGAATCGCCCGCCGGACCCCGAAGAGCCCGTGCGGCGCGAACAGCACGATCAGCACGAGCACGAGCCCGATCACGATCGAGTACCACTGCACGTAGGACGACACCTTCTCCTGGAGCAGGATGAAGAAGGCCCCGCCGATGATCGGCCCGACGAGCGTGCCGAGCCCGCCGATCATGACCATGATGATGAACTCGCCCGAGATGCTCCAGTGCATGAGGTCGGGCGTGGCGTAGGCGGCGCGCCCCGGGTAGAGCGCGCCCGCCAGGCCCGTCAGCACGGCCGAGATCAGGCACACGCCCATCTTGTAGCGCTGCACGTCGTAGCCGAGGAATCGCGCGCGGTCCTCGTTCTCCCGGATCGCCACGAGCACCTGGCCGAAGTGCGACCTGACGACGACGCGGCACGCGAGATACGCGAGCAACAGGTAGGCGAGCACCAGGTAGTAGATGCGCACCGGCGTGTCGATGGCCGCGCCCGGCCAGAGCTGGGGCGCGGGCAGGCCCTGGATGCCGTCGGAGCCGCCGAAGGCCTGCGTGTAGCGGAAGACGGTGTAGACGACCTCGGCGAAGATCAGCGTCAGCAGCGCGAAGTAGATGCCGCGGCGAACGGTGGCGAAGTAGCCGACCAGCAGCGCATACGCGCCGACGACGACCACGGCGAGGCCCAGGCACAGCCAGAGCGAGAGCACCCCGCGCTCGAGCAGCACGGCCGTGGAGTACGCGCCGAGACCGAAGAAGGCGGCGTGGCCGAACGAGACGAGGCCCGTATAGCCCATGAGCAGGTCGAGGCTCATGGCCACCGCGCCGAACAGCAGCGCGTCGAAGGCCAGGAGCATGTAGTAGCGGCTCATCCACGGCGTGAGCGGCAGCGCCGCCAGCACGGCGAAGATCAGCCATCCCCACCAGGGCAGGGGTCTACTCAAGGACGCCTTCGCGGCCGAAGAAGCCGCGCGGCCGGACGATCAGGACCACGATCATGATCCCGAAGATCGCGATGGCCACGCGCTGGGGATTCATCCACAGGGTCAAGAGACTCTGGGTGACGCCGATGACGAAGGCCGCGATGACCGACCCGCCGAGCGAGCCCATCCCGCCCAGGATCACGACGATGAACGCGAGCAGGATCACCTCGACGCCCATCGTCGGATACACGGTGAACACCGGAGCCAGGAGCAGCCCCGCCAGGGCGGCCAGCGCCGCCGAGCCGGCGAACGTCAGCGTGAACACGCGCGGCACGTTGACGCCGAGCCCGTCGAGCATCTCGGCGTCCTGCACGGCGGCGCGCACGACGATCCCGGCCCGGGTCCGCGTGAAGAACAGCCAGATCGCGAGCAGCAAGAGCGACGAGGCGACGAGCAGGAACAGCCGATACTTCGGATACGTCATGCCCAGCAGCGGGATCGAGCCTTCGATCGGCGGGAGAATACGCCGCATGTCGCCGCCCCAGATCTGCCGCGCGCCCTCGCGGAACGCGAGCGCGAGGCCGAACGTCATGATCAGGCCGTAGAGCGGCTCGCGGCGATAGAGCGGCCGGAGCGTCGCCACCTCGGTGACGGCGCCGATGGCCGCGACCGCGAGCGGCGCGGCGATCACGGCGACCCAGAACGAGTTGGTCAGCCCGATCGCCGCGATGCCCGCGTAGGCGCCGAACATGTAGAGCTCCCCGTGGGCGAAGTTCATCACCCCGAGGAGCCCGAAGATCACCGTGAGGCCCAGGGCCAGCAGCCCCAGCGCGGCGCCGAAGACGACGCCGTGCAGGAGCTGCGGCAGGATGACCGAGCCGAGATAGTCCAATCGCTACTTCTTCTTGATCTCCCAGGTGAAGCCCTCGACGGGATCCTTGCCGACCATGGGTTCGCCGATCGTGTCCTTGCCGGCCAGTGTGACGATCGGGATGTTCTTGCCGCCCTTCACCTGGTAGAGGTGCATGTCCATGATGACCTGGTGGTCTTCCTTGCGGATGCACTGCCGGCCGATGTGCGTGTCGTCGAGACACATGCCTTCCTGGGCCTCGGCCACCTTGTCCGCGTCGAAGCTCTTCACCTTCTCGACGGCCGCCGCCCAGAACAGCACCGCGTCGTAGGCGCCGGCCATGATGTTGGCGTCCACGTTGAACTTCTTCTTGAACTTCGCGTTGAAGGCCTGCATGTTCTTGTCCGGGTTGTAGGGCGAGTAGTGCGCGAGCTGGACGAACCCCTCCATCGGCTCGGCGATCGCCGGCAGGTCCTGCTGCAGCAGGAAGCAGTCGATACCCGCCATTTTGTATTTCTTGGTCATCCCGAACGAGTGCAATTGCGTCATCAGCCGGAGCGAGTCGGTGCCCGCGAAGGCGACGAACAGCACGTCCGGGTTGGACTGGTTGATGGCGCCGAACCAGGGGCTGAAGTCCTTGGTGTCGAGCGGCGCCCCCGCCACGCCGACCACCTCGCCGCCCAGCTTCTCGAGCGCGGTCTTGAACTGGCGGCCGTCGGACTGCCCCATCGCGTAATCGGTGTAGAAGATGTAGACGCGCTTGCCCATCTTGTCGACGATGTACTTCGCGAGGCCGTTGGCCTGCATGCGCGAGTCGGGCTGGTTCGAGAAGTAGTACTTGTGGAACTTGGTCGTCCGCATGAACTCGGCGCAGGACACGGAGTTCCAGTGGATGACCTTGTGCTTCTTGGTCACGTCCATCACGGCCATCGTCGCGCCGCTCGACACCGCGCCGATCAGGAGCTTCACGTCGTCCTGCAGGATGAGCTTCTCCGCCTTGCGCACGGCGGGGGCGGGCTTCGTCTCGTCGTCCTCGGAGATGATCTCGATCTTGTGGCCGAGCACGCCGCCCTTGGCGTTCAGCTCCTCGACGGCCATCTGGATCGCCATGGTCTGGTACTTGCCGTATCCCTCGAAGACGCCCACCTTCGAGCCGAGGTCGCCGATCTTGACGACCTTCTGGGCCGATGCCGGGGCCGCCGGCCACGCGAGCATCAGGAGCCCGAGCACGAGGACAATCAGCCTGGTCTGCATGCAATCCTCCTTCGCGGCATCGTCACCGCATGGCTAGAGTGGACGAATCGATCAGCCCCGACAGGGTCCGCGCCATCCGCTGGAGCGGCTCGCGCATCTTGTCCGGCTGGGGCGGCGCCGCCGGACGCGGCGGCGCTTGCCGTGTCTCAGTGGCCGCCGCGCCCGCCGGCGCTCCGGCGCCCTGCGCGTACCCTTCCGCCTCGTCGTAGGCGAGCCGCACCGCCACGGCGGCCCTGGGATCGTTCTGGCTCACCGCGAAGTCGACGAGATTGTAGTAGCGCCAGATCGCCTCGAGGAACTTCTGCCCGGCCGCGGCGCGAGCGGCCGCCGGCTCGCGCGGGTCGGCGACGCGGCGATCGGCCTCGAGGGCGAGATCGCGCACGAGCGCGGCGAAGAAGATCATGAGGCCTCGCTCGGCGCGCGGCGCGTCCGACGCCGCCAGGGCCGCGCGCGTCGCCGCCTCGAGTCCCGCGGGCAACCGCGAGGCCTGGGCCTGCATCTCGGCCCGGAGCGCGCTGGCGTCGAAGAGGCGAAGGGCCACGTCGAACTTCCGCGCCTGGAGCGAGAACTTGATCTGCTTGAAGTTGGCCGAGATCTCGTTGTCGCGCGGGACGTAGGCGCCCACGTGATGCGCCAGGGCAGGCGCGGCGACAAGCAGGGTGAGCGTGGTCACGAGGGTCCCACGTCGCGCAAGGGAGCGGACCCAGGTCATGCCCGTCGCTTCGAGTGCTCGATCATGCTTGCCACCCGCGATGTCGCATCGACTCCGCCCCATCGCAGACGCTCACGCCCGCCGGACCAGCCGAGCGCCGACCACGGCCGCCAGCCACCACGTGGCGACGATCGTGCCGCCGCCGAACGGAATCCAGGCGAGCCACTCGGCCACGGCCTTGGCCCGCTCGACGCCGTGATAGGGGATGAGGACACCCCACAGGAGATAGCCGAAGGGGTAGCCGGCGCCGCCCGCGGTGAGCAGGACGAGGAGGACGCGCCTCGGCACGCCCGGCGACACCAGCGTGGCCGCCGCCATCGTGGTCGCGATGATCACCAGTCCCATGCCCTCGGCGTGCAGGTGGAAGAGGCGCAGGCTCGCGTCGAACTTCACGAGCGCCTCGTCGATCACCTGCTCGTCGACGTCCCGCACACCCACCAGTCCGTGAATCGCCGGGCGCGCGAGGATCACCGACCGCGCCCAGCGGGCGAGATCGAGCTTGAAGCGCACCATCGACGCGCCGCCCACCTCGGCGCACGCGATGAGGAGCACCGCGGCCAGCAGGGAGGCGACCGGCGGAAGCCGCCAGCTCTCCCCCGGCTCGCGCGTCACGCGGTCGCTCTCCGCCGCGCGGCCAGCAGCAGGACGGCGAGCGCGACGAGCGCGGCGATGGCCGCGGTGCCGAGCGGCGCGAGGACGTAGCGCTCGATCGCCTCGACCCCGACCTCGCGCCCCCATTCGAGCGCGGCCAGCGAATAGGCGAGATACCCCAGCGGGAACAGGGCGCCGAGCGCCAGGAGCGCGTAGACGGCGCCGCGCGCGCGCCGCCACGGAACCGCGCTCGCGGCGATGGTCGACACGAAGATCGCGAGCGGTCCGAGCCCCTGCGCATGCGTGTGGAAGAACGAGAGGCCGGCCTCGGCGGTGTAGACGGCGCGCGCCGTCACCTCGGCGTCGTACTCGGCCGAGCCGGCGAGGCCATGGGCCTGGGGATTGGCGGCGACGCGCGCGCGGGCGTAGCGCTCGATCTGCGGTCGCAGGCGCGTCATCAGCGCGCCCGCCGACTCGCCGAGCGCGATCACGAACAGGCCGATGAACACCACGACCAGCGGGGGACGCCTCATGTGAACCTCGATCCACCCGTGAACGTCCGATGCAGCAGGCGCGCGACGTCCGTCACGACTGGCGCGAGCGTACTCGACGGGCGTCCGGCGTGTCAATTGCGCCAGGCTCGATCGATGGTCGGGCCCGGCCGGCTGTCGTTCCCGGGCGAGCGCCGGCTATTGCGTCTGGACCGCCACGCTCGTGGCTCCGCGCGCGACGTTGGCGACGTCCACGAAGCGGATGAACACCCGGTTCGTCGCGGGATCGAGGGCCACGGTCCCGGTCCCCGTCACGAACACCGCGTAGGTCGCGGTCCCGGCGACTCCGGTATCGAGGAGGCCCGGGAGATTGACCGTGACGAAGGGCCGCGCCAGGCCCTTGCAGTCGCCGAGCACGTCCGTCTCGCAGATCGCGAAGGTCAGCGGCAACGCCGTCGTGCCCGTGTCCGCCAGGACCGTGACCGCCGCCGTGATTCCCACGTTGGACACGGCCACCGAGAAGGCCCCGGTTCCCGTCGCCCCGGGGATGTCGAGGATGCCGTTGCCGCCAACCGTCGCGGCGAGGGCGACCACGTCCGCGGTCGGCGTGGAGTTGCCGGAGAGGAAGAGCGTGTTGATCCCGGGCAGGACGCTGACGGGCGCCGTGTTGGTGCCCGCGAAGGTGAACGAAATCTCCTGGGGCGCGAACGGAGCCGTCGGCACGACTCCGATCACGTAGCACTCTGTTCCCCCCGCGGGAATGTCGGCGGGCACGCTCGGGCCGCCCGTCACCGCGTTCGTCGCGCAGTCCGTCGTCCGGAACGCGAGGCTCGCAGGGATCGCGGGTGGGAGCCCGATCCCGACGTTCAGCGCCGTGCCCGCTCCGGCGTTGATGATGGTGACGAACGCGGTCGCCGTCGTGCCCACCTCCACGGACCGGGTCGAGGGCAGCACGGCCGCGACGAGCGAGGGCTGGGACGGCGGCATTCCACTCCCGCTCGTTCTCGAGGGATGCGCCGCGTCGCCTGCTCCGCTGGCCGCGATGATCTCGTCCGCCGCGTGCCCCGCCCGCGGAGCGCCACCCGTCAGCAGGACGACGGCCAGCGCGAGGATGCGCGCGCGTCGCATCGAGGCCCGCTCGTTCACCTCGCGGAGCTGCGGACTGGGCAGGCCGCCCAGAGCCTGGCCGGCGTGAGCGGCAGATCGTTCGGCTCGACGCCGAGCGGCGCCAGCGCGTCGGCCACGGCGTTGGCCAGCACCGCCGCCGGACCGAGCGTGCCGCCCTCGCCGACGCCGCGCACGCCCGCGAGATTGTCGGCCGGCTCCTCCACGTGATCGAGCTCGAACGGTGGTACCGCGGCGGCCGTCGGTAGCGCGTACTCCATCAGGGTCCCGGTCACGAGCTGGCCGGTCTCGTCGTAGATCAGGTGCTCGGACAGCGCGCCGCCGATGCCCTGGGCGATCGCGCCCTGCACCTGTCCCTCGACGATCAGCGGATTGATGATGCGTCCCGTATCTTCGACGCAGACGTAGCGCCGGATGTCGACGCGCCCCGTGGCGGCGTCGACCTCGACGATGGCCGCCTGCGCGCCCGCCGCGAAGGTGCCGCGAATCGGGTCGTAGAAGCGCGTGGCCTCGAGCCCGGGCTCGGCCCCGGGCGGCAGGCGATGCGTCTCGAGGTGGGCGACACTGGCGATCTCCGCCAGCTCGACTGTGCGCCCGGGCACGCCCTTCACCGAGACGCGGCCGTCGCCCAGGTCGAGATCCTCCGGCGCGGCCTCGAGCAGGTGCGCGGCGATCCGCGCCACCTTCTCGCGGACGGCCTGGGCGGCCCGCATCGCGGCGCCCCCGCCGATCACGGCCTGCCGCGATGCGAAGGCACCGAGGCCGAACGGCGTCACGTCGGTATCCCCGAGCACGACCGTGACGCGGTCGAGCGCCACGCCCAGCTCGGAGGCCACGATCTGCGCAACGGTGGTCTCGATTCCCTGCCCCTGGGACGTGACTCCTGCGAGGACGGTGACCGCCCCCGACGGATCCATCCGGACCGTCGCGCCCTCGTGGCCGGTCCGAAACGGCATACGAGGCCCGGCCGAGGCGGCCTGGCCGAGGCCGGTCAGCTCGTTGTAGTTGGCGAAGCCGATGCCGACGAACCGGCCCTGGACGCGGAGACGCGCCTGCTCGGCCCGGAACGCCGCGTAGTCGATCGCCTCGACCGCCCTGTCGAAGCACACGGGATAGCTCGGGCTGTCGTGGACCAGCCGCGTCGGCGACGTGTACGGCAGATCGCGGGGACCCACGAGGTTGACGCGCCGGATCTCGACCGGATCGATGCCGAGCGCTCGCGCGCCGAGATCGAGCACTCGCTCCATGACGAACGTCGTGGCCGGTCGCGCCACCCCGCGGTACGGGCCGGCCGGCGTGGTGTTGGTCGCCAGCGCCGCCACCTCGCATCGGTAGTGCTCGAGCTTGTAGGGGCCCGTCAGGAGACCGCCCGCCATCAGCGCCTCGATGCCCGCGGTCCACGGATACACGGAGTAGGCGCCCGCGTTGCAGTCGGCGCGCACGTCCATGGCGAGCAGGTGGCCGGCGCCGTCGAAGCCGGCGCGCACCGCGTAGCGATGGTCGCGGGCGTGGGCTGACGCGAGCAGGGCCTCGCGCCGTGTCTCGACCCACTTCACCGGGCGCCCGACCCGCATCGCGAGGAGCGCGAGCGCCACGTCCTCGGGGTAGACCACGGCCTTCACGCCGAACCCGCCGCCCACGTCCGGGGCGACGACGCGAATCCGGTTTTCGGCCAGTTCGAGCACCTCGGCGAGCGCGTGCCGGACAAGGTGCGGGACCTGCGTGCCGGAGTAGAGCGTGAGCTTCTGCTCGACGGGGTTCCAGTCGGCGACGCCCCCGCGCCCTTCGAGCGGGCATCCCGCCTGGCGGTTCGTGCGAAACGTTCGGTCGATCACGACGGCGGCCGACGCCAGCGCCGCCTCCACGTCGCCCTGCGCGAAGCGTCGCGACAGCAGCACGTTGTCCGGCGCGCCGTCGTGGACGGCGGCGCCGCCTCGCGCGGCCTCCAGATCCGCGACGGGCGGCATGGGCTCACAGTCGACGGTCACGAGCGCCGCGGCGTCCTCCGCGAGATAGCGGTCCGTCGCAACGACGGCCGCGATCGCTTCGCCAGAATGGCGGACGGCCGGCCATGCCAGGATCGGCTGCTCGGTCTCGACGTACCCTGGCAACGCGGACCGCGCCCGCAACACCCGCCGCGCGAAGTCCGGGTCGTCGCCGGTGACGACCGCGATGGCGCCGGCCGCGGCCGCCGCGCGAGCCGTGTCGACGCGCCGGAGACGAGCCCGGGCATGAACGCTGCGCACGAACGCCACGTGCAGCATGCGCGGCAGCTCGACGTCGCTCACGTATCGTCCCCGCCCCCGAACGAGCCGCGCGTCCTCCTTCCGGGGAACGGCCGCGCCGAACAGGCTCATCGCTACGGCATCGCGTAGCCGCCGTTCACCGAGACCACCTGCCCCGTCGTCCAGCTCGAGAGCGGCGACGCCAGCAGGAGGATCATCGGGCCCAGCTCGCGCTCCACGCGGTCGACGGCCTCGGCCACGGCGGCGTCCTGCCGGAGATCGGCGCCGACGGCCATCGCCTTCACGCCGAGCGCCCGCGCCTCGTCGGCCGCCGCCTCGGCGCCGGCGGCCGACGAGTGATAGTGAAAGGCCGGCCAGGCGCCCTCGCGGGCGAAGGCAAGGCCGATGGCCCGGCCGAGGCCCTGTCCCGCTCCGGTCACCAGCACCACCTTGTCACGCAGCTCGAGGTCCATCGAGGCCTCCGTTGGGCGAGCGCACGTTTCGGCTCAGCGCGCTCGGTCGACGCCGCACCACGGTCCGGGTGAGGAGGCCAACATGATCGCACGCTCGGCGGTCTTCGCCCTCGCACTGTTCCTCGCCAGCATCGGCCCGGCTCCGGGCCGCGCGTCCCGGCGCGGTAAGATGGGCGACGTGCCCGCGCCCAAGCTCATGACGATGCGGGAGGCCGTCGCCCGCTTCATTCCCGACGGCGCCTCCGTGTGCCTCA
>Ga0187894_10003317_pt1 | contig 18180 bp, 18 predicted proteins | sample GBC1701081metaG_FD_136650 | JGI IMG/M metagenome (GOLD analysis project Ga0187894, IMG submission 136650) | White microbial mat communities from a lava cave in the Kipuka Kanohina Cave System on the Island of Hawaii, USA - GBC170108-1 metaG ...
GCGGAGCGAAGCCATCTTTGCCTGAAAACAGAGATTGTTTCGTCGCTTATCGCTCCTCGCAATGACAGCTTCGGCTCCTCTGCTCCTTATCTTCGTCCAGAGTTTTGTCTCACGGTCTTTAGTCCTACCCTCGCCTGTAAGGCGAGGGGTTTCTAGGAGTCGATTGTAAATCGACTATCATCGATCGTGGGTTCCCCTTCCTGCTCTTCAATATACTTCTGGATCAGCTCATCCGTGATGTTGCCCGAACTCACCGCCAGGTACCCCCCCGCCCAGAGGTGCCTCCCCCAGAATTGCTTTTGCAGATGGGGGAACTCTTGCAACATCCCCCGGGAGCTGATCCCCTTAAGCCATTGCACGATCTTGCTGATATCCTGCTGGGGCTGGTACTGGAGAAACATATGGACATGATCACTGGCCACCTTCCCGGTAATGATATCGAGTTCGTGTTCCACGGCGATCTGGCGCAAGACGTCCCGTGCTCGGAGCGCGACGGGGCCCGTCAGCACCCGCTTGCGATACTTGGGAATCCAGATCAAATGCACCTTCAAATCTGTCTTCGTATGTGCCCCAACTTGGTAACGTCGCATAGCGACACATACTATCTTCTCTTCGCCTAAAGGCCAGGGGTTTCAACCATCCCCGATCGAGACACTAAGAGCGGCCCTTCCGTGGCGGCTGCTCTCTCCCGCGTCGCCTGAAAATGGCCCGCCAAAATCTCCCGCTCACTGACGCGCGCATTGGAGAGAAACCGATACGCGGCCTTGGTGTTCGCCCAGTCTTGACACGCGACGGAGAAACTACTGCCAATCTGCCCGGCTATGGCCGACAACAATTTCTCGAAGCGTTTCCCCAAGCGCCGATCGCCAAACTCACAGCCCACCACTTCCTCTTGCACCCACTCCGCTCTGTTCCTCTCTCTCATCTCCATGCCTCCAGCAATCGTCCGTCACTTCTGCTGTTGTGGCAGTTCTCCTCAAGTGGGACAAGCACTTCCTCGGCATGGCCTCGGCTATCAAAAATTGTGGGTAAAAGAAAGGTTCAGTCACCGCTTACCCTTTTGTGTACGATCCGGGTGTGTCACGACATCGCCCCGTAGCGCCCCCCACTTCATACTGCCCTTTCCACTTGCTCACAGACTGAAACGAGACATTGAGCACTCGGCAAATTTGCGCCGGACTGAATCCTTGCTGGCCTATCTTGACACTCACCGCGCGCTTCACTTTCTGCGCGTCCCTCGCCTCATTGATGATCTCGTCGATACCGTGCATCCGATCGCCTCCCCCTCCGAGCGATCATAGTCCACAAATCAAAAAGGATCCCTATAGCCGTGTTGACCCCTCCTTATCATCAAGCGCCGCAAATATGTCAGACGCTGCTGGGGAGTGAGCGCCATGCCATGACGCTACGGCGGGTGGCGTTATGCGAAGCGGAACACTTGGCCGCGAGCGGTCCTCATCAAACCTTACCGCCGCGTGAGCACGACCGGTTCTACCTCGAAGTGGATGGACATATGTGTCCCACGCGCGAGCCCAAACACGGGCCGGAGGATCAGGGGTATGGGGAAGCCAAAGCAGGATTGACGTTCTCCGGGCACGATGTGGCGGAAGTGAGTAAGGAGCGGCACGAAATCCTGCACAAGGTGCTGCAGGCGCAGATTACTGAGAGTGAGACGTTTGGCCCGATCTTTGACGAGGTCTATCACCACGCCGGCGGGGACCGGGCAGCAGAAGTGATCGTGCTGGCGGATGAGGCAGGCTGGATTTGGGGGATGGTGGAGGACCTGCTGCTGTACGCCGTGCAGATTCTCGATTTCAGTTATATCAAGCAGTATCTGTGGGAAGCGGACAAGCTGATTTATGGGGAGGGCTCGGCCTTCGTCGCCCCCTGGGTCAAGGGGCAAGAGACCTTACTGCTGGAGGACAAGGTCGAGCAGGTGCTCACTCGCCTGGAGCGCTTTCTGGACTTGGCTCCCGCTCTGACCACCATTCTGCACTACTTCTTCCAGCAGAATGCCAGCCGTATGCGCTACGGGACCTATTGCCAACGAGGGTATTTCATTGGCTCAGGAGCGATTGAGAGCGCAGGTAAGCAGCTCTCCGCGGCGCGCCTCAAAGGCCCGGGCATGCGCTGGAATAGTGCAGAGCTGAACTTGCCCCTGACCCTGCACTGCGTATTTCTCGAACAGTCCTGGCAGACCTACTGGGATTCCCAGGCGCTGCTCGCTGCTTGAAAGCCAAGAATCGATTATGCACCCAGGGGCTTATACGGTTTCCAGGTGAGAGTTATCCATTACCGTCGCCCTTCGACCGGCTCAGGGTGAACGGAAAAAAGCTTTCCCGGATGCGGAAACCCGTTCGTACTGAGCTTGCCGAAGCATGAACGGCGCTTGGCGCAATGGATAATGATCACAGAGAATCCGTATTAGTTATAACAAACCCAAGTGTTTATCCTGTAAGTGCCCTCTCTACGGTAAACCTTTTAGAGAATTCGCCGATCATCTGAGTGAGGGTGTTCGGAGACCCCCCACAACCAGCACATAAGCCGAGGCGCACGATGACGAAATCTAGTACTCCATTAAGTACAAGAAAGTTTCCTCTCCTTATCATCTTTCTAGGGTGCAGTTTTCCAGTTATTGCGACTATTATTGATCTTTGGCGACTCGGTTCGTTTCCACTTTCACTTGCTCGTGTTCTCGCCGTACAAACTTCACAACCCCTTCATTGGATCATTGATAGTATTCCTCTGTTTTTGCTATTCTCGATGCAGATTTTCAGTCGAACGACAAAGCGATTTCCGCCCTCATCTAAGCCAACTGCCTATGTTGAGCAACAGCTAGCAGAACGAACTGCAAAACTCACAAAGACGATCAATGAGCTAAAAGCTGAACTCGTAGTTAGTAATCGTACTGAGGAAACGCTCCGCGCAGGCGAGGAGTTCTATCGAAATCTTGTCGAAAACTCTCACGACGGCATTATAACTATCTCATCGGACGGAACGATCACGAGCGTGAACCGCGGAGTAGAGCTCATGTTGGGCAGACCGCGCGAAGATCTTATCGGACAACACTACAACACTATCCTTTCGACCTCCTCTTCTGAACAAGTCGAAGACCGTTTCAAACGATTCCGGAACGGAGAAAAGCTCTCTTCTGTTTTTGAAGCAGAATGGTTGCATAAAAATGGCAGTATCATCTTTGTTGAAGCACGGACTCGCCCCATCCACGACAAAACTGGCATTCCGATAGGATTCCAGGGCATTTGCCGGGATATTGCTAAGCGTCAGTCCATGATCGGTAAGTTGTCTTCTTCACAACCACTCTCCCAGCCAGTGGAGAGAGAAATGAGAACTGGAACATCGTCTTCTCTGTCCATTTCAGCGGCCAATGTTTCCAATACATTAGAATCATCACAAAATGTTTACTCTTCACACGAATCTGCCCATCTTAAAAAGCCTTCACACTTTGCCTTACTAGAAAGCGCCCCAGCGCTCGAACATCCTGTCGGATACTCCTCCCTTTCAAAAACTAATGAGGGTACCATTTTAACATTGGGCTCTGGTTCGGCGGTTGACGAAGCCAAACTCGCTACACCAACCTCTCAAACCCCTTCGACGCTAGTCTCATCTATTCCTTACTCTCCGACTCAACCTTTTACTACTCTATCCGAGCAACAACAGGTTTCTTCTCTGCCATCCCAACAGAAATCCGATGAGCGCTCGCCAAGTATTACTTTTCTTTCCGAGCAGAATACTCAACTTAAATGCGCCCCGAATCCAGTAATACCTTCCAGTTTGACCTCGAACGAGATTCTTAATTTGGATGAGGCGCTGAATCAGGTTGACGGCGATAAGGAATTGCTAAGCGAAATGGCTGGGGTTTTCTTGGATGAATACCCACGGTTACTCACAGCAATGCATGATGCCCTGTCGCACGGCAACGCACAGACACTAACGTACGCCGTGCACACTCTCAAAGGCTCAGTCGGGAACTTCGCTGCCAGTGGGGCTTTTGAGGCTGCTTTGAGATTGGAGAAACTCGGTCGACAAGGAAACCTCTCTCAAGCTCAGGGCGCCCTCACAGAATTAGAAGAGCAGCTCGCTTACTTGGAACCTATTCTCGCTAATCTCAAGATAGAAGCCGCAGCATAAGATGCAGCAAGATTACCGTTTCGGTCGTTCCTCTCTCCTCATTATCGCAGGTGCAATTCCCATTGCAGGGTTTAGTTATTTCTTGGGCTTTGGATTCTCCTTGAGTGCCGCTCTGTTTTTTAGTTTTGCATTTGGGGCGGGTCTTATTTTTCGTTTTTCTGTTCGCTCTAGATACAAAGACCATAAAAAACAGATTGTTACTAACCAAGCCGCGACCAATTCTGGAGTTGCTGAATTGATGGCACGCTCCCAAAGAGAAGCTAAGATCACCCCCATTCGATCTTCCCAGACTCCTCCAGACGACTTACTAGAAATAGGCAAATCTCAACAAGCCTTTAAAGATACCCCTGAAGGAGTTCTACCCGCCCTTGTGATCTCTCATCCCTCCGCGAGCGACGGCACTGCTATCACAAATACAAATTGGAATATCAAAGACAAGAAAGCTAACACTCCAGTTCTAGAACCTATCGATTTTGATCTACGTACCGCGATCGAAGAAACGGTTGACCGTTTTGTCACACAGGCTAAGGGCAGAGGGGTAGAATTAACCTGCTTGTTATCCTGCGATGTTCCGACGCCTTTCCGGGGAGACCCAGGTCATCTGCGGCAGATTATAGTAAATCTCATAGAAAATGCCCTCACCTCTATTGAGCAGGGGGAAGTAATCGTCCATGTCACTCTTATATGCCAGACTCCGACTCATGCAACTTTCCGCTTCTCAGTCTCCTATATGGAAAGCGACCTGCCCCTGGGGTTTACTCAAACAAGCGAGGCCAAACTCATCAATAGCAGGGACCTTGTTGAGAGTATGGGCGGAAAGCTAGAGACTGAAAATAGTCTAGGACAAGGGAGTACCACATGGTTTATTCTCACCTTTGAAAAACAGCCACCCAAAGCACTCCCTGCTCCCCCTCCTCGGTCTACCCTTCGTGGCGTACGGGTATTGATGGTTGGAGACATCTCTTCTATCCTTCTTGATCAACTTGCAGGTTGGGGAACAATCATTCACAGCGCAAAAGACTCGTCCCACGCTCTGCGAATGGTCAATGCGACAATCACAGCAAATCAGGCCTATGATGTCGTCGTTCTAGTCTGCCAGAAACTTGAACTGGCCTCTCTGGAACTAGCCTCTGCCATCCGCATCATCCCTTCCCTACCCAGTCCTCGGTTAGTTCTGGTGTCAGACACAGGGGAAAAAGGAGATGCCCGACGAATCCGCCAGGCAGGAATTGAAGCATACCTAACCCAGCCGGTGTCACAATCTCTACTTTTTGAATGCTTGGCTACGGTTCTGAGTCAACCCCTTAAAGGCCCCGCTTCAAGTACTCCACTCATTACTCGGTATACCTTAGCTGAAGCAAAGGCACGGAAGCGCCTCCGCATTCTTGTGGTCGATAGCAACCTTGCAGATCAAAAGTACGCCGTGCGGCTTTTAGACGAATTGGGATATCGTGCTGACGTCGCGATAAATGGACAAGAAGTCATCGAGGCACACTCCCGTGTTCTCTATGCCGCTGTGCTGATAGCGTGCAAGACCTCACAGCTTGATGAGTTTGCAACCAGGGACCAGATTCGCCAACTTGATGGTCAGGAAGGAATTTACACCCCTATTATTGGAATTGTTGAAGCTGATTTAGCAGAAAATTTTTCTGAGCAGGCTCAGACGAGAATGGATGATCTACTAGCAAAGCCTTTCGACCTTGGCCACCTCAGAACGACCTTGGATCGCTGTATCGCTCGCGCAAAAGATGCTGCAGCGAAATCTCTGCTAGCTAGCCCTACTTTGCAAAGCTCAGCAGAGTTCGACCTGCGCGAGGCTCTCGCTCGAGTCGATGGTGATAAAGAACTCTTCAATGAAATAGTAGAACTCTTCTTGGAAGAATACCCTAAATCCCTCGCAAATATTCGAGAGGCGCTTTCACAGCATGATATCCAATCTGTCGCTTATACAGCAAATGCCCTTAGAGGCGCGCTCGGGAATTTTGCTGCTGCGAAGGCGATCGATGCAACACTCCGCCTCGAACAGATGGGGCGTCAAGGAGATCTGTCTCAGGCTCAAGAGGTGATCACTTCTCTTGAGGATATTCTATTTCGTCTCAAATCGGCGCTAACCAATTTGAATCTCCAACTTGCCGCTTAAAGATTCAAGGGCGACTGGATGCGCCTCACTGAAGGACTTGCTCATCCAGTTCCATCTGGGTGGGGATAATCCCTACCGTGGCCACCACGCTAGATGATCTACCGGCTAGTAAGTGACGATAAGCCGACAGAAGCGTGGGCAGATAAGCCTTAAGCCGTGGGTAATACTTGAGAATGACACCTGGAGAACTGAGCCGATCTGTGAAATATAGCTAAGCTCAGAAACATTTAGACATTTGACTTCAGTCATGCGATGCTGACGACATGAGATGCAGTCGTGATTTGCGCAAACGAGTCATCGAGTTTGTTCGGCGCGGCGGTTTCAGGTATCCCCAGCCAGTATATATAACTGGACGAGTGCGTCCGCTGGGCTGGCATATAAACGCCCGGGGCCGAAAGGGCCACGGCGGCTGGACTGGCAGGCGCTTCGTAGCGATGTCGCAGCTCATCCGGATCGCACGCAACAGGAGCGCGCTCGCCATTTCGATGTCTCTCGTCATTGCATCTGGCACGCGCTACGCCGGCTGGGACTGTCTCGGAAAAAAACGACGGGCTACAAAGAGCGTGACGCTCGGAAACGAAGACGTATCGGCGCCTGCGTGAACGCTACCGGCGGCGGGGCAAAGAGTTTGTTTACATTGACGAGAGTGGCTTTGCCCCCGCAATCACGCGGTGCTATGCGTATGCGCCAATAGGGCAGCGGGTGTATGGACTGATCTCCGGACACAAAAGACCGCGGACCTCGCTGATCACCGCGAGGCTTAGCTATAATTGGCACTGGCTCGCCATAGCTCCCTTTCCCATTAAATCATTTGCTCGCCTTACGTCCGCCCGCTGAAAGGTGGGGTGAAGAGAGTATTCAAGTCAACGAATGGAAGTGCAGGAACGACAGTCACCTGTGAGACGGATCCCCCTCAGACTTCCGAAGGGATCGTGTAGCTTCCATCTCTCGCTAGTTCTGAGCCAAGCGTGATCATCTGGGATGTAGCCTGAGGCTCTGCTAGATATACGGTACTGCCAGGTGGCGCGATCGCGACAACAGGCGCCAGCGTATGCGCTTACTCAGTCGTCCTAAGGAAAGGGGTTCCTGTACAATCAGGTGACAGAAAGAGTAAGGTTGGAACATTCCCTTCAAAGTGATAGCGAAAGACCCGCAAGGCGACCACGGTATGTTTGTCTCTTTTAAAGGCAACTACTACGCTTTGTAAGGGGTTCACTGGGGTGGCTACCCCGATGACATTCCCCACTAGCACGCCATTGGCATCAACAACACCTAAGAGGATATGACTACGAAAAGGCCCCTTAGAGACTGGAGCAACGGCAGCCACCCTCCAGCTAAGGTAAAGAGAGAAAAGAAGCAGAAAAAAGACGATGACGTTCTTAGGGTGTTCAACTGAGACGAGAGAAAGACATCTGAAACTTGTCGCAGCGAGACAAGTAATGGCAAAGCCGCTTACACAGCCGCCTAGCCTCTCTTGAAAGTACCTCCTCTATGTCGCGCCTTATTAATCTCGCAGAGTTGCTTCTGCATGCGCATCAGGGTCTCTAATATCCGCGCTCTCTTCGCTTCAGTTACCTTATCGAGTTGGCTAACGGTCGCTGCGGTACTGACGTTCTGGGTTTCGTAACGCATGGGTCCTCCTAGGAATATTCTTAAAGAAACACATCGGCGTTATAGGCGGCCCACTATAATGACCCGTTCCATAGGAAGACGATAATATGCACCTTTGGAAAACGATGCACACTCAGCTAAGGCTGTGGCCAGAACAAAGTTCAACGCACCCGGCCACCCACACCAAGAGACGGGACACCGAAGCGATAGGCTCCGCCTCGGTTGAGCAAGGGCAGCATATCCGACTCTTTCCCGCCAGTAGAACCTTTGGCGAGAAATTGTGCTCGCAGCGCACATTCACCTCCCAACGTCGTAGCCTCGCTTACTCCCTTTTGCCCTTGCTTACGGCGTTGAGCGGCGCAGGCAGGAAGAGCCCCATGCTTGCTTTCGATTGCCCGCACCGCAGCGGTAACTTTCAGCATCGCTCCAGTGGTCAAGTTCGCCGCCATCGTCCCACAGGTCTGCATCTTGGCGGCTGCTGCCTCCCAAGAACCTTGAGCGGCGAGGTCCTCACCTTCGAGTCGTATTTGTCGCATCTCCTCCAAGGCGTCGGTAGCGCTTTGCCATAACCTCTCTAGGTAGCGGCACTCTGCAGCCTCATCGGGTAGCGAGGAGACCGTTCGCTGCATATCTTCGGCCACAACCCAGCGGGCAGAAAGTAGGAAAAGAACGGCAGAGAGCTTCAGCCAGACCCGCAGAGAATCCATAGTCCTCCTTCTTTCTTTTTTGTTCCATCTTACTTCTTCGTACTTTGCTCTTCTTACACTGGCCATCGTTCCAGCCGATAGGCCATCTCCCAAAAAAGATATTCATAACGCGCACTCGTACAAAATATTTCAGTGAGTCGTTCTACACTTGCCGTACCGCCAAGTGTGTCAAGCAATTCTCGGAGCCATGACGCAAGAGCGGCAAACTCTCGTGATGAGTACATATCAATCCACTGGCTGTAGAATGGTGCAGCAATAGGCTTTCCTCGATCTGCGAGCATTTGACCGATCTCGCAATACCCCCATTGGCAGGGTAAAAGTGCAGCAAGAATCTCGGTGAGGCTCCCTAACGCTGCAATCTGTACAAGATGTCGAGTGTACGCATAGGTCGTCGGGGCAGCTTGAGTTCTAGCTAGCTCAGCGGCGCTGATCCCACACCGAGAAGCGAATTCACGATGTAGGCCCATCTCATGATTAAGTGTTGCATCAAGAAGGTCGGCGAAGCGCCCCATCGTATCTAGATCTGGGGCCTTCGCAGTAGCCAAGGCTAGGAGACGGCTGTATTCAGTAAGGAAGACGTAATCCTGACACATATAAAACTGAAAGTTTTCTAGTGCGAGAGTGCCATCTCCAAGTCCAATGACGAATGGATGCGTCAGAATCTTCTGCCAGATCGGCGCAGCAGCATGATGTAATCGTTCAGTGAGTGTCATGGGAGGGTTCGAGTTGTCAATGCTTTCCCTTGAAATAGTAGTTCAATAAGTCTCTGTCAGTTGTTCCAAGTTATCCCAGAACCTCCTTGACAGAAGCTAATTTATAGCTTTTCGAAGTTGAGGAAAAACTCTAAAGATTGCATCTTCACTGACTATTAAAATCCGGGACTAGTTAGCGCCTACCGTCCTCCTACCGGCACTATTTGCAAGTGCAAGATTTGCAGAACCGCAGCGAGCATAAAAAAGGCAACTACTAAATATTCGCCAAAGCTGCCAGTGCGCAAAACACCTAAGCGTAAACGCCAGTTTGGCAATAGCAAAGGGATCCCTCCAACGGTAAAAAAATCAGCACCAATATGGAACAATGCCCCCGCCAACCACCATGCAACTAACGTCCCCCACATTGTCTGCTGTGACCACATCGACCACACAGCTAATGCCCATGGCCAAGGCCAGTGAGAAATGCCACGATGCGGCAACCCAACAATTTCAATGCGATCAGGAAGCGTCGCGCCTAGGGCGGCTGCCGCAGCCTGGATCGGGGATCCTCCAAGGAGGATTGTGCCAGAAGCAGCCATCAACCGGTGCGATGGTCCAGTCATCAGTTTTCCCTTTTCGTCTTACGAAAGAAACTTTTTTATTTTTCCTGCTCGAGGTTTATTTTTTCAGCCTAGCGCTTTTGCAGACACAAGAGAAATTCTTTGTTCCCTTTGGGGCCTAGAAGCGGGGATTGAATCACCCCGTTGACATTGGCATTCCATCCCTCAGCTTGAGTACAGAGATGAGTAATGACCTCAGAATGAAGCGATGGCTCTCGAACTACTCCCCCTTTGCCAACCTTTCCTTTTCCCACCTCGAACTGTGGTTTGATCAGTGCAACAATGATGCCCTGTGGAACAAGAAACTCGATCACCTTCGGGATTATGAGAGAGAGTGAAATAAACGAGGCATCAATCACAGCCAGAGTCGGTTCTTCGTCGAGTACTGAAGAATCAAGCGTCCGGATATTGCATCGCTCTAAACAAATCACCCGAGGATCTTGTCGTAGCGACCACGCGAGTTGGCCATATCCAACATCTACCGCGAATACCTTAGCAGCTCCGTGCTGTAACAAACAATCGGTAAACCCTCCTGTAGAAGCCCCAACATCAAGTGCGATAACCCCACGCACGTCAAGCCCAAAGGCACGCAGACCAGCCTCGAGTTTATGTCCACCACGGCTGACATAGGGAGAGCGTCTTTCCTCCTTAATACGAAGGGCAGCAGAAACATCCACCAAGGCTCCTGGCTTGTCTATCCTTTGCTCGTCTACCACTACTGCACCGGTCATAATTAATCGCCGAGCTTGCTCTCGACTCGTCACGAGGCTACGTTCAACCAGAAGGATGTCTAAGCGTTTACGGGAGGTCACGCTGCCGACCGTACTACTCGTGAAACAATAAACAAGGCAATCTGCCGAAGGGGTTCAGCAGAGGAACCAAACGGTTTGATGGCATGCAAAGCTTCATCTAGTAGTTCCTGAGCTCGCGCCTTTGCCTTCGCCATCCCCACCGCAGTAGGGTAAGTGACTTTCCTTAATTCGGCATCTCGGCCTTCCCGTTTGCCAGTTCTATCAGTGCTTCCTTCAACATCGAGAATGTCATCAGCGATCTGAAAGGCCAGGCCGATAGAACCACCATAGCGATTAAGACGAGTAAATTGTTTCGGTTGAGCGCCGCCCACCAAAGCACCAGCACGTACTGCCGCTCTGATTAACGCGGCGGTCTTACGAACGTGAATATATTCAACTAACGCTCGGGTTGGCTTTTTATTCTCAGCCTCGAGATCTGCAACCTGTCCACCCACCATACCAATTGCCCCAGCCCCAATCGTGATTTCTCGCAGCGCTCGTAATGCTGCACTCTGATCTTGTCCACGGCGGAGAGCCGCGTCTGCCATAACACGAAAAGCTTCGGTCAAAAGCCCATCTCCGGCGAGGATTGCCATCCCTTCGCCAAACACGATATGATTCGTTGGCTTACCACGACGGAGATCGTCATTGTCCATCGCTGGTAAATCATCATGAATGAGCGAGTAAGAGTGAATCATTTCTAGAGCGCAGGCAAACGGCATCACTCGAGCAATCGGCGCCCCGACAGCTTCCCCACTTGCCAAGGCCAAGATCGGGCGAATCCGCTTCCCGCCTGAGAAGAGACCATAGCGCATGGCTTGGTTGAGCGTGGATGGGCTTTCTTCTTGCTCTGGCAAATACCTGATAAGCGCACGATCGACAAGCTGACTTCGTTCTTCCAGATATCGTTGTAAATTCACTTTGACTCTTCATCTTCCGTGATCGACTCAAGCTGGAATAAGCCGCCTGCGTCGCGGGTCAATACTGCTACGCGCTTCTCAACCTCGGTCAATTTGTCGTTAAGATGACGCACTAGTGTGACTCCTTCTTCGAACGCCGTAAGTGCCTCTTCTAATGGCAGATCCCCGCGCTCCAATTTCTCGACGACCGCCTCAAGCACCTGGAGTGCATCCTCGAATTTTTGAGGGAATTTTTTCATCTACTCATTAATCTCCTCGACTCTGGCCCGTGCTTCACCCCTGGCAAACGTCAGACGCACGAGCTCACCATGGGTGAGGGTAGTCGCATCAGTCACCAACTTTCCGTCCGGCATTGTTCGTGTCAGACTATAGCCTCGCCCTAGTACTGCAAGCGGGCTTAGGCTGTTTAGCGCCGTCATCAGTTCCTGTAAACGGCTACACGTCTGTTCGTGTCGTCGCTGAAATGCAGTATGCAATCGCACGGTTGCCGTGCAGAGTTGGTCCCGCCTGATAGCAATTCCTTGACGAGGGTCACGCAGGCGTTTTTTGAGATGCATCATCGTATCACAACGTTCCCCTAGGCGGCGACTCATAGCTATGAGTAGAGCACGAGCATCTGTCTCCAACTGTGTGTGCAGATCTATCCAACGAGGAAGGATCATCTCCGCCGCCGCCGTGGGGGTCGCGGCTCGACAATCTGCAACCAAGTCAGCAATACTAAGATCAATCTCATGACCGACCGCCGCTACGATTGGTACCGATGAGGCGGCGATCGCCCGGGCAACGGCCTCTTCGTTAAACGCGCTGAGGTCCTCACGTGATCCGCCTCCGCGACCGACGATGATCACTTCAGCCTCCCCGTGATCATTGAGATCTCGCACTCCCGCAGCAATCTCTCCTCCCGCCCCTACGCCCTGCACTTTGGTTGGTCGAATAATGACCTGCGTATATGGACAACGCTGATACAAGATCGTCAGAATATCGTGTATTGCTGCACCGTCGAGTGCAGTAACAACACCAATACAACGAGGGAAAAATGGTAAGGGTCGTTTCCGTTCAGGCGAGAATAGGCCTTCTGCCGCCAGAGTCGTTTTGAGTTGCTCGAGAGCGAGTTGTTGGACTCCAACTCCTCGCGGCTCCATTACTGTCGCGTATAATTGCAGGTCTCCACGCGCGGCATATATGCTTACCCTCCCTCGAATAACCACTTCGAGACCATCTTCTGGGCGAAAGCGTAATAACCCCGCATACCCACGGAACATGACCGCCCGCAACTGACTCCGTTCATCTTTCACAGTGAAATAGAGGTGGCCTGAGGACGGGGCGCGCAGGCTTGAGAGTTCGCCCACAACCCAAACGTCATCGAATTCAACTTCAAGCGTATGACGAATCTGTTCGGTTAAATCGGAGACCGTAAGTGTCCGCGACTGATTTTGCCATAGTGGCGCAGAAGGCATGGCAAGCCTTGTAACAGAGATGGAAAGCTTCAGGCAAGGGAGATAGAGAACAGAGGACAAAGAAGGGCGAGAAGCAGAGGAGGGAAAGAAGCAAGAGATGAGGTGGCGAGTGGAGCAACTCCCCTCTCAAGTCCTTGCCTACCTATGGTTCTCTTTCCTCACTTCGCAGCTGTTGCCACGTGTGTTTTGAAGGTTTCCCAGGATTTAAGGACCTGTAAAGCCCGATCAAGTTGAGGATCTTTTCCTAGTTCACCTTCTTTTATCTCTTGAGTAGCGTCATCTTTTCCTTCGGAATCTTCTTTTGTATTTGGTTCTTTGCTAGTCGGAGTATTCTCTTGCTCTTTCTTCTCTACCGATTCTAAATTTTTCTTCTCGACTGTGTTTTGTCCTGGTCGATCAAAATGCCCTCGCAAGTTTTCCTCACGGATCTCTCGTTGTTCGCGCGTTGTCGCTTGCTTAATAGGCGTGTTGTCTACAGCAATGTCCGGAGTAATACCGGTGACCTGAATGGAGCGGCCACTAGGAGTAAAATACATCGCCGTAGTCAAACGTAAAGCAGCCCCGTTTTCCATCGGCAGAATTGTTTGTACCGATCCCTTCCCAAACGTCTTCGTTCCCAAAACGACCGCTCGCCCATGATCCTGAAGGGCACCAGCGACGATCTCGGAGGCGCTGGCACTTCCCCCGTTTACGATCACGACGATAGGGATATCGGTGTAGCCGCCTGGATGAGCGAAGTACTTCTGTTTCTGATTATCCAGCCGACCTTCTGTATAGACAATCAAGCCAGAGTCCAAAAACATATCCGACACCTTCACCGCCTGACTGAGAAGTCCACCTGGGTCATTGCGCAGATCTAGGACTAGTCCTTCGAGCTTGCCATTTTCTTGAGTCAATTTGCTTAACGCCGCTTCTAGGTCCGCTCCTGTACGGTCTTGGAACTGAGTAAGTCGTATATACCCGTACCCCTTTTCGAGAGTACGTGCTTTGACACTCTGAATCTTAATGACTTCACGAGCAAGGGTAAAATCAATCAATCGCGGAGTCCCTTCGCGGCGCACCGAAATCGTGATCTTGCTCCCTTTGGGGCCACGCATTTTCTTGACGGCATCGACCAAACTCATGTCTTTGGTTAATTCGTTTTCAATCTTGATGATCTGATCCCCGGCCTTAACGCCCGCTCGATATGCTGGAGTGTCTTCAATAGGGGAGACAACGGTGAGGACTCCATCACGAAGAGTGATTTCTATTCCGAGTCCTCCAAAACTCCCTTCTGTGTCAACTTGCAATTCTTTGTACGATTCCGGGGTGAGATACGAGCTGTGAGGATCAAGCGCGCTCAGCATGCCATTAATCGCACCTTCGACCAGTTTTTGGGTCGGGACGTCTTCCACGTAATTTTTCTGCACGACTGCCAACACACTGGTAAAGGATTCGAGTCCCTCATAGGGATCGTGGCTCACCGCGGAGACCTTTTCTAACCCTTGCCCACCAAGGAATACAATCGCGGTCCCTGCTACACAGGCGAGAAGTCCCAATATCGTTTTCCGCCGCCGTTGCTGCATGTACGTCTTCCTCACTAGACTTAAGAGATTCCCCCAGGATTTATATCAGCTCCCAGAGCCACTCTACCGTAGCATATTTTTTAAGGGCTGCGGTATGGGGTTTCGTGAGTTCTCCTATCATGAGATTCCCTCAGCTCAAAGTGCACCCTGAGAATTCTTGTAACTTTAGTCGGAAAGGAAATATTCATTGACAATGAAATTGAAAATCATTATCATTTGGCCATGAAAAGAACCCTTGCTGACCTCGCCCCTCTGCAAGAAGGTCGTATCCAGATGATCACCGGGCTGGACGGGATTTCTCAACGTCTTTCTGAACTCGGCTTTACTCCTGGTCAGACGGTGCGAGTCGTTCGCCTCGCTCCACTTGGTGACCCCATGCAGATACGGATTCGGGGATTCAATATCGCCCTTCGTCACAATGAAGCCCGACGTATCCTTCTCGACCAGGTATGACGCGAGGTTAATGCTGCCATGGCCGCAACGGCCTCCTCTGCTTCCATCCCTTTCGATGAGCACTCTCCCTCGCTTCGTCACTCTTTGGACCGACGTTACGTGGTTGCAGTTATAGGCAACCCAAACACCGGCAAAACCACCCTTTTTAATGCCCTTACAGGACTTACCCAGCATACCGGGAATTATCCCGGTGTGACTGTTGAAAGCGCCTTGGGGGAATTGACAGTCGAAGGAGATCGTTTCTTGGCTGTGGATCTTCCAGGTACGTATTCTCTCGCTGCCCGTGCGCCAGATGAAATGATCGCAGTCAGTGTTCTGCTCGGCTACGGCAAGGATATTATCGCACCAGATGTCGTATTGTATGTTCTCGATGCCACCAACCTTGAGCGTAATCTGTATTTATTAACGCAGATTATCGAAGCTGGCCGACCGGTTGTGGTGGCGTTGACAATGATAGACCTTGCCCACAAACAGGGAATCGTCATTGACACTGAAGCGTTAGAGCGACGCCTGGGTGTCCCAGTCGTGCCAGTCCAAGCAACTCGTCGTCTCGGTCTTCCAACCTTGCAGCAAGCACTTCGAAAGGCAGTTCACCTAGAGTCTTGCCCACGACCGTTGATTCAATTTCCCGAGGTTTTTTCTCGCGAGATTGATACCCTGATACTTTCGCTTCCCCGCACTAATAGCGCCCCTGCGCTTCCTCGTTTTCTGGTCGACCGGTTACTTATCGATGCAAGCGGATCAGTTGAGCAAGAGTTAGTCCGTCAATTCGGCGAGGAGGTCAGCAGAGAGGCACGTATTGCGCGTGAGCGTCTTGCGTCAGCCGGTATAGAGGTCCCACAAGTTGAGAGCGACATTCGCTATCGATGGATTGCCGAGACCGCCGAAGCAACAGTCCGCCGTCCTCTCACAGCCAGTCATACTTGGACAGATCGAATTGACTCGATTGTGACACACAAGGTATGGGGTTTGCTCGTGTTTCTTGTAGCGATGGCCATCACTTTCCAGTCCATTTTCTCCTGGGCTGCACCAGTGATGGACGCTATTGACGGCTTTTTCAAAACTCTCGGTATGCATGTAGGAAATTTTTTACCCGACGGTCCGCTACGGAGCCTAATTGTTGACGGACTTATCGGTGGAGTGGGAGCGGTCATCGTTTTTGTCCCGCAGATTGCTATTCTCTTTGGATTAATTGCTGTCTTAGAGGACTCAGGATACATGGCGCGGGCGGCTTTTCTTATGGACCGTGTCATGGCTGGCTTTGGACTCTCAGGACGAAGTTTTATCCCTTTGCTTTCTTCTTTTGCCTGTGCGGTTCCAGGGATTATGTCAACTCGTTCGATTGATAATTACCGAGATCGTATTGCCACCATCCTCATCGCCCCATTAATGAGTTGCAGCGCACGGTTACCTGTATACGTGCTATTGATCTCTGCGTTTATTCCTCATCGCACGATAGGGGGAGTTGTCGGACTTCAAGGACTAACGCTTTTTGCCATGTATATGATTGGCTTGATCGTTGCCCCGCCCATAGCGCTTGTGCTTAAACGGACAATGCTCAGAGGAGAGTCTGTTCCTTTCTTACTCGAACTCCCCCCCTTTAAAATGCCGGCGTGGCGAGTCATCTTATTCCGTATGTATGATCGGAGCTGGGCATTCTTGCGGCGTGCCGGCACTATTATCCTCGCCACCACCGTGCTGGTTTGGGCGTTGTCGTACTACCCGAATCAAACTCGAATCGCCGAAGAGTTTCACGCTCGACGAGCGACGGCAACCGCCGCAGAGCAAGAACATCTCGCGATTGAAGAAGCCGGAACACGGCTCAAAGAAAGTTATCTTGGGCAGGCTGGGCGAGCGATTGAGCCATTGGTCCGTCCACTAGGCTGGGACTGGAAGATTGGGATGGCGACGCTGGCGAGCTTCCCTGCACGAGAAGTTATCATTGCCGCCCTCGGCACCATCTATAATCTTGGTAACGATCAGAACGAGGAGAGTGTAGAACTGCGCGAAACGATGCGCGCCGAACATTGGCCTGATGGGCGCCCGGTCTACACCCCAGTTGTTGCCTTATCGATTATGGTATTCTTCGCACTCTGCTGCCAGTGTGGTGCGACCTTGGCAACGATCAAGCGCGAGACAGGCTCATGGAAATATTCCGCACTCACCTTCACCTATATGACGAGTTTAGCTTATATCGGTGCTTTGCTGGTGTATCAGGTGGGAAGCAGACTGACGGGAGCTTAAGCAAAGAACCGAGCGCAGAGGAATTTCTCCCAATGGATAGCCAAACACTTATCGTCCTGACGATTATTGCCGCTGCGGTCTTCTATATCGGACGTACACTATGGCCCACCCGCCGTTCACAATCAGGTTGCAGTTCATGTCCGCAGAACCGCAACCGTGCCGATGACTACGTATAAAATAATGACGAATATCACTGAGTGTCACGACGCGTAGGTGTAGCGGTGAACCACAGTTGCTCTTGCAGGACGTTATACCAATTCTTGTTTGATCGTATCGTTTCCTTTCCAGCACGGGCCAGCGGCCCGTGCCACCATCGGCCCAGCTAGGTTCTGGTGGCGCAGCCGGCTCGGCTGCGCAGAGTCAGCAAACGCTACCCTCTTTCGAGATTTGATATTATTCCTTTTCTCAGCTACGGGTTTTCCTTCGTAGCCTGACAAGAATTGAGCCGCCGAACAAACCGGCGCCCATCGCGCCGTGTAGTCCAATACGGGGAAGAGTTCGCCGTACAACGCTCGCAGCGATGCCTACGTAACTGGTGGAGGCATATCCGTTACCTCACTGGTCGCGTGCGAGTATTTCTCCCTGCGAACGCAAACTTTCAACTTCGCGTGGGCCAAGAGGGGTTTGTCTTGCTTTCGCCTTTCATACCTGACATTACCCGGTTCAACTCGCGCAGTTACGGTTGCAGTGGCTTGACCTGTTTCAATAGCTTGAACCTTTAGCTCAGGAGGAATGGCATGGGACTGAAAACGTTCGGCCTCATGGGAGTCGATTGGGAAGCCAGAGTCAACTTAGACCGGCTCCGCCAAGAGCGTCTCGCCCGGGTGAAAA
>Ga0187894_10003318_pt1 | contig 18175 bp, 16 predicted proteins | sample GBC1701081metaG_FD_136650 | JGI IMG/M metagenome (GOLD analysis project Ga0187894, IMG submission 136650) | White microbial mat communities from a lava cave in the Kipuka Kanohina Cave System on the Island of Hawaii, USA - GBC170108-1 metaG ...
CGGTCGATCCAAACGCTCGTCCCCGTAAAACCCGTGTGCCCGAATGACCCCAATGGAAACAATTCGCCGCGGTTGGAGGAGAACGAAGTGTTCATATCCCATCCAAGCCCGCGCGTCTCGCCGGTCTCCGAAACGACATAAGGCGCAGTCATCTTGGCGATCGACTGAGCCGACAAAATGCGCTGGCCACCCAAGGCGGAAACACGACCGGTAGGGAGTGTGCCCCTCGGCGCCGCAGAGCGTTGACGGGCACCCTCGCTACCGCTCAGGTTTCCGCCTTCGGGCACCACGCCGCCGTTCAGCAACATCTGGCAGTAGCGAGCAAGATCGTCGGCAGTCGAGAAAAGTCCCGCGTGTCCCGCAACACCGCCCATCCGGAAGGAGGTTGGGTCGTGGACCCGTCCTCGGATAACCGTACTGCCGGTGGTCTCATCACCGTCGAATGTTGCACCAAGATAATTGTTTTGACCTCGGACATTTTCCGTTGGAGCAATCCGCACGAAACGTCCTCCAAGTACCAGCGTCTCTTTGTCCCAATAACCCGGAACTCCGTGCTTCAAAGCATCGAATGGAAAGAACAGCATGTCGTCGGACCGATACGGTTTTGACAAAGCTGACGCAAAAACGTGAAGTGAAGCATCGGTAATCCGATGAACGATCTCCCCCAGCACAATAAACCCAATATCCGAATAGACAAACTTCGTCCCCGGCGCATTTCGCAGCTTCTCCTTTTTCAGTGCCGTGAGCATTCCTTCGCGGCCGGTCCATTTTTCGCCGAGGTCAAAATCGGGGCGATAGCCGGATGTGTGTGTAAGGAGTTGTTGGATCGTCACTTTTTTTGCTTCCGGGTCGTCGATGTCGGGGATGAATTTGCCGACGGTGTCGTTCAACCTCAATTTCCCCTGTTCGACGAGGATCATTATCGACGTGGCGGTGGCGATCGGTTTTGTGAGTGATGCGACGTCAAAGATCGTATCGACCGTCATCTTCTCGACCGTGGGAACAAGCGAGCGGTTGCCGAAAGCCTTCCGGTAAACGATCTTTCCGCGATGCCCGACGATGACGACCGCTCCAGGCAATTTTTTATCCGCGATGTCCGCCAAAACTAGCCGCTCGATCTTCTCCAGCTTCGCCGCATTCATCCCAACCGACGCAGGTGCAGCCAACGGCAATCCTTGTGCGTGCGATAGAGCGGAAAATATCACCGCCGTCACGCAAAGACGGAGAGACATCAGAAGTACTTTGATTACTTGAAACTTCATCGACGGGCGACTATCGCTTTGGATTGTAGTCGGAAATTTTTTCGCGAAGCCACGTGTTCACGATTGCGCCGGAAGGAACGTGTTCGCTTCGTGAAATCTCCGTGAGCTTTTCGGCAATATCTTCATCGACTGCAACGTAATGTAAGCGGCGATCTATCGCAACCTCGAACTCGACCTCAGGCATTGATTCAAGATAGTTGCCAAGATCGTTCTCGTCAAAAAAATCAGTCAACTCTTCAATCGAATCGAACTTCGGCAGTATTTTGCTTTCATTTTCGCCCATATATTTTTCTTTCTTTGTAAGCCATGTCTCTTGCATTCAAAATTAGCGCTTCGTTCGTCTGCTTGTAAATGAAAAACACAGCTAAGTGGCGCCCACCGTTGGTCTGACCCAATGCCAAGTAAACGTTTTCGTCACTTCGTCTGCCTCTTTCTGCGAAACGGAATCTTGGCTTATTTAGAAAAACCTCCTCTACCTCATAGGGCGCCACAGAGTGCTTGGATGCTAATTTATCAACAACTTGGTCAAGCCAAATTACGCCTTCAATTCTCATTTTTAGGAGAATTTACCTTTTCGCCCCCAATTCTTTTTCTCTTTCGACAAAGCTTTCGCGGCACAGCCTTGCAAATTCCTGTGCGACAGGTGAAAAGTGGCCGCCGCGGAGACGGGCGAGGCCGAGTTCCCATTTGATCGCGGCGCCTTTTATTGCCCAGGTGATCAGGCGGCCGGCGGCGACCGATCGGGCGACGGATTTCGCACCGGCCATGCCGACGCCGAGATTGTTTTCGACCATGCGATTGATCGCTTCCTGCCGTGCAAGCTCCATTATGATGTTGGGGCGAACGTTTGCCGATGCAAAAAATTCGTCGATCAGCCGGCGCGTGTTGCCTCCCTGCTCGCCAAGTATTAAATTTTCATCTCCGAGCGCGACGGCGTTCATCTGCCGCTCGTTCGCCAATCGGTGATCCGGGTGCCCGATAGCGACAAGCTCGTCCGCGAGTAAAGTCTCGGTCGTGATGTTTAGATTATCGACGGGCAGCGAGACAAACGCGATATCGACCTCACCGTTCATGATCCGATCGACCAGCTCGATGCTCGTGCCCGAATGGATCGTCAGATCGACGTTCGGCCGACGCTTGTTCAATTCAAGAATGATCGCCGGTAGCTGATTCACCGCAAACGTCCCCGACGCCGTGCCGATGCGCAGCCGCCCGAATTCGCCGCCCGCGATCTCCGCCACTTCGCAAACGGCGCCGTCGTGCTCGTTCAGTATTTTCCGCGCGCGCTCCAACAATGCTTCGCCCGCCTCGGTAATGATCACGCGGCGCGGCGTACGCGTAAAAAGCTGTATGCCGAGCTCGTCCTCAAGCTGGCGGATCTGCATCGATATCGCCGCCTGCGTTATGTTCAAACGCCGCGCGCCGGCCGTAAACGTCTGCGTCTCGGCGATCACGAGAAAAGCCTTTAGCTGTCTGATCTCCATGCTCCGGAGCGTTATCAAAAACTTGCGGTTTGAATTTCGGTTATATCGTGAGTTGAATATACAGCAATTTTGTTGAAAAATTAAAATCGATAAATAACGATTATGATTTCGAGATGTGATACCCTTTTACGATTACTACCGTCCGACCTGCGAAATTAGGTTAAAATGGTCATATGATCGCTACATCCGACTTGATAGTACCCAAAGAGTTTCTCGTGAGCGCGGGGATGTCTGAAAGCGAGATGCAGATTGAACTTGCTGTGCACCTTTACGCAACTCATCGTTTGACTATTGGCCAGGCAAAGCGTCTTGCGGGCCTGGATCAGATAGCGTTTCAGAAAGAACTGGCAAAACATAATGTTTATTTAAATTACGACGTTGAGGAATTCAAAAAAGATCTCGATACAATTACGAGACTTCGAGCGAAGGAATGATCGTAGTTAGCGATACTTCCCCAATCAGCAATTTGCTGATAATTGACAGACTCGAACTCCTTCGGAATCTCTACGAAAGAGTAGTCATACCGACCGCTGTCGCCGCGGAGTTAAAAGCAATTGAGCACCATCGCAGAGCGTTGGACAGTTTCGACTGGATAAATGTTGTCGGGCTGAAAAATCGAGGCTTGTTCAAGAGCCTTTCTCAGACTCTAGATATCGGTGAGGCCGAAGCTATCGCGCTCTCCGTCGAGATTTCATCCGACATCGTCTTGATCGATGAGCTTGACGGTCGACGGGAAGCTGGGAAACTCGGTCTGAACGTTATCGGGCTTATGGGCGTTTTAGTCGAGGCCAAGCGAGAAGGATTTATTGACAGGATCAAGCCTGAAGTTGAGCGGCTGGTTTCCGACGCCAGCTTTTGGATCAGCCCGAAGCTCATCTCGGAAGTTCTGGAAGAAGCCGGCGAGAAATAAATGCAGACACTCGACCTCATCATTATCTTCGGATATCTCGTCGGCATCACGGCGTTCGGGATATGGTTTTCTGGTAAGCAGAAAACGACCGAAGATTATTTTGTCGGCGGACGCAGCGTGCCGTGGTGGGCGATAGCTATGTCGATAGTCGCCACCGAAACCAGCACGATCACATTTATTTCGGTTCCCGGAATTGCGTTTGCGAAGGGCGGCAATTTTGAATTTTTGCAGTTGGTGTTCGGGTATCTGCTCGGCCGAGTCGTGATCTCGATCGTGCTGATCCCGATGTATTTTCGCGGGCATTTGCAAACCGTCTATCAACTGCTGGGTGACCGCTTCGGCGGCAAAGTAAAAATTCTTGCTTCCGGTTTGTTCGTCGTGATGCGAAACATTGCGGACGGCATTCGGCTTCTGCTAACCGCTATCGTCCTCGCCGCCGTTTATACCGCATTTCAGCCAAATACTGATCCGACGGTTGTGATCGTCGGCTCGATACTTTTGCTCGGAATTGTGATGATCGTCTTCACATTCTTCGGCGGAATGGAAGCCGTGATCTGGATCGAGGTTGTGCAGCTTGTGATCTACATCGGCGGTGCGATTGCCGCCGTAGCCGTGCTTGTAAATAACATCGACGGAGGCCCCAGCGGTGCGATCAGCATCGGCCAGCAATTCAATAAGTTCCAGCTTTTCGATTTCAATCTCGATTTCACGAAAACTTACACGTTCTGGGGCGGTCTGCTCGGCGGATGTTTCCTCACGATGTCTACGCACGGCACCGATCAATTTCTCGTTCAGCGGTACCTTTGTACGGACAAGCCGCGAGCGGCGATCACGGCTTTGCTGACCTCGGGCGCGGTAGTTCTCGGCCAGTTCATCGGATTTCTTTTTATCGGAGTTTTGCTGTTCGCGTTTTACGCGCCCTTTAATATGGACGGCTACGCAACGGCGACCGGCGCGTTTCCGTTTACAGGCGGCGACCGTGTTTTTCCCGATTTTATCACTCAGCACATGCCGAGCGGCTTGTCCGGCCTGGTCGTGGCCGCGATTTTCGCCGCCGCTCTCTCGTCGTCCTTAAACTCGATTGCCGCGACCGCGACGAACGATATTTACAAACGCTTTGCACGAGACACATCCGACAGGCATCTAATGCGTGTCGCTGGTTTGCTAACGGTCATCGTCGGTATTGTTCAGATCGCGATCGCAATCTCGCTGAAAGACGCAAATAGTTCGGCGCTCGGAATGGCGCTCTCGGTCGCCTCGTTGATCAACGGCCCGATCCTCGGCGTCTTTTTAGTCGGGGCATTTTTAAAACAGGCGCGGGAAATTCATGCGCTTATTGGTATGCTTGTGAGCATCGCCGTGATGATGTTCATACTTTTCGGCACGCCGATCGCGTGGCCGTGGTATGCCCTGATCGGCAGCTCGATCACGGTTCTTGTCGCGTTCATCGGCACAATTCTTATTCGAGAAAACAATGAAGTTATTGACTAATTTAATAATTCTCGCGTCGCTGGTTATCGGACCGGCCTCGCTCTTCGCCTCAAAAAATCTCGGCGTCTCGGCGTCTCGGCGGTCAAAACAATCGGCAAAGTTCGAGCCGTCGAAAAACTCCTGGGAAAAAGCGCAAAAACTGCTCAAGAAAATGACGGTCGATGAAAAGATCGGCCAGCTCATTCACGTCGGCGTCAATGCAAAATTTGCCAACCAAAACAGCGCATTTTTCAAAGAGCTAAAGCGGCATGTCGTTGAAAACAAAATCGGCGGCATCATCTTTTTCGTCGGGCCGGTTTACGACACGGTGCACCTGTCGAACCGCATGCAGGAAGCGGCGAAGATACCGCTGCTGATGTCGCTCGACGCTGAGACCGGCGTCGGCATGCGTTTCGAAAGCACGATCACTTTTCCGTGGGCGATGGCGATTTCTGCAACAGGCAATGCGGATTATGCTCGCCGGCTCGGCGTAATGACCGGCCGCGAGGCAAAGGCTTCGGGCTTCAGATACGTGCTTGCGCCGGTGCTCGACGTAAACAACAACGCCGATAATCCCGTGATAAATGTCCGCAGCTTCGGCGAAGATCCGGAGGAAGTGGCAAAATACGGCGTCGCCTTTATAGACGGTTTGCAGAGCGAGGGCGTGATAGCCACGGCGAAACATTTTCCCGGCCACGGCGACACGAATGTCGATTCTCACCGCGCCTTGCCGATCATCGACCGCACGCGCGCGCAGCTCGACGCCGTTGAGCTTGTTCCGTTTCGTCGTGCCGTCGAAGCAGGCGTCGCGTCGATAATGATCGGCCACATCGGACTTCCGAAGATCGACGACCGGGAAATGAAGCCGCTCGAAAATTACGCTGCGCCGGCCTATGCCGACGACAACGATGAGAAAGTGACCAAATCGGGCGTCATCCCCGCGTCGCTTTCCGCCAAGGTGCAGACCGACATGCTGCGAAAAGAGTTCGGCTTCAAAGGCCTGATTGTTTCCGACGCTCTCGACATGAGCGGGCTGACAATCTATCTGAAACAGGAAGACGCGGGCGTGCAGACGCTAAATGCCGGCACCGATATTCTGCTCAAACCCGGTGACGCCGACGCAGTGATTCGCGGATTGAAAGCTGCGGTTGCGGATGGCCGCGTTTCCGAGTCGCGTCTCAACGAAGCCGTGCTGAAACAGCTTGCGTGGAAATATGAGTTCGGTCTGTTCAAAGATAAATTCATTTCGCTCGACACGCTCGACCGCGCGATTTCCGGAAATGAAACCGCCACGCTCGCCGACGAGATCGGTGAAAAGGCAATAACGCTGGTCCGCAACAACGAAGGACTTTTACCACTGAACAAATCTCAAAAGATCGCCGTGCTCGGTCTGTCGAACGGTTTCGAAGGTGCTGGCCTTATGAATCCATTCACCGGCACGCTGCGGCAAAACGGCGTGAAATTTGCGACCGGTTACCTTCAGGATAATTCGACAACCGAGCAGATAACCGCCGCGCGCAAAGCGGTGAACGAAGCCGACCTGATCGTCGTCGGTCTCTACGGCCGCGTCCGCAGCGGCGCAAAAAACAGCGTTGGCCTGCCCGAAAGCGGCGCCGCGATATTACGCGAGGCGTTGGCCGCATATAAAAAAGTGATCGGCATCAGCTTTGGCAACCCATATGTTTTGAGCTCGTTTCCAGAGATGAAAACCTACATCGTTGCGTACGGCGACATGCCGAGCCTGCAGCGCGCCGCCGCACGCTCTATTCTGGGAACGCAGGATATCACGGGCCGCTTGCCGATCACGCTGCCAGGCCTACATGCGCGCGGAACGGGCATTTTCATAAAGAAAGTAAATTAGCCGCAGATGGCGCAGATGGCGCGGATCAAAGTCCTTTTATGATCTATTCTTCATTTGCGTCATCTGCGCAATCTGCGTTTAACAACTGCTCGCATGAATGCTTCTTGGCAAATCGAAAACTTTCTCGAAGTCAGAGATAACCAACTACACATCGACGGCGTCAACGCGGTCGAGCTTGCGCGCGAGCACGGCACGCCGCTTTTCGTTTACAGCGAATCGCGCATTCGCCGCAATATCGAACGGCTGCGCGAAACCGCCGGCATGATCGATTGTCCGCTAAAGGTCTGCTACGCCGCGAAAGCGATGTCCACGATTGGCATCCTGCGTGCGGTTAAAGATGCCGGCTGCGACGTCGAAGTAAATTCCGGCGGCGAGCTTTGGAAAGCCCTGAAGGCCGGTTTCGCCGGCGAGCAAATTATTTTTAACGGTACGAGCAAGGAAGTTTGGGAGATCGAGATGGCGGTCAAAAATTCGATCTACGCCATTCAGGTCGATTCGCTCTACGAGCTTTCACTGATCGAGGAAACAGCAACGAGATTAAACAAGCGCGCAAACGTCAGTCTGCGTCTCGTCCCCGAGATCGAAACTGCAACACATTCGGGTTTGCAGACCGCTCTCCTCACTTCAAAATTCGGAATGATGCCGGAAGAGGCGTTCGAAGCATTTCGCGTTTACAAAGACTCGCCGCATCTCGATCTCGCCGGAATTCACCTGCACATCGGCTCGCAAAATCCGGAAGCCGCCGCATACACCGAAGCCTTCATGATGCTGTTCGACAGCCTGCTCCGAATTCACAACGAAAGCGGCGTTCGGTTGAAACACATAAACTTAGGCGGCGGTTTTCCCGTCAATTATCTTCGAGATAATGGGCACGAAAACACATTCTCCGCCGAGCAGCGCGAGATGTTCTCGGCCGATTTCGAGCCGTCCGACGCTGTGCGCGACGCCTGGAATGCGGTCAAAAATTTCGCCGCGGATTCCAACGCATCTCGACTGCTCGAAGGCATCACGCTCCTGCTGGAGCCCGGCCGCAGCATCATCGCCGACGCCGGAATTTGTTTGACGACGGTCAGAAATTCAAAACGGAGACCGGTTAATAATGGACAGTTGACAGTGGACAACGGACAACGGAACGACGGATTATCCACTATCCGCTATCCACTGACCGCTGACCACTGGCTTCTCACCGACGCCGGATTCAACATCCTGCTCTCGATGGAAACCTACAAATGGTACTACCATTTGATTTCGGCCGAGCGCGCCGCCGAACCGCACGACACGCCTTACAAAATCGCCGGCCCGCTCTGCGACGGCGGCGACGTCTATTTCGACATCGAAGGCCGAGGCCGCCTGCCCGACCGCCGCAAGCTCCCTACCAACGTCCGGCCCGGCGAGATACTTGCTCTCCTCAACACCGGCGCATACACGCTAGCGCAGGAATCGCAATATAACGGAAGATTTCTGCCGCCCGTTGTGTTGATCGATAGGCGCAGTGAGGTTAAGGTAATAAGGAGGCGTGAGGTTTTCGACGACCTGGTCGTCTGCGATTTACCTTAGGAAGTTGTCGAAGATGCACTTCTAGGACAAGATCCGCCCAAACTATATCGCCTCTCAGTATGGCGGCCACTGTTCAATCTCCGAAGCCAAGCTTTCGTCGGCGAGCGCCTTTTCAGCCCGGATATCTTCTTTAGTTAATTTATCCAGTTCCTTATTCAATCTGCTTCTATCGGTACGAACCAGCTTTTCGACGACAGCTTGTTGGATAGCATCCGACCTGCTGGGAAAAACCTTTGACTTTACCAAGCGGTCGAGTTTTTTCAGTATATTGGAATCCATCGAAACCGTGACTTTATCAACGCTCATAACCGAGTAATACCAAAGGTCATACCGATAATCAATTTATTTCAGGCAATTGCCAAGCGAATTCCCGGCGCCAAATCCAAGACTCGGCGTATTCGATGTGAAGCACGCGGCGCGGTTTTTCGTTCGCAGCTTTGGATGAGGCGTGAAGAAGGAGCGGACTCGTCGAGATGTCGCTCAATGGCAGCGACTTGACGGAACAAAGAAATACAGACGAACGAAGCGCTAAACTACAACTATTTCATCACGACTGATTCCAGACGCTCAGCCAGCCATAAATTCACGAGGGTCTCAGGAACGACGCCTCGAACGCGGGCTTCCTCGGCAAGTTGTTCGTAGACCTCAGTGTCGAGCGTCACGCGGTGGCGCCGCTTTGCGCGAATCTCGAAATTAGCCTCGCGCGTTTCATCCCAATGGTCGTCAAGGCTGTGTGTATCCCAATACTCGCCAATCTCCTCATATGACTTGGCGTAGGAAATACTCGAACGTTGGGTTTCTTTATTTGCGCCCATAACGCTTTCGCTCTTTGGAATCCATATCGCGGGCACTCAGAATCAACGCTGATCCCGGCAATTTATAAATGAAAAAGACAAGCAAATATCGTCCGGCATCGGTTTGCCCTGCCGCTGAATATACATTATCACCTTTCCTATGTCCCGACTCAACAAATCTATAACGCGGCAGATTGAAAAAGACTTCTTCGGCTTCTTCCGGTGTAACTGCATGTTTAACCTCGATCTTCTCAACGATCGCAGGAAACCAGATGAAATCAGATATTTTCATGATTAAACATGTCCGTTACGGCTTGCGCGTGTCGAGGTTTGTAAACGCCACCTATGCTACCTACGAAAAGTGATTTGCGCACAGCCGACGTCCTGCAGCTCAACGCATATCATAGGCTTCCCTCGTCAAAATGATTCGATCCCGAAAAGCCGCCTGATCTGCTGAAGATCTTCGGCCGAGGGAGCGATGTCGGTTTTTTCCGCGAGGTCGGCGAGCCGCGCGATGGATTCGACGCGGCCCGCGTCGCTGCGCATTTCCATGGTCGCTTTAATCGCGTTTGAAACTGCGCCGCGACGCGGGCCGCCTCGAGCGCGGCGTAGCGGTTTGCGATCTCCGCGTACGATTGCGCCCGAGGCCCAAATTGTGCGATGCCGGACGCCTGTTCGTTTGCGTCGTCCAGAAACTTGCGCGAGCGTTCGGCGTCCGTTTCGAGAATGGCGTCGCTCATCGCTATCAGCGCGCCGATGCGGACGGAATCGTCGTTGATCGCGTTCAACGCCATCTGAGCGAAGTCGTCAGTTTTTTGCATGGCCGCGATCTTGGCGATCTGCGACAGGGCGGCCGACCGTTGATTTTCGTCGTCGATGCCTTCGGCTATCTCGATGCCGCGCTCGGCGCGTTCGAAACCGGCGAACTGCACCGCGACCGAGCCGAGCAACGCAAATTTCGATTTGCTGTCGCGTGTTTCGTTTTCACGCTGCGAGCGAAGGATGTCATGAGCTTCCTCAAGCGCCTCGAACGCTTCCGTCTTCTCGTCTTTTCGCCAATGGTCGCGTGCGAATTCAAGCACGACCGACGCGATCTGCGTTTTGTCCGCAACGCCGTCTAGCGTACGGTCGGCCAGATCGACGCTGCCGGCAAGGAGAAAACCGTTCGCGGCCAATGCGAGCAAACGGTCGCGGTGAATATTGTCAATTGCCTCAGCCTCTGTTCGAGCTTTGTCGAACGCAGCAACCGCGCGACCGTTCTCGCCCGCATCAATGAAAAGATTGCCGACGCTGCACATCGCCTGAATGCGTTCTTCGTCGTGCTCGATCTCTTCAGTGCGTACGAAAGAACGTTCGATGTTTTCGAGCGCAGATTCGCTTTCGCCGTTGCGCAGTCTGCCGACGGCTATCGCGTTCAACGCCGAAACGGCAGCCGTTGCAAATTCGATCTCATCAATCGTAGCCGACGCCGCTTTCGCATCACCCGAAGCAGCCTGCTTCACGGCGATTGCCGCGAGCACATTGTCGGAATGCGCGATGTTTTCCGCGACGCCGCGAGCCTTTTCAAACTCTCCCTGAGCCGCCTTGGCAAAACCGATCCGCTCGTGCGTCTGAACCTGAAATCCCGGCTCGTTGATCACCTCGACAAGCTGCATCGCATAATCGTCGTCGCCCGCTTCGGCGCATTTCGCAGCGATCGCGATTAACAGCCTATCGCGCGTAAACGGATCGTCAACCGTGTTCGCAAGCTCCGCCGCCAGATCGACATTTCCCTTTTCAAGATAACGCGGAACGACCGCCGCAATCGCCTCCGCATGAGCTTCGCCCGACGGGATCGATTCTGCCAAATAAGCCGCGCACGAAAGCAGATCGCTCTCCGCATCGGAACGTGAAATAAAATGTTGTGACATAAAAGAAATAGCCGCAAAGATGCGCAAAAAGCACAAAATTTTTGTGTCTTTTGCGCCTTCTTGCGGCAATAAATTTACGCGAAGACGAGTTTCACTGTTTCAGGAATCCAATCGCTCAAGTTCCAGGCAACCGATCCCGCTCCGGCATTGCGCAGCTTGTCGGCTGTAACCGTGTTCGAAACGCCGAGCACCGGAAGATCAGCTGCGCGTGCAGCTTGCACGCCGGGCGGCGAATCTTCGATCACCAAACATTCGGAATGGATCATCGGCAAGTGGCCGTGCGAGGTTCGATATTCGTCAATAATGCGAAAACCCGTGCGGTAGCATTCCGGGTCGGGCTTGTACGTCGAAACGTCTTCGGCGCTGACGACGACCGAAAAACAGGGCGCGATGCCCGCCTTTTCAAGCACGAAATCTATCTCTTCGCGCTTTGCCATGCTCACGATGCCGAGCGTCAGATCGTTCGACATGCGCTTCACAAAACCTTCGATGCCCGAAAAAAGCGGCAGCGTAGGTTCGACGATCGCCCGCCACTTCTCGGTCTTTTCGGCTGAAAGCTCAAGCACACGGTCGAGATCGGCCGGTTTCCCGGCTTCCTCTAGAATCGATGTCACAAACACCTTGTCATTCATTCCAAGCCGCGCGTAATACATCTCGTCCGTCACGTCGACGCCTTCGCCAGCGAACATCTCGCGGTACGCCGCGCGCTGTATCGGCTCATCGTCGATGATCACGCCGTTGAAATCCAGAAGTAATGCTTTAATCATAAACTGTTAAGCAGACGGTCTTTGACCGTCGCCGTTTCCTCGTGCGGTCAAAGACCGCACGCTTAACGATGAGTTGAAACTAAATAGTTTTCATCGAGCATATTTCCGCGACCGAGTATACCGTTCGGGTCGAATGCGTTTTTTAACTCCGCCATTTCGTTCAAATAACGTTCGCCCATCATCGCATCGAGATACTTTCGTTTCAATTTACCGATGCCGTGTTCGGCGGACACGCAGCCGCCGAGCATGATCGCCTGCGCGATAAAACGGCCGTAAAGGTGCCGCGAATGCACAGCCTCGTCGTCAGTTTTCGGTAAAAGATTCGCATGCAAATGGCAATCGCCAATGTGGCCGAAGATCACATAGTCGATGCCGCTCGCATCGAGCATATCTTTATAAAATTTCAGAAAGCCCGCAAAATTTTCATCCGGCACGGCCATGTCCGTCCCGATCTTTTTCTGCCGGTTTCGCACAACGCGCTCATTCACCGCGACCGGCAAAGCGTGACGAAAGGCACGCATCTTTTCTCGGTCCGGCTCGTTTGTCGTAAACCACGATCTTTCGAGATCGGCCTTATGCTTTTCGAGAAGATTGTTCCACTGTTCCAGCAATGCGTCTTCCGTCTCGGACGTCGTCTCCTGTTCAAAGAAAATCGCTCCGGCCATGCCGTTCGGCGTTTCCGGAAACTTTGCGGAAATAAAACTCAGCGCTCGGCCGTCGAAGTACTCGATCAACGTTGCATCGATTTTATCTGAAATTTCAGATTTGAAATTTGAAATTTGCTTCCTCCGATTTGAAAACGAAGCGTCTCTCGCGGCATCGACAAACGTGAGCAAATCCGCGTTCTTTTCAAAAAACACAATGCCGCTGAAAAACCCTTCCGGTTTCGGCAGCAGCCTTAACTCGATCTCGGTGATGACGCCGAGCGTGCCCTCGCTGCCGATGAAAAGATCGATCGCATCGAGCGGCGGCTCGTTGAAAAATCCGCTGACATTTTTGCGAACGCCCGGGCGTTGGTAGCTGGGAATTTTTACGCAGATTTCCCGGCCGTTGTCGGTCGGCACGACGATCAACTTTCCGTCCGGCGAAACAGCCACGCCACGCGTGATCTTAAGTTTCTCGCCGGATGCAAGCACGACTTTCAAGCCGTTAACAAACCCGCGCGTCGCGCCGTATTTAAAGCTCCGCGCGCCTGAAGCATTCGTCGCAACCGTGCCGCCGATCTGACAGCTCCATTCCGTCGGATCGGGCGGGTAAAACAAATTCTCCGCCTCGACCGCCTTGTGAAAATCGCCAAGCACCACACCCGGCTCGACAACAGCCGTCATCTTTTCTCGATCGATTGATTTGATCTTATTCAATCTTTCGAGCGATATAACTACCCCGCCAAAAGGCACCGCCCCGCCCACTGTTCCCGTCCGGGCACCCGAAATTGCGACCGGAATACCATCATCGTTCGCCTTCTTTAAAATGCCCGGAATCTCATCGGACGCTTCGGGGATAAACAGCTTCGATGCGTGGCCGCCCTGCATGTTGCTCGCGTCGATGATATAGTTTTCAAGTTCGTCGGGTTGAGTCTTGATTAGCATTTTCTTGAACGCGGATTTCGCAGATCGGGCGAATTTGGATAAATAACGTCTGCCAAACGATTCCGACCGAACAAGTTCTCCTTTGCACGATCGATCTCAAACTCTGTGCGGCAACGATAGATGAGCCTTCACGACGCTGTCAGGCTCGTTTAATTCTAACGATGATCGGGGATTTAGGCTATCCCGTGAAAGATGGGAGAACGGCGCGCAGATGCTCGCTTAACTTCTTCTTTTCGTGATCGGTCGCCAGTGTCTGCTCGGCAAAATCGACCGTCAAGTCGATTTGATTCCTAAGTATGTCCCGACGTGATTTATCGTTGGCCCGGTCAGCCGCAAAGGCGATCGCCTTCAGCAGCCGAACAAACACCGCGAGGTTCCCCTTGCCGCTGATGCGGATCTGGTCGAACGCGGTTTCGACATAATCCTGAAAATCAGGTGCGGCGACGATCACAAGCGGCGCGTCGTTCTTCGAGCGGATTTTGCCGGGCATTCTGCGCCCGGCGATGTCGCCTACGATCTCGCCGAGAAAATCCACGCAATTAATGGCGGTAGTCGTGTCGTTCACGCCCGGCGAGAGCGCCTTTAGCGCGATGTCGACAATCTGGCGAATGCCGAAACCGACGTCCTGCTCGATGGTGCGGTGGCGTTCGATGCTGAAAAGGTCGTTTAATTCGCGAATAATTCTATCGTTGAAAATGGCCGGGAAACTTTCGTCACCACGGTCGCCGATCAGCGAAAGCAGATTACCGCCGCGTCCGGCAAATTGCCCGATGCCGTGCTCCATTCTTACCACGACGCCGTGCCGTTCGGCGAAACCGAGTAAGCCCTCCGTATCAACGTTTTGTATGTAACCGCCCGACAGCACCGGAATCTTAACCTCATTCTGTTGTCGGTTCGACTGCAAAATGTCGAGATGTTCAACCGGCGCCGGCTGTCCCATTCTTTCGGGAAACATTCTCTCGATCGCCTGCTCGGTCTCGCGAGAAATGTCGCCGAGAATGCTGGTGATTTGGAGCGATGAAGAAATGTGATGGATGAAAAATATCAGCACGAAAACGCCGCCGAGGGCAAGCAGTAACCCGGCGATAACGGAAAATGACGGAACGAACTTAAGCTCGTCACCGCCGCGGATCGTCCGCAAAACAACAAGACAAAAAGCAAAAACCGAAACGAAATAACCGAGAACGAACTGGTTGGCGCGGTCACGGAGGAAATTGCGAAAGATGCGCGGAGAAAACTGGCCGGATGCCTGGGTAACGGCATTCAGCGTCAGCGTGAAGGCGAGCGCGGCGACCGTCAGCATCGAGCTCGCGATTGCCGTCAGCATGCCGCGCGAGCCGTCGGCTCCGAGCCCGAATAGAAGCGGATAATCCGTTAGCCTTTCCGAACCGGTGCGCGTGTCAATCTCGATCAGAATCAACGCGAGCGCAAGCGACGCAGCAATCATCGTGCTCGGCACCAGCCAAAGCGATGCTCGAAGATTAGCCCAGAAATTGACCAACCGATTCATCATCTTAATTAAACATATTCTAATTCCCTTTCCCGCAAATACCGCAACCGATCGCGAATTTCAGCAGCCTGTTCAAATTTCATATCCTTTGCAGCGGCACGCATGTCGGCTTCGAGTTGTCGGATCGTTTCCTTTAGCTGTTTCGGTGAATACTCCTCGAACTTCTCCAACTCAAGCGGCACCTTGAAATAATCGGCTTCGTAAGCGGTTACCAATGTCGCTTCGATCGGTTTGACGATGGTCGTCGGCGTAATGCCGTGGTCGATGTTGTATTGCTCTTGTATCTCGCGGCGGCGTGCGGTTTCGTCCATCGCGTTTCGCATCGAATCGGTGATCTTGTCCGCATAGAGTATTGCCTTGCCGTCGGCGTTGCGAGCCGCGCGGCCCATAGTCTGGATAAGCGAACGCTCGGAACGCAGAAAACCTTCCTTATCTGCGTCAAGAATCGCGACGAGCGAAACCTCCGGCAAGTCGAGGCCTTCGCGCAGCAGGTTGATGCCGACCAGTACGTCAAATTCGCCGCGACGCAGATCACGCAAAATTTTTATACGGTCGAGCGTTTGAATGTCGCTGTGCAAATACGTGACGCGGACGCCGACCTCGGCAAAATATTCGCTCAGGTTTTCGGCCATGCGTTTCGTTAGCGTGGTAACGAGAACGCGCTCGTTCCGCTCGGCGCGCGTGCCGCATTCTTCCAACAAATCGTCGATCTGACCTTTCACGGGCCGCACCTCAACCACCGGATCGAGCAAGCCCGTGGGACGAATTATCTGTTCGATCACTTCGCCTTCCGTTCGCTGCAACTCGTACGGCCCGGGCGTCGCCGACACGTAGATCGTCTGCCCGACGCGTTTTTCGAATTCCTGAAAGCTGAGCGGCCGGTTGTCTTTCGCGCTCGGCAAGCGAAAACCGTATTCGACAAGCGTGCCCTTTCGTGATTGGTCGCCCTTGTACATCGCTCCCAATTGCGGCACGCTCTGGTGCGATTCGTCGATCACCATCAGCGCGTCGCTCGGCAGATAGTCGAGCAGCGTCGGCGGCGGCTGCCCCGGCAGCTTTCCGGTCAGATGGCGTGAATAATTTTCGATGCCTCGGCAAAAGCCCATCTCCTTTATCATCTCCAGGTCGTACATCGTCCGCTGGTGCAGCCGCTGCGATTCGACGATCTTGCCGTCGTTTACCAAAGCTTCTTCGTAACCGATAAGTTCATCCTTTATGGTCTGCACCGCGCGTTTTATCGTCTGCTTCGACATCACGTAGTGCGTTTTCGGATAAATCGGCAGCCGCGTCGCGTGCTTCTCCAGCACCTCGCCGAGCAGCGGGTCGATGGTCGATATCGAATCGATTTCGTCGCCCCAAAACTCGACGCGATAAGCCAGATCCTGATAACTCGGATAAATTTCAACCACGTCGCCGCGGACGCGGAAACTGCCCCGTTCGAAATCCACATTCACGCGCTCATACTGTAGCTCGACCAGCTTCTTCAAAAAATCTTCGCGGTTCAGTTTCTGCCCCGGTTCGATAAAAACGAGCATTCCGTAATACGCGTCCGGATCGCCGAGACCGTAAATGCAGGAGACCGAAGCGACTACGATCACGTCATGCCGCTCGAAAAGCGCGCGCGTTGCCGAGAGCCGCAGCCGGTCGATCTCGTCATTTATCGTCGCTTCTTTTTCTATGTAAAGATCGGCCGCCGGGACATATGCCTCAGGCTGATAATAGTCGTAATACGAAACGAAATATTCGACCGAGTTTTCCGGAAAAAATGTCTTGAATTCCTGATAAAGCTGCGCCGCCAGCGTCTTGTTGTGCGCCAGCACCAGCGTCGGCCGCTGCGTTTTTTCGATCACGTTCGCGATCGTAAAAGTTTTGCCGCTGCCGGTTATGCCGAGCAAAACCTGATCTTTGACGCCGCTGTTCAGCCCATCGACAAGCTGCCTGATTGCCTCAGGCTGATCGCCGGTCGGCCTGTTTTCACTAATGAGACGAAATTGCACGGTTTAATCGTAGCTGAAATCGCGAGCGTTTCCAAGTTGGCACGCAACGCCGATCTCTACGCACGAATTCGGCGATCGCGGTTTGCAGTATTTCGCTTATTCGTCTATTTTTAGATTCCAAAGCCAGCCCGAAATAACTTTCGTATCATCTATGCAACGATGTTGCAATACGGACTGGTTTTTGTTAGGCTAAATCTGTTCCGCAAATCTCACAGTACGGGAGAGTTTTAAATGAGTATCGATAAAAGCAAAGCCATCGAATCGGCATTACTGCAAATCGAAAAGAAATTCGGCAAGGGCTCGATTATGCGGCTGGGCGAGCGGCCGCACGAGGAGGCCGGAGCAATTTCCACTAACTGTCTCAGCCTCGACGCCGCGATCGGGGTCGGCGGGCTGCCGCGCGGCCGCATAATCGAAATTTACGGGCCGGAAAGCTCGGGCAAAACGACGCTCGCGCTTCAGGTTGTCGCTTCGGCGCAGCGTGATGGCGGCATCGCGGCCTACATCGATGCCGAACACGCGATGGACCCGGATTATGCCCAAAAGCTCGGCGTGAATATCGAAGACATGCTGATCTCGCAGCCCGATTCCGGCGAGCAGGCGCTCGAGATCGCCGAGACGCTCGTGCGTTCGAACAGCGTCGATGTGATTGTTGTGGATTCGGTTGCGGCTCTGGTGCCGCGTGCCGAGCTTGATGGCGAAATGGGCGATTCGCTGCCGGGTTTGCAAGCACGCCTGATGTCGCAGGCTCTGCGCAAGATCACGGCGATTGTCGCAAATTCGCGCACGACATTCATCTTTATCAACCAGCTTCGTGAAAAGATCGGCGTGTTTTTCGGCTCGCCCGAAACGACGACCGGCGGCAAGGCGTTGAAGTTTTATTCAAGCGTGCGGCTCGACATCCGCCGCATCGGAGCGATCAAGGATGGCGACCGCGTGGTAGGAAACCGCACGCGCGTCAAGGTCGTGAAAAACAAATGCGCCCCGCCGTTTCGCGAAACTGAATTCGACATCCTCTACGGCGAAGGCATCTCGCGCGAGGGAGACCTGATCGATCTCGCCAC
>Ga0187894_10003319_pt1 | contig 18166 bp, 20 predicted proteins | sample GBC1701081metaG_FD_136650 | JGI IMG/M metagenome (GOLD analysis project Ga0187894, IMG submission 136650) | White microbial mat communities from a lava cave in the Kipuka Kanohina Cave System on the Island of Hawaii, USA - GBC170108-1 metaG ...
CTCTCCCAAAGTGAGTCGCGCATGGATACTCTCAGGGTCACGTGCGAGTTCAGCTTCGGCCAAGTCCTTTGCCTCCTGCATGGCACCAGCAAGAAGAGCGGCCTGCGTAGCGTCATACCCACGACGCCCTGCGTCATATTGTGCTTTGAAGTGAGAGCGGTAGGCTCTGGCTGCCCCGTTCAAATCGCCGACCAGGTAACGGACAGCAGCGAGGGTGCCTTGCAGCGAAGGCTGCACCAGCACAGGGTCCATTCCGTCATATTGTTGCTTGGCGACGAAGACGACCACCGCGGCGACCACCGCGAAGAGCAGACGAAGCTTGTTGCTTGTATTGGACCAGACCATGTTCAAGACCAGAGACGATGGAAGAGAGCAGATCCTGCCCAGGACGACTTAAGTAAAAGGTAGCAGAAAGCCTAGATTCCGCCACTTTCTAACCATCCTAACCTTGGTCTACTTTGAAGATGGCATCCAGCGGATCAAGTCGATGAACTGCCCAACTGAGAGAACTTCTGCGCGGGCGGTCGGCGAGAGATTGAGTGAATTCAACGCATCTGTTACCTGTTTCTGATCATACCTTTCATCCTTGAGTGAGTTCACCAGCGTTTTTCTCCGATGCGCAAAGGCCGCCTTCACGAGCGCGCGAAATGCGACTTCTTCCTGCCGGCTGAGCCTCGTGCGTTCTTTCGTGCGCAGCAGCACCGCCGCCGAGGCCACCTCCGGTCTGGGACGGAAACACTGGGCTGAGACACGAAACGACTTGGTGATCTCGGCTGCGTACTGCGCCATGACTGAGAGCACACCATAGTTCGAGCCGCCAGGGCTTGCCACGAGGCGATCGGCCACTTCGGCCTGCAGCATGAGCACCATGCGGGGGAACCGGCCACGCTGGTCGAGTAATCGAAAGAGCAACGGAGTTGAAATATAGTAGGGCAGATTAGCCACGACGACCGTCCCGATCGGCAGCCTCTCAACCGGATAGGCCAGCGCGTCTTCACAGACCAGCTCCACATTCGGAAGCTCCGCCTGTCTGGTTTCGAGATAGGCATGGAGCCGTGGATCCACCTCGACCGCCGTCACACGACCGGCTGCGTGGCACAGCGCCTCTGTCAGGATGCCGCGGCCTGGACCGATTTCCAATACGTGGTCGCTGGGTCCCAGTTCCGCCAACGCGACGATTTTGTGCACGATATTGGGATCGATCAGAAAGTTTTGGCCGAGCCGTTTGTTCGGCGGAGGGAGGTCGAGGATGGACACAGGTCAATTCCCGCCGGTAGGGCGAAGAGTGGCTTGCGTCACCTGTTTCGCCAGATCGGCCAGCGGGGCTCTGAAATAGTCGATGAGATCGGTAAACTCTTCTACCAGGTCGTTGGTGAAAGAGGGCCCCGGCTGCAGGGCGGCAAACCTCTGCCCTTCTTGCTGACCCAGGGATTCAGTGATGAGCGCACTCGTCCTGGCTTTCCATTTTGCCACTCGTTCGGCTCCGGCGACGGTGTTGAGCGTCTCCATGGTCTCTTGGAAAATTGTGTCCAATTCCTTCAATTGCATCTGAAGCATGGTACCGGCCGCGCCCGATTGGTTAGTCATGAATAGGCTCCTGCTTTTCTGGTCTATTTGGTTTGCCTAGTCTGTCCGGTTTATCTGGTTTGTTTTATTTATTTGGTTTGTCTCGTTGGAATTTCATGCAACCAAATAAACCCCTTATCGTCTTTTGGCTAGCTTGGCGGCCAGCGTGATCGCCTCGACTAGACTGCCAGGGTTTGCGATGCCCTTCCCTACAATATCAAACGCTGTCCCGTGATCGACCGAGGTGCGAATAATCGGCAGCCCCACCGTCAGGTTCACGCAGGTGCCGAACGAGACAAGCTTTAAGGGAATTAACCCCTGATCGTGGTACAGGGCCACAACACCATCGTAATCACCCCTCGCCGCCTTGCCAAACAGCGTATCAGCCGGCAGGGGATCGCTGGCACGAATACCCTGGGCCTGCGCCGCACGAGCCGCCGGGAGAATGACCCGCGTCTCTTCGTCCCCAAACAGCCCATGTTCTCCAGCATGAGGGTTCAACGCAGCGACGCCGACTCTCGGTTTCTTAATTCCGAACAGATCCCTCAACGCCAGATGAGCCAGTCTGATGGCTTTTTCGATCTTAGCCTGGGTAAGAAGTGACGGCAATTCTTTGATCGAGACGTGGGTTGTCACAAACATGATTCGGAGCGGTCCGCCGATAATCATCATGCCGGATTCCTGTGTCTTGGTCAGGTCTGCCAGCAGTTCCGTATGGCCGGGGAAATGACAGCCGGCCATGTTGATCGCTTCTTTGTTGATCGGCGCAGTGACGATGCCGTCGATACAACCAAGCTGCGCAAGCTCCACAGCTTTCTTGATGAACAGCACGGACGCCGCTCCAGTTTCAGACGCCGCGACTCCACGCGGGAACCGCCCAAGGGCATGATCGAGCGGGTCCAGCACGGCGAGATGATTCCTCCGTGGAGATATCGCCTCGTGACCCTCCACGCGAATCACGTCCATCTTGAGTTTCAGGCTCTTGACTGCCTGCTGCATAACCGGAAACGAGCCGATGACCAGCGGACGGCAGAGTCGTTGGATTTTTGTTCCAGCCAAGGCCTTCGCAATCACCTCGGGACCGATCCCGGCCGGATCTCCCATCGTGATTCCAAGAAGGGGCTTGCCCTTCACCCGTGCGGCGCTCTTCTTAGTACTCATCACGCATCACTTCCTTAGACCCAGTACAGATAGACTACATACCCGATGTAAATGAGGGCACTCCCGCTCAGTAACCAGGGTCGCCAGAGACCACCCCACACAGCCTGCACGAATAAGAAGGTGGCCGCAGCCACAGCGATTACCATGGTGATTAATGCCGTCGGTGCCAACGTCCAGTCCGTGCCCAGGAGCCCGATCGAAACCGGAATTGTACCCTGAAAGACTATCGCGCCGGTGACATTCCCTACTGCCAAACGATCTTTCTTTCGGTAGAGCCAGAGAAAACTGTTCGACATCTCGGGCAACTCGGTCGCCAGAGGCGCGACGAGGAGAGCCAGGATTAATGGAGACATCGACAAGACTCCTGCAATCGTTTCTGCGGCGAGCACAAAGAGATGTGCTCCGAGCGCAAGCCCGGCCAAGCCAAGGATACCCTGAAGACCGATAAGTCCAAACGACGGGACTGCCGCCTTTCTGGCAAAGAGCAGAGGCTCAAGCCCACCCTCGCCCCCCTCCTCACCCGACTCACTGAACTTCAGCTTTACGTAATAGAGATAGAGGCACATCAACCCGACGGCAACGACGACGTGCACCAGTCGAGACCGGACAAACGTACAGGCCAGCGCGGCGCTGTAGGCCACCACAAAGAAGGAGAGATCGCCTTTCACATCATGATAGTTCAATCGGAAGGTGGCGGTTCGCTTCCCCAGTCCGGCATAGATCATCAGCAAGATGGCCAAGATGGGGATCACCAGGGTGCTCAGCATGAAGGGAGCGCCGAGGATCGCGCCCAACCCCACCTCCACTTCAGCACGACCAGCTCCGAAGAAAATGGCGATGATGGGGATCGATGTTTCAGGAAGTGTGGTGCCAATGGCCGCCAACACACCGCCGATCGCGCCTTCAGACAGATTGAATCGCTTGCCCACCCACTCAATGGCGTTCGTAAATAGGGTGCAAGCTCCCAACGTCACCGCGACGGATACGAGGAACAGGAGGCTGTAGAGTAGGACCGTCATCCACGGCCCGTCGGCTGAGTCACCCGCTGTTTGGCATAGGCAAGGGCCGCATCTTCGAGCACCTCCTTCACGGGACGGCCCGTTCGTTCGGCTATCCGCTTGCAATCGAGATATTCCGGAGCAGCCTTGGCCGTCGTCGCGCTCACATCGGCAATCTTCATCCGGACGATTCCCCCACGCACCTTCACCGAAATAAACCTCCGAGGAAGGATCTGTCGCAGCACCTCACGAATTCGTACTCCCAATGCCGTCGTTTCCTTAAACAAGACGTCGAGAATCTGATCCAGCTGTGCCGGAGCCGCAAGACAGGTCAGGACGATGCCGGGTCGTCCACGTTTCATGATGACCGGTGCGAGCGTCACATCGAGCGCCCCACGTGCGAATAACTGTTCCATCACATACTCATACGTTTGCGGGTTCACATCGTCGAGGTTGGTTTCAACCTGCAGCACGGTATCCCCTTCGCGCGCTCCTCGGGATGACGGTCGCGCGAGAAACACACGCAGAGCATTCGACCAGCCGTCGGGATCAGCATCGCCAGCTCCATAGCCGATGGCCGTCGGCGTCACCACCGGCATGGAGCCGAATTCCGATGTCAGCGTGCGCAACAGCGCCATGCCGGTCGGCGTGGCGAGCTCACGGAGAGGGCCGGTACTGTAAATCGGAATCCCTTTCGCCAGAATGGCGACCGCCGGACCAGGCACCGGCAGGATCCCGTGAGCCGATTGCAACATCCCCGCTCCAACATTGACTGGGGAGGCCGTCACACGCGTCACACCTAACAAATCACAGCCGATCAGCCCGCCGACGATATCGACGAATGAATCCAGGACCCCCACTTCATGGAAATGGACGTGATTCTTGGCCACACGATGTGCATGTCCTTCCGCTTCGGCCAACCGATCGAACACCGATCGGCTTTGCTGCTTAATCTTATCGGGAATTCGACTCGCGGAAAGGATGGCGTGGATCCGATGAAGCGAGAGAGGCTTGCGCAATCCTGACGTGATCACGACGTCCACTTTCGTGGCATGGATCGCCCCTCGATGCACCCGCCGCTTCCGTAGCTTGAACCCTGAAAGTCGAAGTCGCTTCAGCCCGCTCACCAAGTCGGGAAACGGGACTCCCACATCCACGAGCGCGCCAAGGATCATGTCGCCGCTGATGCCGGAATAACAATCAAAATGGAGATGCACGCCCATGTGCGTCCTTTCTCTGCTCCCTTCAAACCGCGCCATCTTACCCAAGGCGCGGTCGAACGGCAATCGGCTCAGAAGCGAATGGCGCGCGACAAGCGCGAGGAGCGTGGCTCGCGTGACGTGTGAGCCCTGCTCCCTGCAAGTCGCGCTTTTCCCGCCAGTCCCGCCCGTCTCGCCGGCTCGGAACATTGACAGCATACCATCGCTGTGTTATCCCCAATGCATCGCCCACCGACAAGGCGCTTCGTCACAATAGTTTGGTAACACATATAGCTCTATGACGATCTGCAGGTCCTTGATCACGCTCTGCTCGGAGTTGTTCGAATCGTGGAGTGGTCAGGTCGCCTGGACACTGCTCTGTGCCGCGCTGCTACTCTGGACCCCGCTTGCCGCCTCGGCAAAATCGAAACCCCACCAGGCCCCGCGCCCCGAACCGGAGCTCAAAATTCTCGACCTGAACGTCTCCCCCAACCCCTATACAATCTCGTCCGGTTCGCTGCAGTTTTCCGCCTTAGTCCAGCTACCCAAGGAACTGAACGGCGCAACTCTGCTGGAAGTGTCTGCATTCATCACGTCGCCGTCGAAAAATTCGCTCCGTTTTCTAACTACGCGTACCCCTCTGGAGCCGCACGCCGCCTCGATCGACGGCGCCGCTGCTCCACAGATCTCTGTCCTCCTGACATGGGACGGGTTGGACCAGAAGAAACTCCCGCCGGGGGTAGGGCTCTATCAATTCGAAGTGCGAGCCAAGTTGCTGGCGAACGGCGAGAAGGGTCCCAGGACGCAGATGGTTGCCTGGCCGAAACGTGGAACGGTAGAAGTAAAATAAACCGCGGCGGGACGTGCGAGACAGGCGCGTCAGGCGGGTGAAGCAAGATCTATCATTCGTTCAGCATCTCACCTTTCGCGCTTGTCGCGCATTTCCCGCACGTCTCGCCCTTCGCGCCCCTCGCCTAAAACATTGATCCGGTGCGCGAAGCAACCGGCCCCAAACCCGTTGTCGATGTTCATCACGCCAACCCCCGCCGCGCAGGAGTTCAGCATCGTCAACAACGCGGCAAGTCCGCCAAAACTTGCGCCGTAGCCCCGACTTGTCGGCACGGCAATGACTGGACAGGGAACCAACCCGCCGACCACGCTTGGCAAGACTCCGTCCATCCCTGCGACCGCCACGACCACCCGGGCTTGCATCAGTCGGCTCTGACGCTCCAGCAATCGATGAATGCCGGCCACGCCCACGTCATAGAGCGTCTCAACCCGACTCCCCATCACCTCCGCCGTCACTTTCGCTTCTTCCGCGACAGGAATATCCGAGGTACCGGCTGTAATCACCAACACATGTCCCCGTTGTCGTCGCTTGGGGTCACCGACCGACACGATGCGTGCCTCGTCATGATAGACCGCTCGACGATCAAGCCGTTTAATGAGGGTGGCCACCTGGCGAGTCGCGCGTGTCGCCAACAACGGGCGATGATGTTTCAACAGCGCCTTCGCAATGGCGCGAATCTGGGCCGATGTCTTCCCTTCGCAGAAAATGACCTCAGGGAATCCCTGCCGTAACGACCGGTGGTGATCGACCGAGGCAAATCCGAGATCTTCATAGGGTAACGTGCGGAGCTGTCCAATAGCTGTCGCCACAGAGAGAGTGCCCGTTCGCACCTTGGTCAGCAGTCGTTCAATCGCTTCAGGATTCACGGCTGCCCTTTCTCCGGCTTTGCGTCGCGCTCCATCAGATCAGTCACCGCCTTGCGGCACGACTTGCCTGTGAACAACACCGCGTTGATCTCTTGCACGATCGGCATGTCGACACGATGACGGCGCGCTAATCCTAAAGCCGCCTTCGCCGTCCGCACACCTTCGGCCACGGCCTGCATGCTTCCGACGATCCTCTCCAGCCGCTCGCCCTTCCCCAGTCTCACGCCGACCGTGTGATTCCGACTCAAGGCTCCGGTGCAGGTCAAAACCAAGTCGCCGACGCCGGACAGTCCGTAGAACGTTCGTGGATCCGCGCCCATCGCGACGCCCAACCGCACCATTTCAGCTAATCCTCTCGTAATCAACGCGGCCCGTGTATTATGACCGAGATCCAATCCATCCACCACGCCGGCTGCGAGCGCCATTACGTTCTTGAGCGAGCCGCCGAGCTGGACGCCCAGCACATCGCTGTCGGCGTATACCCGAAAGGCCGGTGTCATCAACGCGGCCTGGAATGTCTTGACCAGTTCCTTGTTGCTCCCGGCTAAACAGAGCGCCGCCGGTTTCCCTACGCTGACTTCTGTCGCGAAGCTCGGGCCTGATAACACCATGAGGTCCCGTTGCATGGCAGGAGGAAGTACGTCGGTCATGACCTGAGTCATCAAATTCAACGTCTCTTCTTCAACTCCCTTTGTCGCGCTGATGAACGGCATCGGGGTGGAAAGGGACCGGATAAGCTCGCGCAGCACAGGACGTGCGACGTGGGACGGCACCACGAAGAGCAGCCCCTCACTCTGCTCGGTGAGATCCGCCAACGATCCGGTAGCGACGAGTGATGGGGGAAGCGCAACACCGGGCAGAAAGACTGGATTCTCGTGTTTCCCATTGATCGCATCCACAACCTCTCGTTCATAGGCCCAGAGCCGAATTTCGAGACCTTTCTCCGCCAGATGTTTCGCCAGGGCAGTACCCCAAGCACCGGCTCCGATAACTCCTATGCGATGGATGGATGACATGATTGAAAAGTGATTATGACGGAAGGAGTGACATTAACAGAGTTTGCGAACCACGCGGATTATAGGAAGCGTTTCTTTCACCTGTCAATGAATGAGAGACGGTCTTTGAAATTTGTCAAGTCCGGCCGAACTCCACCACCCTTCCAAGCGGGGCCGAGAGAATCAAGTGGCACATGCCTTGCTCCCTTTACGTAAGTTTTCACAATTTCCTTCGTCCTGACGCACCGGACGATTAGTATGAAATAGGGCATCGTTACAGGTGAAAGTGAGGGAGTTGGGCATGAAAATCATACCATCGACAAGGCGCTTCGTGCTTACCAGTCTATTGATACTCCTGGCGCCGATTGTTCTCTTCATGCCTCAAGCGTATGCAGAATCATACGTGGCGGGGCAGATCGGAGCCACTATCCCGGGAAATGGTTTGTCAAACGGCGATTTGACCTCTACCAGCGCACCGTTTCAAAGTGGCGCGATCTCCGGCACAGTCAATTTCCCAAGTGGTACAACCGTCAGCGATCAATCGCTGACAACTTCATTCATGTTTGGAGGGAAGATAGGCCATTATTTAAGCAAGGCTCGATGGTTCGGCCTCGAAGCCGAAATCTTTTACAGCACCCCTCACATAAAGCAACAAGATGTTACGCTTCGGTCGAACACTCCGATTACTTTTACCCCTTCTGGCGGTGGGCCAAGTACATCTTTAGGAAATGCTCTCACGGCGATGGGAGTCCAAGGTGCCAATTTCAGTGTGTTGACAATTGCTCCACTCAATTTGATGTTTCGCTATCCCGGATACAGACTGCAGCCGTACATAGGTATCGGCCCCGGCATCTTCATTGCCAGCATCAAGGATCCCTCGATTACCCAAGGAGAGAACTCCCAATCGAGCACGAAACTCGGTCTGAACACCCTCATCGGCGTCAGGTACTACGTCACAAGGCACGTGTCCGCGTTTGCAGAGGGGAAGTACAATTACGTTCGGTTCAATTTTGAAGAAAACCCTAATTTCTTTGGCTTCAACGCCACATACACTCCCATAAGCGTTGCTTTCGGCATCGCCTATCACTTCTAATTCTTCTCGAATCCACGCCAGACTAGCAAACCGACGCGGTTCCGTGTAGCCTGGGCACAGCACTGCCCATGAAACTCTGTCCTTCATGTCGACATGAGCTCCCGGAGATTAGCCGCTATTGCTCGCAGTGCGGCCAACGGCTTCATGCCGACTCAATTGAACTTCCCCCGTCACCGCCGCGGCCTGTCGAACCACCGGCGAATCGGCTGAATGTCGAAGTGCTGTATGGCATGGTGGCTACGCTGTCTCTCGCGATCATGTTCCCACCCTGGGAAACCCCACCGTCACAGTCTCCCGAATTCCTCGGCCTGCATTTTATCTTGAACCCACCGACGCCCGATGCCATTGTGAGTCGACTGCTGCTGACGATCGAACTCGTCACCATCGCCATCGCCGGACTCTATGGATCTTTTCTCTTCCGGCAAAAACCCTAGTAGGAAGCTTAGAAACCGTGAAACGTGAGGCGTGAAACGTGAAACGAGGGTCAGCGGCGAAACTGCGGCCTTGCTTGGGACAGGGCGCGTCTTGGCGCGCCAGGGTTGGGCGGGTGAGAAGGCTGGGCTTTTTGAGCATCCTACACAGAATTGTTAAGAATCCTGCTAGTGGGTCAATAGTCATTGGTTGGTGAAAAGACGGCGGGGCGGTACTCAGCCAGTGACTATTGACTGATGACCAGCGACTCTGCTCAGTCCAACGCAAGCGTCAGACACTTCGCCGAGCCGCCAGATTTCATGAATTCATCGAGGGGAACCGGATGAGTGAGATAGCCGCGCGAGGTCAACAGGGATTCTGTTTCCGGACAGCCTGCAGGCAGCACGACGTGTTTCCCGACACAAACGGCATTGCAGGCAAACCTGAGAGCTTCAGCTTCCGACACCACGAGACGTCTGGAAGGAGCGATCCGTTCGGCAAGAGCCTCTTGCCCATAGCGATCGAAAGCGGGAGGGAAATACAGAAGTTCATCGCCGCTTAAGGGGCACAAGCAGGTGTCGAGGTGATAAAATTGCCTGTCAACCAGTTCGAGTGGAATGATCTCTCGGTGAAACCAGTTGCTGAGCGTCGGGAACACACCGATTTCCGATCGCTGTCGATAGCCACCGAACCAGGTGTCGGGAAATCCCAAGAGGTCCCCGGCCCCCTCGAAGAAGCGGCCCTGGTCCAGCGTGACGACTTCGTACCCCTGCCCACGAAACCAGTCCTCAAAATACGCCTCTTCCTTCTGTCGTTCGGCATAGCGAAAACGGCTCGGCACCGCTTTGCCTCCAACGACAATACCGGCATTCGCCGTGAACACCAAGTCAGGCAGTCCCGGCACCGGCTTCATCCGTTCCAGGACCGCGCCCACATCCTGTTCGAGCACCTGCATGAGGTGATGCCACTGGCGGACAGCCTGATCTGAATTAACGGCGTTCGAACGGCGCATCCACGGATTAATCTCATATTCGATACTGAAATAATCCGGCGGGCAGACCAGCAGGCGGCTCATGGCTTCCACCCTAACTCCCGCGCCAGCTCGCGCAAAAACGACGCGGCGTCCATAACCAGCCCGACAGCCTGAAAACTTCCTCGATCCGCGAGTTTCGTCGGAACGGCCGGATTGACATCGACGCAGACGGAAGGAATCGTGGCAGGCAACAAATTGCCCGTCGCCACCGCGTGCAACGTCGAAGCGACAAGCAAGGCCAATCCGATACCGGGTATTGCCGCACGCATGGCTGCCTGGGCTTCCAGCGAATCCGTGATGACGCCGGGCAACGGACCGTCGTCGCGGATCGTGCCGGCCATGACGACGTGGACGCCCCGCCTGACGCAAGCCGCCATAATTCCGGTCTTGATGACTCCCGACCTGACCGCTGCTTCGATACTGCCGATGGCCCTGATCCGATTAATGGTTCGCAGATGGTGTTCATGCCCATGCGGCACGACGCGACCAGCCGCATGTCCATAGCCGAGGGACGTGCCATAGAGATCGACCTCCATATCATGGGCGGGCAGGGCATTCCCGCAGAATAAGACATGGATAAATTCTTCATCGATAAGCCATGTCAGCGCCTCGCGCCCTCCGGCGTGAACAATCGCTGGGCCTCCCGCCAGCAGCACCCTGCTCTCCGCTTTCCCCTCTCGGAACCCTGTTCGCAACTGCACGAGGCGCTTGGCGATGTCGCCAATAATATGCCCGTGCGGGCGCTCAGCCGAGACCTGCGATTCCATGAAGCTGAACACATCGCGGTCACGTGGCCGTTGGAGCGGGATGACCCGCACGCCCTCACGACCGGTCACAATCAGATCTCCCCGCTTCACCTCTCCCATCGGTACAGTCCTGGCAGTCGGAGGAGCCGGATCCACGCGAATTCCCAGGTCCATTTCGATCCCCTCCACCTCTACCCACTGGTCACGCACTCGCACCTGAGTGGGTAAATGGGTTGTCGCGTAAAACTCGTCGGGAAAGATGCCGTCCGCCGGAGCCGCACTCAGTCGGCAATCCCGTTCACTCTCGACCGACGCTCCGTGAGGTTGAATGGCATGGAGAATCTCGCTGAGCAGTTTCGCCGAGGAGGCCCGCACGATGATTCTTGCGCGCGACGCCTCCTCACGGGTTTTGCCGATCTGCATATCTTGGAGGTCGAATGTTCCGCCCATCATCAAAATCGTGTCCAAAACCTTCGCCAGGATCAACGAATCGATGATATGGCCTTGGAGCAGGACGGTTTCTTGGTCATACATCATGGGTTAAACTCCCACCCTGGTAGGATCTGCACAGATTCTACCACCCAGTTTCAACCGCTGCAGATCACTTCCTCTTAGGGGTGGCTGGGGTGATCCCCACTGCGCGCATCGATCGAGCACATTCTGATCGTGCGCGATCTGCGAGCAGAGGGATTGCCCCAGCTACCCCGTCATTTCTTCATGAGTTCGCGTAAAACGCTCGTCGCATAAGCGCCGGGGGGAAGTGAAAAGGAAAGCGTGAGAGCTGTGCCTTCTAGCGCCCACTCCAAGTCGGTAAGAGGGACTCGGAGCGAACGCCGTTCACCGCGTATCCCGCAGGCCTTCGCGGCCTCAATGAGACTCTCCGGCGTGGCCCCGCTCTCAGCAACCACGGCCCGTTCGATCTCGCCCGGCTCTTCGCCGGCCCACGAAACGCGCGATCCGAACAAGATGCCGGTGGGACTGATCTCGAACCGATCGGCCCGTGGCTGTTCCTTCGTGGCATCCTCGACCAGAAAACAGGCGCCGTTCTCCATTTTCATGGCCCAGTCTCCAACCAAAACACGATCGAGTCGATCCAGTCGTCTGGCCAACATGTCATTAAAAAAATGCGATTGATAGGCGTTGAGGTACCACATGCGCTTGGACCGGCTCAGCCTGTTTCGGCGAGTAGGGTCCACCAGTAGTTCGGCTCCGATTTGGTAGTTCTGTCCACTCCGCCCTTGCCGTTGCGGGCCGAAATAGTTCGGCACGCCTCGTTGCACCAGCATGTCCGTGACCAGGGGCACCGTCTCGCTGGCATGCGTGGCGACATCCCGAATCACCAACCGAAAGTGATTGCCTGCATGATGCCCAGGACGCAAGCGATTGCGATGCCGACCCAGCACCTCCACAGACAATAGCTGCTCGTCCGATTTCAGTCGATCCAGCCGTTCAGGCGTGACGCCTAAAAGCGAGACCATCTGTGTGGTCACGGCCCGGGCGTCTTTGAGGCCCGCCACTCCGATCGCTTGCGCTTTCACGCCTAAGAGCGAAGATAGTCGCAGGACGAGATCCGGAGTCGAGAGCAGGCGTTTTCTGATCTTGACGTAAAGATGCTCACCCTCTCCACAGGGAAGATAGAGCGGATGTTCCTCGACCTGGAAGTCTTCCGGAAGAGTCCGCATCTGTCCGCCGATACCCGGCAGCATTGCTGTCAAAAAAGGCATGGTCATGGTGCGATAGACCACTTCTTCATTCGCATGCGATTTCCCTCACCTCCCGATCAATCTCGATGATGGGTGAGATGACCCCCATGATATACTTCCCCCATGGCTTTTCGCCCAGCCTCCGACCCAACGATCTGGACCGTTCTACTACGGCGAATGATCTGCGACCATTTGCATCGTTCTCAGCCCGAAACAATCCTCAATGTATTCCATCGAATACACCTCCGGTTATTCCGGGCCTGCGGCTTCGCATCTAACCGCACCTCCTTCGCCTCGTCTCGAACGGCAATGTCTGACAGGCTCCTAGTTCAACGGCCTGGGGTGCGCCTGTTAGCGGTAGGGGTATTCTTCACCGTTCTGATGTGTGGTCTGTTCCCAGGGGACTCGTCGGGTAGAGAGAACACGATCTTTCGACAGTTCACCCAGCACATCGGCAGGCAGATCCACAGAGACAAACAGGCATTTTCGCAGGCGAACCACTGTGTCTCATGGTTTTATAAGGCGAAAAAGACGTCTCCCCCGGCCGTGCAGGGAATCAGCTGGAACACGACTCCTTCATCCCAGCCCCAAGTGGATTGCCTTCACGAATATCCAGGAGGGATGGACGATGTGCGTGCTGATTTTGCCAAGACACAGTCATTGCTCTCGGTCAGTTTGACTTTCTATGAATTCGCCTTGGTCGCCGACCGGAATGATGATGCGACCTACAGTCCCACCGAACTTCAAGATTTGCTCCGCTCCCTCGCTCTCTCGTACAGTGACGGAGCGCCGACCCCGACGCAGGTCACGGCACTCACGGAGCGGTTCGACAGCTTGTACCACAGCCGCAACATGGACGCCTTGATGCAAGGCATGAGCGATCTCTATGAACGAGGCTATCGCGTGACTCCCTCCGATCGCGTCGAGCTGGATCGGGTGATGGGATGACACGACGCACAAGGTCCTGGCCCGATCGAGCCCGTTCCTTCATTGGACATTGTCTGAGCGAACCGCTCTATCGGCTCTTTGGTCTCGTTCCCCACTGGGAATTCGGACTGTCCACACACGAGATTTCCCATCTCACCTATGTGCACGGCCCATTGACCGGCCGGCGGGCCGTTCATCTGAGCGATCTGCATCTCGACCGTTATCAGCCACGGCATGATCTCATTGTCGCCGCCATCGGCAAACTCCGCCCCGACTGGATCTTTATCACCGGCGACCTGCTCAACGTGTCGGAGGGACTGCCGCATGTGTTTCGATTTCTCGCAGGCTTGCGGGAGATTGCGCCGGTCTTCGTCACGTTGGGCAACCATGATCACTACAGTGGCGTGCCGATCGATCAGTATTGCGAACTCGCCGATCGCCACAAGATCACTCTCTTGATCAATCAGGCCACCTTCATTCCTACGGACTGTGGCGAGATCGCCATTGTCGGCGTTGACGATCCCTCACTGCATCGGGCCGACTTGAGCTGTCTACCACCGCGCGCACAGGATCGCTTCATCCTTTTGCTGGCCCATGCGCCGAACATCCTCGATCAGTTGGAGGACCACCACGCCGTCGATCTGATCCTTTGCGGACATAGCCACGGAGGCCAATGGCGCATACCCGGCGTACCGACGTTCTGGCTCCCGCCAGGCTGCAACGGCCGGATCGAGGGACATCACGGAGAGCCAAGCCGCCGGCTCTATGTCAACCGTGGGCTTGGATGGTCGTTTCTTCCCCTGCGTTTGAATTGCACACCGGAAATCGCCTGCATTGAATGGGTAGACGAGGGGACGCAACCTACAGTATTCCAGACTATTTGATCCGCTCCAGCGCTTCCTTCGATCGGCTCCTGACGGTTTGATCCCAATCCTCCTCCATGACAGCCGTTAGCTTCTCCTTCGCCTCACTGGCACGCATCCTGCCCAATCCCAATGCCGCGCTGGAACGGACATAGGCGTGGTCATCTTCCAGCGCCTTCAGCAGAAGGGGAATCACGGTCCTATCGTTCAAGACGCCAAGGTAACTGGCCGCCATTCCACGAATCCGGTGCTGCTTGTCACCCAACGCCCGCTGCAACGTCGTCGCAAAGAGGTCTCGTAACGCGGGCGTCACGGATTCCAACCCTTCGGCCCGGTACCCATTCAGATCAATCAGTGCAAAGGCGATTTCCAGCTTCTTCTCCTGTACCGTGGCCCGTTCGAACGCGGCCAATAACTTCGCACGTTCGCGCCGTTGCTCCCTGCGGCGGTTGAACGCCCGGACCAACATCCACAGTCCCACCACGATCACCACCCCCGCGAACGCCATGGGAACGGCTTGATCGATCACATATTCCTGGGTATCGAGCGACAGACGTTTCCATACCCAGACGCCGGCAATTACGACGCCGACGAGGACCGCAATGGCGGGGAGGTTGGTCTGGCCCGATTCAGAACGAGTGTGCATGGGGTCAGCATCATAGCAGGATGGGGGAAGGAGCGGCCAGGTGGGGTGAGCGGGAACGACACCCGCGTGGTCCCGTGCTCCCGGAGCGCGCACGATCGGAATGTGCTCGCTCGACGGGCGCAGTTGGACCACTACGGGTGCCATTCCCAGAGAGGTGAAGAAAGCAAGCTTGGAAGAATCACATCAGAAAGGTGCTCGCGCAACGCGCGGTCGCGGACTCCCCTCGTTGGACGCGGCAGTCAAGGGCAGCCTCGGCCACTCCTTTAGAGAGAGATGTAGAGAATTAGGAAACGCTCGTTGGATGAGCGCAGCGAAGGACAGTCCGTCTCTGCAGCAACCGTCTTTAACTAGCCTGTGAGTGACGGTAGTGTCCTCAGGCAGGATCACTTCTTACTGCACGCCACTTTCCACAGAGCTTGATTGATGCTACGCGGTACAACCGGTTCCCACTGTTGCTCGTCCGGGGTACTGTAAACCACGTGACCGCTTCCCATGTTGCCCGAGAACCACGTATACGCAAGCATACGGGTGCGCGCTTCCGTACAATCGTATTCGTTGTATCGCTTGAAAGACAAAAGCGAATCCCCCGCCACGGTTTGTACAGTCTTGTAGTCGTACAATTGCCACATCTTCGCCAGATTCCCCTTTTGGCGAATGGAGTCTGGGTCGACATACACAGTGAGTCCTGCTTCGTCGTCGCCACTCGTCAACACCCACCCCGCATACACTGCTCCACTACTCAACACCAGGAGCGTGATCAGTAACCAGAAACCCAAAAGGTAGGCCAATAGCAGCTTGGGGAATGAACCAGCGTTGTTGACCACAGAGCATGGCACAGGAACGCGACGGCAAGAACGAATCGTGAAGGGCATAGAGGTCTCGCAGTGGAGAGTATTCTAGGAGGACCGAAATCGAGGATGCAAGGTCCAGCAATGACCCCGGGATCGCAACGTGCGCAGTTAGTGGCAGGCTGGGCCGTTGTTACCAGGCGTAGGCTTCCGGTGCAGGCCCGCCTGGGCCGGGGAAGATCTCGTCGAGCCGTTTCAGTGTTTCCTGGCTCAATGTGAGACTCAGGACGCGCATCGTGCCGTTTAATTGCTCCATCGTGCGCGGTCCGATAATCGGCGACATGACGGCCTTCTGGTGCAGCAGCCAGGCGAGCGCCACATCGGCCGGGCGCTCGCCGAGTTGTGTGCACAGCGCGTCATACGCTTCCAGCTTGGAACGATACTTCTCAATATCTTTCTTCACATCTTCGTTCGCGCGTCGACCGACCTTCGCCGGTTCCAAGGCCCCAGCTAGCAGCCCACGCGCGAGCGGACTCCATGGGATCAGGCCGATGCCATAGGCTTCGCAGGCCGGAATCACTTCCAGTTCAATCGTGCGCTCATTCAGATTGTAGATACTCTGTTCGGACACCAGGCCGAGGAAGTGGCGGCTGCGGGCTAATTCTTGCGCTTGGGCCAGGTGCCAGCCGGCAAAATTGCTGCTGCCAACATACAGAATCTTGCCTTCCTGGACCAACTGCTCCATCGCCTGCCAGATTTCATCCCACGGCGTCTCCCGATCAACGTGATGCATCTGATACAGGTCGATGCAGTCAGTCTGAAGGCGCCTCAGGCTGTCCTCGCAAGCCCGCTTGATGTGCAGGGCCGACAAGCGAGACTGATTCGGCCACTCCCCCATGCGGCCGAACACCTTCGTTCCCAGGACGACTTTCTCACGCCGTCCCCCGCCCCGGGTAAACCAACGCCCCACGATCTGCTCCGTCCACCCTTCGCCCTTCTTCCAGCCATAGACGTTTGCCGTGTCGAAAAAGTTGAGGCCAAGCTCCAGCGCCCGATCCATGATGGCGAAACTGTCCGCCTCGCTCGTCTCCGGGCCAAAGTTCATCGTGCCGAGACAGAGCCGGCTGACTTTCACCCCCGATCGACCGAGATGAACGTATTGCATAGGCAAGATCCTTGTCACACAAGGGAATGAACTATTGTACAGGGAGAACCTAACACAGTGAGAAGCAGACTTCGACTGCGCCTCTTGACGAAGCGATCACGATGCGGCATCTTCCAAGGCGTCGCGAGTAAGGATCGAGAAGGAGATACCATGGCCATGGCGTCCGTCATGCTTCCGCTCGGAACACCCGCTCCCCCGTTTGCGTTGCGCGATGTCGTGAGCGGCAATCTCTATTCATTGAACTCCTTTGCCGGCAAGACCGCCTTGCTGGTCATGTTCATCTGCCGTCACTGTCCCTATGTGGTGCACATTCAGGACGAGCTCGCAAGGATGGGACGGGACTACAGGGACAAAGGGCTCGGCATTATCGGCATCTGCAGCAACGATCCGGTTCAGTATCCTGATGACGCGCCACCTCGGCTGAAGGAGATGGCCGAAGGCCTGAACTTCATCTTTCCCTTCTGTTTTGATGAAACCCAAGACGTGGCGAAGGCCTATCGGGCGGCCTGCACCCCCGACTTCTATCTCTTCGACCGGGAACGGAAGCTGGTCTACCGCGGGCAGCTCGACGACAGTCGCCCAGGCAGCAACAAGCCGGTGACCGGCCGCGATCTGCGCGCCGCGATCGATGCGGCGCTCGCCGGGAAGCCAGTCGACAGCAACCAGAAGGCCAGCATTGGCTGCAGCATCAAGTGGAAGTGATGAGAGGAATGACACCCATGCTAACCTCTTGTGCCGGAGCAGAGGAGAGGATGGAGCCTGTTGATCTCCTGTGCTCGCGCAACGCGCGGTCTGAGCGGGAAGGGAGTGGCCAGGTGCCCTTCTTGCTCGCAGAACGCGCACGATGAAACGGTGCTCATCCGATGCGCGCAGTGGGAGACCATCTAGCCAACCCTCACTCTCTTCGCCCATGCTTCTCATACCAAGTACGAAGCGTAGAATGTCCCGGGTTTCTCTCGCTCTCGCCACATTGAAGCCACCCAACATGCAGCTTTACGTGAGCGATGGTGACAGTTTCTTTTGGGTCGGGTTAGCCGGCCGCCAGCGAAGCCCGATGCGCAGCAGTGCTTGCAACAGCTCGGGATAGGTATAGCCGGCGTGCTCGGCCGAATCCGCAAAATCTTCGTCGTGCGCGATTTGGGGATTCGGATTGGCC
>Ga0187894_10003320_pt1 | contig 18164 bp, 12 predicted proteins | sample GBC1701081metaG_FD_136650 | JGI IMG/M metagenome (GOLD analysis project Ga0187894, IMG submission 136650) | White microbial mat communities from a lava cave in the Kipuka Kanohina Cave System on the Island of Hawaii, USA - GBC170108-1 metaG ...
AGCGGCAGTTGGGCGGGAACAATTGAAAATGCCCGCGTTGAAATTGACGAGTTATTGGAATTTGAGCCGAGCTTAAAACCTTCCGTTTCGGGGCTACTGACGGAACTTTTCCCCAAAGCGCAGCGCATCGCAGAAAAAGAGATGAGCCGCAAGAGTGAGATCACGGAACTCTCGGCGCAGGAAGTCTTTGAAGATACCTATGAGGTGTAGGAATTCCCACACCTCATTACCTTTCAGGTTGTTAATCTCCGGTAAATACCCGGCAAGCGTTCCGGTAGACTCAAGACATCATCAATGATCGTATAGCCCACCTCGCCGTACATATCGCGCAGTTGCTCTTCCGATTCCCGGTCAATGGTAATACAGAAGGGCGTGATGCCTTCGATTCGCGCCTGACTTAGGGCTTTGCGGGTATCTTCGCGGGCATACCGGCTGTCGCCGTAGTCGTGATCGTAGGGTCTGCCGTCGGAAAGGATGATTAGCAGTTTCGTGCGCTCATCCTGCGCCGCAAGCCGGGTGATGGCATGGCGGATTGCTGCGCCAAGCCGGGTATTGTTCTGATAGGTGATGCCGCCGAGTTTGCGCTCCACTTCCGCCGAATACTTTTCACCGAAATCCTTGAAGACGTAAAACTTGACATTGCGCCGCCCCTCGCTGGTGAAGCCCTGCATGGCGTAAGCGTCGCCTACGGCTTCAAGGGCTTCGCTCATTAAAACCAAGCCCTCTTTTTCGATGTCAATAATCCGCTGTCCCGGATTGGTGTAGGGCTTATTGGGAAAGCGACTGATAGTACGCGCTGTTGAACTCGACATATCGAGCAGGAACGATACCGCTACATCGCGCTCTCGCCGCAACTTTCGTATGTAGAGTCGTTCGTCAATCATTCCCGTACTGCGTTTGTCGAGGGCGTAGTCAATCACCTTCTGTAAATCGAAATCTTCGCCGTCCACTTCGCCTCGAATGCGACGTAGATTTTCCGGGCGCATCAACTGGAACTGGTAGCGAATTGACGAGATCACTCCGGCATAGCGGGAGCGCGTCAGTTCAACAAAACTGCGTGAACCGCGTCCCCCGGCTCGCTCAATTACCCGGCACCAGTTGGTGCGATGGTCGCCTAGCTCCCGATCCCATTCATCGTAATAGAATGCCTTGTCGCCTTTTTCAAGGTCTTGTTCGAGGCTTTCGCCTTTGGTGAATTGACTGAAGGTTTCCTGATCCGGCGACATCTCCTGCGGCTGATTCGCTGACCAGAAACTAAACGGGTCTTGCTGCGCTTCCGCCTGTTGCCGTTGGGAAGCGAGTTCGGCGCTTGCTTCATCTGAGGAATCCGGCTCGCCCTGCGAATCGCCTTCATCGGCATCATTTTTCTGCGGCTGATTCTTGCCATCTTCATTAGTCGGCTGCTCGACGAAGAGTTCATAGACATGACGCGTGGCAATCAGGGTATCGGCTACAGTGGCGTGTTGCTGAAAGATATAACTGGCAAAGATGGCTTCCAGTTGTCCGACAATTGTCCCATACGCCCGCCGTGCTGCCGGAGTCGCGCCGCCGCACAGAGCGATTTGGAAGAGCAATTCAAAGGGGATGAACTCAGCCGGGATTTTTTCGATTGGCGGGCGACGTTCCAACAGTCTGAGACGGACGAAATCCAAATCTCTGCGAATGCCGCGATACGCCTGTCGTAACAAGAAATCTATGCGCCCGTTTTCAATCGTCGTAAATAAGCGCATCGCAATATCACGATTGGGGAAACGGTCAATCACCGTCAGGAAATCCAATGCCTGTGGTTGACGGTTCTTACTCTTTGCATTCTGCTTTGCCGCATCGAGGGATGGTTTATCGGCTGCTCGTTTCTCTTTGAAGGCGACTTCGATTTCAGCTAAAGCGGCTTGCAGTTCTTCCGAGCCTTCCACGTATGTTTGAAATTCGATTTGCCCCGCGCCGTGGGCGGCAAGAACTTTGAAGAGGCGGAAATTTTCGGCTTCGTCTTCAAACTCAGAAACCACCGAAGGCAAGTAGATGGTTTTGCCATCGCCGATTTTGACCTCTTCGGGAATCGCGCTGAGTGAAGTGATGTGCAGATTGCGCCCGGTCAATCCTTCAACGTAGAGCCGTAACGTCTGCGCGATAGAGTCAAGCGTCAAGCCGCCTTCGATTTTGAACAGCGCCTGTTGGCTGGCTTTCGATTCCAGCGCGTAATATGCCTGTAAGCGGCGCGGCGATTCGTCCGCCTTTTCGATGCCGCGTAACGCCCAGGCGCGAAATTGCCCTAACGTCGCCGCCCGCAACGCTGTCGGGCTGGCTTTGAAACATTCGACCGCTGCCGTCGTATTCTTTTCGGCAATCTCTTCGACAACTTGTAGCACACCGGAAACTACTTGGGCGCGACGTTCGGGGCTGAAACGGGAGGCTAAATCGGCGACGATTTGCGGACTGGCTTTCATAAAATGATAGCTTGCTGCATTGCCTTGCAAAGCGACTTTCTTTGCTAACGCCGTCCAACGCTCAAACGCTTCTTCGTCTGCCACTTTCAACACCCGGCTGGCAGCGCGGAAGTATTGCAGGGCGACGCCGCCGGAGCGTTCCAGATATTCTTCGGTGATGTCGAAGAGCCGATTGACCGCTTTGTGATTACCAGCCGCCGCAACCTGTGGCAGCTCTGAAAAGAAATCAGCAGCCGTGCCACCGGAACGAAACGCAAAAGCTGAAGTCAGCGCCAGCGCCCGCTCGCTGATGCGAGAATCGTGTTGAGCATCGGCAGCCTTTAACTGATTGAGAATTTGCGGCGCGGCGGTAAACAGGTCGTTGCTGTGCTTGACTGAATGCCGCGCCATTTCAATACAGATGGAGAGAATCTTGGCGCGGTTTTCGTAGTCTTCAATAGCTGCCAGAATATGCGGGGCGGCTTTGAACGATTCAACTGCCGTATTGGCAGACAAAGCCGCCTGTTTATTAATCAATTTAATTACTGGCGAACGCATCCCTTCCGCAATGGACGCGATGATGGAGGCGCTTGACTGAAAGAAATTCACAGCAGCCTCGGAACTCGTTGCAGCAATGCGTTTTCCGGCTTCGCCCCAGACGCGGACATCGCCAGAGTCAACCAGTTTGGCAACATCAGGCGCGGCTTTCAGAAATTCTACGGCAGAGCGAATATTGGTTGCGGCAATCGCCACGCCAATATCAGTGGCGAGCAACACGCCCTCATATGGCAACGTCCCGAGGCGATTGAATAAACTCTCGAAGGCGGAACCGGCTGCCTCTTTCAGTTGCAGTTTTAACCTCTCTTTGGCGTCTGACTCTCGGTTTTTCATCTGTCAGGCATGATAACAAAATCAACCCGTCTTTTGAATTTGCCTGAAGAATAGTGAAGCTGACAAATTCCTCTTGCAAGCCGAACGATTCGGTAGTACAACTATAATTCTTACACTGAATGAATGCTCATTCATTTTTGGATTCACATAATGTCAGAGAAAAAAGCGGTCACAATAAAAGAAAAGACCAATGGCAAGTACGAAGCGATTTTACGCGCCGCCATTAAAGTCTTTGCCCAAAACGGCTTCTTCTATTCCAAGGTTGCCGATGTGGCAAAAGCGGCGGGCGTTGCCGATGGCACGGTCTATCTCTACTTCAAAAACAAGGACGATATTCTTGTTTCTATCTTCAATCACGTTAGCGAACAGGCGCTAGCGCACGCCCGTAATATCCTTGCGGAACTTGACGATCCGGCAGAGAAATTAAAAGAGATTGTTCGCGGACATTTGGAAATGTATGCCCGCGACCGCGACCTTGCCGTGGTCTTTCAGGTTGAATTGCGTTCGTCAACGAAATTTATGGAGCAGTTTTCGGCAACCAAAGTCACAGAGTATTTAGACCTTATCGGCGGTATCATCGCGGAAGGGCAACGGCGCGGCGTCTTTCGTAAAGGGTTAAATACCAAGATGACCGCCAAAATTCTCTTTGGGGCGCTCGATGAAATGGTGACCAACTGGGTTTTGACGCATAAACGCTACAGTCTGGTGTCAACCGCCGAGCCGGTGATTGATATTTTTCTGAATGGCGTAACCAATCGTTAGAGGCGCTTTGAGCCGTATGAATAAACAACCCCAAACTCTCAACGAGCTTTTCAATTTTGCGGTAGAACGCTTCCGCGATAAAGCCTTTCTGCGCTTCAAAAAAGACGGCAACTGGCAATCGCTCAATTATGGAGAGGTAGCGCGGCGGGTGCGCGAACTGGCATTAGGATTATATGACCTCGGTTTTCGTAGCGGCGACAAAATCGCCATCTGGTCAGAAAATCGCCCGGAGTGGAACATTGCCGATTTAGCGACGCTGGCGATTGGCGCGGTGGACGTGCCGATCTATACCACGCAGGCGCGGCAACAGGTCGAGTTTATTCTGAATGATTCGGAGGCGAAAGCTATCTTTGTATCGAAAGCCTTTGTTAACGAAAGCCTTGCCCTCCGCGATGCTGTGCCATCTTTGGAGTATATCTTTACCTTTGATTCGCTGAGTGATGAAGCGATGCCCGCCGGGGTAGTCAATGCCGAAGAGATCATCAATCGCGGGCGCTCACTTTTCGGTAAAGAGTCGGGATTGTACGAAACCTTGTGGCGGGCGGTGAAAGCGGATGATCTGGCGACTTTGATCTATACCTCCGGGACAACAGGCGAGCCGAAAGGCGTGATGCTGACGCACGACAATCTAACGCAGAATATCATCAATATCGTGCGCTGGCTGCAACTTGGTGATTATGAGGATGAGGGGTTGACCTATCTGCCGTTTTCACACATCTTCGAGCGTGCCGTCTGGTACTTGTACGCGCATTGCGGAACCGCAGTTGCCTACGCGGAAAGCCTCGATACGGTTGCTGCTAATCTGGCAGAGATTAAACCGACGGTGATGACCAGTGTGCCGCGAATGTTCGAGAAGATTTACGGCAGGATTATTGAAAGGGGGCTGGCGACGGGCTTTCCGAAGAAACAGATTTTCCTGTGGTCGCTGGGGGTAGGAAAACGCTGGGCGGAAGCGAAGGACAAAGGCGAGCGTATCGGCATAGGGTTGGCATTGCAGCATAAAGTCGCTGATGCGCTGGTCTTCAAAAAGTGGCGGGAAGCGATGGGCGGGCGGATTCGCGTCCTTATCTCCGGCGGCGCGGCGCTTGCTCCTGACATTGCCTATGCGTTTGCCGGAGCCGGAGTGACTATCCTGCAAGGCTACGGGCTAACTGAAACCTCGCCTTCGATAACCTGCAATCTCGCAGAACACAATCGCATTGGCACAGTCGGAAAAGTCATTGATGGAGTCGAAGTCAGACTTGCCGAAGATGGGGAAATTCAAGTCAGGGGCAGAACCATCATGCAAGGTTATTACAAACGCCCTGCCGAGAATGCCGTAGCGTTTACCGAAGATGGTTGGTTCTGCACCGGCGATGTCGGACATTTTGACGATGACGGCTTTCTGGTTATTACCGACCGCAAGAAGGATTTAATCAAGACAAGCGGCGGCAAATACATCGCTCCGCAGGCGTTGGAAAGTCTCATCAAATCGAGCCGCTTTGTCTCTCAGGTTATTGTCATCGGCAACGGCAGAAAATTTGCTTCTGCCTTGATTGTGCCAAATCTGGAATTGCTGAGAAGCTATGCCGAGACAAAGGGTATTGAATATGCTACCGATGAAGCGTTGCTAGAACATCCAAAGATTATTGATTTGGTACAACGACAAGTTGATAAATACACGCCAAACATCGCGCAGTATGAGCGCATTAAGAAGGTAGCTTTACTCTCGCAGGAGATGACGATTGAATCGGGTGAACTAACGCCAACGCTCAAACCGCGCCGCAGCGTTATCGAAAAGAAATATACAGTCGTGATTGACCGACTCTATGCCGAAGTACAGGAGCATATGTCGGTTGTCTGAATGAAAAAGGAATGTTGTATGAGTGAAGGTACAGATTCACCACAGAGACACCGAGACACCGAGATAGCACAGAGAAGACCCATAATTCTCTGTGCTATCTCGGTGTCTCGGTGTCTCTGTGGTGGAAGCCCTTTCTCTATCATAGCTTTACTTTTTTAGAGTTATCTGATTCGCGGCTGGAATTTGTAAGAATTACGAGGGAGGCTTCATTGAGTTATAAAATTGAAAAGGTTGCGGTATTGGGCGCTGGCACGATGGGGGCGCAGATTGCCGCGCATCTGGCGAATGCCGGGATTGAAGTTTTGCTTTTAGACATTGCGCCGCAAGAATTGAGCAAAGAAGAAGCGACAAAAGGCTTGACGCTCGACAGCAAGCCGGTGAGAAATCGCATTGCCTATATGGGGCTTGAGATGGCGAAAAAGATTAAGCCGGCGGCATTCTTTTCTGCTTCGCTTGCTTCACTGGTCTCCATTGGCAACTTTGACGATGATCTGGAAAAGATCAGCGGTTGCGATTGGGTGATTGAAGCGATTATTGAAAATCTCGAAATCAAGCAAGCGCTCTATGAAAAGGTTGATAAACATCGCAAACAAGGCTCAATCGTCAGTTCAAATACTTCGGGCATTCCGATTGGCGCACTAGCCGAAGGACGTTCCGACGATTTTCGCGCTTTCTTCTTAGGAACACACTTTTTCAACCCGCCGCGTTACCTCAAACTTCTCGAAATCATTGATACACCCGAAACTGACCCCTTCGTGACTCAGTTCATCACCTTATTTTGCAACAAGCGACTCGGCAAGGGCATCGTTTTTGCGAAAGACACGCCGAATTTTATTGCCAATCGCATTGCCGCTTTCAGTTCGTTCAACGCCATCAGAACCATGCTTAAAGGCGATTACACGATTGAAGAAGTAGATGCGATGACGGGTCCGTTGATTGGTCGCCCGAAGTCCGCGACTTTCAGAACCACTGATATTGTCGGTCTGGATACCTCGCTTTATGTTGCTGATAACTTATACAAAGCTGTGCCAAATGATGAACGGCGCGAAATGTTAGTCGCGCCCGATTTTTTACGTGAAATGGTCAAGCGCGGGCTTGTCGGCAATAAAGCGGGCGGCGGTTTCTATAAGCGCACCAGAGGCGAAGGCGGCAAGACCGAGTATCAGGTTCTCGATTATAAGACAATGGAATATCGCCCGACGCAGAAAGTCAGCTTTCCTTCGATTGAAACAGCTAAACAACTCGCCTCGCCTGCGGAAAGATTACGGGCGTTGATTTATAGCGATGACCGCGTCGGGCAGTTTTTGTGGCAGACAACAAGCCAGAATTTAATCTACGCGGCAAACCGCATCCCGGAAATTGCCGATGATATTGTCAACCTTGATAACGCCGTAAAATGGGGCTTCAACTTTGAGTTAGGCGTATTTGAGACATGGGATGCCATAGGCGTTGAAAAGTCGGTTGAGAGAATGCGCGAAGAGGGAATGGCGATTCCCGCATTAGTTGAAAAGCTCTTGTCATCGGGCAAGAAGAGTTTTTACGAAAAGCGCGATGGCAAAAATTACTACTTCGATTTTGCAAGCGGCGATTACAAAGAGATTCCAGAACGACAGGGCGTGTTGTTGCTCAAGCCGCTTAAAGAACAAAGCAAAGTCATTAAGAAGAATGCGGCGGCTTCGTTGATTGATATTGGCGATGGCGTTGCCTGCCTTGAATTTCATTCAAAGATGAATGTGATTGGTGGCGATACGATTGCCATGATGAATTTCGCCATCAAAGAGGTCGGGCAGAATTTCGAGGCGCTAGTGGTTGCCAACGAAGCAGATAATTTCTCTGTCGGGGCGAACCTGATGATGGTCTTGCTGGCGATTCAGGAAGGCGAATGGGACGAAATCGCCCTTTCGATTCGACAGTTGCAGAACGCCATCATGAGTCTGCGTTATTCACCCAAGCCAACGGTGACTGCTCCCGCTGGGATGGCGCTTGGTGGTGGTTGCGAAATCACCATGGGCGGCGATAAGACACGGGCGGCGGCGGAAAGTTATATCGGGCTTGTGGAAGTCGGCGTTGGCTTGATTCCGGCGGGCGGCGGCGTCAAAGAGATGGTCTTGCGGGCAACAGAAGGGGCGACGCCGGATGAAGATTTGTTCCCGCGTATTCGCAAAGTATCAGAGGCATTGGCAACGGCAAAGGTTTCGACCTCGGCGGTTGAAGCGCGGGAAATCGGCTTTTTGCGTGACACCGATTTAATCACCATGAACCGCGAACGCTTGATTGAAGATGCCAAACAGACAGCATTGGCAATGGTTAAAGAAGGTTACGCACAGCCGCACCCGCGAACCGATATTCCGGTCTTGGGCGAACCGGCTCTGTCGGCAATTAAACTGGCGATTCACATGATGCAACGCGGCGGCTTCATTTCTGAGTATGATGCTCACGTAGCGAAGAAACTGGCGCATATCATCACCGGCGGTAATTTGTCTCGAAAGACCTTAGTGAGCGAACAGTATTTGCTTGACCTTGAGCGTGAGGCATTTGTGTCGCTATGTGGCGAACGCAAAACCCAAGAGCGCATCCAATTTATGTTGAAGACTGGCAAACCATTGAGGAATTAGTGAGAACGAGCAAGGCAATTATATGCAGCAAAAGAAATCTTCAAGGTATGCACGAATTATATTAATGGTACTCATTGTGCTTATGCTGCCATCATTGACTTTTGCTCAACTATCTCTTTTAAAAGGAACTGTCAAAACGAAGGACGGAAAACCGCTAACCGGAGTATATGTGTACTTCTCTATGTTCGCAGGAGTAGAAACAGATCAGGATGGGATTTTTAAACTATCGAAAACAGCTAGAGATCAGGTGATTTCATTTAAGCTACAGGGGCACCAACCACTCTCAATAATTCTGGAACCCAAAACGGACTCTCTTAATGTAATTCTTGAAGAAGTGTCAGAAGATAGCTGGGTTATTCCTGCTTGCTCAGAAAAAGAAAACAAACAGAAAAGGAAGGATTTTTTATATCCACTTATGTTTTTAATTCCTGGTGATGCCAAAATCAAAAGCATAAATGACATAGACTATTCTGAGACCTTTATTGGGTATAAAGGGAAAGACAAACCTGAGTGGTTGAAGATTATGGATGGTAGCTTTGCGTCATCTGGCAGACCCTTAGATCGCCTTTTCCTTGCTTCAAAACAATTCAATACGAAAATGGTCAAATTAGAAGATAGGGAATGGGTAGATTATCGAGGAATAACAATAGATGGAAAACACTGGCGATGGTTTGGAGGCATATCATTTGTGTCTTATGAAACACCATCAGATGAAGCCGCAGAGTATTTCGACAAAATTATAGATAGTGCTTGCTGGCGGGAGTCAAAACGGAAATGAGTGAAATAGCTAATACACCAAAGCCATCTTATTACGCCGTAATCTTTACATCTTTGAGAACTGAGGGTGATAACGGTTACGAAGAGATGGCGGAAAAGATGGCGCAGCTTGCCGCCGAACAGGAAGGTTATCTCGGCGTTGAATCGGCGCGTGAAGGTTTGGGTATTACGGTTTCTTACTGGGCGAGTCTGGACGCCATTAAAGCATGGAAGCGCAATGCCGAGCATATCTTCGCGCAACAGCAAGGGCGCAATGTCTGGTATGAGGCTTATATGACGCGGATTTGCAAAGTTGAAAGAGATTATGGTTTCGAGCGAACTAATAATGAATCTAACGATGAATGAGTTGTGAGGGCTGAAAGAACAGCCGCAATGGAGATTTAGAAATGAGAGAAGCAGTAATTGTAAAAGCAGTAAGAACCGCAGTCGGCAAAGCGCCGCGTGGCACATTGAAAGACACACGCCCCGATGATATGGCGGCAACGGTAATCAAAGCTGCTGTTGAAGGGACCGAAAATCTTACGCCGGATATGGTCGAGGATGTAATTCTCGGTTGCGCGACACCGGAAGCCGAAGCGGGAATGAACATTGCGCGACAGGCAGCGTGGCTTGCGGGGCTGCCGGAAGAGACTTCAGCCGTTACCATCAACCGTTTCTGCTCATCCGGTCTACAGGCGATAGCTTTTGCCGCCGAGCGTATCCTTACGGGTTGGAGCGATTGTATCGTCGCAGGCGGCGCGGAAACCATGAGTTTAATTCCGATGGGCGGCAATGTCATTCGCCCAAATCCGACGCTGGTTGAGCAGTGGCCCGATTACTTTTTAAGTATGGGACTGACGGCGGAAAACTTGGCGCAGAAGTATCAAATCTCTCGCGCCGAAGCCGATGAGTTTTCCCTTCGCAGCCATCAAAAAGCCTTGGCGGCAATCAGCGAAGGCAAATTCAAGGATGAGGTTGTGCCACTGCAAATCAAGACAACCGAAATCAGCGCAAAAGGTAAAGCTGTCACGAGAGAGAGCGTCTTTGCGATTGATGAAGGACCTCGCGCAGATACCTCCGCAGAAGGCTTGGCTAAATTACGCCCGGTATTTCACGCTCGCGGCACAGTGACGGCGGGCAACTCGTCGCAGACTTCCGATGGCGCAGCGGCGGCAGTTGTGATGTCTGCGGATAAGGCAAAAGAATTGGGCATTAAGCCGATTGCCAAATTCATCGCTTATGCAACGGCGGGCGTTTCCCCTGACTATATGGGCATCGGTCCGGTTGCGGCTGTGCCGAAAGCCTTAAAGATTGCCGGATTGAAGCTGGATGATATTGACATCATCGAATTGAATGAGGCTTTTGCCGCACAAGCTCTTGCCGTCATTAAAGAATTGGGAATGAATCAGGATAAGGTAAACGTCAACGGCGGCGCGATTGCATTGGGGCATCCACTCGGTTGCACCGGGGCTAAATTGACCGCAACGATTTTGAGCGAGATGCAACGCCGCAACGCTCGTTACGGTATGGTGACGATGTGCGTTGGCGGCGGCATGGGGGCGGCAGGCATTTTTGAATTGTTGTAGCGCAATCTGTTAGATTGCGTTGCTTAATTGCTCATCGTTTCTGGGTACGACGCGATCTGTCAGATTGCGCTACTTTGCAAAGGAGATTCAACATGAAAATAGATAGATTTGTAAAAGTGATGCTTGTGTTGATTGCAATGCTTTTAGCTCTGAATTGCGCCAAGAACCTCAGCCCCTCCTCTGAAGCGGCTGCACCTTCTTTTCTTCAAGTCGGTAAGAAGTACGTTGGAAGTGGTGGGGGCGGTTACACTACTTTTACAATCGTAGAAATACAAAATACAGGTTGGATTAAAGCGAAGGGCGATGTAGGTCAAGAAATATGGGTCAACCCAAGTGCGCTCTCATTTATCCAGTAATTAACAACACCAAATACAGAGTAAATAGGAATCGTTTTGTCAAAATAATTGTGCAGAGAAAGCGAGAAGGAACACCAATAGTGAAGCGCGAGACAAAGGTCATTCATAAAATGTCGAGAGCGGCAAAGTCAGTCAATAGCGATTTAGTGACGAATTATGATTCGTTGGTCTCGGCAATTACGCGAGTGCATGATGATGTGAAATGCAACGCTGTGCAGGCAGTTAATCTTTCGCTGACGCTACGTAATTGGCTCATCGGCTATTACATTGTTGAATATGAACAACATGGACAAGATAGGGCGGAATATGGCGCAAAGCTGCTTGAGAACTTGTCGAATGATTTGAAAAAGCGACTTGGGAAGGGATTTGGCTGGCGCAATCTGGAAACATTTCGGAAGTTTTATATGATGTATTCAATTTCGCAATCACTGATTGCGGAATTGGGGCTTATATCTTCTGCCTCACCCGCTTCAAAATCACAGCCTTTTGATTGGCAGGATGACAGCTATTTTACGCGCTTATTTCAACGGCTCTCATGGACGCATTTAATCGAACTTATCCGCATAGATGACCCACTCAAACGTGCTTTCTACGAAGTGGAAACGCTTGACAATCGCTGGTCGGTGCGCGAACTCAAGCGGCAAATCAATAGTTTGCTTTATGAACGAGTTGGCTTGAGCCGCGATAAGGAAGGCGTTATCTCTTTAGCAAAAGACGGTGAACTCTTTACCACGCCGGATGAGATGATACGCGACCCTTATGTGTTTGAATTTCTTGGCTTAAAACCTGAGCAACGCTACACGGAATCACAACTGGAAAAGGCTTTGCTTGACCATCTGCAAGAGTTCTTGTTAGAGATGGGCAAAGGCTTCTGTTTCATTGCGCGACAACGGCGTATCACTTTCGACAACGAGCATTATTACATTGATTTGCTGCTCTACAATCGCCGCCTGAAATGTCTGTTTGCAATTGATTTGATGCTCGGAAATTTTCGCCATGAGTATGCGGGCGCAATGAACTTCTATTTGAATTATCTTAACGCCGAAGAGATGGAGCAGGGCGAGAACCCGCCCGTTGGATTGCTATTGTGTTCTGAAAAGAACGAAACGCACGTTGAATACGCTCTCGGCGGCTTGAGCAATCGCGTCTTTGTATCACGTTATTTGCTGCACTTGCCTGCAAAAGAGGAGTTGGAAGCCTTCGTCGCCAAGACTCGCAAACGATTGGAAAATCAGTAGCGAGAAAGAGCGCGACAGGCATTTTTGAATTGCTATAATTTTAAGTACGGAATACAGATTCCGAATCAAAGGAGAATTGAACTATGAGCAGTGTTTCACCACAAAAAAAGGTATTACGCGGGGGGAGCTTTATTTTAGAAGATCATCGTCCCGAAGAGGTTTTTACGCCCGATGACATCAGCGACGAGCATCGTTTGATTGCTCAAACCGCTTATGAATTTTCGGAAAAAGAGGTGCTGCCTCTTGATGCAGAGATTGAAAAAAAGAATTATCAGGTTCACCGCGATTTACTCATAAAAGCGGGCGAATTGGGCTTGCTCTCGATTGATATTCCTGAACAATATGGCGGCGCAGGACTCGATTTACTCAGTTCTTTGGTCGCTTCCGAGAATATGTCTCTACAGGCTTCCTTCTCCGGTACAGTCGGCGCACATACGACCATTGGCACATTGCCGATTGTTTACTTCGGCAACGACGAGCAGAAAAAACGCTATTTGCCACGTCTGGCAACCGGCGAACTGGTTGGCGCTTACTGCCTGACGGAATCCGGTTCCGGCTCAGATGCGCTGGCAGCAAAAACCACTGCGACATTGAGCGAAGACAGCAAGTATTACATCCTTAATGGACAGAAGATGTGGATTACCAACGGCGGCTTTGCCGATGTCTTTATCGTCTTTGCGAAAGTAGACGGCGATAAATTTACCGGCTTCATTGTCGAACGGGCGTTTCCTGGTGTCTCGACTGCGCCTGATGAACATAAGATGGGCTTGAACGGTTCTTCGACCTGTGCCGTCAATCTCGACAACGCCCAAGTGCCGGTTGAAAACCTCTTGGGCGAAATCGGCAAAGGACATCTGATTGCTTTTAATATCCTGAACATCGGCAGATTGAAACTCGGCGTCAGTTCGATTGCCGGCTCAAAGCGCGTTGCCAATGTCGCGCTTGAATATGCCAAACAGCGTCACCAATTCGGCGTTTCTATCGCTTCCTTCGGGTTGATTAAACATAAGCTCGCAGAGATGGCGATTAAATCCTATGTCGGCGAATGTATGCTCTATCGCACCGTCGGCATGATCGAAGAGATGATGTCAACCGTTGACCGCAACGTACCGAAAGAAGCCCTCAAAGCCATCGAGGATTACGCCATTGAATGCTCAATCATCAAAGCCTCGTGCAGCGAATATCTCGCTTACTGCGTAGACGAAGCGGTACAGGTATTCGGCGGCAACGGCTATTCCAGCGATTACCCGGTCGAACGCGCTTACCGCGATGCCCGCATCTCACGCATCTATGAAGGAACGAATGAGATTAACCGTTTGATTATCGCCGGACAGATGTTGCGCCGTGCTGCGAAAGGCGAAAACGCGCTGTTTGCGGCAGCAAAGAAGTTGCAGGAAGAGATGTTGACGCCTTCAATGCCGGAAGAGTTGCCGGAGACGCTCTTTGCTGCGGAACGCGCCGCGCTTACAAATTGCAAGAAAGCGATTGTCGCGGTGCTTGGCTCTGCGGCAATGAAGTATGGCAATAAAGCGACAGAGCAACAGGAAGTCTTAGCCTGTGCCAGCGATATGATTATGGATGTTTACGCGATGGAGAGCGCCATTTTGCGAACCGAAAAACTGGTTGCCGCAAAAGGTGAAGCCGCTTGTGCCAGACAGATAGACGCAACACAGGTCTTTGCTACCGATGCGATTCAGCGAATTGAGCATTTTGCGAAGTCAGCGTTTGCCGCATTGTCTGAAGGCGATGAATTGCGAATGATGTTGGCGATTCTACGCCGTTATATGAAATTCACGCCGAGCAATACCATCGCTGCCCGCCGTCGAATCGCCGATTCGATGGTCGAAGCGGGAAGGTATAACTTATAAGAATCCAGAATCCAGAATTCAGAAGTCAGGATGGGAATTGAAGCAATTATTCTGACTTCTGGACTCCGACTCCTGACTCCTTTCTTATGAAAGTTCATCGAATTATTGTGCCGACCCCTTTTTATGTCGGACCAACCAATGTTTATCTCGTTCAGGAAGACCCGCTCACCCTGATTGATGCCGGACCGCGCACAAAAGAGGCGATGCAGGCATTGAAGGACGGGCTGCGCCTGCTTGGGCATCGCTTGATGGACATTCAGCGCATCATCATTACGCACGCTCACGCCGATCATTACGGCTTGGCGCGTGATGTTGCTGAGGAGTCAGGCGCGAGTGTCTATATTCATGCGTGGGATGCGCCTGCTGTTCTGTCTTCATCTGACCACAGCGCCTATCGGCATCTGCTGGAAAAAGCGGGAGTGCCGGAGGAGATGATTGAGAAGATACTGAACGGACAAGCGAAGTTTTTAGGCTGGACGAATCAACTTGAGACTGTGGAAACGCTGGAAGATGAGCAGGAGATTGAATTTGAACATGAAAGCCTGATGGTTGTGCATACACCCGGTCACACTCCGGGTTCAATCAGTCTGGCGCGGTTAAGCAGTCGAATGATCTTTACCTCTGATACGGTGTTAAAGAACATCACGCCGAATCCGGTACTCAGTCCTGATCCCTACGATGATAAAAAGCGGTTTCAATCGCTTGGTGAATATCTGGTATCACTGGCGCGGTTGCGTTCGCTTGCGCCAACCTTGCTACGCGGCGGACATGGCGATGATGTCACCGATTATGAAGAACATTTCCAGCGCCTCTATCGTCATACTCAGACGCGACAATCGAAACTAATTGGTTTGATTTCGCGTGACGGAATCAATGCCTGGGATGCTTCGCTTAAACTATTTCCGACAGCGAATGGCTATCACAAATTTCTTGCCCTTTCGGAAACCCAAGCACATCTCGATTTTGCGGTTTCTGAAAATAAGCTGATTTTAGAGAAGAGAGGCGAACAGGAGTTTTATCACCTGCCTTGAAGCATTCGCCACTACTCGCCACTAACTGAACTGATGATACGCTTGACCTGTTGAGAATCGCTTTGCTATACATCGCCGTATGCCCAAGCATCCTGAAATTCCGCCACAAACGCTATTGCGAGGTTGCTATGTCATAGACAACTTGCTGGGAGTAGGCGGAATGGGCGGCGTTTACCTGGCGCGGCATCAAGAGCTTGGCAACATCTACGCCTTAAAAGAAACTTTCTTCGCGCAAGACGGCAAGTATCTCGAGTATCTTGAGGCTTTCAAGCGCGAGGCGCAGTTGCTGGCAAATCTCAACCATCCTAACTTGCCGAAAGTCCGTGATTATTTTTCCGAAGCTGTCGAACACCTCATGCCCGATGGCTCGAAGAGCAGAGAGCCGGGACACTTTCTGGTGATGGACTACATCGAAGGCAAAGACCTTGCCGAATTTCTCGAAAGACGTAAACAGAATACTCCACCGCAAGGAATGCCGAAACCGTTCGAGCTTGAGAGCGTGTTGGATTGGGCAGACCAACTGCTCGACATTCTTGAGTACCTGCACAGCCAGAAGCCGCCGGTTATTCACCGAGACATCAAGCCGCCCAATCTTAAGCTGACCCCGCATGGACAACTGTTTCTGATTGACTTCGGTATCGCCAAAGGCGCGGTTGCCGATATGACGCAAATCGTCGCTGGCAGAACCATATTGGCTGGTTCGTTGCCTTATTCGCCCATCGAACAACTTCTGCGAATCTCGGACTCAAAGAATGACAAGCCCGTCGCGCCTTTTCTATCGAAAGAGGAATTGAATGAAATACAGCAACAGTACACCGATGCGCGAGCCGATTTGTACGCTGTCGGCGCGACACTCTATGAATTATTAACCGGCAATCGCCCTACCCCTTCAGTGGATCGCCTGATTCAACTCCAGCAAGGAAGACCTGACCCGCTTCGCCGCTTGCATGAAGTCAATCCGGCAGTGCCGCCGAAAGTTGCTGAAGCAGTAGCCTGGGCAATGGAGATCAAACGCGATGACCGCCCAATAAGTGCGACTCAACTTCGTCAAGCCCTTCGCGCAGCAAACCCAGGCGCACAAGCCGTAGAAGTGAAACCGGTGGTTTGCGAACCAGGAGCTATTTTGCAGAATCGTTACTTGATCCTGCGCCATCTGGGAGCGGGAGGTATGGGCAGCGTTTATGAAGCCAGAGCGCAAAATTTACGTGGCAAATCGGTTGCCTTGAAGCGCATAAACTTTGAAAATACCGACCCAGAGTATCATGCAAGGCTGATCCAAATGTTTGAGCGGGAAGCCGATTTGCTCATCCGCTTGAAACACCCGGCACTTCCGACGGTTTATGACTTTTTCAGCGAAGGCGCGGACTACTTTTTAGTGATGGAGTATATCGCGGGCGATGATTTAGCTGTCTTGTTGCAAAGAGTAGGCAGCCCATTTGCCCTTGATAAAGTCTTGCCTTGGGCAGACCAACTGCTCGGCATTCTTGAGTACCTGCATGAGCAAAAGCCGCCGATATTGCATCGGGATATTAAGCCGCATAATCTGAAGCTCAATAAAAACGGGGAAATTATTCTGCTTGATTTTGGTCTGGCGAAGAGTGCGTCTGGCGCTAACTCACAAAGCGGAAAATCTTCGAGCTTAGGCACACCCGGATATGCTCCACCGGAACAATACATAAACAGCGATGTATCTTCAGAGCCAGACATTGATGCGCGGGTAGATGTATATTCGGTCGGCGCGACACTCTATCATCTGTTGACCGGGAAGGTGCCTGTGGATGTCACCAGCCGAATGGGAAAGTTATTTTTCCAACAACCTGACCCCTTGCGACTGGCTAGCGAGTTGAATCCGCAAGTGCCATCGGCAATAGCGGAGATAATCAGGAAGGCGATGGAGTTAAACCGCGAGTACCGCTATGCCAGTGTGCGTGAGATGAAACAGCAATTGCGCGAAGCCTCAGAAGTTGAAAAGCGGGCTGAAGAGCAAAGAAAACAAGAAGCAGAGCGACAGCGGCAAGAAGAGTTGAGACTACAGCAACAAGAGCTAATCAGATTGCGAGAGGAGATTGCCCGAAGAGAGCGCGAAGATGCAAAGCGCAAACGGCAGGAGGAAGCGCAAAGGCAAGGGGCTGAGAGACAAGCGGAAGAACAACGAAGCAGAGAAGAGGCGGAAAGGCTGAGAAAGCAGGAAGAAGACCGAAAAGCAGAAGCAGCAGCCGAAAAGCGGATACTTGAAATTGAAGAGGAAGAACGCCGCGAGAAGATTATGAGGTTAGCGAAGGATGGAGGACTACAGTTCGGTTCTAAAAATTATTCCGTAGCCATACAGAAGTGGGAAGAAGCCTTGAGACTCTCTCCCAATGAACCCGCTCTAAAAGAGTACATCGCTATAGCAAAGCGAGAGGTGGAAAAAGAGAGTCAACCACAACAAGCGAAAGCGGAGAGGAAACGACAAGAGGAAGAGGCTGAAAAGCTCAAACAGCAGCAACGTTTGTCTACCACGACAGACACTTTTCAATTCGAGACGCCGATTCTTGACGCAAGAGGCATAGTTCTCAAGCGGCGCAAGGGCAAAGCGCGATATTTCAGCGAAGATTTGGGCAATGGCGTCAAACTCGATATGGTTGCCATACCGGGCGGCACTTTTATGATGGGATCGCCTGATAACGAAGAATATAATACTCCCCAATATTAGGACCACTGGTTAAGGTGGTACAATCGCTGCTCAGAAACGAGGAATCACGATGATGAAGCAGCGAAAAAATTATAGCGCGGAGTTCAAAGCGAAGGTCGCC
>Ga0187894_10003321_pt1 | contig 18155 bp, 12 predicted proteins | sample GBC1701081metaG_FD_136650 | JGI IMG/M metagenome (GOLD analysis project Ga0187894, IMG submission 136650) | White microbial mat communities from a lava cave in the Kipuka Kanohina Cave System on the Island of Hawaii, USA - GBC170108-1 metaG ...
AGCCTGGCCGCGCTTCGAGCGGTCGGCGAGCACCTGCGGACGTGAGCCTGCCGCCCACCTTCCAGGTCGCGAACATCTCGTCCGTCATCGCTGTGGCGGCAGCGCCCCGCGCTGCGCTTTTCGGCGCTCCCAACAGCACCGCTACCGCCATCCCACGGCGCTCGAGCGTGAAGACCGCGCCCGCGTCATCCGTCACGGGGAGCGCGGCGCCTGATTCGGCGCCGGAGAGCACCACGAGGGAGGCGCGAGCGGCGGCCGCGAAGTCCTCGGCGTCGGCGGTCGAGTCCCACGTCGTCAGCCACGCGAGCGTGGCGCTGCGTCCGTGGGCTTCCGGCGGGAGATAGACCGCCATCCGATCGCCGCCCCAACCCGCGGCCGCCCGCTCGGCCACACGCGGTTCGCTGGCCTGCGCCAACCAGATCCGGATGGTCAGCTCGCCCAGCGTGTCGACCGCCCCCAGCTGGTGCCCCGCGGCCACCAGGCCAGAAAGCAACGCCGCGTGGATCGCGACGGGCGCCTCGGGGCGATCGTACTTTTCGGGGTGCAACACCTGCTCTGTAGACTCGGGCGGCCGCCGCCACAGAGCGTCGACCGCCGACCAAGGATGCCGCCGCCGAACGCGCGCCACGAAGGCCAGCCCGTCCGAATAGGGGAACGCCAGGGTGTCGCGCAGATAGGCGGGTACGCCGGCAAGGTCGGTGACGGCGGCGCTGACGGCTTCGCGAGTCAGAGCATCGACCGCGCGGCTGGTGGCCAACGAACCCGCGGGATCCATCAGCTCGATCATGACCGCGGTGGCGTCACCTTCCGCCAGCGCGTGACGGGCGAGCTGTCGATCGGATTCACCGTGCACCGGCTCGATGAGCTTGCCGAGGTCGAACCGCTGATCCTGGAGCGCGTGGACGACCTCGTGGGCCAGCGTAGGCCACTGGGCTTCGGACGGTAGCCAATCGGCGACGTAGAGCTTGCGGGCTCCCGGATCGTAGAAGCCGGCGAGCTGCCGGGTCACGACGTCGAGGTACAGGCCGGCATAGTCGGTATTCTGTGGGAGCAGGCCCAGGCGCTCGAGCATCAGCCCCTCGGTGGCGATCTGCTCCGGCGTATAGCGGCGCCGCAAGATCCCTGCGATGCGCTCGCGCGCCTCGTCGCGGCCGATCAGGGCGCGCGCGAACGGACGCACGCGCAGGCCGCGCACCGCGGACACCTGCTTGACGACGTCGCTCGCTATATCGAGCGGCGGGAGCGTTTCTTCGGCGCCCGGCTCGGCCCCCGTCCCCGCGCGCCCGACCGCCCCGAAGCCGAAGAGCGCGAGACCAACGACCACCCTATGCGCACGATGTCCAGGCACCTGCGCAGTCTGCGACAACCATGCCGCGGCTGCCAGACAGCGCGCCTCTTCCTGTGGGGTGTGCCGGCGTCAGACGCGCAGGCGCGGCAACGGACCGGGGCTGCCGGAGGCTCCACCTCCCACGGTGAGCGTGCCGAACTTGTCGAGGCTCGTCACGCCCATGGCGTGGCACATGGAGACCAACAGCGGGCTGTGGGGCGGGCCGCCGGCGTAGTCCAGGAAGCGGCCGGTCTTGAAGTATCCCCCGGCGGTGCCCGCGACGATGAACGGGCACTTCGCGGTCTGGTGGTTGTTCGACTTCCCCAACTCCCACGCCCATACCACCATGGTGTTGTCGAGCAGCGTTCCACCTCCGTCGTCCGACACCGCCTTCATCTTGTTGAGAAGGTCCGCGAACCGCTGCGAGTACCATACCGCCATCTTGTGGACGCTTTCCTTCGCGCCCGTGTTGTCGTCTTTGTAGTGACCCATGGCGTGGGCGTTGTCCTTGAATCCCAGCCACGAATGGGTCGCGCCGCTGACCGCCCGCGACATCTGGAGGCTGGCCACGCGGGTCATGTCACAGGCCAGAGCCAGGGTGACCAGGTCCATCTGGAGGTCCATCACCTTCGGGTAGTTGCCGTTGGCGTTGTGCTCCAGCTTGGCGGGGCGTGCCGGCACCTTGCACGACGACGTTCCGCCTCCCGTCTGGAGGCGGGACTCCACCTCTCGTATCGCGTTCAAGTGAGCGTCCATCTTCTTCTGATCGTCGGTGCCGATTCGCGAACGAATCGTCGTCAAGTCGCCGCGCACGCGGTCGATGACGCTCCGTCTCTCGGCGAGGATCTGCAGACGCTCGCCCTCGTTTGTGGTGACCCCCATCCCGAAGATGCGATCGAACGCCGCGTAGGGATCCGTCATCGGCTCCACCGGCTGTCGGGGCCCGCGATAGATCATCCGCGTGCACGGCTCGGTGCCGCCCGGCTGCACCGCGAACTCCAGCGACTTGAACCGCGTCTTGACGGTCGGGGCGATGGTGTTGGCGATGTGCTGATCCACCGACATCCCGTCGGCGAAGCCCACCGAGCCTCCGCCGCAGTCCTTCAGGCCGCCGGACGCGTTGGCCGCCGCCGTCCAGGTGTGGGCGATGCCTTTGGCGTGGCCGCTGCCGGGCCCGCCGTTGCGGCCCGGAGCCTTGTCGAGCCCCGTGATCACGATGAGGTGCTGCTTTAGCCCATCGAGAGGCCGCAGCCCCTCTCCCAGGGTGAAGCTCGTCTCACTGCCCGACGGCTTCCAGCGCTCTATGATCGGGGCGTTGGGCGTGAACACGAGCAGCAGCCGTCTGCGGACGCCTGCGCCCTGCGCCCGTGCCGAGAGCGCCGGAATGAACGGCGCCAGCGCGGTCCCGTAGCCGAGGCTACGCAGGATGCTCCGTCTCGATATGCTCTTGTCGCTCACGGGTGCCTCCTAGTTGACCTTCCGATGACGGAAGGCATCCATCTGGGGTAGAGCCACGAGAAGATCGCGGATGTTCATTCCCGCGCCGCCGCTGCTTCCCGAGAAGGCCTGCGCCAGGGCGGTCAGGCCGCAACGATCGCCATCGCCTTCCGTGCGGCGGAGCGCGAACCGGAACCACTGGGTGGCCACGCACTCTTTGACCTGGCGGCTGCCCGACAGACGCTTGGCCAGATCGACGACGCCCACGAACGGCCCGTCCGCATCCGCGCTCGACGAGATCTCGCCGGACGCGTCGACCGGCAGTTTGCCCTCCATCGCGCGGTAGCGCCCGATGCCGTCGTAGTTCTCGAACCCGAAGCCGATGGGATCCATCAGCGAGTGGCAACTCGCGCACGCCGGGTTGGTCCGGTGCTCGGCGAACCGCTCTCGCGTGGTCTGGTTCGGGTTGAGAGCGGGGGGCGTATCGTCAACGTCGTCGGGCGGTCCCGAAAGCTCCTGGCAGAGCAGGTTCTCGCGGATCAGCTTTCCGCGATGGACCGGCGAAGTCTGATTCTGGTGGGAGTGCGCGGACAGAACGCTCGCGTGAGTGAGGATCCCCGACCGGCGCGCCGGATCCAGCTCGGTGCGCTGCCCGGGCATCGCCACCGCCGGCGCTTCGTAGAGCTTGGCCAGCGCGTCCGTCAGGAACGAGTAGGGCGCCGTCAAGAGGCTCTCGACCCGGGCATCTCCGTCCATGACCACGTGCTCGACGAAGCGCGTGGTCTCCGCGACCATGTCGTTTCTGATCTGTGCGGTCCACGCCGGATAGATGGTGGTGTCCTTCTCGGCGCCAGGCAGATCCGCGAGCTCCAGCCACCGGGTGTGGAAGCTCGACACGATCTCGCGAGCGCGGGGATCCATCACCAGCCGGCGCGCCTGCTCCGCGACGGCCTCCGGGGTCCGAAGCGCGTCCTTGGCGGCCGCCGCGCGAAGCACGCCGTCAGGAATCGAGTCCCAGAAGAAGAAGGAGAGGCGCGCCGCGATCTCGTAGCTGGTCAGCGGCACCGCCGTCTGACCCCCGGAGGGCGCATCTCCCCATTCGACGTGATAGATGAAGTACGGGCTCTGCAAGACCGCCGAAATCGCCGTCTTGATTCCTCCCGCAAACCCGGCCTTCGCCGCGGCGTCGCGGTGAATCGTGAGCAGGTCCGCGACCTCGGCGTCGCTGAGCGGACGCCGATAAGCGCGGGCCGCGAAATCCGCGATGAACTTGCGGGCGCAGGGTTCTCCCTCGGTGGCGGGGCACGGCAGGATGGTGTCCAGACGAGGAATTGCGCGCGCCGCGATGCCCTCGGCCGCGGACATGTACTGCTCGACCTGGAGATCCGTGACGGCCACCTCGCTGTTATTGATGAAGACGCTCGTCCGTTCGTCCGATGGAACGTCATCCAAGCCCAGCGTGGTGTCGTCGAGCAGGTCCTGCACGGTGTTCAGGTATTGGTTGGCCGATAGCCGCCGCAGCGGGGCATGGGCCACGTCCAGCGGGCACGGCATGCCAACGCCCGGTCCGGCGCCCTGTCCGCCCGCGCCCTGGATGCCGCCCGAGCCACCGCTTCCTGACCCTCCGCGGCCGCCAGTGCCACTGCCGCCGCTTCCTGACTGACCCGCCATGCCCCCGCCCGTGGCGCCCGTGCCGCCCGCACCAGGGCCCGGGTCCGGGCCGGGCCCGCCGGTCCCACCCGACCTGGGATCTTCGATTTGGCCCGAGCAACCCGAAAATGCCAGCAGGACTGCCGCGATCGCGGGCGCGGCCTGCGAGATGAACGACCGGGTAGGAGCCATGGAACCTCCGTGGCCTCTGGGCTCAGCAATCTCCGTACCCGCCTCGCGCGCGGCAGAATCCCGGCACTTTCGCCACATGTGGGGGCTGCTGCGTGTCACGCCCAGCGAACCCCTGTCAGGTGTTGTTGTCATCGAGGACAGCGGCCTCGACGGCGGGACCGCGAACCGGCGTGCGCGTCAGCCCAAGACGAGCGGTTTGCGGTAAATAGCCTCGCTCGCATGAGACCTGAGGCCGCACCACCGGCGCATTCCCCCCTGTCCGCGCTGCGCGCGCCGGATCGCCGCACCCTGGCTGACGTCCTCGGCGAGATCGAGGGTCACCTCGCCGCTGGTACGGCCCATCAGCGGGCGGTGGAGGTGTACGGGGCCATGGGGGCGCTGGGCCCGGCCATAGCCGCACGTCTGGCCGCAGCGGCCCCACCAAATAAGGCGCCCGGCGCTTCACCTCTTCTGTATGTCGTCGCGGATGAAGAAGCCGCCGAAGCGCGCGTCGCTGACCTCGGGTTTTTCCTTCCCACATCTCCGCCGGCGGGGCCGCAGCACGCCGACGATCCGCTGGTGGCGGCATCCGTTCTGCACATGCCGGCGCCGGAGCCGTCGCCCTATGTCGAGATGCAGCCCGACCGACGGACGGTGCTGCGCCGCATGGCGATGCTCTTCCGCCTGTCGCAGGGTTTCGCGCCGGCGGTGTTGGTGGCATCGGCGGCGGCCCTGTTCCGGCGCGTCATCCCCCGGCTCGCCTACGACCGCTTGTGCGACGTGGTGGAGTCCGGCTCGCGCATGGATCGCGACGCCACCATCGCGACCCTGGTGCGCGGCGGCTACGGCCGGGCCCAGGTAGTCGAGGACCCGGGCACCTTCGCGGTGCGGGGCGCGGTGCTGGATTTCTTTCCGCCGGTCTACCGACATCCGGTGCGCATCGAGCTCTTCGGCGACGACGTGGAGTCCATCCGCCTCTACGATGCGTCCACTCAGCGCACGCTGCGGCCCTTGCCGTCCGTCTTTCTGCACCCGGTGCGCGAGACCATCCGGACCGAGGGGGCGGACCCACGCGCGCGGCTGCTGGGGGCGGCGGACATCGCAGCGCACCCGTCGACCAAGACGCGGCTTCTCCTGGAAGAGATCGAAGAAGGCCGCGAGTTCTTCGGCATCGAGGCCCTGGCGCCGCTGTTCCACGCGCGCATGGCGCCGCTGTTCGAATACCTGCCGGCGGACACGCGGCTGGTGATCGAGGAGCCCGAGGCCGTCATCGACGAGGCGCGCCGCCAGGCTTCCCGCCTGCGGGAGACGGCGACCGCGCGAAGGGCGGATCACCGGCTGGCTCTCGACGCCGGAGATTTCGTCCTCGGCGAGGAAGAGGCGAGAGCGGCCCTGGCGCCCCTGGCCCGCGTGGAGCTGCGCGCCCTGGAGCTGCAGCCGACGGGCGGTGCGTCCGCGCCGCGGGTCCATGTTCTCTCCGAGGCGAACACGATGCTGCGGGCCGAGCTCGTTCGCGCTCGGGCGGCCGCGGCGGAAGAAGGCGGCGGGGGGGGAGCGGGCGCCACAGACGTCGGCCAACCGTTGCGCGATCGCATCCGGTCGTGGCTGGGCGAAGACCAGCGCGTGTGCATCGTCGCTCCCAACCGCACCCACGCCGACCGCCTGGCCGCGGTCTTTCGCGAATGGGGATTGCCGGTGGAGACGCCCAAAGGCGCGGGCTCGGGCGGCGCCGCGCTGCTTGACCTGACCGCCACCGCCGCGGATCCCGTGCGCGCCGCCCCGCCCCTGCAGATCCTGGTTGGACCGCTGGCGCGCGGGTTCCGTCTGCCGGCCGACCGCCTGGTCCTGGTGTCGGAGGAGGAGATCTTCGGGGCGCGCGCACCGCGAGAAGCGCACCGGTCGCGGGCGCCCGCGCTCGGCGATCTGGGCGAGATCGCGGAGGGTGACGCCGTCGTCCACGACGAGCACGGTGTCGGGCGTTACCGCGGCCTCAAGAAGCTGGATGTGCGGGGCGTGCGGCAAGACTTCCTGCATCTCGAATACGACGGCGGCTCGATCTATGTCCCGGTCTATCGAATCGGCTTGGTCCACCGCTATGTGGGCGGCGATGGGCCCGATGCCGCCTCCGTCCGGCTGGATAAGCTGGGCGGCAAGACGTGGCAGGAAAAGCGCCGCCGCGTGTCCGCGGAGGCGCGCAAGGTGGCGGAGGAGCTCCTGCAACTTTACGCCCAGCGGCGCGCGCTGCCCGGGCACGCCTTCCCCGCACCCGACGCAGTCTTTCGCGAGTTCGAGGAGACCTTCCCATTCGAAGAAACGCCCGATCAGGCCACGGCCATAGAAACCGTGCTCACCGACATGCAGGCGGGCTTGCCCATGGACCGCCTGATCTGCGGCGACGTGGGCTACGGCAAGACGGAGGTGGCGCTGCGCGCGAGCCTGCTCGCCGTGCTGGGTGGCAAGCAGGTGGCTCTGCTGGCCCCGACCACCGTCCTGGCCGAGCAGCACTTCGTGACCTTCGCCGAGCGCTTCCGCGAATTCCCGGTTCGGGTCGGATCCTTATCGCGCTTTCGCACCAAGCCCGAGCAGGCGTCCACCGTCGCCCAGATCGCCGGCCGCAAGCTGGACATCGTCGTGGGCACGCACCGCATCCTTTCGAAGGACGTGCGCTTCGCCGACCTGGGGCTGATCATCATCGACGAGGAGCAGCGCTTCGGCGTCGCGCACAAAGAGCGCCTCAAGGAGCTGCGCACCCAGGTGGACGTCCTGACCCTGACCGCGACGCCCATTCCGCGCACGCTGCAGATGGCCATGGGCGGGCTCCGCGAGATCTCCATCATCGCCACGCCCCCCGTGGATCGCCTGGCCATACGCACCTTCGTGTGCCGCTTCGACCCGGAGATCCTGCGCGAGGCCATCCACAAGGAGCTGGCGCGCGGCGGCCAGATCTTTTTCGTCCACAACCGCGTGGAAGACCTGGGCGAATGGGCAGCGAAAGTGCGCGAGCTGGCGCCCCAGGCGCGCATCGCCATGGGCCACGGGCAAATGGCAGAGGGCGAGCTCGAGAAGGTGATGGTCGACTTCGTCGACGGCCGCTTCGACATCCTGGTGTGCACCACCATCATCGAATCCGGCCTCGACATTCCGCGGGCCAACACCATGATCGTCAACCGCGCCGACCGCTTCGGCCTGGCGCAGCTGTATCAGATGCGCGGGCGCATCGGCCGCTCCCGCGAGCGCGCCTTCTGCTATCTGGTGGTGCCGTACGAAGCCGCCATGAGCGCCGACGCCAAGGCGCGCATCGCCGCGCTCCAGCGTTTTACTGCGCTGGGGGCCGGGTTCCAAATCGCGACGCACGACCTGGAGATTCGGGGGGCGGGCGAGCTGCTCGGCGATCGGCAGTCAGGATCCCTCGCCGCCGTGGGATTCGAAACCTACGCGCGCATCCTGGAAGAAGCCGTCGCCGAGCTGCGCGGCGAGCCGCTGAAGACCGAGCACGACCCCGAGGTGACCGTGGACCTGCCCGCGTTCCTGCCCGACGACTACGTCCCCGACACCGGCCAGCGCCTGGACTTCTACCGGCGCCTCGCCAAGGCGGCCGACGAAGACGAGGTGCGCGCCACGATGGCGGAGCTGGAGGACCGCTACGGACACCTGCCCGACGAGGCCCGCCTGCTGGCCGAGGTGATGATCGACAAATCCATCGTCCGCCGGATGGGCGCGCAAGGCTACGAGCTGGGCCCGAAGCGCCTGGTGGTGTCCCTCGGCGCCGAAGCGAAGCTCGACCCTGCAAAGGTGACCAAGCTGGTGCAAGGCAAGCACACCCGCTGGAAGCTCACCCCCGACATGCGCCTGGCCTACACCTTCGACGACCGCGAGCAGCAGGACCGCCTGCCCGCCGCCCGCGCGCGCCTGCTGGAAGTCGCCGCCTGCCGCTAGTCGAGCCAGTCCATGCGGACGTCGGAGCCCATCTCGCGAAGGATCATCGCGCGAAACTGTGCTTTGAGGCGGGCGGCGATCTGGCCCATGCGCTGCTTCGACACGCCAAAGCGCTCCCCCAGTACGCCGAGCTGCACCGGATCCTCGGCGGCCAGATGCTCGCGCCATATCGCCTGCTCTCGCTCGTCGGTGATGCCGGCTTGGAACCGCGCGACCAGCTTGCCGATGACGTCATCCCTTTCGCGGCGTGACGCGTCTTCTTCGGGCGAGCCGCCGGCGGAGGCCAGCCCTTCACCCACCGAGGGCCCGGACTCGTCGTCGCCGCGGGAAGCCGGCGCCTCGAAAGAAACCTCGCGCGAGTCCAGGTGCCGCGCGACCTCGGTCAGCTCCTGCTCGTCGACGTCCAGCTTGGCCGCCAGCAGCCGCGGCGTGGGCTCGAACCCGGACGCGAGCAGCCGCTGCCGTTCTTTCTCCAATCGATAAAAAAGCTTGCGACCCGCGCGCGTATTGCCGACGTGCACCATGCGGGTATTGGTCATCAAGAACCGCAAGATGAACGCGCGGATCCAATAGGCGGCGTACGACCCGAAGCGTGCGCCCAGAGCGGGTTGCCAGCGCTGGACTGCCTCCATGAGGCCGAGGCTTCCTTCCTGGAACAGGTCGAGGATGTTGGCCCACGCCCGCCGGTATTGGTAAGCGATGGCGACCACCAGGCGCAGGTTGTGGACCACCAGAGTCTTCGCCGCTTCCATGTCCCGGCGCTCTCGCACGGCGTGGGACAGGGCGCGCTCTTCTTCTTCGTCCAGCCGCCGATAGCGACGCGCTTCCGCGATGAACCGATCCGGGGCGGACGCGCCCGACGAGGCCCCTCCGCGGCCCGGACCGGGCAGGCGGGCGAGGCCTTTCTCCTCTGGGTCGACCGGCAGCGACCGCCCGGAGCGCGGGTTGATCTCGGCGTCCTCGAAGAGGGTCTCCTCGGCGGCGCGGGCCGGATCATCCGGCTCGCTGGAGGTGTCGGAGGTCACGTCCTTCTGAAGATACAAGATGCTCCCGAGCGGCGCCGGACGGTCCATGAGGCGGCCCGCGCGGCGCCGCGTCAACATGCGCGGTGGCCAGCTCTTCGGATCCGCCCGCTGAGCCGTTCACCGGCACCTGGGTGCCAACTTAAACGACCGGCGGGGCGGACGCCTCCACTTGGGCCGGCACCTGAAAGCGCGGGTCAGTCCCCTCCATTTCGGACATGGTCGCCGTCATCTGCTGGCCCAACGCCTCCAGCTCTTCTTTGTCGAAGATCTTCTTGACCTTGGGGAAGAGCGTCTTCTCTTCCTCCTCGATGGCATGGTGGTGGACCGTCTCTTTGAGCACGGCGATCTTGGCATCGAAGGTTTCGTCCACTGAATCGATGGCCAACAAATCCGCCAGCACGCGCTTGATGGTCAAGTGCTCCTCCAGGGATTCGAGGACGATATCTTCGGTACGGCTGGCTTCCACAGCGGGATAGAAGTGTTTCTCCTCGATGGCGGCGTGCACCGCCAGAGCGTCCGCCACTTCTTCGAAGAGATCTTGTTTCTCGTCGCTATCATCAGCGTCCTCGATGCGGCTGATGAGCTCCTCCACCTCACGGTGCTGCTCGGTGAGCATTTCTATGGCATTCATGTCCTCCCCCTTTCCTCCCAGTCAAAACTAACCATGAGCCCCGAGGCGGCAACCGAGGCGCGCAGCGGCAGGTGATCCGAGGCGAGACGCGATAACGACGAACCGTGCGGAGCGCCGGCATGTGCCGAGACGCGCGTGCCGTGGATGACGGGCGGCGCACGTCAGGGAGCCTCCGTCATCACGCGGCGCTTGAGGCGGCGGCGGAGCCAGGCGGCGGCGAGCAGGGCCGGGACGACCACCCCTACCAGCAGGAGCAGGTTGCGGGGACGCGGATCGAGCAGGACCGCCGCCAGCCGGTCGGTGAACAGGGTGATGGCCACGGCGCCCGGCAGCTTACCGATGAGCGATCCCAGCATGAAATCCCGGAAGCGGATTCGAAGCGCCCCCGCGGCCAGGTTGACGACCGTGAACGGGGCCACGGGCAGGATGCGAAACGTGATCACCGCCAGAAGCCCGCGCCGCCGCAGCCGCTGGCACATGCGCCCCAGCCGTGATCCGGCCAGCCTCGGCGCGGTGTGGCGGCTGGCCAGCCGGCCGATGCCGAAGGTCAGCGCCGCGCTGCTCAGGCTACCAAGCATCGTATAGGCGACGGCGGTGCCTGCCGGAAACGCCAGGGCGGTGGCGGCGGTCAGCAAGGTCACCGGAAACATCACAAGACCGCCGACGATGTAGGCGCCCACGACCAAGACAGGGGCGGCCGGGTGCGTCTGGATCCGCAAGCCCCACGCCGCGACCCGATGGACGTCCAGCAAGTGTCGGAGCGACGTCAAATGCCAGAGCGCCGCGAGCCCCAGAATGGCCGCCACCACGATCCCGAAGCGAAACAGCGCTCCGCGCGCCGGCTTGCGGATCTTGGGCGGAACGAACTGCTCGATGATCTTCTCGGGAGCCCCCGGCGGCTCCGGGTCGCACACCAGACCGTCCAGCACGGCGAGGTTGACCGCCAAGCCCGCGCCTGGATCCGACGAGGCGCCCGGCGGGATGGCGAGAGGTTCCAGGGTGCGCGGCGGCCGTCCTCGCAGCGATTCGATGGCCGCCACCAACGATCCCTGCGCGGCCGTTGCGACGGCCACCTCGTCCGGCGAAACGCCGAGATGCTCACCCAGCAGCCGGTTACGCAGGCCGGCGATGGCGCGCGCGGTTTCTCCGCCTTCGGTCTGCGCCTCGATCGCCAGATCGCACTCCGTGTCGAAGCCCATGGACCGATTGCTGAGATTGGAGGAGCCGATACGCAGCAGACGGTCGTCTACCACGAGGATCTTGGCGTGGACGTTGACGCACCCGTCAGAGGGCAGGCCGGGCACGGTCGGATAGTAGACATGCAAGCGGCAGTGGCGATCCGCGTTCCGCAGGTGCGCCAGCATCCGCGCGCGCAGGACGCCCATCGAACTCTGCTCCAGCCACCCGCACTCGAAGCGCGGCAGCACCAGCACCACCTCAGGCCCTTGCTCGTCGCGCAACCGGCCCGCCAACGCCTCGCCCACGCTGGCGGACGTCAGGTACTGATTCTCGACGTAAAGAAATCGGCGCGCGGCTGCGATCGCATCCAGCACCAGCTGATGCACCTCGCTCGCGGCGGGACGGTCTTCGTACGCCGGCAGAGTGCGGGCGATGGCGATCGGCACGTCCTGGACGTCGGGCCGGAGCCCAGGCGGCCAGCCGTCGTCGTCGCGCGCATCGGCGAACGCGCGCTTCGACCGCCGAGCCGGCACGGCGAGGGGCTGCCCGGTGGCCTGATTCCAGCGCCAGCGCACCAGCTCCCCGAGCGCCGCGGCCGCCTCGCCGTCCACCACCATCTGCACGTCGTGGATGGGGCCGTAGGGCTTGCCGCCCGGGTCCACGCGGCGCGGATCGACGGCGCGGTGTTCGGGCGTGTCCCAGCGGCACTTGGTGAGATCGATGCCGCCCGCGAAGGCGACGGCGTCATCCACCACGACGACCTTCTGGTGATGCGAGGCCCCGACCGGATGGACCCCGTCCATATGAAAGTGCAGCCGCGGGTGGGCGCGAAGGGCGAACTGGTAGGTGGGCAGCGGCTCGCGCTCGAAGGCAAAAATCATCGAGAAGTCCCAGACGAGCACGTGCACCTGTAGTCCCGGCCGGCGGGTCAGGAGCTCATTCAGGAAGGGAACCAGCGCGGCAGGCAAGTCGTCGTCGTCGTCCGACGGGCCGCTAGTGGGCCCGCCGCCGCCGCGGCCCAAGCGTTCACGGCTGTCCAGGTCCCACCCCACAATCACGATGGATTCGCGGGCGCGCAGCGCGGCGGCGCGAAACGCGGTGAAATACGCGTCGCCGTCGATCAGGAACGCCGCGCGCGCGGCGTGGGCGATCCGCCAGCAGTTGCGGCCTTCGGACAGGATCATCGCAACAATTTACGGACGCCCGCCGGCATGACCAACCCCGGCGCTCCAGAACTTTTCAGATCCGACGATCGTCGGTATCATTCGGCCGGTGCAATGGGTGGGACCTGGCCGTCGCCGCCCTAAGGAGACCTCGAATGATTGACCGTCGGTTTTGCCTCCGTGGGTTTCGTGGGCGGCCGCTGCCGCTTGTGCTTCGCGTGTGCGTGCCCGTGATGTGCGTTGCCATGCTCGGGTGCGACGACACGTCGGATCCGATCGGCGGCGGAGGCGACGCCGGGACCGCAGGCGATGCCCTTTCGGACAGACTCTCCGACGCTTCGCCGGACACGCTCGTCACCGACACGCCGTCCGCCGTCGACAGCCCACCCGACGCCGCGCCGCCCCCCGACGCCGCGCCGCCGCCCGACGCCGCGCCGCCCCCCGACGCCGCGCCGCCGCCCGACGCCGCGCCGACCCTGGGAGTCGGCCAGCCGTGCGCGGACGACGCCGCGTGTGGAGGGCTGTTCTGCCTCGACGAAAGGGCGATGTGGCCCAGCGGCGGTTACTGCACCACGCAGTGCCTGGACGACATCGACTGCGGCGCGGACGCCTTTTGTTCGCCGCCGCTGGGTGATCAAGGCACGCGACTGTGCCTCCTGCGCTGCCCGGCGGGCGGCGCGTGCAGCGGGGCCGGGCTGGTCTGCACCGAAGTGGTGGCCGGATTCATCGATCTCGGCCAGCTCGGCTGCGTCCCGGGAATCGCCACAGCTCTCGACGGCAAGGCGTGCGCGAGCTTCGCCGACTGCCGCGGGAACCAGGTCTGCCTGGACAACCCGTTCAGCACGCCGGGCGGGGTCTGCGCCACCCTGGGCTGCACACCCGGTGACAACGCCACCTGCGCGAGCGGCGGCGACGGCGTCTGCGTGGCCCTGGGAGGCAGCCTGACGCTTTGTTTCGATACCTGCACCATGCCGTCAGACTGCCGCATGGCCGAGGGCTACTCCTGCGCCAGCAACCCGGGCGGCTCGCTTCCGCCGCTTTGTGCGCACCAACACAAGCAACCGGGTCAGGCGTGCGCAGCCCACACCGACTGCGGCCCCCCGCCGTGGGAATGCCTGACCGGCCCGGCTTTCCCGATGGGCTACTGCGGTTCGGACGGCTGCACTCCGGGCATGGAAAACACCTGCCCTTACGATTCGCGCTGCTACGACCCGACGCCGAGTGGCATTCCCAACGACCAGTACTGCGTGGCCACCTGCACCAGCGACGCGACGTGCAACACCGCCGCCGGGTACACGTGCAAACCGCTGGTCGGCGGCGACCGCGGCTGCCAGATCTGATACGCGAAACCCGGCGCCGCGGGGGGCGGCGTTCAGCTCGAGGCGATGGCGCCGTCGATGGTCACGACCAGTCCGTGCGGCTCGGCGGGCGTGAAGACGCACCGCCAGCCGCACCTCGCGACCACTTCGGAGACGATGGCCAGCCCCAGGCCGCTGCCCCGCGGGTCGCGCTGCCGCGCCAGGTCCGAACGGAACGTCCGCTCGGCCAGGCGCGGCAACTCGGCCGGCGGCACACCCGGCCCGTCGTCGCGCACGGATAGCCCGAAGCAGTCGCCCCGCGTCTCCAAGACCACCGAGACGTGGCCGCCCCCCTCGTTGTACGTGATGGCGTTCTGGACCAGGTTGGTCACCGCCTGCTCGGCCATGGTGGGGTCGCAGCGAACGTTCACCGGCTCGTCGGGAAACGCCGCCTCCAGCGCGACGCCCTTGCGCCGCGCGAATACGCGCTCGCGCACCAAGACACGCCGGATGACCTCCGCCAAATCTGCGCCGGGATTGCCGGCCATGGGATCCCATCCTTCGCGCAGGCGGGTGGCCAGCCGAAGGTTTGCGACCAGCGATCCCAGGTAGACCACGTCGCTGAGCGCGCTGCGAATCGCCGCCTGCCCGGCTTGCTGTCCTTCGCCGCGCCCTGCGGGGATCAGATCGGCCAGCTCCTCCACCGTGATCTGCAGCGAAGCGATGGGCGTGCGCAGGTCGTGGGTGACGTCGGCCAGGAAGTGTTCCGTCGCCTGCCGCGCACGCTCCAGCCGGGCGTTGTCGGCGCGAATCCGTTCGTGGGCGGCCCGCAGACTGCGCGCCAGGCCACCCAGCTCGTCCTTCGCGCTTTCGTCATCCGACGCGAAACCCGCTTCGGCTCCGACAAAGGTGGCGGCCTGTTCCAGTCGGCCAAGCCGCCGCAGCAGCGGTACGAAGACCCCGAAGACCGCCACCAAGACTTCCAGGATCGTGCACAAGGCCAAGGCCACCACCCCGATGACGACTTGATCGCGGGTCAAACCCGGCGTGTACGTGCGCGGCCACCGTGCCTGCAGGAGGCTGCACGGGCCCTGTGAGCGGCCCGGAAAGATCATCGCCCCGCCCCACCGGCCGCGGAAGTGGTAGCTGGTCCACGGATTGTCCTGGCTCGCTCGTTGCGCGGCGAGCGACGCGTCCAGGGCCGGCGCCTCCGAGTTCGCCGAGCGGCTCGTGGCAGCGTCGTAGGCGAACACGGTGATCCCGTCGGGCTCGACGTGGACGAAGCGGGCGGGATCCCGCTGACACGCGTCGAGGCTCACGTTGTGCGTGATGCGCTGTCGCAGCCCTTCGAGCAAGCCGCGGCGAAACCCGCGCGACGCGATCTGGATCACCACCACCGCCCCCACCGCTCCCACCAGCCCGCTCCAGAGGGCGGCCAGGACGATGCGCGTGGCCAGGCTTCGCGCGATCTTCACGAGCGATCGCCCGGCGGATCGAAGCGGTACCCGATGCCCCACACGGTCGCGATGCAGGCTCCGGCCGGGCCGAGCTTCTTGCGGATGCGCGCCACGTGGCTGTCCACGGTTCGCCCGTCGGCGCCGTCGGACGACGACAGGTTGAGCACCGCGTCCACGATCTGACCTCGCGAAACGCTCTTGCCCGGGCGATCCAGCAAGAACGCCAGCAGGTCGAATTCATGCCGCGTGAGATCGATGGCCGCCCGGCCGCGGCCGGCGGTGCGCGCGTCGAGGTCGACGGTGACGCCGCCGAACGTCACGATGCGCGGGGGCGCCGCGGCTGCGCCGGCCAGCCGGGCCTCGATGCGCGCGACCAGCTCCTCGATCCAGAAGGGCTTACCGACGAAATCCGCCGCGCCCAGCTCGAACACGCGCAGTCGCTCTGGGAGGTCCGAGCACGCCGTCAGCACGATCACCGGCGTCGAGACGTGGGTTCGCAGCGTTTCCAGGACCTCGTAACCGCTGCGCTCCGGCAACAGAAGGTCCAGCACGATGAGCGCGAACCGCGGATCCAATCCAAGCTGGATGCCGGTCCGGCCGTTGGTCGCCAGCTCCACGTCGAAGCCGGCCCGGCGCAGGCCGCGGACCAGGCTCGCCGATACCGCGGGATCATCCTCCACCACCAAGATCGACCGGGCGGTCGAGGGCGAGGTTCCGCTGCTCGCGGGCATCGGGGGCGTGCACTAAAGGTCGTCGAGCTTTGAAGGAACTCGCTTGAGCGTGAACTTCTGCTCGACGGGCTTGTCGTCGGCGTAGTCCCTGAGAGTCTTCAGCAGCGCGCCCTGCGCTGGCGCGGGGGTCGGGGCAGGAGCCGGGGCCGCCGCCACGGGACGGGCGGGCAGCGGAAGCGGCCGCAGGGCGGGGCGCCCTCCCCCGACCGTCGAGCCTCCGCCGGAGGCCGCACGGGGCGGCGGTGGCGGAGGCACCGGTTCGAAGGCGGCGGCGGGTGCAGGCATCGGCGCCGACGCGGAGACCGCCGACGCCGACCGCCCTCCGTGCGCCTCCAGCGCCACCCTCGTGAGGATCTCCATCTGCCCCTTCTGGCGCTCGATGAAATGCGCCTGCTCGTTCACTCGTTCGGCCAGCTCCTTGTATCCCAGCTTCGACTTCTGGAACTCGGCGTCCGAATTGATCTGGGCGATCTGCACCGACGCGAAACCCGTGATGAGCGCCGGCACGACGATCCTCAGCGCGATCTGCCACGCCTTCTCGCGTCCAGGAGATTCGCTCATAACGTATCGTGCAAGCTATCGACTCTAGACGTCAAACTCAAGCCGTCGGTTCCGGCCGCGCGCATCGCCGATCTTGCGGTCGCCGCGCAGGCCGTGCACTGGTTCGACCTTCCGGCGTATTTCGCCGAGGTCAGGTGCGTGTCCCGGCCCGGCGCGTTGGTCGCGGTGGTGGGATACGCGCGAACGCGCGCCGGGAGCCGGTCGATGCGGTGATCGGGCGTTTCTACAGCGAGTGCTCGGAGCGTACTGGCCCCCCGAACGATGGCTGGTCGGCGCTTCGCGCGTTGGCAAAAGCAGAAGGCCGCGCGCGCATCGAGGCGTTTGCGCGCGAGCTCGGGACAGCTTGGGGCGCGCCCGACACGATCCGGACCGTCCGCTGGCCGCTCGCGCTGCGCGTCGGGCGCTTGTAGGATGCGCGGCACGAAGGAGGCCCGCATGACCTGTCGCCACCGCTCGACGACCTCGTCGCTTCTATTATCTGCCATGTTGCTTTCGATGTCGCTGTCGGCGTCGGCCGCCTGTGGCGGCGATGATCACGCCCCTCCCACGGTGACCATCACGTCGCCCTCCGACCGAGCCACCGTCATCCTCGGGATGACCCGAGAATCTCCGGTCACCGTGGCGCTGACCGGCTTTACGCTGAAGGCCCCCGGCTCTTGCGCCGGCGCGGCGCACTGCGGCCACATCCACCTGAACATCAACGATATGGCGTGCAACGATCCCGCCATGAGCAGCCCCTACAACAACGCCTCGGCAACCACCACCATCGTCGCCAAATATCATCTGTGCCCGGCCGGCACGATGGTCGGTCCGCACGTGCTGACCATCGGCCTGCACGACGACAATCACGACCACATCAAGGCGGACGGCAAGAACATCACCCACACCATCAACGTCACCACGGCGCCTTAGTTTAACAGCCCGTGGCGAAAGTCGCTCCGCTTCGCGTGGCCGGCTGCGGGCCGCGTTCACGGGGTGACGGTCACCGTTCCCCTCATGCCCAGCGATTCGTGGGGACGGCAAAAATACGGATGGGATCCGGTCGTCGTGAAAGTGCGCTCGAACGTCGCTCCCGGGTTCAACTGAGCATCGAACTCCGTCCCCGCTCCCGCGGCGGTGGATCCTTGCCCCGACGTCACCGTGTGAACTGAGACGCCCACGTTCGTCCAACGAACCGTCCCGCCCACAGGAATCGCGATCGTCATGGGCTCGAAGCGGTGCTCGGTGGCTCGCACCATCACGGGCGCCGGAGCGCTGGCCTCGGCGGCTGCGTCGACCACGGTGTCAGGGCCGGCTACATCCATGCCATCCGTGCCGCCCCCCTCCGCTCCCGCCTCTCGCCCCGCGTCCCCGTTGCCATTTCCGTTGCCGTTGCCGTTGCCGTCATCGTCGCCGTCGCAGCCGATCGCCGCAGTCAGCGCCAAGAAGCACACCCAGAACCTTGTTGACCGCATATCGTCTCCTCCTTGCGTCCATCTGCCCGCGCCCCTGAGCGCGCGCAGCCAGCCATGTGCGGTCAACAGGTGCGCACGCGTCGCGGCGCCGTCAATCAGGGACGGCCGCTATGCTGGCCCTGATTCCGGCGCGCG
>Ga0187894_10003322_pt1 | contig 18155 bp, 14 predicted proteins | sample GBC1701081metaG_FD_136650 | JGI IMG/M metagenome (GOLD analysis project Ga0187894, IMG submission 136650) | White microbial mat communities from a lava cave in the Kipuka Kanohina Cave System on the Island of Hawaii, USA - GBC170108-1 metaG ...
CCACGCCGCCCGGTATCGAACCGAAATACAACGCCCATCCATAGACGGACGTGCGCCATCCAAACCATCGGTCGATGCGCCGCGACACCCAGTTGTACGCGAAGAGCGGCAGTTCGAAGCCGCCGCCCACCAGTAGTAACCGCAATGGCATTCGAGCCTGCGCGTTCCGCCGGTTGAGGAACGACAGCGAGGAATAGAGCGTTCGAGTAGTCACCCAAGGCAGCCCTACTATGCGCTCGATTCGCGTTGCCAATTCTTGCGACGAAAGGAACGGATTCACATGCCCGCCGCCGCGAGCCAGCCATCGGTAGAGTTTGTCGGTAAGTGTTGACGCATCGGGCACGGCGACAAAAAGAGCACCGGAATGCTGGAGCACACGGCCTATTTCCGCGAGCGCCGCATCCAACTCGGTAATATGCTCCAGGCTGTGATTCGAAACCACGGCGGCGAATGCGGCATTGGCAAACGGCAGCCGGGCAGCGTCTCCTTGCACAAATCGCCCCGCCTTACGCCCTTCCAAGTCGAGCCGAATAACGGTCGCGGCAGTACTGCGCTCGTCGAAACTGCCCGAAGCCGAACCTAAATCCAAGACAAGCGCGCCTGCATTCAGACGCGACAGGATCTCGTGCATAGCTAGTTCTAACGCCCGTGGGGGCGCAGATGCAAGGGTTCTGCTACCCTAAACGCTGAACTGGCTCCGACGCCAGCCGCCCCGTCCGCCCTCGTCCCCCCTGTAGACTGGTTTGTTAAGGAATCAAAGTAACGGCGTCAAAACTACCAATGCGCTTTCAAGTGAAACCACAACTCGAATTCCTCGTCCGCCCGTCACTCCCGCCTGCCCTCGCGCGAATGACCGAGATCGCCTACAATCTTCTCTGGTGCTGGGATCACAACATCCGCGCCATCTTCCGCCGCCTCGATCCGCAGCTTTGGCGCGCTACCGGGCACAACCCCGTGCTGATGCTCAGCCAGCTCACCCCCGCGGCGCTTGAAAAAGCGGCCGCCGACCCCCGCTATTTGGCTCTGTTCCGGCGGGCGTGCGAGCGCCTCGATTCGTACATGGACCGGCCGGCGCGTAGCTCGAACAAGCTCACCGCTTACTTCTGCATGGAATTTGGGCTCGTCGACTGCATGCCGACGTATTCGGGCGGCCTTGGCCTCCTTGCCGGCGATCACCTCAAAGCCGCCTCCGACCTCGACCTGCCACTCGTCGGCATCGGCCTTCTTTATCAAAAGGGTTACCTGACGCAAGTTTTGAATCCTGACGGCTGGCAGCAGGAGCGCTACCCGATCAATGACTTCTACATGCTGCCGGTGCTCCCCGTGCGCAACGCAAGCGGCGGAGATCTAACCGTCACAGTTGAAATGGCGGCCGGGCCTTGTCACGTCAAGATCTGGCAGATGAACGTCGGTCGCGTGAAGCTCTACCTGCTCGACACCAACATCGCGGAAAACGAAGGGACCGAGTACCGCGACGTCACCGATCAACTTTACGGCGGCGACGTCCACACCAGAATCCGGCAGGAGATCGTTTTGGGCATCGGCGGCCTGCGAGCACTGAAGCTGCTTGGTTACGCGCCCACGGTTTTCCATATGAACGAGGGCCACTCGGCCTTTCTCGCCATTGAGCGCATCCGGCTGCTCATGCAAGAACAAGGCCTCAGCTTCGACGAAGCCCTGGAAGCCGCTCGCCAAAACAACATTTTTACTACGCACACCGCCGTCCCGGCCGGCTTCGACTATTTCGAGCCCGGCATGATCTACGAATACTTCCACGACTATTGCGAGAAGTATGGCATTTCCTTTGGACAGCTTCTTTCACTGGGCCGCCGTAATCCGGAGGACACGGGTGAGCCCTTTTCGATGGCCGTGTGTGCAATCCACACCTCGGCATGGCGCAACGCCGTCAGCGTCATTCATCGCGTCGTCTCGCAGGAAATGTTCCAGGATATGTGGCCTGCGCTGCCCACCTGGGAGGTTCCGATCACGTCGGTCACCAACGGCGTTCACATGGGAACGTGGCTCAATGGAGACCTCGCCGCCCTCTATGATCAATACCTCCAGCCGGACTGGATCGAACGCGACCGCGACCCGCGCACCTGGGATCTGGTTTGGGATATCCCGGACTCGGAAATATGGGACGCGCACCGCCGCCGCAAACGCCGTCTGGTTCAGTTTGTTCGCGAGCGCACGCAGCATTCGGCGATCAATCGCAAGGCGTCGACCGCCGAAATCCGCCGTTTGGCCGAGGTTCTCGATCCGGATACGTTCACAATCGGATTTTCCCGCCGCTTCGCGACCTATAAGCGCGCGACGCTTCTCCTTCGCGACGTCGCGCGGCTCAAAAAGATTCTGACCAATCCGGAGATGCCCGTGCAAATCGTCATCGCCGGCAAAGCACATCCCAAGGACATGCCAGGCAAGGCGTTCATCCGCGAAATCTGGCAGCTCTCTCGCGATCCGGAAATATCGCGCCGCCTGGTTTTCGTCGAGGATTATTCAATTCAAGTTGGCCGGGAATTAGTGCAGGGCGTGGATCTCTGGCTCAATACGCCCAAACGCGGGGAGGAGGCCTGCGGTACTTCCGGCATGAAGGCGGCGATGAACGGCGTTCCAAATTTAAGCGTGCTGGACGGCTGGTACGACGAGGCTTACGAAGTTTCCGGCGGCTGGGCCATTGGTGACCGGGAGCCTTACTCGGAGGATCAAGACGACATTCACGCCAGCGCTATCTATTCGATGCTCGAAAACGAAATCGTGCCGATGTTTTATCGAGACCGTGATGGCGGAGTGCCGGGCGATTGGATGCGGCGCGTGAAACAATGCATCGTAAATATCAGCCCCCGATTTTCGTGCCAGCGCATGGTTGCCGAATACGACAGCGAGCTCTACATTCCCGCACATCAAAGCTTCACCGCCGCGGAAACGGGAGGCTTCCGGCCCGTTCGCGAACACAAGTCGTGGCTGGGGCGCGTACGGAATTCCTGGGATCAGGTCCGCATCGTCGATGCGGGCCCGCGCCTGGATAATCCGGCGGTGAACGGGCAGCCGCTAGCTCTCAAAGCAGCGGTCGACCTCGGCGCGCTTACACCTGGCGATGTTCGTGTCGAAGCAGTAGTCGGGCGTATCGGCGTCGAAGGCTTTCTAGAAGACACCACGGTAATACAGCTTGCTCCTAACGGCGAAGTAAACGGTGCCACTATTTTCACCAGGGAGTATCTGCCTACACACACTGGCCGGCTCGGCATGACCGTACGGGTCATGCCAAACCACATCCAGGATCCCCTTACCCGCCCTTGCCACCCTCTCTTGAAGTGGGGGTGAGATAATAAAGGCGTACCCAAGCCGCCCCACCCGGCGTCTAAAGTTTTGGAAGACAACAGGCGATAATCCCGCCAGCCGGGCCCGGTTCTTAGATTTGACTGGACTCAGGGCCAAGACCGTGGTAATTAGGTAGTGTGCTCCGGTCCCATCCGGAGGGAAGACGGCTTGAGCACAGCCACCTGCCCCAAGCGGAAACACGTCATTCTCCGAAAAACATTTCGACGGCATCGCGTGTTGTCACACTTCTGAAGGAGAACATCACCGTCCATGGACGATGACCGCAAATATAACCACCGCGGCTACATGGATCGATCCGACCGGGATTACCGCCCCCGCGAGGACCGTCCGCGTCCCCAGGGTCCCAAGCCGCCCATCGATATCACCGGACCCCGCCTTCCTAGGATGGTCAATACCATTACAGCCGCCCGATGCTGGAATTGCGCCACTGCCTTGATGCCGGACGTCGACTTTAAAGCACAGTGCCCCAAGTGCAAATCTGCCCTTCATTGCTGCAAGCAGTGCGCGCACTTCGAGCCGTCTACACGCTTCCAATGCCTGAAACCGGTGCCCGTCCGAATTGCCCCAAAGGACACTGCCAACGAATGCGAGCTTTTTTCACCTCGCTTTACTGTCGCTCGCGAGGTGACCAGTTCCAGCGGACCTGCAGCCGGAACCAATGGAGGAGCCGCGGTTCAATCTCCGCGAAACCCTGCGGACGCTCGCGCCGCGTTTGATAGCCTGTTCAAGAAGTAAGGAAACGCTCGTCGATATTTACCCGGTATCCATTCGCCAATCGATTCGTTTCGTTCGCCAGTCCCACCACCGCCATCAACTCCCCAAATTGCGCCTCGGACATCCCCGCCTTCCGCGCGGCAGCCGTGTGAGAGGCAATGCAATACCCGCACCCATTCGTAACGCTCACCGCGAGATAAACCATCTCTTTCACCAGCGGACCCAGCTCCCCGGGCGCAATCATCACCGCCTTGACCGACTCCCAGGTCCGCTTTAACAGCGCCGGATCGCGCGCCAGCTCTTTCCAAAAGTTGTTGACATAATCCGTCTGCCGCACCGCGAGAATGTCGTCGTACACGGCGCGAACTTCGGCCGAGGCATCCGCGTATTCGATCACTTGATCGTCGCCAGCGTCTTAGTGAAATTCACGCAGGCGTGTGCCGCCTCCGCGCCCTTCTTTGCCAGGTGCTTCGAAAAGAACTCGTGATGCACCTCATGCTCATGAAAATGATGCGGCGTCAGCGAAGCCGAAAATACCGGCACGCCCGTATCGAGCCCAACGCGCACTAGACCCTCGATCACCGTTTTGGCCACAAACTCGTGCCGGTAAATGCCGCCATCTACCACAAGCGCGCAGGCGACGATACCCTGGTACTTGCCGGTTTGCGCCAACTTCTGCGCGAGCAGGGGAAATTCCAGCGCGCCGGGAGCGGTGATCACGTCAATGGTCTTCTTATCGACGCCCAGCACGCCTAACTCCTTGCGGCAGGAGTTCACGCAAATGTCCACTAAATCGGAATGCCAACTGGATCTCAAGATCGCGATGCGCAAAGGCGCGGCAGTAGCCATGTGAATCAAGTCCTCATCTCTAGTTTGCCTGATCGGCTTACTTGCGCAGCTTCTCAACAACTTTGCGCTGGAACGAAAAAGCCAAGCAGTGCCGGGTCACTTCGGCTCCAAAAATCGCAACCCGAGCTTCCCCGCGGGGCCCTTGTAGTGCAGTTCCAACTGCCTTACCTTATGCTTGCCCTCCATGAGCAAGTACAAATACCCGTTCACCGGCTCCGTTGTCTCTACCTCCGGAAAAATTTTGGCTTCGAGCACCTTTAGGACCGGATTCTCTTTGCCCTTACCATCCTGCTCCACACTCGCTTTCGCCTCTGACATCGTTCCCGTATTCCCGATCCCGCCAGGGCCGCCGCCCAACCGCCCCATCGGCCCGCCCATGCCTCCCCAAACCGGACCCTGATTCTCGCTGGCGATCACCCCGCCGCTTGTGTAGACGCTCGAAATCCGCATTACGCTCGAACCCGCCACTTGGGCTGCCGAATACGGGGCACAGCGTTGCCCGTCCTTATCCGACCGCAGAAAGAAATCATCCCGCGAAACCGCCAGGGCGCCCTCACCCAAAGGCGTCACCTTCACCTCCACCACCACCATCCCCTCTTCCAACTCGGACCCGAGCAACTGTTTCACGGCGTCCCTATTGAGATGCGCAGTAGCCTCGATACGTATTTTCGCATTGGCCGCCTCGCCCTTCGGCGGAGGTTTCACATCGGCACCCATCGCGACCGCACAAACGAGAACCGGCGACAGGAATCGCATGGCCGAATTATACCGGCTGCGCAGGTCAGGGGCTAGCGTACGGCTTTAGGCCACACCGGGCTGGCCAATTCGATGCGCCAAACCGGGCCACCCTCGTAAAGCGGCCCCTCCGACTTTAAGAAGCCAGGCGCCGCGCCCGCCGCGATCCATACATGCGTATCGGGAGGCTGCTTCCCAATGATCGGCGCAACAACGCCGCTGATGCCGCCGATGTCCACCTTAACCACGTAGCGAACTGCCTTGTGAGAAACTCCGCCGACCGAAAACGACTCTTCGCCTTCGGGTGAAATGTCCAGCTTCACGACTTGAGGTTTCGGTGTGCTGGCTACGAAGGAAACCGTGGTTTTCGGCGTGGACGGAGCGATCGAGGTCAACAGCGTAGGCACCATGCCGTTCGCAAAATCCGGAGGCAGTTTGATCCGCTCGCTGACGGTTTTCTCTTTGCCATCGTCGTCGGTGTATCGAACCGTGACTTCGCCAGTCGAGCCCACCACATTCATCTCCGTGGCACGCTTGAATGCGGGTCCCCTCCGAACAAGGCGATAGGTCAGAAGGCGGAACACGCGTTGCTGTGAGAAAACCGCCGTCTCCTCATGGATCGAGCCATCCTTGAATCGCAAGGCGAGTTTGCTGGTCACTTGCCCTCCCTTCGACGTTTGGCTTAAATCGCCACTCGCGAGCAGGGCGCCGTCGAGAGAGCGTAGCAACAGAAACCCGCGAATCAATCCTTGCGCTTGCCGGGCAGTGACCTGCTCGGCAGCGACGGAGAAGGCGATCGAAAGAAGGAGAGCGAGTATCTTGGCGTGCATCCTTCTGGAAGTGCTGCAATTTACGGGCCAGTCGCGGTAAACTTGACTCCGCTATGCGAGTCGCACTTGCGCTGTTCGCCGCATCCGCCTTTCTCGCCGCGCAAACCGCACCCAAACGCTATGCCGCCCCCAAGGTTTGGGACGACGCCGCTCTCGCCGAATGGGCCACGCCCATCCCCGGAATCAACGCCCGCCCCGGCCATTTTTCTGCCAAGGAATACTACGCCGCGCCTCTCGACAATTACCGCGCCTATCCCGTCTACCACCCGGACCGCGAACCGGCAGGCTATTGGGAAGCACTCCAAAAGAAGCGCCCCGAACCGCTCATCGAGACCGGCAAGCTGCGCACCAAAGCGGAATGGATCGCCGAAGGCAAAAGAGTTTGGCAGGAATTCGATGTCCCCATCTTCCGCCTCTACGACGCCGAATCCATCTCTCTCGCCCGCTCGCGCGAATTCATCGACAAGTCCGGCACTTTCGTCGAGCGCGATGGCAAGCTCGCCGCCTACCGTTGGATTGTCACGCCAAAAGGCGTCGCGCTGACGCTGGTCGAATGCGCGTCCTGCCACAGCCATTACATGGACGACGGAACGCCCCTTCCCGGAGCCGGTTTCAACCGCCCCGTCACCGGTCCCATCGACCGCATGATCGCGGAGTTCAATCGCGCCGCTTTCCCCGGCGACTCGTTCCCTCAAATGTTATACCGCCAGTTCGCCGTTCCCTGGCTCGCCGGCGATATCCACGAAAAAATCAAGGCCATGTCCGAGGCGGAAATCACCGCAATGTTCGCCGCACAAATCCCGGGCGTCATCGACCGCTTCAATGGCAGCACCTTCTTCCTCACCAAGGTTCCAGATTTAATCGGAGTTTCCGAACGCCGGTATCTCGATCACAGCGCCACCCACAGGCACCGCGGCATCGGCGATCTCATGCGCTACGCTGCCATGGTTTCTTACGCCGATTCGCTCGATTTCGGCCAGCACCGCATGCTCACCGACGCCCAGCGCGTCATCCCCTACCGCGTGCCTGACGATGCCCTTTACGCCCTCTCCGAATACATCTATACGTTGCGGCCACCGCCAAATCCCCACCGCTTCGACGAAACGGCCGCCCGCGGCAAGCGCGTCTTCGAGAAATCCGGGTGCGCCGCCTGCCACACGCCGCCCGCCTACACGAACAACAAGCTGACACTGGCCGCTGGCTTTCAACTCCCCGATCACCATCCGTACCAGCCCGACGTGATGCCTATTTCTGTCGGGATGGACTCCGCCCTCGCTCTCAAGACGCGCAAAGGAACGGGGCTCTACAAAATCCCTTCGCTAAAGGGAGTTTGGTATCGCGGCTTGTACGGGCATGATGGGGCAATCGCGTCGCTCGATGAATGGTTCAACCCTGCACGTCTCCAGGACGACTACGTGCCCGGCGGCTTCAAGGGCTATCAAGTGGAACGCCGAGCGATCAAAGGCCACGAGTTCGGCCTTGATCTGTCGCCGACAGACAAGCAAGCCCTCATCGTGTTCCTAAAGACGCTGTAGCGCGTTCAACAAATCCTGCCGCGCGCACTCCATCTCGTTTCGCAACTGCTCGTTCATTTGGAGCGTCCATCGCCAGAACAGCCAAGCCATCACCCCAATGCCGATTCCAAAAGCAACCGGAACGACCGCCTCCGAGAGGGAACGCATTGTAGCTGCAAGAATGGCACTTTTTTCGCCAGCCACTCCGCGAAACGAATTGATGATCCCAATCACGCCCTCAAACACTCCAAACATCGGACCCGTAACAGCCACGGCGGCCAATCCGTAGAGCCCGGGCCGCGGCTCCAGCCAAACCCGCCGCACCGCCCGCACCGAAGCCGCATCCGCCAAACAATCGCAACCGCGCGCTTCACTTACCCAAAGACACCGGCGCGCAGCGGAAGTTCCCGATCAATCTCGCCCCGTCTCCACAAAATCGCCGCCGTAAACTTCGCGGTAAATCCGCACCGCCTCATCCTCGGACGGCAGCCGCAAACCATCCGTGAACCGGTTCATAAACGCGAACGTGCAGGTCTGCAATACGGCCTCCAGTGCGCCGCGCTCCCCAAACTCGGCCTTCAACTTCGCGTAGTCCGCATCTGTCACTGAAGCTGGCTCGCGCGTCAACTTTCGCGCAAACTCCACCGCGGCTAATTCCCGCGGCGTCAACTGCGAATCGTCCTTCTTCATCGCCATCAGCTTCGACGGGCTAACGTTCAACCGCCGCAACCCTTGCACCTGGTGCAGCGTGCAGTAGCGGCACCCGTTCGCCATCGAAACAGCGAACGAAACATGCAGCAGGATCTCGCGGCTCAGCTCCGCCCTTGCTCTCACCGCGCCGCCATACGCCCGCCATGCGGCGGCGATTTCCGGACTCAAGAACATCGCCCGCTGCGAATTCACCGTCCCCTTCACCGACCGCGCCCATTCCATCTGGGCGTCTGAAATCAAGCCGACACGGGCCGCTGGCGGCGCATACTTCCCGTCGCGCGCCGGCGCGGGCGTGTCGAGAACCCATCGTTCTAGCGGCAAATTCAACGCTTCCGCCAACCTCGCCCAGTAGCTGAAGAAGCACACCGTCAGCGTTAGCTCGACAATCTGCGAATCGTTGAAGTGCGTTCGCATCCGCGTAAACTCCGTATTGTCCACGCCGTGTATGTTCCGTGCCATCCGCTCGGCATAGCGAATCGAAGCTAGCCGCGCAGGCGCCAACTCCGCGTCCTTGCCGGCCGCCATCGCCCGCAGGATCTCGCGGCCCGACGCGCTCGCCCGCATCTCCCGCATCAAGTGCGCCGCCGGATAGGCGCTCTTGTAGGACTGCGCCATCCGCACTCCCATCGCCATCTTCGTCTCCGGCTCCACCGAGCCCTTAAAGAAGACGGCCTGCATCAACTCTTCGAAACGCGTTCCGCCGTCCGTAAACGTTCCCAGCGCCCGCGAGTAGTTCGGAGCCGATTCCCCCGTCACCAGCACGACCCGCGCCGGAACGCCGACTTTCGCCCGCGCCGACTTCTCCAACTCCGCAATCGAAGCCAGCCGGTCATCCGCCGCCGCTAGCAAGGCGGCCAGCGTCAATCCGAAAAGAACGCGCATCATAGAGACACTTATATCAAGACGGCAAAGGAACCGGGCTGTACAAAATCGGTTCAACCCCGCGCCAACTCCGGCAATCCGCTGCGCCAAATCGATGCTCGTAGAGGTCAGCGCTGCCCGCTTCGAAGTGTTCATTCGGCGGTCGGCTTGGGCCAGCGGCCCGTCCGCGTCCGATCCGTCCTTGGGATGATGCGCGTAGTCCGCGCGGACCTCCAGCGACTCCTCCGAGCACTCCTGCGCCGCGGCGTCCATGATCAGGTTCGCAATTTGCTCAATTTTTGCGAGACCGCCATTTTCGGAATTCGGGCAAGACAATGACGAACTCTGTTCCGCCCATGCGGGCCACGCAATCGTACTCGCGAAGCCACTCTTTCATCTTCGCCGACCCCCGCGCCAGCACCCGCTCGCGCGTAACTGCCCGAACCGGATCAACTGGCCGGAAACCTGCACGGCCGAATGTGCGAAGGCACACGGCAAATCGCCTGTGATATTCCTAGAAGACTCGTATGAGCAAGCGAACCTCCATCGGCACCTGGGCCTACACGATCGGCCCCTACGCCAAGAACCCCATCGACTTCGACACCGTCTGCTCCAAGCTCAAAGCCCTCGGCTTCGACGGCGTCGAACTCGGAGCCTTCCCGCCCCATCCCAACCCTGGCAACCCCAACGGCCCCGACTCCGAATGGCCCGGCGCGATCCCCGAGAAATCGCAACGCGCCGAACTCGCCGCCCGCATGAATTCGCAAGGCCTGGCCTTCTCGGGCATCGCCGCGAACCTTTGGGGCGAAAAGCTCATCAACACAGATGACCAGTCAAAATACATCGAAGAGTTCAAGAAGAACTCCGAATTCTGCAGCGACCTGGGTATTCAGGGCATTCGCGTCGATTGCGTTCAGCCGCCAACGATTCACCGCGAAATCGACTACGCAACCGCCATGGACCGCGTCGTCCACACCTGGAAAACCTGCTCGGATATCGCCGCCGCCAACGGCCAATACGTGACTTGGGAAGTTGAGCCCGGCTTCGCATTCAACAAGCCTTCCGACGCCGTCCGCGTCCACGACGCCGTTGACAAGGCGAACTTCGGCATCCAGTACGACACCTGCCACGGCCAAATGGTTGCCGTCATAGGAGCGCGTCACGAAGGCGGCAAGGAAACATTGCCCAGCCAAATCGACTACATCAAGATGCTCTCGGGCCGCATTAATCACATCCATCTGATCGATTCCGACAACACCTGTCACAAGGACGCCAACGGCCAGGACGAAACATCCGCACATCCGCCGTTCGGCAAAGGCGTTTTGAATTTCGACGAGATCATGCCTGAACTGGTGAAGGCCGCCCGAGTTCCGCATGACTGGTGGACGATTGACCTATGCTTCTACCCGGACGCCTGGCAAGCCACCGCCGACTGCAAAGTGTACCTGGATAAACTCGTCGCGAAATACGGATAACCTCAGATGAAAGACCTACGCATTGCCGTCATCGGTTACGGCTTCATGGGCCGCACGCATTCGAATGCTTATAAACGGCTCACCGATTTCTTCCCTGTTCAGCATCGCCCTGTGCTGCAAGTGGCCTGCGCGCGCAACGAAGGGAAAGTGAAAGCGTTCGCCGACAACTGGGGCTATGAGCGCATCGAAACTGATTGGCGAAAGGCCGTGACCGCGCCCGATGTGGATCTGGTCGATATCTGCACGCCCAACGACTCGCACCAGGAGATTGCCATCGCCGCCGCCAAGGCTGGGAAGATGATTGTCTGCGAGAAGCCGCTGGCGCGAACGGTCGAGGAATCGCTTCCGATGGTTGAGGCCGTCGAAAAGGCGGGCGTGGCGAACATGGTGTGGTTCAACTATCGCCGTGTTCTCGCGATTGCGTTGGCGAAGCAGTTGATCGACGAAGGGCGCATCGGCAAGCCTTATCACTACCGCGCGACTTTTCTTCAAGACTGGACGATCTCGGCTGACGTTCCGCAGGGCGGCGCAGCGCTGTGGCGGCTGGATGTAAACGCGGCGGGATCGGGCGTTACGGGCGATCTGCTGGCGCACAACATCGATACGGCGATGTGGCTAAACGGACCGATCACGCGAGTGGTGGCGCGCACGGAAACGTTCGTCAAAGAGCGAATGCACCAGTTGACCGGCAAGGTGGAGCCCGTGGGCATCGACGACGCTTGCCTGTTTATCGCGGAGTTCCAGAACGGGTCGCTCGGGCTGTTCGAATCGACGCGTTATGCGCGCGGTCACAAAGCGCTGAAGACGCTGGAGCTAAACGGCGCGGAAGGTTCGCTCGCCTTCGATCTTGAGGAAATGGAATATCTCGATTACTTCGACTACAATTCGGAATCGCACGTGCGGGGATGGCGGCGCATCCATGTCACCAACGGCGAGCACCCGTATATGAATCGCTATTGGGTTCCCGGGCTTGTAATCGGCTACGAGCATACGTTCCTTAACGCGATCGCCGATTTTGTAATGGGGCTGGAATCGGGCAAGCCCGCACAGCCCGACTTCCGCAACGCTCTTCAAACGCAGCGAGTTTGCGATGCAATTCTGAAGTCGGCGCGCGAGGAACGTTGGGTGGAAACGGGCGTTGAGCTTTAGCGCCGCCAAACGCTTTCGCCCGCGACGATGGTCTCCACGACAACGATATTCCAAATTTCGATTGGCGTCACTTTCAGGGGACTGCGCTCCAGCACTACGAAGTCGGCCGCCTTACCCACTTCAATCGACCCGCGGTCTTTCTCATCGAAGCTCTGCCACGCAGCGTCGATGGTTACCGCGCGCAGCGCTTCCATCACGCCGATGCGCTGTTCCGGGCCCAACACTTTTCCATAGCGAGTCGTCCGGTTGACCGCGTTCCACACGAGCAGCAGCGGATCGACCGGTGTCACCGGCGTGTCGTTGTGAATCGAAAACCGCACGCCGCGATTGAGCGCGGACCGGAGCGGACTGATTCGTCCGGCACGCCGAGGCCCCAAGAACAAGTCACGGTGCCGGTCACCCCAATAGAAGACATGGGCGACAAAGAACGAGGGCGTCGCGCCTAACCGCTTCATCGTGTCCAATTGGTCTTCGCGAGCCGTCTGGCAATGTTCAATTCGCCAGCGCGTGTCTGTCTTGGGGCGCTCTTGCAACACCGTTTCATAAGCAGCCAGGATATCGTCGATCGCCGCATCGCCATTCCCATGAACGGCCACTTGAAACCCATCGCGGTGATATTCACGCACCATGGCGGTCAACTGTTCGCGCGATCGCGATGGATATCCGCGAAAATCGTGTTTGCCCTCGGGCTGCACATGATAAGGCGCGCCCAAATGGCCTGTGTAGCCTTGGATGGAACCATCCTGCCAAGCCTTCACTCCAACGACGCGCAGCTTTCCCTCAACACCCGGCAGCCGTTCCGGCTTAGCGCCGGATAGCATCCAGTCCAGGCGCAGCTTGAGCTCGCCGCGCTGCATCGCCTCGCGCACTGCAAGATAGCTATTTCTCGGTCCGCCCGTCACCACAGCCGTGGTCACGCCTTTCGACAAATACTGCCGGTTGGCCCAGCGAATTCCCTCTTGCATTTCCTGCGCGGTCACGGGCGGGATGTGGCGCGTGACGATGGTCTGGCGTTCCTCGATGTATCCGTCCGGCTCGCCGGTGCGGGCGTCCTTGCGAATGTGTCCGCCTTCCGGCTGGGGCGTATTGCGCGTGACGTTGGCGATCTTCAAGGCCAAGGAATTGCCAGCACCCATGTGGCCGGAGATATGGGTAACCCACAGCGGATGTTCGGTGGAGACCCTATCCAAATCAGACCGGGAAGGATGCCGCTTCTCGCGGATCAAAGTATCGTCGTAACCACGTCCCACGACCCATTGCCCTTTGGGGGTCGTAGCGGCCTTCTTCTTCAACGCGGCAACCAACTCATCCATGCTTGTGATGGCGCCGATTGGCGGGCTGTTCAGGTCCACCTGCGTGAGGGCTAGTAGGCCCGCTTGGGGAAAATGATCGTGGGCCGCATAGAACCCGGGCAGCAAGACGCGGCCCTTCAAATCAACGGCCTCCCCGAGCGCACGCAGCTCCGCCGTTTTTCCGACGGCGACAATCCGGCCATCGCGCACCGCAACCGCCTCCGCAACGGTCCCGCGGGAGTCCATCGTGATAACGGACCCGTTCAGATAAACGACCACGGAAGCGAGAAGAATATTCATCGTGGCGAAAATAATAACCAACTCAAGCCTGCCCCAACAACCGTCATCGACAAACCCCAAGCCAGGAGTTGATGAAACAGCCGCCGGGTATCTGTACCCGCCGGAGCGGCCGCTATACACAACGCTCCGATCGTAGAAAGCGGAGAGACGTCCACTAGATTGGCGCCAACATTCATGGACATCGCCACCGGAAATGTGGCCACACCCAACTTGCCTGCCAATTCCGGCGCAACCGGCAGGAATGCGGGCAACACGACTCCGGAAGTGCTCGAATAGGCAGAGATTAAGCCAGTAACAAACGAACAAACCGCCGTCACGCTGCCGGTCGTTGAAATTCGCGCCATACCCTCTGCGAGAAGCGAAACGCCAGCCGATTTCTCCAAGACCGAAATCAGGACTGTAACGCCGCAGACCATCAAGATGACATTCCAAGGCATCGCGCGTATGGCCTCGCTGTCGTCCGCCGCACCGGCCAATGACAGCACAGCCGCGCAAGCGAAAGCGGCGACTCCAATCGGCACGCCCATCACCGCCACGGCCACTAGCATCGCCCCCAGCGCCCCGAGCGTAATCCAATGCACGCGTTCAAGCGGATCCGGGCGCTTTGCCACAGCAACTCCACGCCCGAGCCTCCACCCACCAAAAATCAGGTACCCCCCGAACCCGACCAAAGAATGCGCCAGCAAGCAGTACCACCAAGTCCACAACTCAATGCCTGGCAATCCGATCCTTGTCATAAGGCTGCTTGCAATAATGCCTGTCGGCCCCAGGGGCGATAGCGAGCCGGCGTTCGCACCGTTGCCCACCATCAATGCCATGAGGAACGGCGAAATGCCGCGTTCGCCCGCTGCCGCCATCGCCAACGGCGCCAATAGCGCCGTAGTCGCAATGCTCCCCGGCCCTAACGAAGCCATCGCGGCGCCGGCGAAAAAGAACATCATGGGAACGGCGACATCGCGCCCGCGGCACAATGCCACGGCTCCTTTCGCTACTCGCGCGAGAGTTCCGTTCAACTGCGCTTGCGCGAAAACCAACATCACACCGCTCAATGTCAGGAATAACTCCGAAGGGAAGCCGCCTGCGATGTCGCGCAGTTTCAATCCGGCGAAGGCAACACCTACTACCCAAGCCGCGAACACTGCCATCACGCCGGGATTCAACCGTACGAAACAACTGATAGCGATCACAACCGCTAGCGCCACAAGCGATGCGGCCGCGGGCGTCATACCAGCAACCGCTTCAACAACACCGCAGGATGCAAAGCCTCGACGCCTGCGAAGTCGCGCACCTGATGACGGCAGCTCATTCCCGCCGCCACCAGCACGCTTTCGGGTTTCATCGTGCGCGCCGCCGGCAGCAACTTGCGCTCGGCGATTGCGCGGGACACCTCATAGTTCGCTTTCATATAGCCAAACGAGCCTGCCATTCCACAACACCCGGCATCAAGGTCGACAACCTTAACCCCGGGCACCCGCGCGAGCAGCGCTTTTGCTGGAGCCAGAAGTCCCATCGACTTCTGATGGCAATGCCCATGCAACAAGATTTCCGCTGGCCCCCCACGCAACTTCAACTCGGCGCCATCCGCCAAACGCCGTTCCAGGAACTCCTCCCACAGCATCGCTCGCCTGGCGATCGCGCGAGCCCCGATCTGCAACTCGCCGCGCAGCAGAGCGGGCACATCTTCTCGGACCGCCGATAAACAACTGGGCTCGCAAAACACAAGCGGCTTCTCCGTGCGGCCTAGGGCACGCACATTTCGCTCCGCCAGTTCCCGGGCTTCCCCCAACCGGCCCTGAGAAATGTACGTCCGCCCGCAACAAACGTTCGGAGCGGCGCCCATCTCCACACCGGCCGCCCGAAGCACGTCGACAGCCGCCAACCCAACCTCCGGATGATAGTGATTCGTGAACGTGTCCACAAATAGCAACGCGCCCGCACTCTCAACACCACGCCACCGCTCCCGCAGCGTCCGGGACACAAACTTCGGCAACACGCGCCGCCGGTCGATTCCCACAACCCGTTCGTTCAACCAGCGCCCCGCCGGACTTCCCATTACCGCGTTCGCAATAGGCGCAATCGCCCCACCCAGACGCGCCATCGTGCCCGCATTTCCCAATACGCGAGCTCTCAGCGGCACGCCATGCCGCTCGTAATAGCCGGCCAGAAACTCACTCTTGAAACTGGCCACATCCACGCCAACCGGACATTCGCTCTTGCAAGCGCGGCACTCCAAACACAGTGAAAGCGTTTCCTTCACAGCCTCATCGCCAAGCCCGGCCTCGTCCAACTTCCCATTCATGGCAAGCCGAAGCACGTTCGCCCTCCCGCGAGTTGTATGCTGCTCTTCTCGCGTCGCCATGTAGGAGGGGCACATGGTGCCCTCCAGTTTTTTCCGGCAAGCCCCCACGCCCGAGCACATCTCCACGGCGCCGCCGAAGCCACCATAGACGGACCAATCGAAATGCGTCTTCGGATTCGGTGTCGAATACCCGGATCCAAACCTCAAGTTCGTGGCCAATGGCGGCGCGTCCACAATCTTGCCCGGATTCAGTAATCCCTCCGGATCGAAAGTCCTTTTGATCTCACGAAACGCCTCATATAGCACGGGCCCGAACATTTTCTCCATGAATGGGCTCCGCACGTACCCATCGCCATGCTCGCCCGATAGCGCCCCGCCGAATTCCAAAACGAGATCGGAAATCTCCGTGGCGATAGCCTCGAACTTCGCCACTCCCTCGGCCGTCTTCATGTTCACCACAGGCCGCACATGTAAACACCCGACGCTTGCATGCGCGTAGACTCCCGCTGTAGTGCCGTGTTTGGCAATCACCGCGAGAAACCGCTCAATGTAGTCCCGCAGCTTCTCCGGCGCCACCGCGGTGTCTTCCACAAAGCTGAGGGACTTCGCATCTTCCTTCATCGCCATCGACAACCCGAGCGACGCCTCGCGCAAACTCCAAATCCGCGCCTGCGAGGCCGCATCCAGCGCATGAACGAAACCCGCCCGCACGCCGCGCGAACGCAGATCGTCTTCGGCAGCCTTCAGTCGGCCCGTTAGGGCCTCCGCGCCGTCGTCATAGAACTCCACGCAAAGCAGCGTGGTCCCCTCGCCCTTCATAAACGACCGTCGCATTCCGTCGAGCACCATATTCTCTCGCGTGTGCGAAAGAATAAAGCCGTCCATCACTTCCACCGCCGACGGCTTGTGTGCCAAGATCGCCGGCGTCGCGCCCAGAGCTTCCAACAAAGAATCAAACTCAATCGCCAACACCGACTTCGCCTTCGGTAGCGGCACCAAAGCAATTTTCGCCTCCAACACCACGCCCAACGTACCCTCGGAGCCCACCATCAGCTTCGACAAATTGAAGGGCCGATCCACACGCGTGAACTCATCCAGGTTGTAACCGCCTACACGCCGCAGAACTTTGGGAAACCGTCGCTCCACTTCATCCCGCAACTCCGCCCCCAGCCGCCGCACCAACCGGTAGCAACGCCCCTCCAAGGACTCTTCCCCGCTTTTCGCCGCCACCTCCGATAACCCAAGCGGCCCGAAGTCCACCACGTTCCCATCGCTCAGCAACACCCGCTGCGAAAGCACATGGTCAATTGTCTTTCCGTATAGAACCGACCGCGCCCCAGCCGAATTGTTGGCCATCATCCCACCCACGGTCGCCCGGCTGGCGGTGGAAATATCTGGCGCAAAACGTAGTCCATGCGCCTTCAGCTCCGCATTCAACTCATCCAGAACAATCCCCGGCTCCACCCGAGCCCACCGCCGCTCGACATTGATCTCCAACAACCGGTTGCAATACTTCGACGTGTCAATCACGACGCCCGGCCCAATCGCCTGCCCGGCCTGTGACGTCCCGCCACCGCGCAACGTGATCGACGTCTTATGTTTCAAACAAATGCGAACCACCCGCGCCAACTCTTCGCAGGAACGCGGCACGACGACGCCCAAAGGTTTCAATTGATAAACGCTGGCATCGGTTGAGTAGAGGGCTCGCGAAACAGCGTCGAACCGCACCTCGCCCTGAATCGCGCTCTTCAACTCCTCGACCAACGTCATGCCAGGAGCCCTCGCCGCAGCCGCTCCAGACCTTGTTCCAAAACAGTTCCGCCGCTCGCGAAAGAAACCCGCAGTGTCCCCTCGCCGCAAGCCCCGTATGCCGCGCCGTGGATCACCACCACTCCTTGCTCCCGCAGCAATCGCCTGCGAAACTCATCCGACGGCACGCCCAGGGCGCGCACATCGAGCATCGCGAAAAATCCGCCCTCCGGCCGCATCACGCGGCACCCCGCCACGCCGTCCAAGGCCGCCGCCACCAATTCCAACCTCCGTGCATACTCCGCACGCATTTCGGCGACGCATTCCTGCGAACC
>Ga0187894_10003323_pt1 | contig 18151 bp, 7 predicted proteins | sample GBC1701081metaG_FD_136650 | JGI IMG/M metagenome (GOLD analysis project Ga0187894, IMG submission 136650) | White microbial mat communities from a lava cave in the Kipuka Kanohina Cave System on the Island of Hawaii, USA - GBC170108-1 metaG ...
CTATCCATTCCTCATCCTTTGGGGCGCGGCCTGGCTCGACGAGTGGGCCAGCCGCGCACGGGCCGGACGCATCGCCCGCGGCGCGGTGGTGGCCGCCACCGTGCTCTACCTGCTCGCGTTCATGTCCATCTACACGCGGCCGCACTCGATCGTCACCGCCTCGGAATGGGTTCACAACCACATCGCCCCGGGCTCCACGATCCTTACGCAGCACTGGGACGAGGGCTTCCCGTTCTCACTGCCGAACGGTAGGCAGGCCGAGCGCTTTCGCGTCGACGACCTGCCCTACTATGATCAGGACACGCCAGAGAAGTGGCGCAAGATCAGCCGCGACCTGTCGTCCGCCGACTACGTCGCGCTGCAGACGAAACGGCTCTATGGCGCCGTCACGCGCGCGCCGAAGAAGTACCCGATAGCGACGCGCTACTTCTCGCTCCTGTTCGAAGGCAAGCTCGGCTACAAGCTGATCAAGGACATCACCTCGCGGCCGGGTCTCTTCGGCGTCGAGCTGCCCACCGAATTGGCCGACGAGTCGTTCTCGGTCTACGACCATCCGAAGGCCGTCATCTTCCAGAACGTCGAGCACCTGCCGGCGGACGAGATCTACAACCGCATCATGAACGGCGTGCCGACGATGACGCGGCACGACCTCCTCGTCGCGACCGCCGAGAGCGCCGGCGAGCTGGGCAGCAGCGAAGTCGATCCGTGGATCCGCAACTCCTTCGCCGCCGTTTTCCTCTGCATCGTCTTCCTCGAGATCGTCGGCCTCGCGGGCTACTGTCTCCTGCGACCCGCGTTGACTCCCCGCGTCGGACTGTACGGCTTCGGCAAGGTGTTCGGGCTATTGCTCGCCCTCTATCCGCCCTGGCTCTTCGCCAGCATCGGCTGGGTCGATTTCTCGCAAGGGACCGTTCTCGCCACCACCGTCGTCGTCGCCGCTCTCGGCGCCTGGAGCTATCGACGCCACCGCGACATGGAAACGTCGCGTCCGGAGATCGTCGCGACCGAGGCGATCTTCTGGGGATGCTTCCTGTTTCAACTCTTCGTGCGCGCCTTCAACCCGGAGATCTACTGGGGCGAGAAGCCGATGGACTTCTCGTTCCTCAACGCGCTCTATCGCTCCAGCACGCTGCCCCCTCCCGAGCCCTGGTTCGCCGGGTCGCCGCTGCACTACACCTACTTCGGGACCTACGTCGTCGCTGCCATCGGCAAGGCACTCGATATCCACGCCGCGCTGATGTTCAACCTCGGCATCGCGACCACGGCGGCGCTCACCGCGGCCGCGGTGTTCGCGGCCGGCTCCGCGCTCGGTCGCCGCTGGTCGGTCGGCGCCATCGCCGCGTTTTTGGCCACCTTGACCGGCAACCTCTCCGGCGTGCGCGAGGCGATCTCACGAGGCGAGTTCAACTTCGACTACTTCTGGGCGACATCGCGCGTCATCGAGGGCACGATCAACGAGTTCCCGCTGTGGAGCTTCCTCTTCTCCGATCTGCACGCCCACATGCTGGTGATGCCCTTCACCATGAGCTTCGTCGCGGCGCTGATCTTCTGGGTGCAGCGGCGCGATCAGGCATCGAACTGGGTGCCGCTGTCATCGGCGCCGGTGCTGCTGCTCGTGCTCGGTCTTCTCCTGGGCACGATCATGATCACGAACGGATGGAGCACGCCGACGTACGCCCTGCTGCTGCCCTTTCTGCTCGGTATCTCCTTCCTGACGACACACGAGGGCGAGGGCATCCTCTCGTTCATCGCCAGCGCCATCGGCCGCGTTGTAGTGCCGACGATTGCGGTCGTCGCTCTCGCCTATCTCTTCTACCTGCCCTTCTGGCTCTACTTCTCGCCGCCGACGCGGAACTTCGGCTGGGAGCACGACGCCTTTGCGCGACCCTACGATTACATCACCATCCACGGTCTCTTCCTGGCGTTGGTGGTGCCTTTCTTCCTGGTGCTGTGGCGCCGCTCGCTGGTCGCACCCGCGGAGCAAACGGCCACGGTAGCGGCCGCCGTGCGCATGTCGCGTTGGCGGCGCATCGCCTTCGCTCTCGTCGTTCTCGGTCTCTTCCTCGCTTTGCTGAACTTCGAGGCGATCGCCGCGCTCGAGTTCCCGCAGCGTCTGCGCGACTGGCAAGCCGAGTCGGTGCGCGTCTTCGCGGCGGTTCTCGGCGTGCTCGGCCTATACCTCGCGGTGTTGCCGCAGACTTCGGTGCGCTACCGCTACGCGGTCGGCCTCGCTTCGTTCGCCTTCTTCGTCACCGGCGGCGTCGACCTGGTCCACGTGTGGGACCGGATGAACACGGTCTTCAAGTTCTACCTCGAGTCATGGTTTCTCTTCTCGCTGGCGAGCGCCGTCGTTCTCGCCGAGCTTTGGCGGGTCAACCTCGGGACTCCGCTGGGGCGGACGATCTGGCGCGGTGTCGTCGCGGTGCTCCTGCTGATCACCGTGTTCACCGCCATCACCGGCGTGCACGGCGTGCTCACGGTACAACGCACACCGGTGAAGCGGCCGACCTTGGACGGCATGGCGTATCTTCAATTGCATTCGCCGCACGAGCTTGCCGCCTTCGAGTGGCTCAACCGGAATGTCCCGGGCATACCAGTTCTGGTGGAGGCGCAGGGGCCGTCGTACCAGGACTTCAGCCGGGTGACGATGAACACCGGGCTACCCACGGTGCTCGGCTGGGACTACCACGTGACCCAGCGGGCGCAATCGGATCGCGACATTCGCCGGCGCAAGGCGGACATCTCGACGATCTACACGTCCAAGAACGAGGCCGACGTGGCGGCGGCGCTCGAGCGCTACCACGCCGCGCTCATCTTCATCGGTCCTCTCGAGCGGCGCACCTACAAGGGCGCCAACATGGAGCAGTTCCAGCAATGGACCGATCTGCTCACACCGGTCTACCAGAACCCGGGCGTCAACGTCTTCGCCGTCAACGGCCGCTTCGGCGGCGCCGTCCCGGTGACGACGATCGAGCAGGTCGAAGCTCCGGAACCCGGGGAGGAAATGCACGATCAGGATCCGCTCGGTCGCCTGAATCAACCGCGCGGCCTCGCCGTGGATGCGGCCGGCGATGTCTTCGTCGCCGACTTCGTTAACAACCGCATCCAGAAGTTCGATCCCAACCTCCAGCCGGTCACCGCCTGGGGCAAGCGCGGCGAATTGCCGGGTCAGTTCAAGGATCCCTGCGGCGTCGCAGTCGGTCCCGATCAGCTCGTCTACGTTGCCGACACGTGGAACGGCCGGATCCAGGTCTTCAATCTCGACGGCGCCTATCGCCTCGAATGGGGCTCGGCGTTCTACGGGCCGCGCGGCGTTGCCGTCGGCGCCGACAACATTGTCTTCGTCGCCGACACCGGCAACCATCGGATCGTGCGCTTCGCACCCGACGGCACCAAGCAGACACAATGGGGCGGCAAGGGCGACGCGCCGGGCCAGTACTTCGAGCCGACCGGGATCGGGCTCGACGCGGCGGGGCGCGTCTACGTCGCCGATAACGGCAACGGACGTCTCCAGATCACCGACCGCAGCGGCGCAGCGGTGAAGGAGTTCCCGGTGCCGGGCTGGCGCAGCCAGGTTTTCTCCGAGCCTTATCTGACTGTCGCCAAGGACAACACGATCTGGGTCACGGTGCCGGTGGAGAAGGAGGTGCGGGCCTACAACTCCGAGGGCAAGCTGCTGGCGACGATCAAGGGTGGCGCGGGCCAGCCTTTCGACCGGCCGATGGGCATCGGCATTCATCCCGTCAACGGCAACCTCGTCATCACCGACCTCGAGCATCGCATCGTGCAAGTCCCGATGCCGGCTCACTGAGGCGCGCGGCGCGGCGGGGAACGTCGTGACCCTCGCTCTGGCGTCACTCCTTCTCGCAGTTGCCGGGCAGTGGTGGCTCGGAGTCTACGCGTTCGCGCCGTTGCTCTGGCTCGCCGCGCTGGTGCTCTTCGCGCGGCAACTGCGCGATCCACTCGCGCGCATGCCACCAGCCGCGCCGCTGCCGGCCAGCGTCGAGCTGATCGCCGTTGCGCTCATCCTCGTCCTCGCCATTTTCTTCCGCGTCTATCGCCTCGACCTCATCCCCTCCGGCCTGAACCACGACGTCGCCTGGAATGGGCTCTACGCGCTTCGCATCCTGCGCGGCGAACCCTACACGCCTTACACTGCGGAGGCGTGGGGACGAGAGACGACGATGTTCTACCTCCAGGCGCTCGGCATTCGCCTCTTCGGTGTCGAGATGCCGGCGCTCATCTACCCGGCCGTGATCGCAGGCATCGCGCTGTTGCCGCTCTTCTATCTCTGGCAGCGGGAGATGTTCGGGCCGCGCCTGGCGCTGGCAGGCGCCTTCCTGCTCGCGGTCTCCGGCTGGCATCTGGTCTTCAGCCGCATCGGCTGGCGCGCGGTGTTGCAGCCGCTGGTGAGTGTCCTCGCCTATTGGCTTTTCGCCCGCGCCGCGCGCACGCGCAGCACCCTCGCCTTCTGTGCCGCGGGCGCCGCCGCGGCGGCGGCGATCTACACCTATAACGCGGCGCGCCTCCTGCCGCTCCTCTTCCCGCTCTTCGCGCTCTGTGCACTGGCGCTCGCGCCGGATCGGCGCGCCGCCATCGCGCGCTACCGTCGCGGGGCAGTCGACATGTCCGTTTGCTTCACGGCCGTCGTCCTGCCGATGGCGTATTACGCCTTCGCGTACTGGCGCATGTGGCAGCAGCGCGCCAACGCCACCTACTTCCTCGACGGCCATACGGTGATGGACAACCTCACCGCGCTCCTGAAGGTCTACATGATCAACGCGAACGGCGACGACTTCTTCGTCGACACGCCGGTCCTGGAGTGGCCCGTCGCTGTCCTGTTCCTCTTCGGTTTCGTCCGTTGTGTGAGCCAACCGCGCGATCTGCGCGCCGTGTTCCTGCTGCTCGGCTGGCTGATGGCGGCGATTCCCGCGTTTCTCTCCACCCCGAACGCCAACCGCATGATCGGCACCCTGCCCTTCGTGTACGCCTTCGCCGCCCTCGGCGGCGAGTTTTTCTACCGCATCCTGCGGCGTGGACTCGGCGCCGCGAACGATCGGCGCTGGGCGTGGGCCGCGGTCTCGTTTGCAGCGCTGGCGGGCGTGGCCGCAATCGCGGCGACATGGGTCCAGTACTTCGGGGCACACCGCCGTGAACTTCCCGGCTTCTACCCGGACGCCACCGTGGTCGGGCGCTACGCGCGGACGCTCCTGCCCAACTACGACGTCTGGATCGGCGGCAAGAACTTCCCGCGCGAGACGCTCGACTATCTCACCTACCAGGGAGGGGAACCGCGCCGGCGTTCCTACACTTGGCTCGACGATGCGACGCAGGCGGCGCAGATGGACTTCGCCCCGGCGGGCCACGGCGCCGCCGTCATCCTCGCCGCCGAGGGGCGCGCCGGTCTGACCTTCGCGCAGCTGCACCGGCGTTACCCCGCCGCCGAGGTGGTCGAGCTGCGCGATTGGACCCGCGACGAACAAGTGTTCGCGCGGGCCCTGTTGCTTTCGCCGGCCGTGCTCGCCGCGCCACAGCAAGCGGCAACGCCAACCTCCTTGCCGGCCGTGAACCTGCGCGACGCCAAGCGCGGCTCGGAGCCGGGGCAGTTCCTCGATCCGCGCGGCGTCGCCGTCGCGCCCGACGGCACCGTCTTCGTCGCCGACACCGGCAATCATCGCGTCCAGGTCTTCCGGCCCGATGGCGGACTCGCGGCGCTCTTCGGCGAGCGCGGCGCCACGCCCGGAACCTTCGACGAGCCCAGCTCGATCGCGCTCGACGGCGACGGCAACCTGCACATCGTCGACACCTGGAATCACCGCGTTCAGAAGCTCGATCGCAGCGGCTTTCCCCTGATTTACTACACTCCGCCGCAGGGTTTCTTCGGCCCCCGCGGCATCGCGATCGCGGACGGCAAGGTGTTCGTCACCGACACCGGCAACCACGTGGTTCACGTCTTCGACACCGACGGGCTCTTCGCCGGCAGTCTCGGTCTGGGCGAAGGAGACGGGCTCGGCGAGCTCGATTCGCCGGAGGGCGTCGCGGTCACCGGCGACGGCAGGGTATGGGTCGTCGACGGCGGCAATCACCGGCTACAGATCTTCCACCAGAACGGCGCGGTCGAGAGCGAGATCACGGTATCGGGCTGGACCGGTAGGGATGTGCAGGAGGCCTACCTCGTCGCCGACAGCGAAGCGGTGATCCTGAGCGACCCGGCGGCCGGCAAGCTCTGGCGGGTGACCGCCGACGGCCGCTTCGAAGAGATCGGGAGCGGCCTGCGATTCCCCGGGGGCGTGGCGCTTGGACCGGGAGGTATCTACTCGGCGGAGCGCGATGCCGGCCACATCGCTATCCTGCCTCACGCGAAGTGACGCGGACGGGAGCCGCGAGTGCGGCTCCCGTCCGCAGCGATCACGGAGCGCAGAAATTCTGCCCTGCCTCCAGATCCGGATTGTCCTCTTTGAACTGCTTGTCTTGGAACTCGCTGACGAAGCCAATGAGATCGTCGGGGGTGTTCTTGTTGAGGATTCCGACGCCAAACTGCGAAAAGGCGCCGCAGAGGGGCATGGCAGCGCACTTCTTGTTCATCGTCGCCAGGGCCTTGGTGAGCGCCTTGGCACGACAGTCCTTCACCTTCTGGCTGGCCGGGTCAGGGGTTGTGTCGGTACAGGCCCCGCCGCCGACCCCGAGACAATCTGATGCCACCTTGCACACCTGATTCAGGTTGCTGGCGCAGCGCCCGATGGCGAATGGATCGCAGGAAGTCTTCCGGCAGGGCCCGCCACCGTACAGGGTGCAGTCCGCGTCGACCTTGCACTTTCTCGAGGTGTCGCTCTGGCAGCGCTGCCCTAGCTTTGGATCGCGTTCCTTCGCGCAAGCGGTCTGACATTTGGAGATCGCGACCGTGTAGCTTGCCAGCGCCGCGGATACCGCCTTGGTGCAAGTCACTTCGGCCTTGCGGTCGTTGCTGACCGCAGTCTTCACGCAGGCCGTCCCGTTCGGACAGTCGGCCAGATTGAAACAGGACAGCGCTTCCCGGTCACCGCTGTCGCAGCGGCCGTAGCGCTCGCACGTCTCGACCCCGGGACACTCTCCCGGAACTCCCACGGTGCACGGTTGAGCTGTGTCGCTGCAACGGCCGAGGGGCAAGCACTTCTTGGTGCTGCAATCGCCATCGTACCTACAGTAGTTCGTCGCCGGTGCCTTGCACTTGCCCGCTTGGCAGGTGCCTGCCCCGCAGGCGGTGTCCAGACGGCAGAGTGCTCCCGTGGAGGTGCATACCGACTGGCGGCACTGGAATTCCGACTCGACGAACCCATCGATTTGGCCAGTCGGCGACGGAACGCCGCCGAACAGGTTGTCAAAACTGAAGACGGGGATGTCCTGAGGTGTCGACGAGAACAGGCAGGGCCCGGTTCCCGAGCAGTCCCCATCGTCGTAGCAACCTGTCCCCGTCGCTCCAGTGCAATGTCCGGCATCGCAGCTACCGTTGCACTCGATGTTAGCGCTGCACGGCACGCTCGGCTGCAACATGCAGAAACCGAGGTTGCAAGTATCGAGATTGCATTCGCTGTGGCGGTTGCACTCCTGCGTCGGGTTGTTCGAGCAGTAGTTCTTCAGATACCCGCCACAGAGCGGCATGTATCCTGTGCACTTTTTTGCAATCTTGGCGTAGTACTTGTCGACCCCCTTCGTGAGACAGTTCACGGTCGTGTCGGGCTGAAACGTGGGTGGGTGGCACGTGTACGTGCCGGGTGTCGATTCCTTCTTGCTGACGCATTTCTGCAGACAAGCACCACGCCCCTTGCTGAAGTTCGCCAACTCCAAGACCACGGCAGATTCGCAGCCGAACGTCTTGCTGTCGACAGCGTGGGCGACGGGTGATGTCCCCCCCACCGCGACCGCCACTGCGAACATCACCGCTAAACGCTTCGTCATCTCACCCTCCTTCGTCTAGTTGCGGAGCTCTGTTTCCCGGGAGCTTCGCGATCCTCACTTGTCGCCGATCAAGAGCAGGTTGGCCGTGTCGCCCACGGCCGTGTCTTCACCGAAGAGCGGCGTGTACAACCGCCCCGTATCGTCTGTCGTGGTCCATTTTGCGCAGTTGAACGCCGTACCGGTCCGCGCCAGCTGAGTGGTGGTGAAGCTGCAGGTCCCTTTGCCCGCCGGGCAACCCGTGGTGAGATTGCACAGTCGGTTCTCGTCCAGGGAGCAGATGCGGAGGATCGTCGTACCGGAGACGTTGTTCACCCGCGCCGTCGTCCTCTCCGTAGTGAAGTAGAAGTGCGAAGGCGGGCCGAACTGATGATTGACGCATTGAGCCGGAGAGCTCAGTTTCGGATCGATATTGTCCACCGTGGCCATGACGGAGAGAGTCACCGCTCCCGGGCGCGACGGGTTCCCGGTAAAGGGTGTCACGACCGGATCATCTGCCGCGCACGGCGGCGTCGGAAGGCACGGGCCGGTGTGGCTGTCGACGGTGAAGAGCAGATCCTGGGGACTACCGCCGTCACAGTCGACCTGCCCGCTGCTGCCCTGGGCGAGGATCTTGATGCACAGCGTCGGCCCACCTTGGATCACTTGCCCTCCGAAGATCACGTCCTCCTCCACCCGTACGGAGGCGATACCCGTCGAGGCATTCACCGGCCCGGCCCTCAACTTCAGAGGCTGAGCGATGTACCAGCCCACCGATTCGTCGGTGACCTCACCGCCACTGCCGCCGGTGCTGAAGAAGCCGGTCGGAGGCGCGAAACCCGTCCGTTGGGCGATGGTGAGGACCCTTGTGCCGAGCGGTGTCCCGCCCTCGCAATCGGGGCTGGCGCCGAGAACCTCTTCCTTCTCGATCTGCGTCAGGTCGCCGCCGGTGACCTTGCCGTCGCCGTCGAAATCGGCACTCGGGCACTGTTTGTTGGCCCCGGGAACGGCAGCGCAACCGGCGGGCGCGCCGTCGCACAGCGCGACGATCGCGGCGATCCGGCTCAAGTCGGCGGCGGACACCGCTCCGTCACCGGTACAATCACCATGGCAGACCGCTCCCGCCCGCGCGGGCAGCGACCCCATCAACAGAGCGCTCATCAGCGCCATTCGCATGTGCCCCAAAAGTCGGCTCGGCACTTAGCCCCCCTTCACGTTTCCGGCTGGATCCAATGAGGCCGGTCGCTCTGCGGGCGGCTTCGGCCCGTGTTTCCCCTCGTCGCGCCTGCCAAGGATTTCCGTCGCTAATGAATAGATTCAAGCAGTTGATACAACCAGATGTCAATGAAGAAAATCGCGGCACTACTGCGCCTCGTGCCCCGAGAGGAAGAGGATGTTCGCTACATCGCCGATCGGCGGCTGATCGAAACCGACGACCGGCCCGGACAGCTGTCCCGGACCGCTGGGGTCGGTCCAGTTGGCGCAATCGAACGGCTCACCCGTCTTGTCGATCGACACCTCCGACCCTCCCTGCACCGGGTTGGTGACGATCGCTTCGGCCTTGGCGGTGGTGAAGACGCCTGCCTCGGTTCCGCTGAAGGATACTGAGTTGCAGTCGTTCACCGAGGACCCGGCCGGCAGGTTTACCGTGACTGAGCGCGTCAGCGTGAAGTAGGCCGAACCGGCGGGCGACGGGTCACCCTGCCCGGTCATGACGATGATCGGCCCGGGGTTCTGATCCTCATGGCTGTCCGCGCTCATCACCACACCCTGCGGCACGCCGCCGTTGCACGCGATCGTACCGGCGCTGCCCTCCGCGAGCAGCTTCATGCACGCGACGCTGCCGTCGATGATCGACCAGCCGACGATGACGTCCTCCTGCAGCGCGAGGGTCGCGACGCCGGTGCCGTCCGGCGTGCCGGCCACGAGCTTGAGCGTTGCTGGCAACCACGGATCGATGCTGACGTCGAAGCCGGCGAGAGCCGATGTATTGAACGTGCTGCCGGGGCGAATGACGGAGAACTCTCGCACGCCGAGACCGGCGCTCGAGGTTGTCGGCGTCGCCGTCGGAGTGTCGACCTCTGCCGTAGTCGCAGTTTCGGTGGGTGTGGGCGTGTCGACTACCGGTTGTGTCGGCGTGTCGGTCGGCGGGTTTTCCGACGTCGGCGTCGCGGTCGGCACTAGGGTGTTGGTCGCGGTCGGCGGCGCCGGCTGGGTCGCCGTAGGCGTGTTCGATGGCCCGGTTGTCGACGTCGCCGTGCGCGTCGCCGTCAGCGGCGGTGGCACGATGGGGGTTGCGGTCTTGGTCGGGCTGGGAACGTTGTTGTCGTCGTCGCTGCAACCGGCGATTGCTCCTAGGCAAGCCATCACCAGCAGAGCCTGCGCCACTGACCTGAACCTCATGGGACACCTCCATCGTCTCGTTGATCCGCGGCTCCGGCCGCGCTTTGGATCAATTGATCAAGTGCGCGCCTCGTAGCCAACACCGAATCGCGTTGTCAAGCGACCTTGCCTTCGCCGCCCTTGTCGGGCACAACACCCACGCTTGCCGGCGATGCTTCGATGAACGAGCCCGCGACCATTTCTCCCGATGAACGCGGCGGCTCGTCGAGTTCCGCCGCTGCTGGTGCGGCGTTCGAGGTCGCGGTCATCCTGCCCTGCCTCAACGAGGTCCTCACCGTCGGAACCTGCGTCACCAAGGCCCTCGCCACCTTCCGGAATCTCGGTGTGCGCGGCGAAGTAGTGGTGGTCGACAACGGCTCGACCGACGGATCGCGCGAGATCGCGGCGCGCGCCGGTGCCCGCGTCGTGCGTGAGTCGCGCAAGGGCTACGGCAGCGCTCTCATGCGCGGGGCCGAGGAAGCCTGCGCGCCGTACATCATCATGGCCGATGCGGACGACTCCTACGACCTCACCGACCTCGAGCGCTTCATCGCCGGCCTGCGCTCCGGGAACGACCTGGTGATGGGATCGCGGCGCCGCGGCAAGATCCTTCCCGGCGCCATGCCCTGGCACCACCGCTGGATCGGTAACCCGGTGCTGTCCGGTATCCTCAATCTCCTTTTCCGCGCCGGTATCTCCGACGCGCATTGCGGCATGCGCGGTTTCACCAAGGATGCCTATCGGCGCATGCAGTTGCAGACCACCGGCATGGAGTTCGCCTCCGAGATGGTGATCAAGGCCGCGCTCGCCGACATGCACATCGCCGAGATTCCGATCACCCTGCATCCGGACGGGCGCGACCGGCCGCCGCACCTACGCTCGTTTCGCGACGGCTGGCGGCATCTGCGCTTCATGCTGCTCTTCTCCCCGACGTACGTCTTCCTCATCCCCGGCGCGCTCTGCATGTTGCTCGGTCTGCTGCCCTTGATCGCCCTTTCTTCCGGCCCGCGCGTGATCTTCGGTCTGAACTTCGATGTGCACTACATGGTGCTCGGCAGCCTGCTCACCATTCTCGGTTTCCAGGTGGTGCTGACGGGAATCTGTGCCAAGGCATACTCGCACGCCTCGCGCCTCTACGCGCCCGACCGCACGTTGCAGATAATGGCGCGTTGGTTCAATCTCGAGCGCGGCCTGCTGATCGGCTCGATTCTCTTCGTTCTCGGCTTCTCGATCGACGCCTCCATCCTGATCGGTTGGCTGCGCAGCGGTATGGGACAGCTCGACGCCGTCCGCCGTGCCATCCAGGCGTCCACCTTGATGATGATCGGAGCACAGACGGTCTTCTCCTCCTTCTTCCTGAGCATGCTGGTCCTGCCGCGGCGCGAAAGCGAGCCACCACCCGCGGGGGGCGTGCCTTGAGCCAACGGCCGTCCGTCTCCGTCGTCATCGTGAACTGGAATGGCGGAGACGGGGTGCTCGCCTGCATCGACTCGCTACGAGCGCAGACCGAAGCGGCGGCCGAGATCATCGTCGTCGACAACGCTTCTCACGACGGCTCGGACGCACGCCTCGCCGCCGCCTTCCCCGAGGTGAAGCTGATCCGCCTGCCGGAAAACGTCGGCTTCGGCGCCGGCGTCAACCGCGGCGCGGCCGCCGCGGCCGGCGAGTGGCTGGCGCTCTTGAACAACGACGCCATCGCCGACCGCGAGTGGCTCGAGCGCCTTCTCGACGTGGCTACGGCACGACCGGACGCGGGCATGATCGCGTGCAAGATATACCTCGACCGCGAGCGACGCGTCCTCGACAAGGTTGGGCATCGGATCACGGTAGACGGGCAGAACTTCGGTCGCGGCCATCGCACGATCGACACCGGCCAGTACGATCATCTGGCCGAGGTCGCCTGGCCGGATGGTTGCGCCGCGCTCTGGCGCCGCGACGCGTTTCTCCATCTCGGTGGCATCGACGAGGAGTTCTTTGCCTACGCCGACGATGCCGACCTCGGCATTCGCTTCCGCATCGCCGGCTGGCGCTGCGCGCTGGCGCCGCGCGCGGTGGTCGAGCACCGACACTCCCAGAGCCTCGGCGCCTACTCTCCGCGCAAGCTGTTCCTCGTCGAGCGCAACCGTATCTGGCTCACCACCATCTACTTTCCGCTGCACCTCGTGGTCTTGAATCCGCTGCTCTGGCTCTGGCGCGCGTTGCGGACCGTATTCGCCGGCAGCGGCGGCGAGGGCCCTTGGAGTCAGGTGCAGAGCGGCAACCGCCTGCAGGTGCTGCGCGCCATCCTATCGGCGCAGGTCGCCGGCTGGCTCGGCGCCGCGCGCCAGCTCCGCAAGCGCGCCCGTCTGGGCCAGACCTGCGGCGACGAATGGCCGCAGCGCATGCACCACCTGTTGCGCGAGTCGCGCGTCTCGATCGCCGACTTCGCCCGCGGCCGCATCGAGTGAAGAGTCGGGACTGGTTCCTGGCTCCTGGCTTCGGCCCTACCCGCACTTCTCCGGCGAGATGCGATAGAAGGGCATGAGTTCGCGGCGGTAGCCGCTGTCAGGGCCGGACCAGAAAAGGCGGTGCACCGGTGAGTTCGCCGCCGGGTCGTACTGCGAGACGAGCTCGATGTGATGCTTGCCTTCGCTGAGCTCGATCGGCCCCGCGGCCGGATAGGGAATCGTGCGGCCGTCGACCGAAACCGTGCCGAAGCCGGGGAACACCAAAAGCGGGAAGGTGTAGGCGCCCGCCTCCTTCACCTCGAACTCGGCCGCGAATTGCACGCGCGCCCGCTTGATCTCCGGCCGCCGCCGCTGGAACGCGATCTGGATCATGCCGGGCCACAAGGTCGCATCGATCAGGCCAGCCGATCCGTGCAGTGTCTCGACCACCTGCTCCCGATCGTTGATCAGGTCGACGCTGACCTTGACCGGCTGGCACGACCACCGCTTCAACCGCTGCTCCAGATCCGCCGGGCGGATCGGCACATCGGCATAGAGTAGGTCGCCATCCGGCCCGAGCGGACCGGGCACACGGGTAAACTCCACCCCGGGCAGCAACCAGGCGAGATACTGCCGCAGATCACCCGACGCAGCGCCGCCGTAGATGGTGAGGAAGGTGTTCTGCGGTGGATTCGCGAACCAATCGTCGAGGGCGCGTTCCAGATCCCACAGCGCGATGCCGCGCACGCCCGGCCGCAGCCAGGAAGCGTCGTTCGCCTCCATCAGGTAGGTGAAGTTCGGGGCTACGGTGATCGCGCGCGTTTCGGGCTTCACACTCTGACCCAGCCACCACGACAGGTAGGCGAGTTCGCGAAACTGGGCGCGACGAATCTCCGGCGAGCTGACGAAGAACCACAGATACGATCCATTGACCGCGACCGCATGCATCAGCCCGATGACCATCACCGCCATCGCCAGCGGAACGCGCCAACCGCGCTCGAGCCCGCGCAGCGCCGCCGCGGAGCTGGCGGCGCCGAAACCGACCAGCGCGAAGACGTAGCCGACCGCACTGCCGGCACGCACGTAGTCGAAATTCCCGGTCAGAACCAGCGCGCTCCCGAGGGTGATCGCCGCAGCCGCGAGCGTGAGTCCGAGGAGCTGTCGGAACGGATGCGCGAGCGCGTAGCCCGTACCCAGCAGCAGTAGTGCGGCAGTGAAGGGATCGGCCAGCGGCACGCCCCTCGGGTTGGTCATCGGCGATTCCGGGCCGCGGAAGTAGAAGAGGTTGATCGCCATCCGCGCCCGCTCGAGGCGCTTGGAGATCGCCACGTTCCAACTGTCGCCGGTGGTGTAATAGGCCTGGTTGGCGACGGCGCGTCCGTAGCCGTCGAAGAACTCGCGCGTGCGCCCGTTGCTCGTGACGTATTCGTACAGGGGCCAGGCCATGGCGCAGAACACGGCGAGCGTCAGCAGCGGCCGCAGCAAACGCGCCGGCCAACCGGCGTGTCGATCGCGCAGCGACATCATCACCGCGCCGGCGAACGCGAGGACCGCCAGCGGGCGATAGAGGACGTACTCGAACATCACGTAGCCGGAGAACAGCCCGAGCCACACATACGCCGAGGGACGTCCGCGGCGTGCCGGTCCATTGAGCAGGGCGAAGGCGCACGCGACGATGAACACATTGTGGTTGGTTGCCACGCGCGCGAAGGTCGAATCCCAACCGGAGATCGCCAGGAGAATCGCGGCGACGACCGCGCCGGTGTTGCCGACGGAGAAGCGAAGCCAGAAGAAGAATGGTGCGATCTTGAGGAAGCTGATCACCGTCGAGGGCAACCGAATCGCGAGCAGGGACGGTCCGCCGAGCGTGAGCCCCAGAGCGCCGAGCCAGGCCTGGCTCAGGAACTCCCAGCGCAGCCGCCCGCCGCCGAGCGCTTCGTTGGCCATCGCGCCGACCTGAAGCTCCTCGACCTGGGTGACGTAGTACGGCGAAGGGAAGAAGTAGAAGGTGCCGAGGCGCACCAGTGCCCCGAGAGCGACGAGCGCCAGCGTCGCGAAAGCGATCTTCCACGCGCGTCGCCGTGGCGAGCTCCAGCGCGCCCAGATCAGGTCGAGTCCGACGGAAAGGAAGACCGTCGCCGCGAGCCAACTCGGCCAGGCTCGGTCGAAGCCGAGCTTCCAGTTCGCGAGCAGATCGCTCGAGGCGCGGTAGCAGACGAAGGCGCCGAGCGCGGCGATCAATCCACCGACCACGCGTCGGGGCCAGGTGGACGGACCTGCCGGGCCCTCGACGGCGCTGCCCTCGAGCCGAATGGCGCGCTGCCACCACACCGAGAAGAGTAGCGCCAGTGCGAGCAACCATCCCGACCAGTCGGCCCACTGCGGCCACCCGGAGAGGACGAACGCCGCGGCGATGATCGCCAGGGTCGCCATGCATGCGATGCCGGTGCGGGCTCGGTTCTCGTCGGTGCGGCTCAAGCGGCGCCATACATATCGGAACGGCTGCTCGCGCAATACGCCGGCCGGGTCCTTCCTTCTCTTCACCGTCTCGTGTATCCGGCTGCTGAAGCGACCCGAGCGGAAGGAGAGTGTCAGCGAGCCCACAGAGGACGCGGAACGAGGCGGAAAGGGTGGGGCCGGATCGATCCGCGTCTGCCGGCCGTTCGCGCGCCTGGCTCGCGTTGCTGGTTTGGGCGGCGGCGCTCTGCGCTGCGGCGCAAGTGCAGTGGGAGTGGCTGCCGCCGCAGTGGCTGCCCTGGCTGCCGGCACTCTGGGGCGCGGCAGCGCTCCTGGGTGCGCTCGCGTGGAAGCTGTCCGTCGCCGTGCTCGCAGTGGAGGAGCCTCCGCCGGCGCCTTCCGAGCCGGCGCCGACGCTGCGCGTGTTCCTCTCGGCGCCGACACTGGGGTCGCTCGTCGCGCTCGCCGTCGGCCTGGTCCTCATCTACCGCGACGCGCTGTCGACCCTGGGGATGAGTCTCTGGGCGCTTGGTTGCGCGGCGTTGCCCGCGGGGCTCGCTTGGGCCGAACGCCGAGCAGCGTCGGTGTCGGCCCGGCGCGCACCGGTTCGCGCGCGCTGGATGTGGCGCTTGGCGCTCGGCGGCGTGCTCTCCGTCGCTTTGGTCGCGCGCGTTTACCACCTCGAAGCGATTCCGGCGAAGTACCTCGACGACGAAGGTGCCGTCGCCGACTGGGGCCTCAACTATCTGCACGGCACACCGGTCTTCGGCCAGCACCTCGCGACCGCAATGGCGTTGTTTCGCAACGGCACCACGGCCTACCCGCTGCTCGGGTCGTACGTGCACGCTCTCGTGATGCAGGTTGCAGGCGAGACCATCTTCGGCTCGCGCATCACGGCCGCGGTCGCCGGCGTGCTCTGCGTCGCGGTTTTGTACGCACTGCTCGCCGATCACGTGCGCCGCTGGGCGGCTCTGGCCGCCGCATTCCTGCTCGGGCTCTGTCACACCCATCTCTACTGGAGCCGCTCCGGCATCCCGCAGTCGATGACGACCACCAGCATCGCCGCGTGCTTCTGGCTCACGCTGCGCGGCATGCGCTCGGGAAGCTACTCCACTTTCGCGCTCGCTGGCGTTCTCCTCGGTCTCTCGCAGTATTTCTACGAGGGGGCACGCTTCTTCGTTCCGGTGCTGGTGCTGTTCTTCCTCGTCCGTATCGTCGTCGAGCCGCGCTTCCTGCGTACGCGCACGCTGCACATCGCGGTCATGGCGGTCACGGCCGCGCTCGTCTTTGCGCCGATCGGCTTCTGGTACTGGGACAACCCGATGGAGCTGCTGGCGCGCAGCCGCGGCGTGCTGATCTTCGCCCAGCCCGACTACATCGCCTCGCGCTATCCCGGCCTCGACACGACCGGCGTGGTGCTGGCGCAGCTCCGGCGCGGTTTCGAGGGTTTCGCCTACCGCGGCGACGGCAGCAACTTCTTCGCCCTGCGCGGGCCGATCATCGACCCCGTCAGCCGCGTGCTGCTGTTGAGCGGAGTATTCGCCGTCTTCGCCCTGCGGCATCGGCTGCGCCTTCTCGTCTCGCTCTGGATCTGGCTGCCGATCGCGATCGTCTGCATCCCCACCGTCGACCCGCCGTCGATGACGCGCCTGATCCAGGTCGTGCCGGCGCTCTTCGTGGTCGTCGGCTTCGTCGTCGATCGCATCGGACGACTCGTCTGGCATGCCGCGGACCGGGTCGGCGCGAGCCTCTTCGCCGTCGCGCTCGTCGCCGCGTTCGCCTACGCGGCGGAGTGGAACGTCTCCGAGTTCTTCGGGCGCTACGCCCGCGAGCACGGCGCCGATGCCCAGACTCTCGGCGGACAGCTCGCCGCCGCGGCGCCTCCGGAGCAACAGATCCGGGTGCTCGGCGGCTTCTCGTTCTACGCCCCTTCGGTGCGCTTCCTCGCGCGCGGACACAGGGGCGAGGACCTGAACGACAACGACATCCCTCTTCCCGGTTGGGGCTGGCGCGACGCGCTCTTGCTCACCGATCCCAATCAGGACCGTCTCGCCCGCCTGCGAGCTCTCTACCCGGACGCGACCGAGACGGAGCACCGCAACACGCGCGGCGAGCTCTTGTTGCACAGCTTACGCATTCCGGCCGCGTCGCTGAACGCCGCCGCCGGAAAGGGCGCCGCCTGGCGTGTGCCCGATGCGCAGATCGGATTGCGGGGAAGGAGCGCCGGCGAGTTCGCCGGCGCGCGCGCCACCGCAGTCGACGCCCGCGGCTACCTCTACGTCGCCGACGGCGGCAATCGGCGCATCGACGTCTTCGCTCCAAACGGTGGCAAGTCGTCGTCCTTCGGCGCGCCGGGAGGCGGCGCCGGCGAGGTCGGCACGCCGATCGGACTCGCCTTCCTCGGCGACGACAGCCTTCTCGTGCTGACGGCCGAGGGTCCGCTCAAGCGCTACGATGCAGAGGGTGCCTTCCTCGGCGATGTAAAGCTGGAGCAGGCAGCGGCGGTGCCGGTCGGCATCGCTGCGGCGCCCGAGGGCTTCTACCTGCTCGACGCCGCGCCCGTACCTCAACTGCTCCGCGTCGACATGGACGGTCGCGTTCGCGCCCGTGTCGGCGGGCCCGGCACCGGTCGGGCCCAGTTCGACGATCCGCGCGCCGTCGCGGCGGCAGCGGACGGTACCGCCTTCGTCGTCGATGCGCGCAATCGGCGCGCGCAGCGCTTCTCGCCCCAGCTGCAGTTCGAGAAGGAGTGGCCTCTCGACCTGGGCGACGAGCGCCTCGGTCAGATGCTCGCCGTCGGGCCGCCGGGAGCCGAGCGCGTCTACGTCGCGAATCCGCGCCTGGGAGCACAACGCTTCACGCCCGATGGCGAGAGCGAGTGGCTCGTCGGCGTGCACGGGGACTATCCCGGCAACCTCGCGTGGCCGATCGCGGTTTCCGTCGACGCGCGCGGCAACGTCTACATCATCGACGAG